>Ga0265297_10000765_pt1 | contig 88830 bp, 75 predicted proteins | sample Munlanlwell13791_FD_192502 | JGI IMG/M metagenome (GOLD analysis project Ga0265297, IMG submission 192502) | Leachate microbial communities from a municipal landfill in Southern Ontario, Canada - Leachate well 137-91 | ecosystem: Engineered > Solid waste > Landfill > Unclassified | place... | reverse complement strand
ACAAGGCATACAGGTAACCCAGGCATACCACCGCTGGGATGGAGCCTGTCTGCAGGTTTATGATATCAATGGCAGAATGATAAGTGGTGAGCCTCTTTCCGGGCAGAGCCAATCTCTTACTATGGATGTATCCGCATGGCAACCGGGGATGTATCTGCTAAGGATAGTTTATAAAGGCAGGACTTTAGGAACTACGAAAATGATGAAAGAATGAGACCACTCCTAACCTTCCTCCCCCCGCTGAGTGGCATATTGATCTTTTATTTGATTAGTTGCCGGCATATTTTTATTTTAATATAATTGTGGAAATGCAATTTCCGCTATGTTCCGAGCTTATTGCTCAGCCGGGTAAACCACGGAGGCATGAAGCAGCACTAAGGTTTTTTTTTCTTTGTGTTTTTTGGTGCTCTTAGTGGTTAAAAAAATATAAACCACGGAGGCACGAAGTAGCACTAAGGTTTGTTTTTTCTTTGTGTTTTTTGGTGCTCTTAGTGGTTAAAAAATATAAACCACGAAGGCACGAAGTAGCACTAAGGTTTGTTTTTTCTTTGTGTTATAATATTTTAACTTGTACGGAGAACCACGGAGCTTAATATTTATATCTTTATAAATCACAGGAACAGCAATTTGTTTTTCTGCTTTCCATCCTGCACTTCTTAATTCAAAAATTATACATTTTCTCATACGCTAATTCAAGCAAACCATGACCAAGATTTTTATGTACTTCTATTGCACATCCTATGATCTTTTCTGTAATTTGATTAATTTTCATATCTTATTATTTTTAACCCTTGATTTGCATTATAACTTCATTTTAATTGCCGGTTGTAAGGGAACAGTTTAAAATAAAAGTATATTTTTGCCTATCAGATAAAATAATATGAAAACCTGTGCTGTAATTTTAGCCCCGCAATTGTATGAGCAGGCGTTTATCCGTCCGTTGAAAGGAATTCCTTTTTTCCTTTTTTCTGCCATAAAAGTGGCTTCCTGTATAGGAAAAGAGAACGTAATTGTGCTTACCGGCAGTGAAATAATCGCTGTTAGATGCAACGATTATGGTTTTAAAACACTAATTACAAACGACATTTCAGACGAAAATTTACCCCGCTCACTATTTTCTTCCCAGCCAGGCTGCATCATCACCCTCTATGCCGGTATGCCTTGCGTTACAGTTGAATCTATTCAAAAGGGCATCAGCATGGCTGTTTCGGATAGGAAAAAGGTTACAGCTTCAGTTTCATCCTTTGGTTTCAATGCCGAAAATCCTTTGCTCGTTGAAGAAAATGCGATTGAATTGCCACTGAGCTTTACACCAACAGGCGAATATAATTTATCAGGATTTTTACTGCTTTCGCCTCCCGAGGCACAGGTGTTTACCAATGTAACAGATGTTGAAAAATTTGCCTCTTCCGATGAAGGGATTAACTTTTTCAAAACCGTTTCGCCCGAAGTTGTCCGACTTATGCACCCGCACACCATAAAAATGCTGCTGCTCGACGTTGACGGTGTACTTACCGACGGCGGAATGTACTACACCGAAAACGGCGACGAGTTTAAAAAATTTGATACCAAAGACGGTCTTGCAATAAAATCGCTTGTAAAAAAAGGATTTACCGTTGGATTTATCAGTGCTGGCAAAAACCACAACCTCATCGAAAGCCGTGCTAAGTTACTTGGGGCACAATATTGCTACGTTGGTTTCACACCTAAAAAAGAAATCGTTGACGGCTGGTTAAAGGAGCTGCAACTACAATATGAAAACGTGATGTACGTAGGCGACGACCTGGTTGATCTGGAAATTTTTGATGCCGGGGCGCTTAGTGTTTGTCCTGCTGATGCGGTGAAAGCCATAAAAAACAAAGCCAAAATTATTCTTGAAAAAAAAGGCGGGGAAGGATGTGTGCGTGAGTTGGTAGATAACTATTTGGGGTGATAGGGAAGTTGATTGAAATTTGATGGATGGAATTTATTTTCGGACGCAATTTCTATGAAAGAATGAAGTGTAGGAAAGTTTTACAAGCCACTCCAAGTGCGGAATGATGCATAGAAGAAAAACTTCATGGATAAATTTTCTTTAGCCAATAGCTTTATTTCTCTACTTTTCTAACAAAAAAAAACCGCCCCCGAAAACCGGAGGCGGCAAAAGAACAGTGTACTCTAAACAACTATTCACGTATGGTTAATTCATTGATAATATTTTTAGCTCCGGCATATTTGTCAATAACAAACAGCACATAGCGGATATCAACGCAGATGGTGCGCTGGTATTCGGTTTCGTAAGCTATGTCACCACTCATGGCTTCCCAGTTGCCATCGAAAGCCAAGCCTATCAGTTCGCCATTGGCATTCATTACCGGGCTGCCGGAATTGCCTCCGGTGATGTCGTTGGTGGTAAGGAAACAGGTAATCATATCACCGTTGGGTGTTGCATAGCGACCATAGTCTTTTTTGGCATATAGGTCTTTCAGTTTTTGCGAAACAACAAATTCTTCGTTGGTGGGGTCTTCTTTTTCCATTACCCCTTTCAGTGTGGTGATATAATCGTAATGAACGGCATCAGCAGGAAAATAATCCTTAATCTTACCATAGGTAAAACGCATGGTAGAATTGGCATCGGGATACCAGTTTTTCCCGGGATTCATTTCGCGAAGAGCTGCTGTAAACAGGCGTTCTGCTTTGGTTTTCGATTTTTGTGCCTGGCTGAATTCCTGTCCGTATTTCATTTGGGATTCCATCATCTGGCTCATCAGTACCATGGCGGGGTCATTTTCCAATTTCTTAGCGCTGGGTTTGGCAAGAAAAGTGTTCAGTTTTTCTTCGGTAGCAAAAATGGAATGGCTGTACACGTAATCGGCATAGGCTTTAAAGTCTCCTTTAAATTTCTTTTCCACATCCGCAAAGGCGGCAATGTGGTTTTCTTTCGGAAGGTCATTGTAAAGCAGTTCCATCATTATTGCGAAAGTCTTGCGGTCGGTGGGCATATTATAGTCCTTGAAATGTTTCTGGATAGCTTCTTTCAGCCCGGCAATGGTTTCATCAATAGCTTTTGCATTTTCCTTTGAATCTTTATGAAATAAATAATAAACCATGCTAACATTTACTCCAAGAAGTTTTTTGGTATGGTCTTTTTTATCCTGTTCGAGAAGGGCTTGTAGTTGGGCAAATTCCTGGGTAAAATCTATCAATTCGATTCCGCTCATTCCGGCAACAGCGTAATAATACAAGGGCTTATAAGATTTTTCCACCTGTGCATATGCTGCCGAAATATCCTGCAAACAAGTTCCGTATTTTGCCTTTCGTTGTTCGTCGGCATTAATCCATGCCATAAGTTCATTTTCCTGTTGTTGTTTACGGTCAATTACTTTCAGCCGTTTAAGCATGCGGTCCTGTCCGATCATCATTTTCCATCCATTGGAAATACCAAAATATTTCGACGAATATTTAATGCGTACTTCGTCGCTTGCATCCATGTCTTCTTTCCAGCTTGCCAGTTGTTTATCCCAGATTCCGATTAAAGTTGGATTCTGCCCTTCGAGGGTAAATTTTACGCCATAAGAAGTAAGGAAACGTTCGGTACCTCCCGGGTAGCCCCAAATCATGGCAAAGTCATCTTTATTAACACCCTTAAGGGAAATGGGCAGATGGTATTCGGTTTTCATGGGAACATTTTCCTTAGAATAATTCGCGGGTTCGCCATTGGGTGAAGAATAGATACGCAGGATGCTGAAATCGCCGGTGTGGCGGGGCCACATCCAGTTGTCGGTGTCGCCGCCAAATTTCCCGATGGAAGAAGGAGGTGCTCCTACCAGGCGGATGTCGCGATAGGTTTTATAAACAAACATATAGTATTCATTTCCGGAAAAAAAACTTTTCAGTGCTACTTCGTATTTCCCGTCTTCCGAAGCTTTTTTCTTCAGTTCGCTGATGACTTTTTTTATTTCAGTGCTACGGTCAACATCGCTCATGTTGTCTTTTACGTTTGCCAGCACTTGTGCGGTAACATCTTCCATGCGAACCAGGAAAGAAGCGGTCATGCCTTCGTTGGGCAGTTCTTCTTCATTTTTCATAGCCCAGAACCCTTCGGTAAGATAGTCGTGGTCGAGGGAGCTGTGTTCCTGAATGGAACCAAAGCCACAGTGATGATTAGTAAAAAGAAGTCCCTGCGAAGAAACTACTTCGGCAGTACAGAAATAACCGTTAGGAGCGGAACCTTCTGCCAGACCCACGATAGCATCTTTTAAACTGGAATGGTTGATGCTGTATAATTCTTCAGGGGTTAATTGCAGCCCCATTTTATGCATGTCCACGTAATTGAGCCTTTCAATAAACATGGGCAACCACATGCCCTCATCGGGCAAACTTGCCGTAAATCCTTTTGCTCCCAGTAAAAGAGCAGAAACAATAATTAAAAAAAGTTTTTTCATCCGTAAATAATTTTAAATTAAGGTCGGATGGAACTCGCATGTGAGATTTTCATCCGTGTTTGTGTTTAACGAACATGCTCGGTTCATAAATTGATGGAGTTAATAAATATTAAAAAAAGTTTGATTATCCAAAATTATACCACGAACAATAACATCTGTTATTTCATAAAGTTAAAAAACAGTTACAAAAAAATGTGTTCGCTGACGTTTTGGAGTTGTACGTTCACGAACACAATTTTTAGGTATTGCAACTTATTTATTGAAGCTGCAATACCGACAAACCTTGCTCGAACACTACATCCACAGGAATGTTGGTGGTGGCAAAGCTGTCCAGATCCTTTTGGAGCCCCTGGCGGATGATGCCGTTAGTCTGCAGGTATTTTACTGCACCAATGTAATCGCCATTGGCTTCAAAATGCAGGACATAGGCAGCCCATTGGTCAACGGCTGTTTTTGTTTTTGCAAAATCAACTTTGTAAGTTCCGTCGGCATTTCGAGTAAAGGCGCCTTTTTGTTCAAAAAAGTTAAAACACATCATGTTGGCTTTGCCATGCGAACTTGCTGCGCCAAAACGTACCGAGCGGAATATTCCGGCAATGAAAGTTACGTAACAATCTTCGGCTGATATGTTCTTTATTTCTCCTTTTTCGATGAGTTGAGTAGCCATGAAGAGTCCGAGTATATCGGCTTTGGCTTCTTCAAACGAAGAGTAGGTGTCCTTCATGGCTTCGCGAACGGTGCCTTTTCCGTTGATGGTGTTTTTAACTCCCAATCCGTGTGCTACTTCGTGGAACATCACATTGTTAAAGAAAGCATCGAATTTTATGTTTGCTTTTTGTGAAGGATCAATAAGTTTATCGGCAATAGGCACCAGGATATTGTCGAATTTGGCTTTCATTGAATTTTTCAGTTGCAGGCGGCGTGAACCTTTTTTCAACTGTACCTGTTCGTCGTTTGGAAGATTGATAGCGATGGTTTTGCTTCCGCTGTTACAATCGCCTGCATAGTAGATTGCATCGTAAACGCCCAGGTCGGACGAGGTTGCTGGTTTTTCCTTTTTGTATTTGGCTTCCACCGGAAGAGCATTCTGAAGCATAGGAAGGAAAGAGAGGTATTTTTCAAGTTTTTTGCTCCATTCTATATCTTTAACCAAAACAAAAGATTCGAAGGCAGCTTTGTAGCCAAATAGTGCATCTTCGTAATTTTCGATAGGTCCAACGACAAAATCAATTTTATTGGTTTTCATATCCATCCATGCAAAATCGCTGGGTTGGTAGTTTGAAGTTAACAGTGCTTCGGCACGCATTTCAAGGTATCTTTTCAGCCCGGTGTCTTCGGCAAGGATGGCAGCTTTTTTAATCAGGTCGGAAGCTTGCAGCAGCTTTTCCCTGTATTCGTCGTGATACCACACCACCTTAAGGCTGCGGTCGGCATTGCGGCGGATTACCGTGTAAAGACTGGTCTTATCCTTGTTACTCAGTTTTTCAAATTCTTCCTTGGTCATGTCGGCAGGATAAAAAGTGGCGCCAAGGGGTTTTTCACCATAAGAAGGAATAAAAGGTTTATTGTCGTTAAGACGTTCCCAGGGGCCGTAGTTAATTCCGGCAAACTTGCGGGTGGATTCGTCGGCAATGCTGCTGAACAACTTAGCTTTGTCGCCAAAAGATTGTTGCCAGTACAGTTCGTCCATTATCTGCGCAACTTCTATCAGCAGGGGAATCATCAGTTTTTCCTTTTCCGAAAGTTGGGAAAGGTCGGTAGTAAGCCGTACGGTGGCAAAACCCGCTAATTTTTTTTGCATAATGGTATCTGTTTTAAGTGAATCAGCACTGCCTTCGGCGTTTTTTGTCTTTGTATGGCAACTGCTTATTCCCACCAGCAGAACAATGGCTGCCACAACTGTAAAAAGTTTTTTTATCATAAGATCAGATTTAAAAGTTTCAATTTGTTTTTTGAAAGCGAAATTACATATTTTCGGCAATACGTTAACTTTTGTTTACTTTTACAGGAAATTTTTTTATGCGGAACTTGTATAGTAAAATACTACTAATCATATTGCCAGTACTGATGGCATCTATTTTCACGGCTTGCGATGTGTTGCAGCAGGCTGAAAAAATGGCAAACTTAACAAAATGCGAATTCCGACTGGGCTCGGTTACAAATTTAAAACTGGCAGGTATTAACGTACAAAATGCAAAAGCAGTAAAAGACCTGAGTCTTATGGATGCCCAGCGTCTGCTTACGGCTGTTGCCGCCAACAGTTTTCCGCTAACCTTTACCTTAAATGTAGATGTCCGGAATCCCAACACTTCTGCGGCAGGATTAAGTAAAATGGATTGGATACTGTTTATTGACGACATCCAGATGCTGAGTGGCGCCGTTAACCAACAGGTAACCATTCCTGCAAAAGGTATCAAAGCAATCCCGGTAAATGCCAGCGTTGATCTGAAAAAAGTGCTGAAAGGCAAAACTGCTGATGCAATAATCAATTTCGGGCTGAACCTTGCAAGTGCAGGCAACAAACCCACCCGGATGATGATGCAGCTAAAACCTACTATTATGATTGGCAGTTATCCCTTAAGCTACCCAGGTTATCTTACGGTAAAAACGGTTTTTACTTCGAGATAATTGCAGTTGCTATTTCTGTAAGGGAAGTAGGAACCTGAGTTCGGGTTAAAAAAAATAATGTTTTTCTTCTCCCACTTTCATAACTTCTGGAACCACAGTCATGCGTTGCAGAACACTTTTTATCTCGTGCCCCTATCCGGAAGAATAAGGTTGGTGGAAAAAAAGATGGCAACGATCATGGAAGGGGTACATCAAAAAATATTTTTTTACTCAAGAGAATTCCTCGGGGCTTGCCCCAGGGTCATTCATTTAACAGGTTTGTTTTCCATACGCTGCAATTTTTACCGAAATGGTGCAAAAATAAAAATTTTCGGATAACTGTAAGGAATACAAGTTATGGATTGTTAAAACTCTTTCAAAATCTGCAGGTTTTAGGCTTGTATGCCCGTAATTTTATTCACGGAGGTACGAAAGCTTGCCGCAACTCTCGTTTGAACATTCACACGATGGTGAAAGCTTGCCGCAACTCTCGTTTGGACATTCACACGATGTGAAAGCCTGCCGCAGCTCTCGTTTGGACTTTCACACGATGGTGAAAGCTTGCCGTGCCCTTCGTTTACGCTTTCCGCGAAAATAAATGGCATTTCCAATCCCTTTTACATAGGAACTGCGTCGGGGGAGACTGTAAAATCATCAATGAAGAGGAAGGGTGAAACTGAAAGCGCTGCCTTTGCCTTCTTCGCTTTCCGCCCATATTTTTCCGCCGTGTTTTTCCACAAATTCACGGCAAAGGATAAGCCCCAAGCCGGTTCCCTGTTCTTTTTCGGTGCCGGGAGTACTGTATTTGCTGTCGATCCTGAAAAGTTGTCCGATATTTTGTTTGGGGATGCCGATGCCATTGTCTTTCACCAAAAATTCGATGTTGCCGTTACGTTGGCGGCAGTCTATAATGATGCTACCGTTACGGGGAGTATATTTAATAGCATTGGCAAGCAGGTTGCGCAAAATGGTATTTAGCATGTTTTTATCGGCATAAACCAGACAAGGCTCCTGAATATTATTGATAATTTGGATGTTTTTCTTGCCGGCAATGCTGCGGGCAATGGCAAGAGTATTGCTGATGTCCTGAGATAAAGCAAACGTTTCGGGACGAAAATCAATTTTGCCGGTTTGGGAGCGTGCCCAAACGAGGAGATTTTCGAGCAAATCGTATGCCTGGCGCGAAGACTTCTTTATCGTATTCAGGCTGTCCTCAATTTCCTTTTCGCTATACTCGCGATAGTTTTCCATCAGCAATTCCGAAAATCCGATGATGGAATTAAACGGGCTTTTCAGATCGTGGGCAATGATGGAGAAAAATTTATCTTTGGTGGCATTGCTTTCTTTTAGTTCTTCGGAATATTTCAGGAGTTCCAGTTCGTTTTGTTTGCGTTCGGTGATGTCGGTAAAGGAAACAATGATTTTACGATAACTTTTAATCATTGCCACCGACATCAGCCCATGTTTTATTTTTCCGTTTTTATGATAGAACATAAATTCATACTTATCGGGAGCTTCATTCGGATTAGTAAGCCGTATCCGGTTATATTCCTTCAGCCTTTCAAGATCTCCGGGAGGGATGTGCAGGGTCCAACTCATGCCTACGACCTCTTCGTGGCTATAGCCGCTCATCAGGCAATAGGCATCGTTGACCATCGAAATAGTAGTATCCGGCTCAATAATGGCAAGAGCCGAAGAATTATTCTCGAAAATGGCACGGAATTTTTCTTCGCTTTCGCGTAATGCTTTTTCGGCAAGAATACGTTTTCCCTCCTCTTTGTCGGCATTCCGGAAAATGATACGGGTAACATTAATAATGACAATGCTGGTTAAAATGACCAGGATGATGGTAAGCAAAGCCAAAAGCAGAGCCGGATTGATATGGAGATAACTGGTGAGAAAATGTTGAAGAAAGCTGTCGAACAGAATTCCAGCCACGATGAGTGGAAGAATGGTTCGCAGCACCCTGGCGCTTGCCGTATTTCCGCTGAAATGACGCAGGACAAACGTCCGGCTTCCCGATATGGCAATCAGTCCGCATCCCAGAAACAGAAAACAAAAAGCGGTGGGCGCTGCCATAGGTATTAGGTTGCCTGAATATAAAAAAGGGGTTCCAAAAATATATCCTAATCCTGCCAGGAATCCGGCGAAAGCAATGATCAATCCCAAAGTGCCAACTACACTCAGCGATAAAATTTTGTTTTTGCCAAATAGTTTAACCAACATTGCCGTATTGCTGATAAAGAATAACAGACCCGTATAAGGCGACATTCGGTTGATGGGAAAATTGTCTATTTTCCCCCGGACAGGGAATAAAAGATGATCAATGAAAAAGTCGGCATGAAAGAAAACGCTGCTAAATTGCAAAAAACCATAAACAGCCATAATTGTAATGATTACGGCAATAACGATTCTGGTTTTTTTTTGGCATGAATAACAAATCCCCAAACATAAAATAGATCCCAGCAGTATAAAGCAAATGGCGGAGGCAAAAGACGTGGGAATATAGTTATCGCTAATTCCGGCAAGCGCCAAATTTCCGCTTATCCATCCGGCAAGTGTAACCAAACCTGTCAGTAGCACCATGGCGCCCGATAGGAATACAATGTTTCGCAGACTGGTAATATTAGCAAATTTCTTTTTTCCAGACATGGCAAATTCTGATTTTATAAATATTTACTCAACATTTTCAGAAGAAGGTTTTTATCCATAGGTTTTGGGATAAAATCGTTGCATCCGGCTTCGAGACACTGAACCTTATCGTTAGCAAAAACATAAGCCGTAAAAGCGATTACCGGCAAATCTTTATTGAGCTTGCGTATCTCGCGGGTAGCTTCATATCCGTTCATCACCGGCATTTGAATATCCATCAAAACCAAATCCACCGCCGGATTGTTTTTGCAGATTTCGAGAGCTTCCTTACCATCGTTGGCAAAAAGCAGGGAGGCTTGCGTTTTTTTCAGATATACCTTAACTAAATCGAGATTAACCGGAACATCGTCCGCTACCAAAATGGTTTTGTCGCTAAAATCGAAATCGTTTTTTTGATGGCTCTTTTCACGACTTGGTTCCGGTTGGGCTACGAAAGGAGTGTATGGAATGGTAAAATAGAAAGCCGAGCCTTCTCTTTCTTCTGAAGTCAGCCATATTTTTCCTCCCATCAGTTCGATCAGCGCTTTAGAAATGGATAACCCTAAACCTGTACCCCCAAACTGCCGGGTATGGGTTTCTTCTTCTTGTCTAAAACGTTCAAAGATGATGGATTGTTTATCTTTGGCAATGCCTTTTCCAGTATCACTAACAAAAAATTGCAGGTTGTTTTCCGAAAGGGAATAACCAAAACGGATAAATCCACTTTTAGTGAATTTAAGGCTATTGCTTATCAGATTGAACAGAATTTGCCGTAAGCGAATATTATCAGAAATAATTTGACTTTGTGCATCCGGTAACGTCTTGTCGAGTTGCAGGGTAATTTCCGTTTTCCCTTTCTGAACAATTTCGTTTTGATACGCAATGAATAACTCGTCGAGCAAATGGTTCAGGTTGAAATTTACGTTAGTTATTTTAAGCTGATTGCTGTCGATTTTTGAAATATCAATGATATCGTTGATAATTGAAAGAAGATGCTGTCCGTTGTTTTTGATAATGTTGATAAAACGACGTTTTTCATCGGGCGGGATAGAATCGTCGTTCAACAGATCGGCAAAACCAAGAATTCCGTTCATGGGCGTGCGTATTTCGTGCGACATGTTGGCAAGAAAAGCAGATTTTAGCCTATCGCTTTCTTCGGCTTTGGCGAGGGCTGCTTTTAAATCCTGCATTGCTTTAGTACGTTGAATAGCAATGCTGATTTGGTGTGAAACAAATTCAAGGGTATTTTTGTCTTTCTCGCTGTAAGCATTGACATCATCATAGCTTTGTACAACAAAGGCTCCTATTGCTTTACCCTCTACTTGTAACGGGACGCCAAGCCAGATTTTAGAAGGTTCGCCGATAAGATTAACTTCCCCTTTTTTATTCATTTCAAGATATTCCTTATCGGTTATAAGCATTGGCTTATTATATTTTATAATACAACCGGTAAGCGATTTTTCGGCAGGCCAGGTTTCGATAGCATCTTTCTCATCGCTATAATAAGGGGAAGAAAACATTCCTGTAGTTTCATCATAAAAAGCGACATAAAAGTTGCTTGTATCAAGGAGTGTACTAAGTTGCTGCTTTATTGTTTCAATTAGTTCTTTCAGGTTGTTGGTGGAAATTGCCGCATTCGAAATATTGAACAGCACTTTTTGTAATTGTTCGGCATGTTTGCTTTCGGTAATGTCTTCCACTGTCCCTTCGTAATACAGGGATTTGCCATTTTTATCCTGGATGAGCCGGGAACTTTCGCGAATAAAGATATTGGTGCCGTCTTTGCGTTTCCAGGCATATTCCAATCCGTGAACATATCCTTGTTTTTCAATAGTATCCTGAAAGGTTTTGCGTTGATAATCTAATGCGTAGCCTTCTTCGGAAATATTCCGTTTTTTCAAATCTTCCAGAGAGTCGAACCCGAGCATTTGAACCAGAGTAGGGTTTGCAAGCATAATCTGCCCGTCGGGAGTCGTCCGGTACAAACCAATGGTAGCGTTTTCGTAAAGGCTACGGAAGCGCTCTTCGCTTTCAATTAAGGCTTTTTCTGTTTTTTTACGTTCGGTAATGTCGTGGCCCATGCCGACTAATCCAATGATATTACCAAGTTCGTCGCGCAGAGGTATTTTAGAGGTAATAAGCCATCGTTGAATGCCTTTGGGGTCATAAAAATCTTCTTCGCGATTAATTATTGGGTTGCCGGTTTGCAGGATGCTTATGTCGTCGGTATATCCCCGAATTCCGACTTCATTGCCAAAGATTTCCATATCGGTTTTTCCAATGAGATTGGCTTCGGAAGAGTAGCCGGTTAATTCTAAATCGGCGCGGTTGGCAACAACTTTGCGGGCTTCCTTATCTTTTACATAAATGATATCCGGCAGGTTATCAATTAATGTACGAAGCAGGATGCGTTCGCGTCTTACGTCTTCCTCCGCCTGCTTCCGTTCGGTGATGTCGGTGATGAATCCTTCGATATAGAGTAATTGGTTATCCCGGAAAATTCCCCGTCCGCGTTCCCAAACATTTCGGATGGTGCCGTTTTTAGTAATAATATGGTATTCATCTTCGAAAAGCTGATGATCTTTCAGGATAATCTGCCATTTTTCCCACAATCTGTTTCTGTCGTCAGGAAAGATTATTTGGTTAAACGAGAGCCGTTTGTTGCCCAGGACTTCTTCAGCGGAATATCCGGTGAGCTTCAGAAATCCGTCGCTAAGGTATTCCATGGTCCAGTTTGGGTCGTTGGCACAGCGGTAGATAAAACCGGGCAAATTACTTATGAGATTTGCTAATGTCTTTTCACTTTTTTCGAGTGCTTCCTGAGCTTTTTTATGTTCGGTAATATCACGGATGTAGCCCCCAATTCCAAAGGTAGCGTTGGGCAGGGGCACTTTGAATTTGTGCGTTTCATATATTTTTTCGCCAACATGTTCTTCACTGATGATTACAGAATCAGAAGTGAGTGCCAAACGATCAGATATACGACATTGTTCGGCAGCCGTTTTCCCCATCAGTTCGAAATCGGTTTTTCCTATGATGCCCTTTTCATCTTTTCCGAAAAACCGTGCATTAGCCCGGTTAATAATCACGTATTTAAAATCTTTGTTTTTTAAAAATGCCATGTCGTTGGTGGAATTGATAAAAACGCGATATCTTTTTTCATTTTCGCGCAGGGTATCTATGGCATATTTGCGTTCTTTCCTTATTTTGGCTTCGGCCATTTCGCGCAAAATAACTGAGTTCAGGCGGGTAAGATTGTTTTTTATCAGGTAGTCGTGTGCACCGGCTTTCATCATTTCAACTGCGGTTTCTTCGCCTATGGTTCCGGAAACAACAATAAAAGGAATATCTTTTCCGGAATTTTGGAGTAGCCGGAGTGCAGCCGGAGCATCAAATTGTGGCAAGCTGTAATCGCAGATGATAACATCCCAAGATTGTTTTTCAAGGGCTGTAAGCATTTCAACGGCAGTTTCCACACGTTCAGAAACAATAGTGGAGCCGGTTTTTTTAATATTATGAAGGATTAAGTCTGCGTCATTTTCTTTATCTTCGACAATCAGTATATGTAGCGGTAGTTCCATATGAGATTAAATAGTTGAAAGAGGGGGCGTTTCGTTAATAACTAACCAATAGAGCCCGAGATATTTAACTGCTTCGACAAATTGATTAAAATCAACAGGTTTGCAAATATAACTATTTACACCTAAGTTATACCCTTTTATCAGGTCTTTTTCTTCTCTTGAGGAAGTGAGCATAACAACCAATAATCTACGTGTACGTTCATCGGCTCTTATTCGTTTCAATACTTCAAGCCCGTCGACGAGTGGTAGCTTTAGGTCGAGAAGGATAAGAGCTGGCATCTTCGAAATATCTCTGTCGGAATATTTTCCTGTTCTAAACAAATAATCAAGGGCTTCCTGTCCGTTTTCGGCAACGATAATTTCGTTTAGGATGTGCTCTTTTAGCAATGCCCTTTTGGTCAGTTCTACATCGCTGGGATTATCTTCCACCAGCATGATAGTTTTGTCGTTGGAATTCATGATTTTATATGGTTAAGTTCTACATTGTTTGAAAACGGCAGGTAGTAGGCAGAAAGCAGTATGATAGAAAGTATTAACAATAAAATAAGACAGAAAAAAATGTATATATGGGAGATATTTCTTTTTAGTTTAATGCAACAACATACCGGCGGTTTTGTTTTTAGCCGGTCCGAAATTATGAATAAAACAATCTGCAAAAGTCAGGGTAGGTTTACCGTTCTGTACCGCCGGCAATAAACTTTCCGTAAAAATACCCGCTGCCACAACGAAACCGGCAAAAATAAACTCCCGGTACAAGGTCTTTTGCATTCCATTCGATGCTCTGCGGGACATCGCTGTTGAAAACAGAAGTGGCAACCTGTCTTCCATAGGCATCATAAATATCAAAATGACCGGATTTGGCAGTCGGATTTTTTGGCAAACGGATAGAAACTTTATCTGTTACCGGGTTGGGAAAAATCAATAGTGCATTCCCGTTTCCATGCGGGGTTTCTTCTACCGAACTACTCTGGCAGGTGCTTTGGTAAGAAGCCAAGCGGAATGGCATTCCCTGCCCGGCAGTAATGCTGAAGCCCGTAGAGCCATAATAAACCGTATCGTCGGCGATGGTATCGTTACCGAAGTTGATGCCATAAACGTCAACATCGTAGTTGCCAGTGCTAAGCGAATCAATGGTAAGGCTTAAATCGAAATAACAATAACAAAATGCCATTGCACCTGTATCCTTTTCGTAAACAAAAAGGTGATAATCGTTGAGTAAATATTGCATATCGTACATTGAGCCACAGTTTCGATTTACATTGGTATGCCATATGGTAACTGCGTTTCCCTCTACCGTGGCAAAGATACTGTCGTCCTGTGCAAACAGGCTAAAACCGGATACAAACAATCCGAATAATAAAAATAAGTGTTTCATAACAAGGAATTTTTTTTACATTGTAAAGGTACGAAAAAATATACAAATTCAGAACAAGCAGGTAAATTTTTTTTAATTTGCGGAAACAGTCGTTTTGCGTGATTGCTTTGCAAATCAATAAGGAGATATTACTTTTTTATAAAATAGTTAACCGGAAAGAGCAGAGGTGAATAAAACAGAGCCATAGAAGAATCTCTATTTTGCGTATTAGTCCTCTGCCCTCTTTCAGTTGAGATGTGCCAGTTAGAATTTTAATTTACAAGGCTTAATAAAGGTTTCAGCTTCTCAACCAACCCGGTAACATTTTTTGTTTTTAACCTTAAATGCAAAGTTTATACGGATTGGATAAAATGAATCAAAACGGGTTTGATGACACTGAAGCTTGTTTGCTGTTAATGACTATTGCATACAACGTTATGAGTTTGTTTAAACAATTCGTTATCAACGAAAAAGTACGAAACAGGCTCTCTACTTTACGTTATAAAATGCTTGCATTCCGGCTTATATTGAAGAACATTCTAACAAAACAATCGTAAAAATGGTTCTTCGATATAAACCGAAGAGCATGAATACGTAAACTCTGGGACAAATCTGCCGCATTCCAATTCTACTATCCCTTTTTCCTCGCGGTAAGTATTTACCAAGTCGAGGATTTTGTCGCCAAACTGGTTTGCCTTTTTTAAACCTATCCTTTTTAAATCAATAATCCGGACAGTTTTCAGAATTTTGTTGTGATTTATCGTACTGCCAACCCCTTAATTTCCAACTCCTATTTCCTTACCAAAAATATCTTCCTTTTTCAGGGGTCTGCTTTTTTCGAGCCATTTGAAATCGCGGAGATAAAGGTCTGGCTCAAGAAGGTCTTTTTCGGGGAAAAGGGTTTCTTTGGGCTGACCGATATAGGTTATTTTTTTTACCTTGTTTTCTTTGATACGGATGTCCATATTTCCCGAAACGGCTTTGTTTATCCCAATAAGTGCCCCGTCGTCTTCGCGTATCCAGTAAATGGTTTCGGCATTACCTTCCACCGTTACTTTTACCAGGTCGTTATTTCTGAAATAACCATGCATATTTCTGCCTTTTATCTGGTTGTATCCTTTCAGCGTGTCTTTTGAAATGATGAAAGCCGCGTTATACATCAGCAATTCAGAAATTTGCCTGTTTTTTATCAGAATACAGATGGTGTCGGCGGTAAGTTGATTTGCTTGCGACCACAGTACAGGTTTGTGGTAGAGTGTAAGCAGACTGTCGCTGATGGTATATACCAACGAGTCACACATTCCCTGCAGGTCGTTACGAAAAAATTTTGCCGAATGAAAGGAATAAAGGGCTTTGGTTGTGCGCAAACTGTCGAAAGTAGCTTTCAGGGTGTCGGAGTGCAGGAATAATGAATCGTTTTTATCAATAAGTATGGCATATGCACTGTCGGTCATGGTGGCAAAACCGGATTTTTCATAATAATTACCCAGGTTACCCCGGATGATGATATTTTGTACGGTATCGGTAATGGATACATTATTGAATCCTTTTCCTATTCCATTGGTGCGGTCGTAATACAGGCTGTCGCCCTTCAGCAATTGATCGCCGTTGATAAAGTAGGCTTTTTTGCTGAAACGGGAAACGTCGTTACGGGTGTCGTACCAGCCATTTTCGCAATAGATAAAGTTTTTTTTGCCTTTGATGGTTGAAGGTCCGCAAAAAAAAGCGGTACGCGAAAGAGTGTTGTACTTCAACGTATCGGAATTCACAACATAATCCGGGTTGGTAAGCACCACTCTTTCCTTAAAAAAGAATTCTTTTTGTTGGGTGTAGTAATGTCCAATCCGGCTTATGAGCTTATTTTCTTTATTGATGATCACTCCACCGACTTCGTATTTGGCAATTTGCGTGTTGCGGTCGAAAATAAGATGGGTTGTTGTAAGGACGGTTTGGTTGTCAATCAGTTTTACCTTTCCTGTGATATCTGCAATGCGGGTATCGCCGTTGTAGGTAAGCATGTCGCCATACAAATTCAGCGTATCGCTCGATTTGATGTGAATACGGCTGAAGCAGGTAACATTGTTGGTTTTTTCGTCAAGGAGGGCGCTATCGCAATAGAGGTAAGCTCCTTCGTGTTCAAACTGTACATTTCCTTTTACTCTGCGCACTTCATCTCCCAGCATTTTGTCGTAACTGAGTTCGTCAGCCTGTACCAGGCGGATTCTTTTTTGCCCCTGTGCAACGATGCATGTGGTAAACAGCAAAGCCATTATAAGCAACCCATTTTTTTTAAAAGAAAACCACGACCCGAACATAACAGCGGATTAATTACGGGCAAAAGTACAGAATTTATATTCAGCTTGGGTTGTCTGTTCTACTCAGGATGCAGTTTTTTCCCTTTGGTTTCAGGGAATGTCCAAATCCAGATGCCGGTAAGCAGGGCAAACAGCGAAGCGAGGGCAATTCCGCCTCCCAATCCGTAACGGATGGCAATAGTGGCAATTATCACAGGGGTAAAAAACTGAATGCCCCGTGCCAGGTTAAAGGCTGTTCCCATGGCAGTGCTACGGATGTGCGTAGGAAAGAGTTCGGCAAACAGCGAACCGTAACCGCCAAACATCCCGGTTCCGAAGCCTACAAGGAACATAAAACCAAGGATGATTGAAGGGTACATCTCTATATTTTTCCAAAAAACCGTGATCATCAGCAGTCCGGCTGCCATAATTACCGAATAGATGCTGTACGCCGGGCGGCGCCCCAGGCGGTCGGCGATGAATCCGAAAAAGAAATATCCCACAAAACCTCCACTTTGGGTAACTAAAATCCAGATGGCTGATTTGGTCATTGTAAAATTACGTTCGTGGTGCAGGTAGCCGGGCATCCACGAATAGGTAAGCCAGTAAGCAGTCATGTCGAAGATGGCAAGTACCAGCGCCAGAATAAAAATTTTCCGGTATGCCGGACTCAGAAGTTCGCTGATTTTGTTTTTGTGCTTTACAGTTTTTTTAACGGTGCCTTTTTGTTGCTGAAAATGCCACAGATCGGATTCAGGCAAATGTCTACGGATGAAAACCACCAGCAGGGCAGGAATCACCGAAATAAAGAAACAGTAACGCCAACCGATTCCAGGGGCAAGCAAACCACCTACCACCGAAGCAAGAGCTATGCCGAGCGGAGCTCCTGTTTGCATAAAAGCACAATATCTACCGCGATTTTTAGGCGGGAAAGTTTCTCCCACATAGGTTTGTCCGGTAGCCCATTCGCCGCCTACGCCCAGTCCGGTAATGATGCGAAATATCAGAAATACCCAAAGACTGGAGGCAAATCCGGAACAAAAAGTACCGATACTGTAAGTAAGAATGGTAAGTTGTAGGGTAAGCTTCCTGCCTATTTTATCGGCAATCACCCCAAAAATTATCCCTCCGATGGCGGTAGCTGCCAGCGAAGTCCCCATTAGGTACGAAAGTTCTGTTTGCGAAAACCCAAATTCATTACCAATGGGAATCAGCAGGAAAGTAAACAGAACCAAGTCGTAAAAATCGAAAACCCAACCTGCCCAACTCATGAGCAGAATCTTGTAATGCGTACGGGTGGGCTTAACCGACTCACATAAAAAAGGTTCAGACATGCCGTGTATGTTTAAGTTTTCAAATATACAACTTATTTAACGAGACAAGAGGACAAAGGCAAATTACAATCTGTCCCCAGACCCCAATTCCTTTTTTTGTATTTTTGCCTCAAAATAACAACACGGTTGAACCCGTTAAAACAACTTGCAGGGCAAACAGCCATTTACGGACTTCCTACCATCGTAGGAAGGTTACTCAATTATTTTCTGGTACCTCTGTACACTTATATGCTTCCTACGCATGAGTACGGTATTGTAACCGAACTATATGCCTATGTTGCATTTATTTTCGTAATACTTACGTATGGTATGGAAACCGCTTTTTTCCGGTTTGCACAAACAGAGGAAAATAAAAGCAGGGTATATAATACGGCAGTTTCGTCACTCATCGTTACTACAACTTTTTTTGTATTGATAACACTTCTGTTCTCAGGTAACATTGCAGTTTGGATGGAATATGGCAACCATTCTGAATACATAAGATGGTTTGTTCTTATTCTTGCTTTTGATGCATTGAGTGCTATCCCATTTGCCCGCTTGAGAGAACAAAATAAAGCGATGCGGTTTGCACTCATCAAGTCTATCAATATTTCGATAAATATTGCCTTTAACCTGTTTTTTATATTATTATGTCCATTGCTATACAACGAATTAGGTGAAGGCTGGGCAAGAACTGCATTAGGCTACATTTACCGTCCTGACAATATGGTAAGCTATATTTTTATTTCCAACCTGATTGCAAGCAGTATCACCTTGCTGATGCTGTTACCGGAAATAAAATCGGTGCACTTCTGTATTGAAAAAGATTTGTGGAGAAAAATGCTGAAATATGCACTTCCCCTGATGATATTTGGAATGGCAGGCATTGTGAATGAGACCTTCGACCGTATTTTATTAAAGCATCTGTTGCCCGATACTGTAAACAAGATGTCGGAGTTGGGTATTTACGGAGCCTGTTATAAGCTTTCTATACTGATGACCCTGTTTATTCAGACTTTCCGATATGCCGCCGAACCTTTCTTCTTTTCACACAGCAAAAATACCGATGCACGTGGGTTATATGCCAAAGTGATGCTGTATTTTGTTATTGTTTGTTCGCTGATTTTTCTCCTGGTGATGCTGTATATTGACATCGCACTGTATTTTGTAGGAAAAGACTACAGGGTTGGGGCGCCTGTTGTTCCCATTCTTTTGGTAGCTAATCTTTTTTTGGGAGTTTTTTACAATCTGTCTATCTGGTATAAACTTACCGGACAAACACTTTATGGTGCTTATCTGGCTATTTTCGGAGCCATAGTTACACTGGTTGCAAACTTTTTGCTGGTTCCTCGTTTTGGATATATGGGAGCCGCCTGGGGACATTTTATCTGCTATGGCTCTATGATGGTTTTGTCTTATTATTTTGGGCAGAAATATTTTACTGTAAATTATAACCTTCCGAAAATTCTCGGTTACCTTGGTATGGCTGTGGGTTTTTACTTTTTAAGCAGGTTGTTTGGGAATCTGGCATTATCTGTAAAGTTAATTGTCAATACGTTGTTTCTGATAATTTATGTGGTAAGTATTGTTTACATTGAAAAGCCCCAATTTATTTTCAACAGGTTTAAGTAGCATTCCCCCCTGTCCGTAACATTTTTTCCGTAATTTTGACCCCAAATTTTTAATGAATGATTGTTAATATTGTAAGTAATTCAAAACATCCGTTGCCTGCATACGAAACCCTTGCAAGTGCAGGGATGGATATCAGGGCAAATCTGGATGCTCCCATCGTTATTAAACCCCTTGAAAGAGCGATGGTCCCTACCGGGCTTTACATAGCATTACCGTTAGGTTACGAAGCACAGGTACGTCCTCGTAGCGGCTTGGCTGCAAAAAAAGGCGTAACAGTACTCAATACTCCCGGTACTATTGATGCCGATTATCGCGGAGAAGTAAAAGTTATACTGGTAAACCTTTCCAATGAGGATTTTGTTATTAACGATGGCGAGCGGATAGCACAAATGATTATTTCGGCGCACGAAAAAGTGGATTGGAAACAAGTGGATATTCTTGAGGAAACACAAAGAGGAACCGGAGGTTTCGGGCATACAGGCTTAAATTAATTACTAACGTTGTAAAAGTTACAGGTATGAAGATTATAATTCCCATGGCGGGCATGGGCAAACGGATGCGCCCACACACACTCACTCTTCCCAAACCTCTGATAAGTATTGCCGGAAAATCTATCGTTCAGCGTTTGGTGGAAGATATTGTTAAAGTCAGCAACGAAACCGTTGAAGAAATTGCTTTTATCGTCGGTGATTTCGGAAAAGAAGTAGAAGAAAAACTCATCCACATAGCCACCAAACTGGGCGCCGAAGCAAAAATATACTACCAACACCAACCGCTGGGTACCGCACACGCTTTGTTATGTGCTGCACCTTCGCTCGAAGGGAAAATAACAGTAGCTTATGCTGATACTTTGTTTAAAGCCGATTTCACACTTAACGAAAAAGAAGATGGTGTAATTTGGGTACACAAAGTAAATAATCCCGAGCAATTTGGCGTGGTAAAACTTGATGCACAAAATTATATTATTGATTTTATCGAAAAACCCCAAAACTTTATTTCCGATCTGGCTATTGTCGGAATCTATTATTTTAAAGACGGAGCTTACCTGCGTAGCGAAATACAGTTTCTGGTTGATAATAACATATCAAAAAACGACGAATACCAGCTTACAGATGCTTTGCAAAATATGATGAAAAAAGGTACCCGTTTTGCCATTGACAGGGTGAACGAATGGCTTGATTGCGGAAATAAAGACGCTACTGTTTTTACTAACCAGCGTATTCTCGAATTAGCCCAAATGGGCAATCAGGTAGCAGAAAATGCCAAAATCATTAACTCCATCATCATTCCGCCATGTTTCATCAGCCGGGAAACAGAAATTGTTAATTCCATCATCGGTCCCCATGTGTCGGTAGAGAAAAATACCTTCATCAGCCATTCTATCGTTACCAACAGCATTATTGAAAGCCATTCCCATATTCTGAATGCAAATATTGACAATTCCATGATAGGTAATTTTGTGGAATACAGTGGCGAAATTTTGGATGTGAGCATAGGAGATTATACTACCATTAAAAAAACATCGAATGCTTAAAAAGACATTTATATATTATTTTGCATTAATAATTATTTCTTTTTATGGATGTAAAAGTGCCGAAAAAAACGTGCAATCACATCCCGAGAAAAAAATATCCAACCAGGCAAAAACGCGGGCAACTTCCCTGTTTTTCGATGGAATTAACCAAAAAGCGCTTGATAACAAACAGCAGGCTATACAATTATTTTCTCAAAGTATTAACCTCGACCCGCAAAATGATGCCGCTTACTTTGAACTTGCAAGGTTATTTAATGAAGCCAATGATTATCACACGGCATTGGCTTATGCTGAAAAAGCATCCCAGATTGATGGCGATAATAAATGGTATTTGCTCCTGCTTGCCGACTTAAACCTGAAGAATGAAAAGTATTCTGAATCGGTAAAAATTTACAACAAACTTATTAAAAACGAACCCGAAAACAGCGACTATTACCAAAGTCTTGCCTCTGTTTATATTTTTCAGGCTAAATATGCCGAGGCTGTTGAAGTATATAACCGGCTCGAGCAAAAAATAGGCAAGACAGAAGAAATTACTGCACAAAAACAAAAAATATATTTGTTTATCAATAAATTAGATAATGCTGCCAACGAATTGCAGCAGCTTATTCAGCAGTATCCCGGCGAAAGCAGATACTATTCTATGCTTGCCGAGTTGTACATGAATAACAAAATGCAGGGAAAAGCTTTTCCTATTTACAAAAAAATTCTTGAAATAGAACCCGATAATCCTTATATCCACATTTCATTATCTGAATATTACCGTCAGAAAGGCGATAAAGAAAATTTTTATAACGAATTAAAACTTGGGTTTGCCAACTCCAGGCTCGATCTGGAAACGAAAATACATTTGCTTGTTACTTACTTTAATATTAATGAATTAAATTACCAGTGGAAAGATGAAGCCTTCTCTTTGGTAAAAATATTGATAGAAACTCATCCCGGCGAGCCTGCTGCACATGCTTTGTATGCCGATTTTCTTGTTCAGGAAAAAAAATATTCCGAAGCAAGAAATGAATTTAAAATTGTATTGGCTTCGGATAGCAGCCGCTATATTGTTTGGGAGCAACTGATCAGATTAGAAGCCCAGCTTAATAATTTTGAGGCTGTTGCCAGGGAAAGTGAAAATGCCCTTGTGCTATTTGTAAACCAACCCGTTTTGTACCTTTTCAATGGTGTGGCACATTTTCAACTTAAAAATTACCAACAGGCTACCGATGCTTTTTTAAAAGGAATTCCGTTAGTTGTCGGCGACAGCGCTATGCTTATTGAATTTAATACCTACCTCGGCGACGCCTATTACCAACTGAAGAATTATGCTGCTTCCGACGAATTTTATGAAAAATCCCTTGCCCTTAATCCTGATAATACATATGTGCTAAATAACTACAGTTACTATCTGGCACTGCGTGACGAACGCTTGGACAAAGCAGAAAATATGGCAAGGCATGCCAATGCCATTGAGCCCGACAACGCTTCCTATCAGGATACTTATGCCTGGGTACTGTATAAGTTGGGACGTTTAGCCGAGGCAAAATCATGGATGGAAAAGGCGTTGCAAAAAAACAATAATTCCAGCCCGGTAATGCTTGAACATTTCGGAGATATTCTTTTCAAACTTAATGACACTGAAAATGCCATCCTGTATTGGGGAAAAGCGCATGCCGCAGGTAAAGGTTCAGAATTTTTGCTTCGAAAAATAAAAGATCGTAATTTGTATGAATAAATATTTAAAAAAAAATATTTACTATATTTTTCTGATAGTTATAATTGCATCATGCAGCCCTGTAAAAAAATCTATTCGTGTACCACTAAAAGAGTATGGTTCTGAATATATTTTTACAAATCTAAAAAATAGTGAAATAAAATTTAAACACCTTTCATTTAATTTTTCAGCGAATTATATTGAAAATAAAGATAAAATTTCCTTTAATGGTCAATGCCGTATTGTAAAAGATAGTGCTATCTGGATTTCTGTTTCGCCTGCTTTGGGAATAGAAATGCTAAGGATATTGATTACCCCCGACTCCGTGAAAATGATCAATCGTATTGAAAAGACTTATTATGATGCTGATTTTCAGTATATCAATGTGTTAATAAATAATGCCGTTGATTTTGATATGTTACAGTCGCTGATTGTGGGTAACGACCTTTCTTATTACGAAAATGATAAATTTAAGGCGGGTATCGAAAACCATTTTTATAAGCTAAATACCATTGGGAGGCAAAAGTTGAAAAAATTTATCCGGCACGAAAATGAAGCTTTAATTGTATTGATACAAAACATATGGCTCGACCCTGAGAATTTTAAAATTAAACGGATTTCGCTTAAAGAAACCCAATACGAAAACAAAAAAATGGATGCAAACTACCAGGAATTTGCCAAAAACGGCGAGCAATTTTTCCCGGTCAAAGTTTCGTACCACATTGAAGCAGAGAAAAAAATTGATATTGAAATGCATAATTCCAAAATTAAAATTGACGAACCCTTCTCAATTTATTTCCGGATTCCTGAAAATTATCAAAGAATTCAATAATTTTAATCGCTTTTTAAAATTGGCAATCAATGTTAGATAACTGTAAAACAATGCAATATAAATTATTTCTTTTGGGAATTACTTTTGGGATTATCCCGTTGCTGTTTCCGGTTTCCTACGTTAACGCCCAACAAAACAAGAATAAAAAGGAACAACTGCAAAAGAAAAAGGCGAAAATTGAAAATGAAATTCAATATACTAACAAACTTTTAGGCGAAACAAAAAAAAATAAAAAAGTCTCTCTCAACCAGCTTGTGATTTTAAACAAGAAAATTACTAAGCGAGTGGAATTGATTTCCACTATTGCAGATGAACTACAAAATGTTGAAAAACAAATTCAAACAAATTCATCTCAAGTAATGCGTCTGAAAAGAGAGTTAAAAGACCTTAAAGATGAGTATGCAAAAATGATTTATTACGCATATAAAAATAAAAATTTTTACAACCGGCTGATGTTTATTTTCGCCTCCGAAAGTGTTAATCAGGCTTACCAGCGGATTAAGTATTTCCAGCAATACAGTACTTACCGAAAAGAGCAATCCCGGCTCATCCAGCAGACACAAAAACAACTTGATGGCAAAATAGCGGAACTTAATAGCAGAAAAGCAGCCAAGTTATTGCTTCTCAGAACTAACGAAAAAGAAAATTTGCAACTTACCCTCGAAAAGGAAGAACAAAACAAAACCCTTCGTCAATTGACACAGAAAGAGCGAAAGTTACTTGCCAGCCTTAAAGAACAGGAAAGTTCAGCCCGTAAATTACAGGCAGCCATTGAAAATATTATTGCCGAGGAGATAAGAAAATCAAGAGAAGTAGCTAAAAAAGCAGGTAAAAAAATTGATCCGGAAGCCATTACCTATACTCCTGCCGAGAAAGCATTATCGGGCAGTTTTGCAGCCAATAAAGGTAATTTGCCTTGGCCCAGCGAAAATGGATTTATTTCAGGCAGTTATGGTGAGCATGAGCACCCATTGCTAAAAGGGATAAAAATCAAAAACAACGGAATAAACATAACCACCCACCCCGGTGCCAAAGTTCGCTCTGTTTTTGAAGGTACTGTTTCCAGCGTAATAACTATACCTAATTATAACCACGTGGTAATCATTAGCCATGGAGAGTTTCTTACAGTATATTCCAACCTTTCGGAGGTATATGTATCCAAAGGCGAAAAAGTGTCAACTAAGCAAAACCTCGGATCGGTTTACACCCATCCTGAAAGCCGAAAAACAGAATTGCATTTTGAATTATGGAAAGGAAAAACAACCTTAAACCCGGCTTCATGGATAGCCAGATAAATACAATAGTTATTCAATTATTATTAATTTTGTAAAAAAATAAGGAAATCATGGGTAAATTTGGTGTAACTGAAATACTTCTTATCGTTTTGGTAGTTGTTTTGCTTTTTGGTGGCAAAAAAATCCCCGAATTAATGCGGGGTTTGGGCAAAGGCATCCGCGAATTTAAAGATGCATCTAAAGGAGAAAATAAAGAAGAAGATAAAAACAAGGAACAATAATCAGATTGGACTTTTTAGTTTCTGCATTATCATTTTCCGGAAAATAATTTATTCACAATTTGATTGTTAATTATTTTTAATACAGCAAATTACTAATTTATTTTTATTCTATCCTTTCTAAAAACTGGATTTTTTAATTTTTGTAACTTATTTTTGTAGGGCAATAAATCGGGCTTTTTATTGTTATTGTATAGGATTGCTTTCGTGATAAAAGATTGAAGGCTCGTTATTTAAGCGTAGAAAAAAGAATTTCATGAAACACAGTTATTTACTGATAATATTGGTATTTGCTTTTTTTACTGAATCATTATCGGCTGGTAGGTTTATTCCGGTTGATGATTCAATAAAAACCAAGCAGGAATTTATACAGGACGACCCCATAGTAGCAATGCTTGATAGTTTATCCAATTATAAATATTTCGAAAATTCATCATTTACAACCGAGATAGCCCGCTTAAACAAGTACAACTTTCCCCCCGACTTTACCCCCACTTATTCTGATTCTATTTATTTTGAACGTATTGCGTTGCTCAATGCGAAATCACCCATCGAGCTTACTTATAACAAAGACGTCAAACAGTATATTGATTTATATGCAGTTAAACGTAAGGGACTTACCGCTCGTATGTTAGGCTTAATGGAATTTTATTTTCCTTTATTTGAGGAACAACTCGACCGTTTTGATATGCCACTCGAATTAAAATACCTTGCTATAATTGAATCCGCTTTGATTCCAAAAGCAAAATCAAAAGTGGGAGCATCGGGATTATGGCAGTTTATGTATGGAACAGGTAAACCGTACGGGCTGAAAGTTACCTCCTTTGTAGATGACAGACGCGACCCGTACAAATCAACCGTGGCTGCCTGCAGGCATATGAAAGATCTTTATAAAATATATAACGATTGGTTGTTAGTATTAGCAGCATATAATTCAGGACCGGGGAATGTAAACAAAGCCATACGCCGTTCGGGTGGAAAAATGAATTTCTGGCAGATAAAACCCTACCTCCCACGCGAAACTCAAGGGTATGTGCCTGCATTTATAGCAGTAAACTACGTTATTAATTATGCCACCGAACATAATATTTATCCCATAGCTCCGGCTTTTATGCATTACGAAATTGATACCGTTGCTGTTAAGGATGTGGTTTCCTTTGATCAAATAAGCGAGAAACTCAATATTCCCAGAGAAGATATTGATTTTCTGAATCCCTGCTACATGCGTGGAATTATTCCTTCTACCAAGGACGAAACCTATTATTTAAGACTTCCCCAAAAATATATAGCCGATTTTATCAATAACGAAACAGCCCTGTATCAATATACCACTTCAAAAGGGGTAGAAAGGGAAAAACTACTTTCTTTACTTAAAAATGCACCTGCATCCGAAAAAATATTTCATAAAGTAAAAAATGGCGAAACCCTTGCAATGGTGGCAAAACGTTATGGATGTTCGATGGGAGATTTAAAACGCTGGAATCACCTCAGAAAGAGCTATATAAAACGAGGACAGCGACTTGTAGTGTATAGGGAAGCAGTGCTGCAGGATTCTCCTTCACTTGATAAAGACCCCAGCCAGGTAGCAGCAAGTAACAGGGAAACCGTTTACCATACTGTAATTTCCGGCGAACACCTTGCTGTCATAGCCAGCCAATATAAGTGTTCGGTAAAAGATATTATCGTTTGGAACGATCTCAAAGAAACTACAATACATCCCGGGCAACAATTAATAGTTTCGGGTCCTGCACCAATTGACCCCAATCAAAAATCTCAGCAAAATATTACGGATAGTACTGAAAAACAGCTTGTAAAAGAACGTTTTACCCATTACACCGTACAAATCGGCGACACACTGTGGGGAATTGCCAATAAATATCCGGGTGTTACAGTAAATCAAATCAAACAGATAAATAACATTCTTAATTCAAATCAACTAAAACCCGGACAAAAAATTAAAATTCCCGTAGTAGGATAAATTAAATTATTTTTGTACAATAAAAAGCGCATAATCATATGGTTATGCGCTTTTTATATTTGGAATAAAAAAAATAGCTTTTTATTTTTTCTATTAAAAAATGTTTTATTTTTGTCCTTTTAGTTAAACTAAAAATTAAACTAAAAAATTTAATTTAAACAATGCAGATATGGAAGAGAAAATAATGAATACAGAAACCCAAATAATGGAGGCTGCAAAAAAAGTCTTCCTCGAAAAAGGCTTCGATGGAACACGAATGCAGAATATTGCCGATGTAGCGCAGATAAATAAATCGCTTTTACATTACTACTACAGAAGTAAAGAAAAGTTATTTGATGCTGTATTCAATGATACTTTTTCAAAATTCGTTCCTCAGGTATTAGGCATACTTAATAACGAACTGCCCCTGAGGGAAAAATTTATTTTATTCGCAAAAGCCTATTCTAAAATGTTTTTCGAAAATCCTTTTATCCCTTCATTTATCTTACATGAATTAAACCGCCATCCCGAAAAAATAGTCAGTTATATTAAACAAGGAGGAACATTAAAAAACTCTGCGGAAATACCCAAAGTTTTTTTCGACCAGATAAATAAAGAAATAGAACAAGGTAATATCCGTCCGATGGCACCTTGCCAGATTATTGTAAACCTTTTGTCTCTTACAATTTTTCCATTTGTCGCACGCCCGATTATTGAAGGTGTGATTTTAAATTTTGCCAATATCGAATACAATAGCTTTATTAATGAACGAATTGATTTAATCCCTTCTATAATGATGGAATCGTTAAAACCCGTTGTATAAATTTTGGTTTAAAAGGCTTTTGCAATGAAACATACTCTGTTTTTTCTTCTAATATTTTGGGGAACTGCCTCTTTTGCCCAGCATTCACAACCCTTTACCCTTGCGTATTGTATACAACGTGCAACAGATAATTCCCCTTTGGTAAAACAACGGCAATGGTTGCCTGACGCTATGGATTTTAAATTAAAAGGTTTGAATATTAATTATATGCCTGCAATTTATCTGAACGGACAGGCAACCCTGCAAAGCGACATTACCAGCATACCTGTAAAAATTCCAGGTCTGCAGATTGAGGAAATGAAGAAGGACCAATACAAAATGACCCTCGACATAAACCAGAATGTTTATGACGGCGGAAATACCCGTCAACTAAAAAATATTGAAAAAATAACATTACAGGTTGATCAGCAGAAATTAGAAGCAGATTTGTACCAGATAAAAGACAAAATCAGCCAGTCGTTTTTTACCGTTTTGCTTTTGCAGGAAAATGAAAAACTCCTCAAAGTAAATTTAAAAGATTTGCAAAATAAACTGGACAAAACGGAATCAGGCATACGCAATGGTATTGTTTTGCCCTCTAATGCAAACATCCTGAAAGCTGAAATGTTAAGGATTGAACAACAGATAGTGGAAATTCAGGAAGGACGGAAGGGCTTACTGGCAGTTCTGGGCGAAATGATAGGTGAAACAATTGACGATTCCACGGTGTTTGTACTTCCCACAAACAATGCCGCTTCCTGTGTATTCGAAAATAAAAGGATAGAAATGAATGTATTCGACATGCAGATGCGAAGACTGGATGCCATGAAAAGCCTTAACAGGGTAAAAACCATGCCCCGCCTGGTTGCCATTGGCCAAGCTGGATACGGAAGACCTGGCTTGGATATGTTTAAAGCCGATTTCGATACATACTACCTAATTGGGGCAAAACTCAGCTGGAACATATGGAATTGGAATCAAAATAAAAAAGATAACCAATGGCTCGATGTACAGAAAAAAATTGTGGAATCGCAAAAAAACAATTTTAATAAAAATATAAAAATACTATCCGAGCAACAAAAACACAACGTTAGTAAATATGTTGAACTAATAGAAAAAGATAAGGAAATTATTGCTTTGCGGTCTTCCATTGTTCAAACTTGCTCTTCACAGCTCGATAACGGAGTGATTACGTCTACTGAATATGTTACTGAGCTTAATAATATGTTACAGGCAAAACTTAATATGGAAAGTCATAAAATTCAACTCGAAAAATCAATAGCCGATTATCTTATTACTAATGGAATATATTAAATAATATTTGTATGAAAAAAATATATTTATATTTTATTTTTATAACATTTTTATCATCTTGTTCTCTCGAAAAAGAAAAATCGGATGCTTACGGAAATTTTGAAGCCACAGAAATTACCATTTCGGCAGAAGCCACTGGCAAATTGCTGAAATTTAACATTGAAGAAGGACAAAGCCTGGCGGCTAACACCATTGTGGGCTATATTGATTCGGCAGACATTTCCCTGAAAAAACAGGTACTCGTAGCACAGCGAAAAGCCATTACAGCAAAGCTGGGCAACGTGGCTTCACAGGTAGATGTTCAATTGCAGCAAAAAGACAATCTGCTTATAGAAAAAAACCGGGTGGAACAATTAATAAAGGACAATGCTGCAACTACCAAGCAATTAGATGATATAAATGCCAGCATACGTTTGGTTGAAAAACAAATTGCCTCCATTGTCAGTCAATATTCCGGAATTAATGAAGAAATCCATTCCATCACCAAACAAATAGCTCAGGCAAACCTTTCATTGAAAAAATGCATTCTGATTAACCCCGTTGAAGGCACTATATTAAGTAAATATGCAGAAGAAAACGAAATTACTACCCTCGGGAAAGCTTTGTATAAAATAGCCGATTTGAGGAATATATATCTAAAAGTGTACATCAGCGGTGCACAACTATCCAGTATCTCCTTAGGGCAAAAGGTGCAGGTTATGGTTGATAAAAATGAAAAGGAAAACCGAAATATGGAAGGCATCGTTTGCTGGATTTCCGATAAGGCGGAGTTCACTCCCAAAATTATTCAGACCAAGGAAGAAAGGGTTAACCTGGTGTATGCCTTGAAAGTAAGGGTGGTAAACGACGGAACCCTTAAAATTTCTATGCCAGGTGAAGTAAATTTTTCAATTAATAAACTTAATTAAAAATAGATAATATGAAAAAAATTAGTTGCTTATTTTATGTAATTATCGTAATGTTATGGGGAGAGAGTCTCTTCGCACAAACAATTAAAGCCCATGATGTAGTGGGGATTTGGTTTAACGGTGAAAAAGATGCCAAAATAGAAATTTATAAACAAAAAGATAAATATTATGGTAAAATAATATGGCTGAAAGAACCTATTGACACCGAAACCCATAAACCCAAGCTTGACAAACGAAATCCAGACCCCACCAAACGCAACCGTCCTACGCTCGGGCTGATTATTATGAGCCATTTTATTTGGGAAGACGGGCAATGGGTGGAAGGAACCATTTACGATCCCAAGGAAGGAAAGGCGTACAATTGTAAGATTAGAATGGAAAAACTTGATAAATTGATGGTTAGAGGTTATATTGGCAAATCGTGGATGGGATTAGGCAGAACAACCGAGTGGACACGAACCCAGCAATAGCATGTTTTACGTAAAAAGATAATCTGGAAATTAATCCATCTACGATGGCTGATAACAATATCTCGGTTTCTGTAAAAAATGTGGATAAAAATTATGGAAAGGTTAATGCTTTGCAAAACATTAACCTTGAAGTGTCCAAAGGAGAATTGTTTGGATGCATAGGGCCCGACGGTGCAGGAAAAACTACCCTTTTCCGCATACTCACCACACTGTTGCTTCCCAATGCAGGTACCTGTTCTGTAGAAGGTTGGGATGTGGTTAAAAACTATAAGGAAATCCGGAAGATAGTTGGATATATGCCGGGCAGATTTTCATTATATCCTGATCTTTCGGTGGAAGAAAATCTTCGTTTTTTTGCTTCAGCATTTCATACTACTGTTGAGGAGAATTATTCTCTTATCCGCGATATTTATGTGCAGATTGAACCGTTTAAAAAACGAAAAGCGGCAAAACTATCCGGTGGGATGAAGCAAAAGTTGGCACTTTCGTGTGCATTGATCCATAAGCCATTGGTACTTTTTTTGGATGAACCTACCACCGGGGTGGATGCTGTTTCAAGGAAAGAATTCTGGGAAATGCTTAAAAAATTGAAAAGTAACGGAATTACGATTTTTGTTTCAACCCCCTACATGGATGAAGCAAGTTTGTGCGATAGGGTTGCCCTGATTCAAAAAGGGAAAATACTTATTATCAATACCCCTGATGAAATTATGAATAAGTATGGCGAATCTTTATGGGCTGTGAAAGCTATCAATATGTATCGGCTACTTCACGATCTACGACTACTGCCTGGGATAAAATCGGCATTTGCCTTTGGCGATACCATTCATCTGTCGGCTTCGGCAAACGACATCGTAACCGAGGATATTATTCGGTTTTGTCAGGAAAAAAATCACACAGACGTACATATTCAACAGGTAAAAGCGACTATAGAAGACTGTTTTATGGCTTTAATGCGAAAAGAGTAACAATGGAAACAGCGGAGGAAAATATCATTTGGGTTGAAAATTTGGTAAAAAAGTTTGGGAACTTTGTTGCGAACGACCACCTGACTTTTACTGTTAGAAAAGGAGAAATTTTTGGATTTCTCGGTGCTAATGGTGCCGGAAAAACCACGGCTATGAAAATCTTGTGCGGACTGTCAACCCCAACCTCCGGTATTGTGAAAGTAGCCGGATATGATATTTACACGCAGACCGAAAAAATAAAGAAAAATATAGGATACATGAGCCAACGGTTTTCTTTGTACGACGACTTGACTGTGAAAGAAAATTTCCGCTTTTTCGGGGGTATTTACGGACTCTCACGCATACAGATAAAAGACAAAACAGAGCAGTTAATCAGCAAATTAGAATTAAATAATTCATTAAATTTTATTTTAAAATCCTTACCTTTAGGCTGGAAACAGAAATTGGCATTTTCGATAGCCATAATGCACGACCCCAAAATTGTTTTTCTCGACGAACCAACAGGAGGCGTTGACCCAGTAACCCGGCGCCAGTTCTGGGAAATGATTTATGAGGCTTCCCAAAACGGTATTACGGTTTTTGTTACCACCCATTATATGGATGAAGCAGAATATTGTAACAGGGTAAGCATTATGGTTGATGGTGGTATTGAAGCCCTTGATACTCCTGCAAATCTTAAAACCCATTACAAAGCCGATTCGATGGATGCAGTGTTTTTAACCCTTGCCCGTAAAAAATAAACCGCATGAAAGGATTCATTATTAAGGAGTTTTATCATATATTCCGGGATGTGAGAACCATGATCATCCTTTTTGGAATGCCAGTAGTACAGGTGCTCATTTTTGGTTTTGCCATCACAACCGACATCCGTGATGCAAAGATTTCTATCCTCGACCATTCTAAAGATTATATGACACAAGACATTACCCGTAAATTACTTTCTTCGGGGTATTTTGTTCTTTCCGAAAACCTTAACAGTGAAAAGGATATTGAAACCAGCTTTCGCAAGGGTAAGATAAAAGAAGTAGTGATTTTCGAAAATCATTTTGCCGAAAATTTTGAAAAAAACCAAAAAGCGCATATTCAGCTTATTGCGGATGCTTCAGATCCCAATACCGCCAACCTGATAGTTAACTACACTTCTTCTATCATAAATGACTATCAGGAAGAATTGCTGAAACTTAGTCCGGTTCCGGTTACCATTACCTCTGAAGTGAAAATGTTGTTTAACCCGGAATTAAAAAGTGTTTTTATGTTTGTTCCCGGAACCATTACCATATTGCTAATGCTTATTTCGGCCATGATGACTTCTATTTCTATTGTCCGTGAAAAGGAAATGGGAACCATGGAAGTTTTGCTGGTATCACCTTTAAAACCTGCACAAATCATCATTGGTAAGGTAATTCCCTATTTTTTATTTTCATTTATTATTGCCGTTATCATTTTGCTGATGGGATTTGTGATTTTTAAAATGCCTATGCAGGGGAGTTATCTGCTTTTATTAGGTGAAACCATATTGTTTATTATCATGGCATTATCCTTAGGTATTCTCATTTCTACGCTTACCCGAACTCAGCAGGTAGCGATGATGATTTCTATGGTTGCACTCATGCTGCCCACGATGCTGCTTTCCGGTTTTATTTATCCTATCGAAAATATGCCCGTTGTTTTGCAATGGGTTTGTCAGCTAATGCCCCCTAAATGGTTTATCATAATTATTAAATCTATAATATTAAAAGGAAGCAGCTTTTCTTATATTTGGAAAGAGACGCTGATTCTATTTTTAATGACGCTATTATTTATTTTTATTAGTATAAAAAAATTCAAAATCAGGCTTCAGGAATTAAAAAATTGATAAAAAACCAAAGACAAGTACAATCAATATTATGCGAACAATATTGTTTATAATACAAAAAGAATTCATACAAACATTTCGCAATCGTTCAATGTTGCCAATTATTTTTGTAATGCCTTTATTACAATTACTTATACTGGCTTACGCAACCACCTTTGAAATCAGACAAATACGTATATTGCTTGTTGATGCTGATAAAAGTACCTGTTCGCACCAGTTAATCATGAAGTACCAGGGCTCACCATTTTACAAAATTGTTGGAGATAGTCCTTCGTATGCAAAAGCCGTAGAAGCCCTTTATAATAGAAAAGCAGACCAGATACTGATGATACCCTCCGGTTTTGAAAAGGGTTTGAAAAAAGAAGGAAAAACTAAGATACAAATTGTAAATGATGCAATTAATGGTAGTGCTGCCGCCCTGATGAATGCCTACACCACATCCATTGCCAGAGATTACAATTCGGAACTGGTGGTATCGTCATTTCTCGGAATACAGGTACAGCCACCGGTAACAATTGAAAGATCATTCTGGTACAATCCGGAATTAAATTACCAAACCTATATGGTTCCGGGTATTCTGGTGATTTTGGTTACCTTAATAGGATTATTTTTATCGGGAATGAATATGGTACGGGAAAAAGAAATCGGTACAATTGAACAAATTAATGTTACACCCATCAAGAAATACCAGTTTATTGCCGGAAAGCTCTTCCCGTTTTGGTTTTTAGCAATTGCCGAACTAGCATTCGGACTGTTTTTGGCAAAACTCATGTTTAATATTCCCATCGTGGGTAACTTAGGGCTGATATTTGGTGCAGCCGCAGTTTATCTGATAGTTATGGCTGGTATCGGCTTGGTGATGTCAACCATTACGCAAACGCAACAGCAATCCATGTTTCTGTCATGGTTTTTTATGATAGTTTTCATCATGATGAGCGGTTTATTTACTCCGGCTGAGAGTATGCCATGGTGGGCTCAATATATTAATTCGATAAATCCGGTAATGTATTTCATAAAAATAATGCGAAATGTATTGTTGAAAGGAAGTGAATTTCAGGATATTATTCAGCCATTCCTGGCATTGTGTACATTGGCTGTTCTTGCCTTGGCGATAGCCATAAACAGGTACCGAAAAACAACCTGATAATTTTATATCTTTGCAACCGTTTAATTATCAAAAAGCAAAGATGAAAAAACTCCGACATCTTCCTTATGGGTTCGTTGTTCTTATGCTGCTTCTTTTTTCATTAATAGCATGCAGGAGCAAAGAAAAAAAAGAAATGCTTACCGATGCTGAAAGTCGCTTTGTAATACAAAAAATCAAAGCCAAGGGAAAAATTGTAGCGTCCACGGATTTTAATTCTATTAATTATTTTATTTACAAAGGAGAACCTCTTGGATACCAGTATGAATTACTGAAATCGTTTTCCGATTATCTGGGCGTTGAACTGGAGATTATTGTAAATAACGATATTAACAAAGCCTTTGAATGCCTGAACAATGGGTTTTGCGATATTGTGGCTATGGACCTCACGCAAACGTACAGCAGAAGTAAAAAATACGATTTTTCAGTACCTATTTTGCAGGCACGACAAGTCTTGGTGCAAAAAAAACCGTTAAAAGGTGCAAAATGGCAATGCGTACGTAATCCACTCCAATTGGGAGGGGCAACCATAATTGTACAAAAAGGTTCTGTATATGCAGACAGGGTTCGCAATCTTCAGGAAGAAATAGGCGATTCCATAACACTTATCGAAGATCCCACCAGCACAGTTGAAGAACTGGCTTTTCTTGTTTCCAAAGGGAAAATAAAATATACCATTTGCGATGAGCATGTAGCAAAAGTGTATCAACGTAATTATCCAAACTTAGATATACAAACGGCAGTCAGTTTTCCGCAAAACATGGGCTGGGCGGTACAAAAAGGTTCAACACACCTGCGGCATGCGATGAACGACTGGTTAACGCAGTACAAAACAACCCGTCAATATAAATTGACTTATAACAAATATTTCCAGCAAAGTAAAGCCAGTGGCTTTGCCCATTCCGAGTATGAAAATATAAGCAAAGGTATTATTTCGCCATACGATAAAATTATCCGGAAACATAGCCGTGAAATAGGATGGGACTGGCGTTTACTGGCTTCACTAATTTATCAAGAATCGGCATTTCAACCTGATGCCGTATCCTCCAATGGTGCTTTCGGTTTAATGCAACTGATGCCACAAACTGCCAGAAAATACAGAGTTTCTCAATATTCTCACCCAGACGGCAATATTAAAGCCGGAGTAAAATACCTGGTACTAATAGAAAAACAATTTGAAGATATCCCCGATAAGGATGAAAGGATAAAATTTGTATTAGCTGCTTATAATGTCGGTATAGGACATGTTATGGATGCCAGGCGACTTGCCCTGAAATACAAAAAGGATCCCGATATGTGGTCGAACAATGTTGATGGATATATGTTGCAAAAATCAAATCCTAAGTACTATAATGATTCGGTAGTTTTGTTCGGATATTGTCCGGGAAAAATCACTTACAATTTTGTTAATGAAATATACGACAGATATTATCATTATAAAAACATTACAGATAAATAGCAGTAATACAATTATATAGATAAAATTTGTTCCGGGTATTTGTAAATTCATTAATAAATTATACTTTTGCCAAAAGATTGATAAAAATAATCCGGGCCTATAGCTCAGTTGGTTAGAGCACCTGACTCATAATCAGGTGGTCCCTGGTTCAAGTCCAGGTGGGCCCACAAAAAATTCCTCTGCGGTTCAACAGAGGAATTTTTATTTTTGTTAGAATCCATTTTAGCGCTTTTCTTGAAAAACCATACGAATTTCTGCTAAAACCATACGTTTGAAAAGTCGCGGATATTTTTCAAGTTTTTAATTATAATTTTGTTGCATAACATTTCCAAAATGAAAATCGGCTTGCGAATACCTCGGTTTATTAAAAAGAAGAGCGATGTAATGCACTTTTATAAATGCCGTAGGTGCGGATATGTTACTTCCAAAAAGGGTATTATGTGCCCAATTTGTGAAAAAGATGGCTATGTGAAAAAAATAATCTAAAAAAGAAACTATGTGGTTGGATTTTCTTCTTATCGCTTATATTGTTTTACTGCTGCCCTTCATTAACCTGTGTGAAAAAATGAGTTCCGGAGGGCTTAAATGCTTGCTGATAGGTATATTTTTAACGCCTGTAGCCGGTTATGTTTATATGAAATATTTTTATAAAAACACTAAATTTAATCAACATACACCAGCCTAGTAAAATTAGGATGGTTTTTCCCCTGTTTTTCCACGCTGAAGCCGTTTCTTAACCAGAGCGGCTTTTTTTGTAAATAAATTTTCTTTTGTCTGCAACAAATTCTCGAACTCTACGTATATTTGCATACCAAGTATGTTGTATAAACCAACCCCCCCGTAAGATGAAAAAAGAAATTTTTCTTGTAATTATTCTAATGGTTTCATTTTCTTATGTTTTTGCTCAAAATGAAAATAACGAAAACGTTCCGACGGTAAAAAGCGAAAAATTTAGTACAGGAATGGATGTTTTTACCGATATATGGATGAATGTTCCCGACAATATCACAGCAAAAACAATCAACATAGGAACAAACTATTATTTTACCTATAATTCTCCTATTGGTAAAAGCGGCAAAACACCCTTTAGCTTTGCTATCGGAATCGGACTGGGCACACATAATTTTCATAGCAATGCATTACCCAAAGTAGACACAAATAATATCTCTTACTTCGATAAAATACCTGATTCAGTTACAATTAACGGGGATATACATAAGGTAAATTATAAAAAAAATAAAATTTCGATAGCCTATTTCGATATACCAATGGAATTTCGCTATAAAAGCAAGAGCGAATTCAGGGCGGCTTTAGGTTTTAAAATTGGATTTTTGCTAAGCAGCCATACCAAGTACAAAGGCGACGAATATATGGATTTTAATAATGACAATCAATTTGATTCTTATTCCGTTAAAATGAATAAGATCCCCAATATTGAATCCATGCGTTACGGAATCAAGGCAGAAGTAGGTTATAAATGGATTAACGTAATGGGATATTATTCTCTTTCTTCCTTGTTTAAAGACGGGAAAGGACCTGATACCTACCCGATTTCTGTGGGTTTGGCGCTACGTCCTTTCTGATTATTACAACATAAAAAATAATAAAAACATAACTACGGCTCCGGTAGTAAACCCTGTATATACCTGTAAGGAGCTATGTTCCCTGAGTGCAAGACGGGAGTATGCAACTATTCCGGAAAGCAAAATAGTTATTATTATCTGATACATATTGGCAATGTTATACCTTGCCGAAAGACCAATAAAAGTCCCCACTACTCCTCCGAGAGCCAGACAATGGATGCTGATTTTCCAGAAAAAATTCGTCAGTAACGCAATGGTTATCAGCATAATCGAACCTAACAGAAATACTTCAAAAACAGGAAAAACCGACGATTGCCTGAACAGGTAATACGTTGAAAAATACAATATTGAAGTGATAAATAGCGGATAAATCCGTTCTTCACGGGAGTGCATAGTGAGAGATGCTATCCACTTTTTTTTCAGGAGAATAAAAATCATCGCGAGAGGAAAAAATGCAGTAAAAAGAAAAGAGATACCAAATAAAATAAACTTCCCTTTTAGGGTTAAGATATAAACGTAATAATACGACTGGTTCATCATTACCAGCAACATATACGAAGGTATCAGCACAGGGTGGAAGACTCCAGAAATAATTTTCTCAAAGCGTTGGTTCATAAAAAACGATTTATTTTGCGAAGCTAAAGTTCCTTACGCAGGCGTGCAATGGATATGTTAAGTTGTTCACGGTATTTAGCTACTGTACGCCTGGCAATGTTATATCCCTTTTCAATAAGAATATCGGTTAATTGTTCGTCGGTCAGGGGTTTGCTTTTATTTTCTGCTTCTATGCAGTTGGATAGAATTTTTTTAATTTCCCGTGTGGATACTTCTTCTCCCGAATCTGTCTGCATTGATTCGGAAAAAAAACTTTTCAGCAAAAAAATTCCAAAAGGTGTTTGTACGTATTTGCTGTTTGCCACCCGCGAAATGGTAGAAATGTCAAGGTGAACAAGTTCTGCAATATCCTTAAGAATCATTGGCTTAAGCTTTGTTTCATCTCCCTCCAGAAAATATTCTTTCTGGTATTGCAGAATGGCATTCATGGTAATGTATAAGGTATTCTGCCGTTGTTTTATTGCATCAATAAACCATTTTGCCGAATCAAGTTTTTGTTTGATAAAGCTTACAGCTTCTTTATGAGATACGTTGTTTTTATTTTCGGAATATGCTTCGAGCATATCAAGATATGTTTTGCTAATTCTGAGTTCAGGGGTGTTTTTGGCATTCAAACTAAGTTCAAGATCGCCGTCTTTATTTGTCAGGATAAAATCGGGAGTGATATATTGATTTGATTTTGAGGTGTCGGAAAAATAGCTTCCAGGCTTGGGATTACATCGTAATATTTCGTTGACAGCTTGCTTGAGCCGGGCTTCGTCAATATTGGTTTTTTTAATAATCTTATCGTAATGTTTTTTTGTAAAATCGTCGAAATAGCGGTCAATAATCCGTATTGCCAGTTGCACCGGAGGGGTTGCATTCATCCGCTGTAGTTGTAATATAATACATTCCTGAAGATTACGGGCGCCAACACCGGGAGGATCGAGTTGCTGAATGTATTTCAATGCATCCAGAATTTCATTTTTAGTAGTGGAAATATTTTGTGAGAAAGCCAAATCGTCAACCATAGCAGCTACTTCGCGTTGCAGATAACCGGCTTCGTCGAGGTTACCGATAATGGTTTGCGCAATGGTATTCTCTTTTTCGGTAAGTTGCCGAAGTCCTAATTGTTGCTGCAGGTATTCATGAAAACTCAGCCCCGAAACGAAGGGAGTTTCCCTGAATTCATCATCGGGCGAAGTGTTGTAACTGTTGAGCCGGTAAGAAGGTGTTTCGTCATCGTCAACATAATCAGTTATGTCAAATTCCTCATTATCTGCATCATATTCTTCCTGATTTTCCTCGTTTTCCTGTTCGTTTTCTTTCAGATTTTCCTCGCCGGCAATATCTTCCAATGCAGGATTTTCTTCTATTTCCTGTTTAATTCTTTGTTCGAGAGCAATAGAGGGTATTTGCAGCAGTTTCATCAGCAAAATTTGCTGAGGAGAAAGTTTCTGAAGCAACCTTTGTTCTAGTTTAATCTTTTGCATGATGCCCCTTACTGTCTGATAAAAACTATGGTACTAATGATTGAGTAAAGTTAATAAAAATATCCAGATCGAGATTAAAATTCGGCATTTTGTGGAGTACGTGGAAAAGGAATTACGTCGCGTATGTTAGAGAGTCCGGTTATAAACAATATAAGACGTTCAAATCCAAGGCCAAAACCGCTATGTGGTGCTGTTCCGAATTTCCGGGTTTCGAGGTACCACCAAACGTCTTTTTCGGGTATTCCCAATTCGTTGATTCTGTTGATCAATTTACTATATACTTCTTCGCGTTGCGAACCTCCGATAATTTCGCCAATTTTCGGAAATAGTACGTCCATAGCCCTCACGGTTTTTCCGTCGTCGTTTTGTTTCATGTAAAAAGCCTTGATTTCTTTAGGGTAATCAGTCAGAATTACCGGGCATGAAAAATGTTTTTCCACGAGGTAGCGTTCGTGTTCAGCTTGCAAATCGCAACCCCATTCGACCGGAAACTCGAACGATTGACCTGACTGTAACAAAATTTGTATGGCTTCGGTATAACTAAGCCTTTTGAAGTTGTTGTTTACGACGAATTGTAATCTTTCAATAAGCTCGTTATCATACATTTTATTAAGAAAATTCAGGTCTTCCCTGCAATTTTCAAGAGCATAATTGACTAAAGATTTAAGAAAATCTTCAGCTAGGTCCATGTTATCGTTAATGTCATAAAAAGCCATTTCGGGTTCTATCATCCAAAATTCAGCAAGATGGCGTGGAGTGTTTGAATTTTCGGCACGGAAAGTAGGACCAAAAGTGTAAACCAACGAAAGAGCAAGAGCTCCCAGTTCGGCTTCAAGCTGGCCGGAAACGGTAAGTTTTGTCATTTTTCCAAAAAAATCTTTCGAAAAATCAACTTTTCCGGTTTCATTCAAAGGAGGATTTTTTTCGTCTAAAACTGTTACCCTGAACATGGCTCCGGCACCTTCGGCGTCAGAACCGGTAATGATAGGTGTATGAATATAATAGAAACCTCTGTCGTTAAAATATTTGTGAATGGCAAAAGCCATGGCATGGCGGATACGTAAGACTGCACCAAACGTATTGGTACGAGGACGCAAATGGGCAATTTCACGTAAAAATTCCAGGGTATGTCCCTTTTTCTGTAAAGGATATTCTGCTGCGTCAGCGGTTCCGTGAATAATTATTTTATTTACCAGAATTTCAATATTTTGCCCTTGTCCGGCGGATTCCACTAATTTCCCGCTTACCGAAACACATGAACCGGTGGTAATCTGTTTGAGCAACTCTTCGTCAAAATCGGCAATGTTTACAACTACCTGAATGCTATGTACTATAGAACCGTCATTTACTGCGATAAATGCAATATTTTTGTTCCCTCTTTTTGTTCGTACCCAACCATTTATCGTAACTTCTTCCCCAATTGCAACGGGTGATTCTTTTCCAAGGAGATCCTTAATTTTTATTTTTTCAAAAGCTTTCATTTTTTGTTTTTAAATTGCAATGCAAAAAAACGAAAATTTCACTTCATTATCAAGTGAAACTGCGAAGAAACGAAAGGCATTTTTATGGGGCTTTTTTTGTACTTTTGCGGCATGATGCCTGATATTTCGCCTATACACAATTGGTTAAATAGTCCGAAGCCATTGGTCGTTGCCGGACCGTGCAGTGCCGAAAGTGAAGAACAATTATTGGCTACCGCAAAGGAAATCAGTCGGTTGACAAACACTAAGGTTTTCAGGGCAGGAATATGGAAACCCCGTACACGGCCCAACAGTTTCGAAGGAGTAGGAAATAAAGGCTTGCAATGGTTGCAAAGGGTAAAAGCCGAAACGGGGATGCTTACGGCAGTAGAAGTGGCTAATTCTGCACATGTAGAACAAGCCCTGCTGCATTCGGTGGATGTACTTTGGATAGGAGCACGTACGGTAGTAAATCCTTTTTCTATACAGGAAATAGCGGTAGCCCTGAAAGGTGTTCATACTGTTGTAATGATAAAAAATCCGGTAAGCCCTGATATTGAAGCATGGATGGGAGCTATTGAACGGGTGAAAAAAGCAGGGATAGATATTATAATTGCTGTACACAGAGGCTTTTCCTCTTTTGTGAAAACTCCCTGCCGTAATGCACCCATGTGGGAAATTCCTATTGAACTTAAACGTCGGGTTCCCGGACTGCCTATCCTTTGCGATCCCAGCCATATTACCGGAAAAAGAGAGCTTATAGCTGGTATTTCACAAAAAGCCCTCGATTTGGAAATGGATGGTTTGATGATAGAAACACATGTGCATCCGGAAAAAGCCCTTACAGATGCACGTCAGCAAATTTCACCCGTTCAACTCAAAGAATTGCTTGATAATTTGATTATAAGAAAGCCTTCAGGCAATACGGAATTTGAAACCAGGTTGGATTTATTGCGAAATGAAATTGACAAACTAGATTCTGCCCTGATAGATATAGTGGGTCGTCGTATGGAAGTGGTAAAAGAAATCGGACAGTACAAAAAAGAAAACAATATTACCATTTTACAAATACAACGTTGGCGAAATATTATAAATGATTGGCAAGCAAGAGGCGGGGAGTCCAGTCTTGATTTAGAATTCTTAATGCGCCTGCTCGATGAAATACATAGGGAATCCATCAGAATACAAACACAAATTTTAGAACAATAAGCGTAATTTTACATCCAGCGCATCCGCTTGAAAAAATAAATCAGGGCAAAAATAACGAATACCATGAAACTCACTACTATCCAAAACGAATTGGGATGGCTCTGAAATGGTAGCCCAATATTCATTCCGTACAAACCCGTGATGAAAGTAAGCGGAAGCATAATGGAGGAAAAGAAGGTGAGCACCTTCATTATTTCGTTTATTTTATTGGTCTGTAAAGAGTCAAAAGTTTTGGCAAGACCTTCAATCATTTCCTGGTAATCTTCGGTTAAGTCCCACATTTTCTGGTAATAATCGAGAATATTACCCCAGTATTCTTCCATGTTTTCGGCATAACCTTCAATTTCGCCCGATTCAAATTTATGGAAAAGTCGCAACTGGGGTTTGAAAATGGTATTCAGCAAAATAATATTTTTCCGCGTAACGGATATCCGCTCAATAATGCGTTCAGCGCGCTTTACAAAAAGATCGCGGTTAATAAAATCTACCTCATTCCCTATTTTGTTGATAAGCGACAGGGTTTCGGTCATCAGACGCTCGAGAATTTTGTAAAGCAGGGCATCACTGGTGCCTACATCCAAAATTCCGCTTTCTTCAGGTCGTTCTTTTGCCTGGTTAAACATAATTTTTACCACCCAGTGCGATTGCCCTATGGTGATAATATAATCCTTGCCCCAGAAAATTTTTACTTCTTTTATTTTCAGAAACTTATTTTCTCTGTCGAAATATGGAAAATGTAGAATGATAAAGTAGTAATCATCGTAAATATCAATTTTAGGTCTTTGGTTGAAACTTTTACAGTCTTCTATATCCAGAGGATGGAAATGAAAGTTATCTAATAAATACTGAAGGTCTGCGTCGGTAGGACTGAGCGAATGATGCCACTTCAGAGTCCCGATTTTTATTGTTTCAATCATATTTCCTTCCCTGAAAAATTAATATTTACGTTATTTTCTACATTCCGGTATTGGTTTATTTTTTTGCAAAAGTAAAAAAATTAACGTTCAGGTAAACTAAAATTATAAGCCATATCTCTGCGTTTTTCTGTTATGAAGACAATAAATAATAATGCGATTACGACAATCCCACTGCTGATTAATGTCAGCATGCTATCCTGTATCGTTTCGCTACCATTCAGTGGAGATTCGGCATTATTAGTTATATACGTTGTAATTACAGCATAAATGTTGTTTATAAAATGGGCAAAAACTGCTACCCATAACGAACCAGACCACAATACCAAATATCCGAACAACATCCCCAGCAACATCCGGGGCAAAAAACCAAAAAACTGCAAGTGAAAGGCGCTAAATACTATCGCTGAGATGCATACTGCCCAATGTTTGTTTTTTGTCCAGTCGAATAGCAGGCGTAAAATTGCTCCCCTGAACACCAATTCTTCGCCGATTGCAGGCAGCAGTGCCATCATGAGAATATTCACCATCAGTCCTCCTGGTGTTGAGGTGTTAAGAAATGCTTCCGTGAGCTGGTTTGCCTCTTTTTCTGAATGTATTATCCAATTTTCCACTTCTTTCAAAAAAGCCGGTAACTGTAGCGATTCGTTAAGCAGGATAAAAATATTAATAAGAGGCATAGAAAACAGAACAAGTAACACCGTTATAACCAGGGTAAAAAGCTGAGGTTTGCGAATAAAGCCCAGATATTTCCCGGGCGAAAAACTTACTAAAAAGGCAAACAACAGGGGCGGCAATACAAACATGCCTACCTGGCTTACTATTTGCAGATATTTCAGTAGGGGAATGTTTTCCGGATTTGCAGGATTACTCATCGCAGGAAGCTGATGCAAAATCTCTTTTCCAAAAAAAGAAACCCCGATAAGCAAACCGGTTAAAAAAACAAAAAAGGTAGAAGCAAGCATTACAAAAAGAAATAGAACAATTCTTCTTACGTGAGAAAGCCGTTGGAATGGAGGAAAGAAATGCTTGAACATAATACGTAGATTGAATGGGTAAAAATACACATTACGCATTTAAAGTGTGATAATGCCAAACAATTATTGAATGGTGGTTTTTAAAAAACCTTCTGTGGTGCAAAAACCTTATTTTTGCAGGCATGATTGCCATCGGAAACCTTATTTTTTCGGAAAAACCCGTGATGCTTGCACCCATGGAAGACATTACTGATCCTGCATTTCGCCTGATTTGCCGGAAGATGGGAGCCAATATGGTTTTTTCTGAGTTTATTTCATCGGAGGGTTTGATACGCGATGCCGTGAAAAGTACACGCAAATTATTGTTTTCGGAAGAAGAACGACCGGTAGGTATACAGATTTTCGGGCATGATGCCTCCTCCATGCAACGGGCTGCTGAAATGGCTGCGGAAGCGCAACCCGATTTGATTGACATTAACTTCGGATGCCCGGTCAAAAAAGTAGTCTCGAAAGGGGGAGGTGCCGGATTATTGAACAACCTACCCGAAATGGTAAAAATTACCCGTACCGTTGTAGATTCCGTTTCAATTCCGGTAAGCGTAAAAACCCGGCTGGGTTGGGACGATAAAAATAAAAATATAGTGGAAATAGCTGAGCAGTTACAGGATTGTGGTATCAGGTCTATTACCATTCATGGTCGAACCAAGTCCCAGATGTACAGGGGCGAAGCCGATTGGACGTTGATAGGGGAAGTGAAAAAGAACCCGCGTATGAAAATCCCGGTGATAGGCAACGGAGATATTACCCACCCGCAAAAAGCCCTCGAGATGATGGAACGTCATGGAGTTGACGGAATTATGATTGGCAGGGCAGCAATTGGAAATCCATGGATTTTCAGGGATATAAAAGCGTTTCTATCTACCCGGAACTTGTTACCGGCTCCTTCATTACAGGAAAAAGTGGAAGTATGCAAACAACATCTGGCAGGTGCTGTGGAGTATAAAGGTGAAAAAAGGGCAGTATTCGAAATGCGGAAACATTACGCCAATTATTTCAAATCCATTCCTGACTTTAAAAGCAAACGGTTGCAATTGATGTCGCTAAGCGATGCAGATTCCATTTTCAGATTTTTGGATGCAATAGCCTGCGCATGAAATTAGTACACTTCTGCGTTGATACCAAGATTTTTCACTTGCAGGGCTATCTTTTCCAATTCTTCATGAGTTATTTTTTCCAGGTGACCTGAAGGTGTGGGACGGTCAATGGTATAAATCATGACAAGAGAGGGCTGGATTTTCTGTAAATGCTGCAGCCATATTTTTACCTCACTACTGATTGTGTTGTCAACGATTTCTTCGTTAACCTTGCCTTTTAAAAACATGGATTGTATGATAAGTCTGCCTTTGAAACGGGAAAGGTTCTCCACAATTTTTTCGATTGTGATGTGTATCAGCGGACGATTCATTTGTCCGAAAATAGCTTCGGTTCCGGCATCCAGTTTCAGCACATTATTGTCAATTTTGTATAAGGCATTGAATATTTCTTCATTGTCTAATGTCGTGGAATTGGAAAGTACCGTAATTTTTGCATTGGGAAAATGGATATCCCGAAGCATTATGCAATCTGTAATTATCTTGGCAAACTCAGGGTGTAGGGTTGGCTCCCCGTTGCCTGCAAAGGTGATGTTGTCGGGCGCCGCATCACGTTCTTTCATATCTATAAGATGCTGATCGAGCGAATTCCGAATAGTATCACGTGAATACCATTGTACGGGTTTCGATACATCTACCGTTGTCCAGCCACACTCACAATAGATGCAGTTAAAAGTACAAAATTTATAAGTTGTTGGTAATAAATTAATACCCAACGATGTGCCAAAACGTCGGCTTTTAACGGGTCCGAAAACAATTTCATCAAAAAGAAATCCTGCCATTTTTTTTATTGCAAAAGTATATTTTTTAAAGTGGATGTATCCATTTTTTATAATAAAAGGGAATTTTCCCGGCAGGGAGGAAAATCATCCTCCCTGCATCAAATCAGGGAGTTATTTTGTTACCACTTTCAATGCTTCGGTGGCAGCTTTCAGCAAGGGCTGAATAGAAATTTCACTGCCAACAGCTTTTTTCATCCATAATTGGGGAATCAATCTGCCTTGGGTATAAATCCTTTCGGTTTCGGAGGCAAAATTTTTGTCCCGGATATGATTTTCTATTTGAAAATCTATAAGATGCCCAACGGGGTATGCCGAAAGATACAAAGGATTATCAATCATGTGGGAGTAAATAGCAAGAATTGGTTCGTCGTATGTACCGAAAACGGGTGCATAATAGAGGTTCCAGATTTCCTTGGCAGTGGAGATAACGGTTTGTTTGCATTGGGCAGGAGTAGCATCAGGATGCTGATACATCCATTTCCATACTTTCATGTCAACCAGTGATACCCCCATGATCTCATAACATGCCCAAAAGTTGTCGAGTACCATCAGATGTTCTTTCTGAGGATTATCATCATTTATACCCAGTAGTTCGAGGTCTCTTTTCTGGAAAATGAAAGCCAGCGCTTCGGTAAATGCCGTGTTGGGGACCCCGTTAAGCATGTAGTAATCTACATCGTACAACGAAAGTGTTTGTTCCACATTGTGTCCAAATTCATGAATGGCAATGTTGTAGCCTTTATAATCCATGCCATTATTTCCTATACGTGTCCGCAGGTGTGCTTTGTCGTTTTTCATTTGTGCACCCCAGGCATGTCCGGAACCCCGTGCAGGGTCAACCTGGATTTTTGAGGTTAAATAAGCGGCTTTAGCAGGAGAAAAGCCAAGTTTTATAAGAATTTTGGGCAAATCTTTTTCGAAGGCATTTCTGTCGGGATATTTGTTTTTAACTTTTTCGTCGAGCAATCCTGCTGAAATGCTGCTGCGCGATTTAAACCCGTCATACCAGATGTCGAAAGGTTCAATATTGCGTCCCAGCCTTTTACTGATGAGCTTTCCCACTTCTTTCACCTGAGGTGAAGAAATGAAATCGGTGAAGAGCTTTTCAACATCTGCCTGTGATATTTCCAAACCTGCATCAAAAGCCCTTGAAATAAAATCGGGATAATTTGGGTTGTAAGGATCAATGGCTTTCATTGCCTGAAAATTATTCAGCAGAGTAGCATAGCGGGTATCAGGTTCAGGCGAAAATGGAACGGATTTTCTATTTTGCAAAAGAGTATTGGTTTCGGGATTCCACAGGTAGGTATCGTTGTTGATTATTTGCTGGGGAATGCTCTGGTCAATGATTCGTTTCATTACCGAATAAATCATTTTTTGTTTGATAATCCCGTTTTGTTTGTCGGAATAATTCGATTTCAGTTCGTCGCGTAAGCCCCAATGGGTGATGAGTTTCATATCTTTTGGGAACCATGTTTTTCCTTTGCTGTCGGTGAGATTGCCCATGTAAATATTGTATGCTGAGATATAGGTATCGGCAGCCGTAAGGGTCTCTGCAGCTTTCAACAGCAGGTTTGCAGGAACGCGCGAAGTGAAAATATCGCCCATGCGGGCATATGCCCATTGTTTTCGTGTCCAGTTTGTACCAAGCGTGGTTTTTTCCCCAAGTGAATAAAAAGGGAAATTCAAAACCACTACAAAAGCAATTTTATTCTGGAAGAAGTCATCGGTAAAGTGGGCGGATGGTTCGTAACCACCAAACATTTCATCAATGGGAAGTAAGGTGCCATTTTCCAGGTGAATAGTTTCCTTAAGGCTGACACTTAGTTTATTGTAAGTGCCAAACATCAGTTCGAAATAATTTTGTAGGCGAATAAACAGGGTATCGAGCCCGGTTTCGGTAGGCATAAAATTGCCTGAGCAAAAAGCAGCAAAATCCTGTTCGTTGCCATCGGTTTCGCGCCAGAGAGATGCTGCCTGGGTAACACCTTTTTGAATGCGAGCCAGGTTTTTTTCACCGCTACTGGCTGATAAAATTTTGATAACCTGATTGATAGTGGCTTCTGTAACCGGCGACACCTGAATGCCAGCTTGAATAGGTTTAGGAGTGGTTTGGCTGAATGCAAAATCAGTCATAATGGTTAAAAACATAAGAGCAATATACTTTTTCATAGTGTTGAAGTGTTAAATTTTCATGCAGTAAGCAGGCTACAGCCGCGTATATCACTTGCATCGAAGCGTCCTGAAATTTCAAATGTGCCGTCGGTGCTGACTTTGCCCAGATCCTGAGAGGCAATAAACGAACAGGTATTGTAATTTGCAAGGTCAATGATGTTTATTCCGCCGACTTTTCCGGCAGCAAGTAGCGAAAGAGGGTCGTGAGGGTCACGCGTAAGTACTTTCATCCAAGGAGGACAGTTAAACTGTCCGTTTTGAGCAGAATATGCTTGCGAAAAAATCTCAGTCATGCCATATTCTGAGTGTATTGCGTTCACTCCAAATGCATTGGAAAGGATTTGGTGCACTTCTTCCCTTACAGGTTCTGTGCGGCGCCCTTTCATTCCTCCTGTTTCCATCAATGTAAGTGTGGGAAAATGTAATTTGTATTTCTTCGCTGCAAAATCGAGTAAAGCAAAAGTTACTCCTAAAAGCAGGGTAGGCTGGTTGCTTTCGTTTAGCAGTACAAGTTTTTCGTAAAGTTGGTTGTGTTCGTTCAGGTAAAAACCGTTAAGCGGATGCTGCGAAAGTTGCATCAGGTGATTGACCATAAACACCAGCGACGAATTTTTCCTTTCAAAGTATGAGGGCAAAAGAGCAAGCAAGCAGTATTTTTCAGGATTCCCATAAAAATAATGAAATCCACGTGTAAAACTTTCAATATAAACCGTGACGTCGAGAATATAATGTTTGCTTTGGGTTCCTCCTGTTCCGCTGCTGATAAAAAATTGTTGGGGAAGCGTCGTTCCACAGACAACGGCATGGCTTTTGAAAATTGAAATGGGTAAAAAAGGAATTGCTGAGTAATGAGTAATGTGCTGAACATCGGTTTTTAACAGATCAACATATTGACGATACAGTGAATTTGCATGGTATTGATACCTAAAAATTTCGATAGCCACACTATTGAAAGTGTTTTCGTCGTTAATTGCAAACACCTGCTTGTTGAAAATGTTTACGCTCATAAAATTGTATAGTGCAAATTCATTTTGTATTTTTAACCGCTCAAACCTATTTTGATGAAAACCCTGCCAAAAATACTTATTTTTTTTCTAGTAACATGTCCTTTAGCATTTCTTTCGTGCCTTGATGACAACGACTATCCGGTAGAACCGCAAATCCAGTTTATAAATTTTGAAACTCTGATTAATAAACAGAATATTACCGAACAAGGAGTGTTAACATTTTCATTTACAGATGGTGATGGAGATATTGGTTTATACGATTCCGACACAACGGCTCCCTACGATTATAATTTCTACATCACGTACTACGAAAAGCAAAAAGGGGTTTTAACCAAAGTGGACTTGCCATTTACCCTTAACAGCCGCATCCCGATATTGAATAACAATGGAAGTAATAAAGCGATAAAAGGTGAAATAGAAGACACACTTTTTGTTAATAATGCTCTTTCGCAATACGATACAATATTATTTGAATTTTACATAGTTGATAGAAAGTTACACCAAAGCAATATACTGAAAACTCCCGAAATTGTAGTAATCAAACAAAAATAAAGCACATTTATTCCTTTATTATTTTCCATATTTCCGATAGTTTATAGAAAAAGAATCCCTAAGCCAGGATGAATAATAGAAAAAATGAACGGAACATTTTCTTTTTTACCACCGGATAATAGAAATAAAAAGATGAGGATTTTCAATACATTTGCCTGATTATAATGCCTCGAAATTTTACATGAAAAATTCCTACTATTCAAACAGGAAATATATAATTATTATAACATTTATTATTGTAGGAATTATTTTTGCTCTTCGGTTGTTTTATATTCAGGTTATTGACCGGAGTTATACCTTATCAGCAAACAATAATGTTTTGCGGTATATCACACAATATCCAGCCCGCGGACTTATTTACGATCGGAATGGCAAACTATTGGTATTCAATGAAGCTGTTTACGATTTGATGGTAACTCCCAACCATGTAAAAAATATTGATACGACAGAATTTTGCACATTGGTGGGCATTGATAAAGCCGGGTTTATTGAAAGGATAGAAAAAGCCCGGAAATATTCACCTTATAAAGCATCTGCATTTGAGAAACAAATTTCAAAGGAAGCATTTGGATATCTTGAAGAAAAATTGTATCGTTTTCATGGATTTTTTGTTCAACCCCGGACTATTCGTAAATATCCCCAATCTTTAGCTGCTCATTTATTGGGGTATATCGGCGAAGCCACTCAGTCAGTTTTGGATAAAGTACCCTATTATAAATCGGGCGATTACATAGGTATCAGTGGTATTGAAAAATCCTACGAAGAAGAATTAAGAGGTGTTAAAGGGATGAAAATCCGAATGGTGGATGTTTTTAACCGCGAGCAGGGAAGTTTTCAAAATGAGAAATACGATACTGCAGCCATAATGGGCAAGAATTTGTACACCTCGCTTGATGCCGGGCTTCAGGCATATGGTGAACTGCTGATGGCTGGTAAACGGGGCAGCATAGTTGCCATTGAACCTTCTACAGGTGAAATCCTTGCCTTTTTATCGAGCCCCACTTATGATCCTAATTTGTTGGTGGGTAGGGTTAGAAGCAAAAATTATCAAAAACTAAGTAATGACCCTGTAAAACCCTTGCTTAATAGGGCTTTGATGGGGCAATACCCTCCGGGTTCTACTTTTAAAATCGTTAACGACCTCATCGGTCTCGAAGAAGGGGTACTGTTTCCTTCTACTTTTTACTCTTGTCAGGGTCCGGGAACTTCTCCTATCAGGTGTACGCATAATCATGTTAGTCCCCTTGACCTGAAGCAAGCCATTCAGCAATCATGCAATCCCTATCATTGGCAGGTTTTCAGGAGTATTATCAATAAAAAAGAATATGGTTCAGTAAAAAATGCTTACAATGCATGGCAGGATTATGTTACTGATTTGGGTTTTGGCATAAAATACAATTCCGACCTCCCCTACGAGCTGGATGGAAATATCCCCGAATCAGAATATTTTGATAAAATATACGGGAAGGGACACTGGAATGCCATGACTATACGCTCTTTTTCCATCGGGCAGGGCGAAATTCTTACCACACCTCTGCAACTTGCCAATCTGGCTTGTATTATCGCAAACAGAGGATATTATATTACTCCTCATCTGGTTCGTTCGGTAGGGTCTCCCAAAAGTTATATAGAAAGGTTTACCCAGAAACACCAGACGAAAATCCACTCACAGTATTATGATTTTATGGTAGAAGCCATGTTTCAGGTGGTAGAACACGGTACAGCAGCATGGTACAAGCTGGATAGTATTCCTATGTGTGGTAAGACCGGAACCGCTCAGAATCCGCACGGGAAAGACCATTCACTATTTATTTGTTTTGCCCCGAAAGACCATCCGAAGATAGCCATGGCGGTAATTGTTGAAAATGCCGGTTTTGGATCTACCTGGGCTGTACCCATTGCCAGTTTGCTTATTGAAAAGTATCTCACCGGAACGGTGAAACGTAAAGACGTAGAACAACGAATGATTGAATTTAATATGATTTCAAAACCTTGAGTCAAAAACAAAACATATTTGCAAATATTGATTTAACACTTGTAATCATTTATATTGTACTTGTATTAACAGGCTGGTTAAATATATATGCTGCGGTATACAATGAGCAGCATAATAGTATTTTTGATTTTACTCAAAATTATGGTAAACAATTAATATTTATTGTTTCATCATTTATCATTGCACTATTTATTCTTGTCATTGATACTAAATTTTTCTCTCAATTTGCTTATTTGATTTACGGTATTTTTTTATTGCTTCTTGTTGCAGTTTTGGGCGCAGGTAATGTTGTATCAGGTTCAAAATCATGGTTTCAGATTGGAGGATTTGCCTTACAACCGGCAGAGTTTGCAAAATTTGCAACCGCCCTTGCCATGGCAAAATTTCTGAGTGCTCCTGATATAAACACCCATCGGAATCAAACAAAAATAATTCCCTTGTTGCTGTTAGGAATACCTGCATTATTGATTTTTTTGCAAAACGATACCGGATCAGCTCTGGTTTTTTCTTCATTTGTACTGGTATTGTATCGTGTGGGTTTGTCGGGAAATCTTCTGCTTACCGGAGTGGGAATTGCTTTACTTTTTCTGGTTACTCTGATGTTCGACAAAATTGTGGTTAGCGGGATTTTTATTGGCTTTGCACTGGTTTTATTCTTTTTTATCAAAAAAAACAGGAAAAATATTTTATCGCTTGCGGGTTTGTTACTATTAATTGTAGGCTTTGTTTTTAGTGTGGATTACGCTTTTGAACACTTTCTTGAAGATCATCAAAAGACAAGAATCAATGTGCTGCTTGGAAAGGAAATAGATTTGAAAGGAGCAGGTTATAATGTAAACCAATCCAAAATTGCTATTGGTTCGGGTGGATTTTTAGGTAAGGGTTTTTTAAAAGGCACACAAACAAAATATAATTTTGTTCCGGAACAAAGCACCGATTTTATTTTTTGTACAGTAGGTGAAGAATGGGGATTTATGGGTAGTGTTATCGTTATTTCTTTGTTTATTGGACTTTTCTCACGCTTGATAATTCTGGCAGAACGCCAGCGATCGCAATTCAGCAGACTGTATGGTTATGGGATAGCCTCTATTATGTTTTTTCATTTTCTTGTCAATATCGGGATGACCATAGGTTTGGCACCTGTAATTGGCATTCCGCTTCCATTTTATAGCTACGGAGGATCCTCTCTATTGGCGTTTACACTTATGCTATTTGTGTTTATAAAACAAGATATGAACAGATTGCAGCTTGTATAGGTTGCTACATTCCTAAATTTTCGGAATTGAACATAAAAGGTAGTATACTTTCAATCCCTTTAATTTCAAATATTTTACTGTTCGTTCCTCCTAAAAGTAAGCGGAAAGACTTCTTTTGTCTTTTTTCCGATTCAGCCAATACCTGGCGGCACGAACCGCAGGGTGCTACAGGGTAATTTACTTTGAATTTTGAAGATATAGCCGTAATAGCAATGGTATCAATAGCAATATCTGGAAACTGAGAAGCTGCCGCAAAAACGGCTACTCTTTCTGCGCATAACCCTGAAGGGAAAGCTGCGTTTTCCTGATTGTTACCGGTAATAACAGTCCCGTTTTCAAGTAATACTGCTGCTCCGACTTTGAATTCGGAATAAGGAGCATAAGCCAACAATGCAGCTTGTTGTGCCTGAACAAACAGAAAATTGTCCTTTGCCGACAATTCCGCTATGGAATCGTATTCTACATATTGAAATTCTTTATTGATTAATTGCATTCTGCCTCTCCTTCATATTATTGTTTACAAAAATCACTCTTTTTTCGTACAAAAAAGAAAAAATGCATTAAAAAATGCAAAAAAAGTTACTCCTGCCTGCGTTTCAATGGTATCTTCCACCAGCATTGAAAGAATGGCGGTGAAAAAGAAAAGCATATATAAATAATCGTTCCATTTTTTGTGTACTATAACAGGGTAAAGTAAAGTAAAACAGAACCAGGAAAAACCAATGACACCGAATGCCACGAAAACAGAAAAAAACTGGTTGTGCGATCGCCTTCTGAATTTGTAGTTAAGCTGAGAATGCATTTTTTCATATTGTTGAATAAAAGCTTCATTCATATCGCCTGTTCCCACTCCGGTAAAAAAATGGCTTTTAATAAGTGCTATGGAAGCTTTCCAGTATTCAAGACGCTGGGCAAACGAGTTGGCACTCGGATCTCCGGTAGTATAATAATTTTCCAGTCCTTGATATGCTTGTATTACTCTGGTTTTTAATCCAAAATTTTCAAGATAATTGGTGTTGGCAATGCCTTTTTCGATGTAATGGATTTCAGCGTTAGTAAGCTGTGTTATCCCTACAGAATCTTTATTCAGGTTTCGGGAACTCAGATAGCGAATAAGTGTGAATTTTAGTTGCTGATTTTTCAGGTCCTTTCCGTCATAGTCAAGTGTGCTTCGTCGGTTCCATGTTTCACGAAGTTCTTTTTCAGCAATGTATAAGCCAACGTAATGCCCGTTTTCGATGCCGAAGTTAACAGTATCGTGAAGATAAGGTGTCCCGTTGGCAGAATGGGTTGCAAGCTTCGAAAAGTTTACGGGTTTGATTTCTGTATATTTATCAAGAATCGAATAAATATAATATATTAATAAAAATGGAATAGCGATAATTAAAAATGTAAAACATAATTTCAGATAAATACTTTTTTTAAAATAAATAAACCATGCAATAACTATAAGCAAAAAAGCAAAGAAAACCATTAGTCCTGATAAGGATTTAAGAATAAACAGATACAAAATTAACCAGCAAGCTGCCAAAATGAAAAGTATTTGGAATCTCCTTTTGCAGAAAGTGTTTCTGTAAACAAAATATAGTAATATATATATTGAAATGCAAATATTAAGGCTAAATCTTATATGTGAAATAAAAGGAGAAAGTTCTCTGAAATCGCTTACTGTGGATTGAAAAAGAATCCGCATACTTACGAGTGTTCCGAAAATTACTGTTGCAGAAAAAAGCAAAAGCAGATAGTTTATCTCTCTTTTTTTTAAAGGAGGTGTTGCACTGAGCATTATCGGGAGTATTAACAATGGCAATTTGGTGCGTAAATCTTTCCAACCATAGGAAAAATCGCTGGTAAACAACATGCCGATAACATGCAATACAAATAAAGACGTAAGAACAACGGCTGTTTTATTCGCAAAAAATTTTCTGAATTTATTGATAATTCCTGTACAAAACCCGTCCCAAAGCCAGATGGCTGCCATCAGAAACTGGGCTATGCTCATCAGATAATTAGAAGTAGGTATAGCGATGAGCATCACTCCCAAAGCTGCTACAAAAGCATAATAACGTATTTCAGGAGTTGCTTTCAGCATGGCGGTTTTACTTGCTGATTTCGGGCTTTGGTGATGAGATTTTCAGCAGGGAGGTGTACTGGGTAGTATCATTAATAATTTCTGTTGCTTTAGCTAACTCGGTATCCGTTGGCAATGATGCTTCGGTTCTGCCGGTTTGGTAATAATAGCGTGATGCAATTTCGGCTTTCAGCAGGGTTTGAATTTCGTTTTTATAGGTAAGTAACTCGTCTTTTTTATTGTGGCTTACCTTGGATTTTAATGCTTCAAACTCTTCTTTAATCGCCTCGTAGTATTTTTCTTTTTCGGCTACAGCTTTCAATTTGTCGAGCGTTTCTTCCGTTTTGGTAGAGTACGAATAATCTTTATCGAAAATAAAATTTACAAAGTCATCAAAAATGGCATCAGTAATTTCGAAATCCTTAGCAGGAGGTATGCCAGGATGTTCGCTGAAAAATTTTGTTGCATAGTCGAATATGAGAAATTTATTTACCAGTGTATAAGCTATATTGCTGTATGTAACAGGGACGAGTACAACGTCGGGTTCAATCCCTCCTCCGTCGTAAACCATTCTTCCATTTTTAGTTTGAAAAGCATTGATAAGCGAATCAGGTATTTTTTCAAAAGCCCCGTTGCCGTTTTTGTGTGAGTAATCAATAGCCTGTATGCAACGTCCACTTGGAATATAGTATTTGGCTACGGTAACTTTCATTTGGGTGTTATAAGCCAGGGGAACAACATTTTGTACAAGACCCTTGCCGAATGTACGCTGTCCTACTATTACTCCGCGGTCGAGATCCTGAATGGCACCCGAAACAATTTCGGAAGCAGAGGCGCTGTTGTTGTTTACCAGCACTACAAGGGGAATCTCTTTGTCAATAGGCATAAATTGTGTACGATACGATTTGTTTTTGTCGTCGAGTTTTCCTTTGGTGCTTACTACCAATTCGCCTTTATCAACAAAAAGATTAACTATGTTAATGGCTTCATTCATAAGTCCGCCCCCGTTATTTCTCAGGTCGAGAATTAGCCCTTTCAAGGTGGTTTTTTCTTTTAATTTGGCTAATGCTGATGCCACTTCTTTCGAGGCATCCTGTGTAAAACCCGTCAGGCGGATAAACCCTATATTGCCATCAAGCAAACCAAAATAAGAAACGTTGTCAATAGTAATTTTTTCACGGGTAACAGCTTTTACTACAGGTTTCGATACGCCATATCTTTCAACAAGAACTTCGCAAACTGTGCCGGGTTGCCCTTTTAAAGTTTCACTCACTTCATTTACTGTTTTCCCCTTTGCAGACTTACCGTTGATTTCTAGTATAATGTCTCCTGCCTGTAAACCAGCTTTGTTCGCCGGAAAATTTGCATAAGGCTCTGAAACTACCACATAATCATTGTTCTTATGAATTAATGCCCCTATGCCTCCGTATTGTCCGGTAGTCATAAACTGGTAATCTTCAATCTGTGATTCGGGAATATAATTGGTGTAAGGATCAAGGTCTTCAAGCATTGATTCTATGGCAATCGGAATAAGTTCTCCGGGTTTGATCTCATCAACATAATTAGTTTCCAGCTCTTTAATTATTGTAGTAAAAATCTCCATGTTTTTTGATGCTTCGAAGTTGTTGGATGATTTTTTCTGGGCAACAGTTGGTAGTATAAAAATAAAAACGAACAGAAACAGAATTGAGGTTCGTGCTAACAGATGACTTTTTTCTTTTATGGTTTTCATGCAAATAAATTTCAATATTTTAAGGTACAGGATCATAGCCGCTTCCTCCCCAGGGGTGGCATCGAAAAATTCTTTTCAGCGAAAGCCATCCTCCCCTAAAAGCTCCATGCTTTTTTATTGCTTCGGCGCTGTATGCCGAACATGAAGGGGTAAAACGGCAGGAAGGCATAAGGTATGGCGAAATAACCATTTGATATATCCGGATTATAAAAATAAACAGGTTACCCAGCAAGTTTTTCATATTCGCTGTATAAACGTTGTAAAATTAGCAAAATTGTATCTTCTGCCTGTGGATAACTGATGTTTTCCCTGCCTGTAAAAACAAGTGCAAAAACACATTGTTTATTTTTTTCTGTAAGAAATTGATAAAATGAGTGTTTATTTTTCCTATAAGCTTCTTTAATAAGACGTTTCATATGGTTCCGGTCAGTGGCATGTTTCATCCTTTTTTTGGGAATACTGATAAGAATTTGTGCAGGGATGGTGGTAATAAGAGTGTCCATTTGCCAGAATATCCTGAAATTTGCAACAGAAAAAGTGGCTCCGTGTGTAAACAGGTCTTCTGCAATTTTTTCATTGCATACTTTTTCTTTTTTAGTAAATGTACATTTCATGTCCTTAACAATGGTAAGGATTTTAGAATCCGGTAAATAAAAGTAAATACCAGAGTTACTTTTTATTTATTTTTTGTAAATATTCATCAATGGCAGAAGTGATGGACGGAGATGTTTTAGTGGGCGCACTGATATTTAGTGTAAGATTGGCATCAATAACAGCTTGTGTAGTTGTTGACCCCATGGCGGCAATAATGATGTTTCCCTGTTCAAAATCGGGAAAATTCAACCGTAACGACTGAATTCCGGTAGGACTGAAAAAAACAAGCATATCATATTGCTTCAGATCAATATTCGATAAGTCATTGGGTACGGTTTTGTACATTACAGCTTTGCAATAATCAAATTTTGCTTCATCAAGCAAAGCAGGAAGTGTATCTTTATGATTATCAGCACAAGGAAAGAGAAATTTTTCGGTTTTGTGCTTTTTCATAATATCAAGCAACGACATAATGTCCTCTTTACCAAAAAAGATTTTCCTTTTACGGAACTGGATATATTTTTGCAGATAATAGGCTACCGACTCATTGAAACAAAAATATTTCATTTCGTCTGGAATTTCAAGCCTTAGTTCTTTTGCAAGTCTGAAATAGTTATCCACCGCATTTTTACTGCTGAAAATTACTGCTGTGTATTCGAGAAGATAAATTTTTTCTTTCCGGAAATCACTTGAGCAAATTCCTTCTATCCTGAAAAACTTATTGAATTCAAATACAAGATTGTACTTTTTTGCGAGTTCACCATAGGGCGATTTTTCAAAATCTACCGGTTGGGGTTGCGATACAAGAATGTTTTTTATTTTCTGAGCCATTTTTTTTCTGTTGTTGTACAAAAAATGTTAGTTGTAATCATTTAGTAATATTCTAATTAGAATAAATCAACGCTATTTTAATCAGAACTAACGCAGGCAAAATTTCAAGGGTGCAAAGATATAAAAATAAATAAAGAATAGAAAACTTAGAATGGGATAAGCCAATGGAAAATCCGCGTAGAAATTTATATAGAAACCAAAATGCTACAAAAAATGCTACAAAATAATAAATATAAACTGTTTTTGTATAACAAATTAGCAGCATCAGGGGAGTTATCAGCATACCAAGTACCAAATAAAACAAAAATTCGGTAGTGAGATATTCGTGCGACTGGTTGTAATTTTTAAAAACATGTCCTATAAGCCGGATAAATAATAGTTTTAACCCAAAAAACCCAATAGTACCTGCTAAAATTTCTCCAAATAACACCAATCCTTCGTAGCGAATAAACGTAACGCCCGCAACACCAAAACCAGAATAAATAAATAAAGACACTGACGTAATAAAAATCAAGGAGAGAGAAATGGCAATGCGCTCATTAAACAGATCGCCCTCGCGAACCAACTGGTTCATTAGTCTGCGGGCAAAAAAAGCCTTAAAGATCATTGCAATCCGTTTCCTGTAAAACAAACGCCCCCAGGTAAAGAGCAATAAATTAAGCAGGAATATACCCCAAATCCAATCGGTATTTTCTTTTTGGATGTAATGCGGCGCTATCCGGAATACTGGCAGGGAGTGTGGATAGAGCAGGGACGTTGTCAGCATTAAAGAATCTTTTGGAGGCGTTTCGTACAAATGGGTATTGAGGGTCGAAAAATTAACGGAAACACTGTCGCTTTGCTGTTTTATCGAATCATAAAATGCAGAGGGCAAGTCCGGCGAAAATGGGACAAGCTGTATTACAGAACTATCATTGACTTCCGAGCTAAAATAAACGTAGGTGACACTGTCGGCTACCATCCGGTGGGTATTTAGTTTGCAAATTTATTACTAAAATACCGCCTAAATATATTCTTCGAAAAAAACTTCTTTTTTTTTAATGGCTGTGGTGAAATATGTTTTAATTTTGAACGTTCAGCTATTGAATAAAAAAACGGAACAAACTTTTATAAACAATTAAATATCAAATAAAATGCCAGAAGTATTAGAGGATTTCAGCTTGAGCAAATCTATACAGAATAAGGGGACACTTCAAAAAATAGGAGTGATAGGATGTGGAACCATGGGGGAAGAAATTACCCGGGTGGTAAGCCAGTCAGGAATAGACGTAATTTTTCTTGAAATCAATCAGGGGAAAGTGGAAGAAGCCTTAAAAAGCATCTCTTGCCATCTTGATAAAATGATAAACAAATGGGGACTTACTGCCAGTGAGAAAAAGCTCATCCTCAGCCGTATCAAGGGAACTACTTCATACTCCGACCTGAAAGACTGCGATATAGTAATTGAAACCATTGATTCCAAGAAAAAAGGGACCAGCATCGAAATCCGGAAAGAGATTTTCCAAAAACTGGAAGAAGAAGTAAAAGAAAATACCGTTATTACCTCAAACACTTCTACACTTACCATTTCCGACCTGGCTTCTGTACTCAAACATCCCGAAAGAGCCGTAGGGTTGCATTTTCTTGCCCCTGCTTCCAAGGTGAAAATTGTTGAAGTGGTAAAAGGAGTGCAAACTTGCGATGAAGCCTATGAAATGGTAAATAAATTTGCACGGATGATAGGGAAAAAGGTGATCAATATCAACGAATCTCCCGGTAATATCAGCACAAGACTCATCGTTACACTTATCAATGAAGCTTGCGAAATCCTGATGGAAGGAGTCGGCTCGGTGGAAGCCATTGATGAAACAATGAAATTAGGATTTGGTCTGCAATTCGGACCCCTCGAAATGGCAGATCGTATCGGGCTGGATAAACTGTTGAAATGGATGGACAACCTCTATGCCGAATTCGGTGAAAAACAGTTTAAAGCTTCCCCTATCATCAAACGTTTAGTACGTGCCAACCAGGTAGGACGCCGCGTAGGCAAGGGGTTTTATAATTACGAAGGCGGAAAAGCCATCGGACAAACCGTTACTTGCACAGAATTTAATTAATACCTTGACAAAAAATATATAACAATGAAAATTATAGTTTTAAATTGCGGAAGTTCATCCATTAAATACCAGCTTTTCGATATGCCTTCGCGGAAAGTGCTTGTAAAAGGTCTTGTTGATAAAGTCGGGCTGAAAGGGTCATCAATAAAACATAGCAGAAACGATGGTAAAGAAGTAAAACTCGAAGGAGAGATTCTCGACCATCAAACGGGCATTGAATATTTACTGGGAATTCTTACCAGCGAAAAATACGGATGCATAAAAAGCCTGAATGAAATTGATGCCGTAGGGCATCGCGTGGTTCATGCCGGCGAAAAATTTGGCGGCAGTGTTAATATTACTAATGCCGTTGTGGAAGCATTGGAAGAATGTATTGATTTGGCTCCTTTGCATAACCCTCCTAACCTGGAAGGAATTTATGCAATAACCAAACTCTTACCCCAGGTTCCCCAGGTAGGTGTTTTCGATACCGCTTTTCATCAAACCATGCCCGATTTCGTGTATTTATATGGAATTCCTTATTCACTCTATGAAAAATACAAAATCCGCCGCTACGGCTTCCATGGTTCAAGCCATAAATTCGTTTCAAAACGCGCCTGCGAATTTCTTAACCTCGACATAAACAAACAACGTATTATCACCTGCCATTTGGGTAATGGTGCCTCCATTGCTGCCATCCAGAATGGCAAATCGTTTGATACTTCCATGGGGATGACCCCTATAGAAGGACTGATAATGGGCACCCGCAGTGGCGATCTCGATATAGGTGCCCTGTTTCATATTATCAATAAAGAAGAGATAGATATTGCCACCGCGAATACTCTTATCAACAAACATAGCGGGATTCTTGGTATTTCAGGCGTTTCGAGTGATATGCGCGACGTGGAAGCCGCTGCCGGAGAAGGCAATGTAAGGGCTGAAATTGCACTGAAGATGTATCGTTATCGCATCCGCAAATACATTGGAGCCTATGCAGCTGCAATGAAGGGTGTGGATGTTGTTGTTTTTACCGGAGGTGTGGGCGAAAACGACTGGGTTACCCGTGCCGAAGTGCTGGATGGTCTCGATTTTATGGGAATTAAGGTTGACAAATCTATCAACAAGGAATTGCGTGGTGAAGACGCCCTCATTTCTCCACCCGATGCAAAGGTGAAAGTTGTAATTATCCCTACCAATGAAGAATTGGTTATTGCCCAGGATGCTTATGATATTGTAAATGGTAACTTTGTAAATTAGCCTTATTTTACAACCACTCCTGCTGCCCAAAACGGAAATACATCATTAAGCAAGGGGTGGTTTGCCTGTTATTTTCCATTGGTTGCATCCGGTTTTTCGGCAAACAAAACAATTTACGTACTTTTGTCCTTTTATTACATGCCCGCTATGCTCTGTTTCCGGGATGATCTATTCTTTATAAATGAAATGTCCATAAGGGCTATGCCTATACCAACCGAGAATGATATTTTATGGATATTCCCCTGGGCTATCGGGACAAGCTATGTAACCAATAAATTAACGATTAATAACAAATGAAAATATCTGCTTCTTTATACTCCGTTGCCCGCGAAAAACTGGTGGATTCGGTTAAGAAACTCGATAAGCTGAACATTGATTTTTTTCATATTGATAGCAACGACGACCTCAGTGTTTTTGACGATATCCGTAAAATAAGGAAAATAAGTGCTACACCCATTGACCTACACATCATTTCGCCCGAACCTGAAAAATACATCGAAGGGATAAAAGAACTTTCTGTTGAATCGGTTACCGTACAATATGAAAACCTTCTTCGTCCGTTTACGCCGGGTAATAATCATTATACAAACTGGGGTTTAGCAATCATGACACAAACTCCTATCAGTGTTTTTGAACATTACAAGGACGTTTTTTCACATATTTTACTTATGACTACTGTTCCGGGGAAAAGTGGTGGCAACTTCGACGAAAGAAATTTTGAAAAAATAAGGGCGTTCAAAGATAAATTTCCGGATAAATTAATCCACGTTGACGGAGGTGTGAATGAGGAAATTTCATTCATATTGCGAAACCTCGGAGTGTATTGTGCCGTTTCGGGTTCTTACCTGCTGAAATCGGAATACCTGAGTAAATCATTGCTGAAACTGAAGTCGGACAGAGACAGCATGCACTACAAGATAAGTTCATTCATGAAAAAAACCAACGAATTAGCCATTGTAAAGGAAAGCGAATTGGACTTACTTGAGGTATTGGTACGCATAAGCGAGGTGAAAATGGGCTTTTGTCTCGTCGTAAATGGAAATAACGAACTGAAAGGCTTAATCACCGACGGCGACCTCCGCAGGGCTCTCATCCGGCATTACAGCGATTTTAACGAACTGAAAAAGATAGATTTTATCAATCGTAACCCATTTTATATTTATGACAACGAAAATGTGAAAGATATGCTCGAAAAAGTAAGCCGGCAATCGCATAACGTAAATTTTGTGCCGGTAATAAACCATAACCATCAACTGATGGGCGCCGTTTCTTTCCACAACTTAATTAAAGGAGAATTATAAATATGATCATTCACGTTGCAAAAAACATCCCTGAAAGCTTACTAAAAGATTTTATTACCCATCACCAGGCTGTACACTACGAAAAACCCGAAACGTACGTGCTGATAACACCTTCGGCAACAAAAGAAACCGACAGAAGCATTGATAAATATATTACCAAACAGGTAATTACCGATACGGATATTCAACTTGCCGGAACAAAATACCTTGCTGAAAAACGTATTGTGAAAGTTGGCAATATCACGTTCGGTGCACCCGATTCCTGTGTGATGATGGCGGGTCCCTGTTCGGTGGAGTCGGAAAAACAGATGGAACAAACTGCAGAACTTTTACTTGAACTGGGGACAAAAGTGCTTCGCGCCGGAGCCTACAAACCTCGCACCTCTCCCTATTCATTCCAGGGATTAGGATTAGAAGGATTAAAACTGCTTGATAAAATGCGGCAGAAATACGGCTTCTACATTATTACCGAAGTAAGAGACTCAACCCATGCCGACGACGTGATAGCCTATGCCGACATCGTACAAATCGGTGCCAAATCAATGTACGACCACGGAATTTTGCGCAAATGCGGCAAAAGCAGTAAACCGGTATTGCTGAAACGCGGCTTCGGCACAACGTTACAGGAACTCGTCCAGATGGCTGAATTTATCTTAAGCGGTGGCAACGAAAACGTGATGCTTTGCGAACGAGGCATTCGCACCTTCGAAACCAAAACCCGCTTTACCCTCGACCTGTGCGGCGCAGCCTACCTGAAATACAATACAAATCTGCCTGTGATTTTAGACCCCTCGCATGCCATGGGGTATGCCTACGGTGTTCCCGATCTTGCCAAAGCCTGCCTTGCCATGAACGTAAGCGGATTGCTGATAGAAGTGCATCCCGACCCCAAAGTAGCCCTTAGCGATGCATCGCAACAGCTCAGCCACGAGCAGTTCCGCAAACTGTATGGCGAACTGAAAAGTATGTCGGAAGCTTTACATATTGCATTGGTGTAAAAACACGCATAAGGTTTTTATAATCTGGGCTGGTAGCTAGGATTTGGAGTTATGAAATACCGGAGCACGGTTATTCTTCCCATTGCAAAGAGGAAGATGTACTAAAAAAATAAAACCGTGAGTAAAATGATACGTTTCATAACGTATGAGTTTTGAGGATATAAAGTTACAAAAAAAATACAAATAAGGTGAATGGAAAATATTATTTTAAAAAATAAAAATTAACCTTGTATCCTTAACAGCGCCGGAGATAGTACCTCCGGTTTGACGGCAAGGGTTTTTCCCCTGCCGTTTCTTTTTTAAGTCTATACTGCTTGCCGCTCCTCACCCTTCAACCCTAACGCATTCCTCATCTACAAATTTTCCTTTGTCTGTAATCCATTCCGGCAAACCGGGGCTGTGCAAAATGATAAATTTTATTTTGAACCATAAGAACAAAAGATTTTATGTTAAACCAAATACTTTTTGGTTATTAACAGTGTTTCGTTAATAAATTTATTATTTCTATTGATGGAATCAATTTTTTTTGTACCTTTGTATCGAACTAGTAAAAATCCGAATGGATTGTAGCTGGTGGTTCTAAAAATTTATACAGAAACCGCTTCTTAAGGGCGGTTTCTGTCATTTTGGGTAATAGACAATTCCATATTCATTACTCTTACTTGCTTTAGTATTTAATTTTCCCCTGATTAAATCTAGTAATGTTATTTCGTTACCATAATCTAAAACATTAAGTATCCTTTTCCCCCATTGTAATTTAGGAACGCATAAGTTTTGTTTCACATACAAATTGATTATAAAAGAAAATAAATCTACCAACTGAATGAAAAACGATTCATTGGATGGTTTTGGTAAAGGGTCTTCTATCAAACATTTGATTTCTTTCCGGTAACTTCCTGAGCCATCACCAGTAGGTATATAATTTATCTTCTGTATAGAACGAGTAATATTACGCATGGCGCTTACTCTTCCTTCATCAGTTATAATCAGAAATTTTTCCTGTGTTTTGATTAAGTCGTTTTCTATCCTTTGTACGTTATATGTTAAAGCTTTCTTCAGCACATTATATTCCGGACGTTGTATTTTTTGTTTATCAATTGCTACGGAAATAATCTTTATATCTAATGAAGGAATAAACTGAAAAAAGCGGAATATTATTTCTTTGCGTATATTAGCAGTATATTTGCCATGATAAGGGTCTTTATCGGTAATAAATTCTTTTGCATGAAATTCTTCTTTTATCGGAAAACCATAATTAGCCTTTAATTCTTTACGGAATTCATAAATGCGGTAATAATTTTCTTTCCAATTGCTACTATGCATGTATAAGCTGGTAAGAATAAATAACTCGGACGAATACACGGGATATCCATCATCGCCTGTTTCGTCAAAATAAGCTATATACATGATTATTTATTTTAGTTTTACCCTTTAAACCTCACGCATTCCTCATCTACAAATTTTCCTTTGTCTGTAATCCATTCCGGCAAACCGGGGGATTGTACCTGTTCTCCGTTGGCTTCCCTGGTGGCAACTTCCAGGTTAAGGGTAAGCAATTGTTCCAGCATATCGTGTTGCGGATTGAACCCATAAGCTTCGGTTACGGCTTCGTCTAACATCCGGTGAAGGTCTTTGATGGGATTTTTGCCGGGCTTTTCCAGCAGGCGGTACAAGTCGCGAAGGCTCATGTTGTAATCCTTCAATGTCCGGCTACGTTCCTGATACAGATTACGTGCCGCCTCTGCCACTTTCTCCACCTGTTTTTCTGTGGGATGCTGGGGAAAAGGAAAAGTATCCCAAATAGAATTGGCAGTATATCTATATTGATTTCCAAGAGTAGAACATTTTTCATTATACCATTCCCAATGATGTTTTGATTGGATTATTCCAAAGCTAAAATAGTCGTCGTAAACAAATACCATTAAGGCATCATTTGGTCTTATTTCCGAATCAATAAAAGAAAATATTGGTCTTAATGTAACTCTTGAACACGAAATATACCGATTTAGTCTAGAAACAGACTGCAACATATCTTCTCTTCTGCGCCACATTTTCCACCAAATGCCTAATTGTGCCACTCTGCCATTTGGTTTGGTTATACCGGCTTCTTCATCCTTTGCTTTCTTTTCAACATCGGGTAAAACTTTTTCTTCAAGTATTTGGTAAAGTTTATGATATTTTGATGCTTCTATTTGGTTTTTATAAGTAAAATCAATCACAAACCTGCCAGGCTGGGAACCCGGGTTGGAAACTAATTCGTCGCCTATCAGAAAAGGCTTCAATATTTCAGCATATTCCGGATGCTGTTTCAGCAGTTGCAATGCTTCGGCTTTGCTGAGCAGGAATCCTTCGTGTCCGTGGGTTTGTCCCTGAAACACCCGTTTGGGAGTGCGATTACATTGCAGCACCCTGGCAGAAGAAACATCGGTTTTCAGGCTCAGGCTACTGTTGATACGGCTTTGCCTGAGACTTTGCAATGTGTCTTTTTCATCAAGGTAATATAACGTTTTTTCTCCTTCGTATTCTCCCTTTTTCCAGTTGACGATACTTACAAACACGGCGGCTTCGCCACTCCATTTTTCGCTGCTTACGGCATTAAAAATAGTTCCCCCGTTGTTAACTATGTAATCAAGGCTGCCTTCGCGGCTATAATTTTGGCGGATAGTATTGGTACCTACCAAACCGGCATAACATCCGGGTTTCAGATGCTGGTGTGCTTTGTAAAACCAATACACACAAAAGTCTGCCCTGCCCGGAACTCCGGGATAAGCTGCCCGCAAACGGTTAATATATTCTACTCCGAACTCCTGTTGCATTTTATTCTTGCTCTGGTAAGGAGGGTTGCCGATGATGACGTCAGCCTGTTGCCATTCTCTGGGACTGCCATCGGCATTGAGCAGGGCATCTTCGCAGATAATGTTTTGATCGAGATTATCCAAAGGCAGGGGTTTAAACTTTTGGTCATAGTCCTCCCTGTTTTCTGCCCACGAAAGTTCTTTGGCTATCATCAGGGTAACTTTGGCAAGCTCCACAGCAAGGGGTTTTATATCTATACCGTAAAATTGCCGTGTATTTACATAAGGGTATTCACGCAGGAAGTCCGCCAGCCGCTGGCCGTCGCCTTTGTTAACAGAGTGTTTTCTGACAAGAAAAAGAAGCTTGCGTTCTATCAGTTTCATTTCCTTAAAGGCAACAAACAGGAAATTACCACTTCCGCAGGCAGCATCCAAAATTTTAAAATCAACAAGTTCGTTAAGTAAAATATAATAATCGTCAAGTGATTGTGCCTGATCAATCTTTCTTGTCCAAGGCTGCACAATTACCGGGTCAACAATTTTTTTAATATCCAACTCATGGGTATAATGCGCACCCAGCTTATGTCGTTCGGTATCATTAAGGGCTTTTTCAAAAATGGATCCGAAGATAGCTGGATTTACTTTATGCCAGTTTTTAGAAGCAGCAGCGCTTACCAGTCCTATTTCATTTGGCGTTAATTCGATGGAATAAATGTTCTCGAACAGCCCTCCGTTAAAATATTCGACTCCTTTATATCTGCCGCTGGCAGTAACACCCGAGATATTCATTTCGCGGAATAACCCGCTGATTAAATCATACGATTTTTCAACTGGATTAAGACCATCATTAATTTCATTCTGCAACTCCTGCAAAATGCGTGAAAAAATATTGGATGGTAAAAGGTTTACATCCTCAGCAAAAAGGGTAAGGATTAGTTGCAGGCAATAGCGTAAAGCATCTTCCTGATTATACCGTTTTCTAAGCGTTTTAAATACATCGGTCAATAAATAAGCTACATTTTCCGTAACGTCGTCCTTATTTTTTCCGAAAAGAGGAGTAGCCGGTTTTGGAAGCATGAAAGCAAAAGCATCTTTCATGTCGGGTAGTTTGGAAAGGGGCACTATTTCCAGTGGATCGTAAATCTGGCGATTGAGGTCGTAAATCCAGAATTCATCGAAGTTGCACAAAATAACGTATTGTGGACGGTTTGGAACAAGCTGTGTCCAGTAAGTAAAAGCCTGCTGGTAATGCAAATCAAGCTTTTCGTCCCGTTTTTTCATTTCAATCAGTACAATGGGTTTCCATACTAAATCGGCAAAACTGGTACTGCCTTTTTTCCCATCTTTAATCCTAAATTCGCAATCGGCTCCTGCGCCTTTTAATCCTTCGGAATAACCCAATGCCGTAAAAAAATGATCTAAAAAAATCTGGGCTTCGCCCTTTTCATCGCCCTTTATATACGTTTGGCAATAGTCCACAAAACTAAGTAGGGAAGTATCGGGCATGTTTTATTAAAAAAATTTTATTCAAAAATATAAATTGTAAAGTATTTTCATATAAAAAATTTAACAAATTAACTAAAATCATAAAAATACATTTGTAAAAAAATCTCAATTGCGAAGTTGCGCCCTTCGCACATCCGGTTTTACAACCGTTGTTTGTAACTTCATTCAGGTTTATTCTCATAGTTTTTATAAATGATGATTCGTTTTCCAGTCTAAAATTATAAAACAATTACTTATGAAGAAAAATATTGATAAATCTTTATGATACGTTATTTTTTCAACAAGGCAGGCTTTGCGGTTCTCTGCGCAATTCTTTCCGTTCTCTGCGGTAAAAAAATTAAACCGCAAAGAATCGCTGAGTTTTTAGCAAAGAGGCGCAAAGAATTCGTAATTGAATCTCGTTTTAAACTCTGCCAGGAACTTCGTACTCTGGCAGGTTTAGCCCCGTAATTCGTAATTTTTTTCGTCATTTTGATAAAAAAATTAAACCGCAAAGAATCGCTGAGTTTTTAGCAAAGAAGCGCAAAGAATTCGTAATTGAATCTCGTTTTAAACTCTACCAGTTCCGATTTTATCGGAATCTGGCAGGTTTAGCCCCGTAATTCGTAATTTTTTTGTCATTTTGATAAAATAATTAAACCGCAAAGAATCGCTGAGTTCTACGCAAAGAAGCGCAAAGAATTCGTAATTGAATCTCGTTTTAAACTCTGCCAGGAACTTCGTACTCTGGCAGGTTTAGCCCCGTAATTCGTAATTTTTTTTGTCATTTTGATAAAAAAATTAAACCGCAAAGAATCGCTGAGTTTTTAGCAAAGAATCGCAAAGAATTCGTAATTGAATCTCGTTTTAAACTCTGCCAGTTCCGATTTTATCGGAATCTGGCAGGTTTAGCCCCGTAATTCGTAATTTTTAATTCGTAATTTTAAAAAATAGTTCAGCTTGCCGGAAGCTTCAGTTTGCTCATTAAAATTTTTTTACGAATTTTAAAAAATACTTGCGTTGTATCTTGTTTGCTTCATTTTTTGTACTTTTACATTCGGATTTGCTTTTAATGTACAGAGAAGCCTCTTGGCTGTGGTAAGAGGCAGGGAGATGCCCCACCGGGGAAAAGCTGCCAGGCTTTGCCCCAAAGGCACAAAAGTTCTTTGTTACGTTGAAAAATTTACGCCTATAGAAACAATGCAAAATCCAGTCATGGCAGGATTATTCCTCCTAAATGCAGTTCTTCCATTTACCGAAAAATGTTGCCACCCTCTTGATGATGCTTTTATGGCTATAGATGATATTTAGCAGGCTATAGATGATGCCGGTCATACTCTCGATGATACCAGCCAGGTTATAGGCGATGCCGATCAGGTTATAGACGGTACGGATCAAGCTCCCAACGATGCAGGTCGGCATATAGACGATGCCAGTTACATCCCCGATGATGCCAGCCAGATTATAGATGATGCCGATCAGGCTATAGACGACACTGATCAGCCTCTATATGGTGATTTACAGTAAAAAAGGACAAAGGACAAATAGAAATTAAAAAGTTTAAAGTGAAAAATAGTTGAGCGATTTGCCTGCACCGGTTTATAGGTAACCGGATATTGATTATGTAAATGTTTTATAAATGGTTGTAATATAATTCATTTAGTATTAATTAAAATTTTCAGTAATGACAAATTCAGATGAAGTCAAAAGGGATTATAACAAACCCGATGACAAAGTAATTGAACAAGGCGACCTTATGAATGCCGCCTTTGATGAAAGGAGGGATGCTTTTGTAAAAAAATATCCCGACCTTGATGGACCCTTCAATACCGACTGGCGCAACGACATTGAGGTTGCCCGCTCGTTTACCTCCGATGCTGACAATGTAAGCCTTACTGCCCTTGCTACGCAACAGTTAACAACAGAAATGACCAATGGAAGAAATATTCTTCAGGATGTTTTTATTTATGTTGAACATGCTTTTCCGGGCAATGCAGCTATGTTGAATCTGTTTGGTAAGAAAGATTACCTTAAAATGCGCAACTCGCAAACCCTCCTGCCCCAATTGCTCGATAGGGCATTCACCAGTTACAAAAATCCCGACTACAAACCTTTATTGGTAAACAAAGGACTTACTGAAACCGAGGCTGCAAAAATTAATACTTCAGCTCAGGCGATTATCCGGCTTAACAAAAAGCAGGAACTACTTAAAAAAGCCCGAGGCTTGTCGAAACGGGATAGAATTATTGTCCTTAACCGTATATGGGCAAAGATGAGTTATGTGAGCGAATGCGCCAAGTCAATTTACAGAGACGACGCCGAAACGCGTAAACTTTTTAACCTTTATAAAGCCGGTGAAGAAAAGCCCAAACCTCCCGAAACAGGAACTCAACCCTAACGGGTAAGCAAAATTTTTAAGCTGATTTCAGGATAAAACAGGTATTTGGTTTGCCTGATAATAACCCGTCAGGGTTTTCATATCCATGGAAAGAATTTTTATTTTTCAAAAACCCTCAAGGTTTTAAAAACCTTGAGGGTTTTCCATGTTTTTTGTAAACCTTTTTCAGCAAGCAACAAAAGCAATCCGGAACTCCTCTCCCCCAAAACATCACAATTAGCACATTGACTAATTAACAAATTAGCTAATTAAAATCAGGGCATCAGGTAGAAAAGGGGATTGCAAGGTTTTGCCCTGTAAGAAATTCATTTTCTATAAAACACCCGTTCGTCCCGTAGCGTCAGATGTTCTTTCCTATGGCAATTAGGGCAAAGGACAATAAAATCCTTTATGTTTACGGGTTTATAATCCGACTCGAAATCTATTACTGCCGTATCGTGGATTTCGAGAAAGTAAGGTACATGAACAGAATAACCACAATGTTCACATCTGCGTTTTTCATTTGGCAGTTTACTATTCTGGTAATAATTTACACTCTGCTCGCGGAGTATATGAATATAAAAACGCCAGTATTTGTTGGAGAAAAAACCAGGTCCACAGGTTGGACAAAAATCATACGGAAACCGGTATTCGAGATAATCCAATTCCCAACTCAGCCACGAAGCCCAATAGAGTTTATATGGCTTAAAGGGTTTTTGAAAATCCGGTTTATTCCATGAAGGGAAATGTCGTAGTATCGTGATGTCAATAATAGGAGCTCTACTTGACATCATTGGCAAAATCTGCAACTGGAAATAATTTCTTTTGATTAGTTCTGTTGACTTTTCAGCTTCGATTTGTGAAGATTTGTGAATGATACTATCAACGATTTTTGCAAAACTGAAAACTCCTTCTCCCTCTTCATTTTTGAGGTAGATAGCCACATCGCCAAATCTGCGTATCCATTTTCGGTTTTTTTTCAAAGGAATGTAAACATCCTTATTACGGATATTGGGTATAAGAAACAGATTCTCTTCCATACGATAGATGTAGCTCATTTTTCAGTTTTTTATAAGATTCAATACGTTTTTTTAATTCTTCAAAACACAGGTAGTTTCATCCGGCTGATTTATTCAAAATATTCTCTAATTTTTTAAAATTTGAAGAACATTTTCAAAATCCAGGATTATTTGTTCATTTAACACACCAAATGTAGTAATTTACCTTAATGCATCGGCTCGAATCCGGCACTTTTGCATTCCGATAGCCATTGGGATTTGTTTTTGTGTGGTCAGCCATTGTGCTTGATGAAGATGGGTGAGTTTATGTTAAGAGAAACTATTCATGAAATAATCTTGTATTTTTCTTCTTTTTCTCTGAATAAATCGAGCTGAGCATCTGTTTTTTTGTAGGGTCGTTTCAATTCAAATTGTTCAACAATGTGCTCAGGTATTGGTAATTTATTTAGCTTGCCAGGTTCAACTTTTAATGCACCTGAGCCATAACTTTTGCCAACCAGTTTCAGATTTTCTAAAGTGTCGGGATGATTTAGTGCTTCCCAAAGATTTCTTATATATTTTTTGTCAGTATAAATTGGATACACACAAAGAAAACAAGTTAAAGGAATTACACCAGCTTCATTCAATATGAAACGAGTATTTCGTCTTCCGAGATAGGCAAAAAGCAGAGGGGAAATTTCTCTTTTTTCCATTTTATACCAGGGCTTTCGTTGCTTAATCAATGATAAGTTTGGAAGCCCCATTTCTTCTCCAACTTTCAAATAGTTTAAAACCGATTTTGGAAAATTATTATGGATATTATTAATAGAAAAAAGGAAAGTTGGTCGCTGTTTTTCTTCTAAAATATTAAGATCATTTTCGGTCAAAATATTTGAAGTAGCATCTTTTGTTCTTCCAACTGCTCTCTTAATAAATTCATCAGGTATTCCGAGTTCGATAACTTGTTTTGCTGTTAAAAAGAAAAATTCATTTGAACCGGTTGCGATGCCTCTCATAACATTGGCAAAATCATGTAAGTGATATTTAAAACCATTATGATTTTGTTCGGGTCGAGTTAGCCCGGTATCAATTGCTTCTTTTAATTTTCGGTTTGTGATTTCGAGACTATCGAAAGTAAGTTTTGTGAATTTTGAAGAAACAAATTCCAATAAATCTGTCGAATATGCCAGATTTGATTTTACCCAAAATATGTTTTCATTAGGTTTTGAATTTTTAATTAAAAAAACAATTGCATTTGTATCTACATTTGGAAAGGGAGTAGCCTTTTGTTCAAATGTTATTACTGCTTCTAAACAATAATTTTCAGAAATCCATTTCCATAATTTTGAAGCAAAAGTTCCTTCACAAGTGTCGGCGGGCATTATAAAAGCCAATCTTCCATCTTCTTCCAAATGATTCAAGGCTTGAATAAAAAAATAAATATGATAGCCCGCACGTCCATCTATTGTAAAACCCGTTATTGAGGCCGAAAGTTTTTTTAATGTAGTTTTTGTTTTTTCATCAATTCGATGATGTCTAATGTAAGGTGGGTTTGCAACAATAGCCTTAAATTTTCTTTGTGGAGGATTTTTAATAAAATCTCTTTTTTCTACTAAACAGTTTTTATTGTTATAAATTTCATCATTTAAAACTTCATGGTCAATATCGGTGCCAAAAAATGTAATTTCTTTTTTATTGAGTTTAATAAGGGCTTCAAGAAAAGCTCCTCTGCCGGTTGCAGGGTCGAAAACCAAATCGGTTTTTTCAGAAACAAAAGAAACCATTGCTTCGGCAACCCAGCCTGGTGTCCAGAATTGTCCTTTGTTACGAAGAACTTCTCTTTTGTTCCAATCAGTTGGTAATTTTTGATGTAATTTTGTTTTGCCCATTAAATTTTGTTTAAAACATTGATTGTTTCATTATCTATCTCCAACGACCCTCCCTCAAACTTAACGTAAGGCAAGATATGCCCATTTTTATCTTCAATGAAAGCAGGAATCAGTTTAGGTCTTTCAGATGCAATTCCTAGTGGATAGGCATAATGATAGTAGTATTTGTATATCGCTTTTTTAGTTGTGGCGCCACCGGGAGCTTGAAAAACTTGTTCGGTAGGAAGTATTAATCCTTCGTTAACCAGTCTTTGTGCTTCATCAAAAGAAAGTCCATAAGCTCTATCAAAGAAAACGTGCCAAACGTGAATCGGGACTTCGTTTTCTTCTTGCCATTTACTTAAAGGCACCCGGTCTTCTTCTTTAATAATAACAGTAGGAAGAACAGCAGTTTTTGATAGCCCATGTTTTCCACCAAGTCGTTTTTGAGCTTTTAATGGGGTTTTATAATCTGGCATTTTTTCTGCAACCCAAAGTGAATTTTCACATTCAACTGCGATGATTGCTTTTGAAATTAAGCCTTGTAGTTTGTCTTCAGAAATAAAAGGCAATTCTCCTTCACCGCCTATATCATTAAGAAATTTATCAACGAAAGTTTTGTCAGAGATTTTGAAAATTAATAAGTCAGGACGTTTAATATTTCCCAAACCTGCTGCTTCTAATCTTTCAAAGTAAAGTTCAAATGCTCTGACATCATTGTCTGGAGCTGTTCCACTCGGACCATAAGCTATCGCATAAAATTGGTTTGTCTTGTTTATTGCCTCAACCAAACGGTTTTCACTCCAAACACCTTGAGACCATCGCATCAAAAAATCGCTGCCTCTTAATTTTCTCGGATTTAGAAGAAAATCAGCCCAACTGATTTCAGTAATTCCTCTTAATTCTAATTCGATATCAACTGTTGAAACTGATAATATTCTTTCAAATGGATGCATGATTTTTGTTTTCAAAGTTAGTATTATTTTATGGCTGATCTTGAATTATTTTTCAGTAGTTTTAAACAGAGTGGGACTGTAAATGAATGCTCTTCTGTATGCGAAGTGTTAATAATAGCATTGGTTTAAAAAATGCATCTAAATGCGAAGTGGATTTTCATTGTTTCTTTATGTACCAAAAATTACTTGGTCAATCTGTGGTCTGTTTTGCCTTTTCACAATGAATGTCAATTCAATTATATCCTCTTTTTCCAAATTATTTCGTTCTAATCTGTTGTTTTTTTGTCCACAAATATAGTAATATTTAAAAAAACAAATTATCTGAAAGTTTTTTTGGAATTAGTTAAGTGAATTACTATCGTACTGGTAGAAGGAAAATTCATGCCGGTAGATTTCCAACAATTCGTAATTTTTTTTGTCATTTTGATAAAATAATTAAACCGCAAAGGATCGCTGAGTTTTTAGCAAAGAGGCGCAAAAAATTCGTAATTGAATCTCGTTTTAAACTCTACCAGTTCCGATTTTATCGTACTCTGGCAGGTTTAGCCCCGTAATTCGTAATTTTTAATTCGTAATTTTTTAAAAGTTATTTGTGAAATCATATTTGCTCAAATAAGGTTTTGAAAGAAGAAAAAAATAACAACGACAATTTAATGCTGGCTATTAAAGGTTCTGGTAAATTATCTTTACCCGATAAATAATCCTTCTATCCTTACTTTGTAGCCATCAGGCATACGTGTAACGGCATTTACCAATCCGCTATGGCGCCATTGCAGCATACATCGGCGGGGCAAAAACCAGTAACGACGACCAAGTTTTATCTCTTCCTTAGCTTCGCGAATCAGTCCTTCATATCCTTCGGCAACGTAATAGCCTATGTCAATAAATCCTTCGGTACGCGGTTTCAGCGGTCCGGTAACGCACCAGTTGATGATGCCGTTGCGTGCATCGGCAGAAGTAACAATGCCGCAATGGGTAATGGGGCATCCGCACGACATCCCCATGGGACGGCCTATCATTACATCGCCTTTTTTTACGCCAAGTTCTTTTATCAACTGCGGGTTGTAAGGCAAAATGGTTTCGCGTGGACCGGGTTCGCCATCGAAACAATCGAGGATGAAATCAAAATCACGTTTCAGGTTATCTTTCCAACCCATTTTTTCGCCCAAACCTGGCTGAAAGTTGACAGCACAATGCGAATTCTTCATTCCAAAACCATTTTTGGCTTGGATATGAATGCACTTTTTTATTTCGTCGGGCTGTACTTTTAATAAATTGGAAAATTCTTCGCAGGATTTATAGCCGCAGGCGCCACAATCCAGCCCCGGCAGTTGGGTATTGATGATCGTTTGGTTTTCTTTAAATGTCATGATTTTGTAATTTTTAAAATTGAAAATTTTGGTTATTTTATTCTGTTTTTAAGCAAATCGTAAAGTTTAAAAATCCTTTTGCTGGTACTGTGTGTAAAAAAGAAAGGGAAAAAGGCATGGACTACCGAGGCTACGGCACAAACGAAAGTAACACGTGCAAGCATCAGCGCAAAACACATATGCTGCCGGTAAGTCATGCCTACATCTTTCGGATATTTTGTAAAAGGATTGTTTGTTTGCATGATTTTTCATCAGCTAAAAATGGGATGCAACCGGAATAAAGCATTTTTCATTGTTTCAAGAAAAAAGTCCACATCTTCTTCGGTGGTAAAACGTCCGATGCTTAAACGGATAGCGCCGCGGGCTTCAAAAGGATCGCGTCCGATGGCTTGCAACACATGGGAGGCATTGTAACTTTTGTCGTTATTGGAACAGGCAGAACCTGTGGAAACGGCAATTCCTTCTTCGTCCAGGAGCAGCATCAGTCGTATGGTTTCGCCTTCCAGCCCATGGAAACTGAAATTGATGTTACCGGGAAGCCGTTGCATCGGGTCTCCGTTCAGGTAAGCATCTTCCTGAAATTCCTGCAGGGCATAAATAATTTTATCACGGAGACGAAGCTGCCGTTTGCGTTCTTCTTCCATTTCTGCAAAACATAATTCAGCGGCTTTGGCAAAGCCTACAATGCCGGGCAGGTTCTCGGTGGTGGAACGCAGTCCGTATTCCTGCCCGCCTCCATGCAACAAAGGAGTAACTACGGTTCCTTTTCTCACATATAATGCACCCACGCCTTTCGGGCCATAAATTTTGTGGGAATTCAGCGTAAGCAAATCAATGTGTAGTGCGTTTACATTCAAAGGAATTTTACCAAACGACTGGCAGGCATCGGAATGAAAATACACATGGCGTTGGTAACAAATTTTCCCGATGGCTTCCAGCGGCTGAATGGTTCCTATCTCGTTATTGGCGTGCATCACCGACACGAGGATGGTGCGGGGATTGATCATGCGTTGCAACATCTCCGGATTCACCAATCCGTCGCTTTCCACAGGCAGGTAGCTTACCACAAAACCTGTATCTTCGAGCCATTTTGCTGTATTCAACACACAATCATGCTCGATGGCAGAAACAATGATGTGGTTTCCACGGTAACGGTTGGCAAAAGCAATGCCTTTCAGGGCAAAATTGTTGGCTTCGGTTCCGCCCGAAGTAAAAATGATTTCTTCCGGTTCGGCACCAACAAAACCGGCAATGGTGCGACGGCAATTTCCCAGAGTAGTTTTGGCATTTGCACCCAAGGCATGCAGACTGGAAGCATTGCCATATTCCTGGGTAAAATAGGGGAGCATGGCTTCCACTACCCTTTGGTCGGTGGGAGTAGTGGCGGCATAGTCCAGATAGATTCTTTTTTTCATGATTTATTCACCTACATAAAACAGATCTTGTTCCAGAGTACGCAACACACCAAAGTGGTTGGCAGCGCCAATTTCTTTTTTGCCTACGCAAATGGTACAGGTTCCTACCGGCGGGTTGCCACGCAGAAACATCGGGAACTCAACATCGGCAATGTTTACAATTTTTCTTACGATAGGATCAATGCCAATGCCATATAAAGCATTGCTTTCTACTATGGTTACTTCTTTTGCCGATTCGAGTACGCGGTAACGGAATACTTCCCTTTCTGCCTGCGACACCAGATCAATTTTGGTTATCACGCAAATGTCGGCAAGGGTAAGCATAGGACCTACTTTTCTTGGAAGATTCATTCCGCTGGTGGCTTCAATCACCACGATGCCAAGAGAATTTTCCACATAAGGAGAACAACGCAGGCATAATCCGGCGGTTTCCACAAAGAGATATTCGGCACCTTGCTTTTCTGCCCATTCCACGGCTTCATCGAGCACCACTACGTTGCAATGGTCGGGACAGAGTTCGCCGGAATAAATTTTACGGGTTGGAATACCAAACTCATTCTTCAGCATTTCGTCCTCGTCGGCATACAAAACATCAATTTTTACATAAGCGGGTTTCAGGTTACGGCTTATCATCCGTTTTATCACTTGTTTTATCACGGTGGTCTTTCCGCAGGTAGGAGGACCGGCTAATACGATTAATTTCATGTTGTTTTTCAGTTTTTGTAATTCATAAATTCTTCCATGGTTTCGCTGAATATTTTTTCGGTAATCTCGTTTCCCGAACGGATAACTTTCCGGAATTCAAGGATGGCTTCATCCATTTTCTTCAGCTTATGCGAAGTCAGGCGTTCTTCTTCCCCGGTAACGATGATTTTTTGCATGGCTCCGTTTTTCATCACAATACGGAAATCCGAAAGCAAGGCAATGTTGGAATCGTGGGTAACGAAAACGAAGATTTTCTTGTAGTTTTTCAAGAGTTCGAGGGCTTTGCCGCGATGGATGCCTGCATTTTCTATTTCATCCAGCAGGATGATTGGTGAATTGCCAATGATAACGGCATCGGCAATCAGTAGCGAACGGGTTTGTCCGCCCGAAAGTTCGGTCATTGCCGTTTCGCGGATGACGGCTTCACCGGTAAGCTTGTTGGCAAATTCAAGCGTTTCGTTTACCAGATTTTCTACATCGTCGGCACCTCTCACTCTTGCATGAATCTGCAAAAACTCCCCTACCGGCAGGTCTGAAAGGAAGTTGGTATGTTGCGAAATCAATGCAATGGGATGTTTGGCAGGATCGAAGCTGAAATCGTCGGGAACGGGCTCATCGTTAAGCAATATTTTTCTTCCCGATGGAGTGTTTTTATTGGCAAATAGTTCAATGTCGTTGATAAGTGTTGTTTTACCGCAACCGGTAGGGCCTACTATGCTTATAATATCGCCCATGTTCAGTTCCACCTTTTCTACCTGTTCCTTCTGGCCATTTTTGCCACATCCTCCTATGATAGTGATTCTTTTTATTTCCACATTATTTATATTTGCTTGTTTATACTTTTATTTTTTTAATTACATTTGCAAACCAAGAAGCTTACAAAAGTCCCAAGAAACTGAAGCCATTCGCCGGGAAAACACGGGTATGTTTTCAGAAAAAATTCTTGGACATTGTATTATTTAATCTTTCTTTTTGAAGGTATTTTTATTGAAAATTTAATATTTCTCTATGAGCAGTACTGCCGGTGATGATTTGATTCAATGTGAAAGTTGCTTTTTCAAGATGGTATGCTGCGAATCTTTAAGCCCCACAGAATTCCAGTTATTGAGGCAAAATGCTACCAAGCTGAAGTTTCAGAAGGGGGAAACCATTGTAAAACAAGGTGCACGATCCACCCACATTGCATATTTATCTAAAGGTATCGTAAAACATACTTACCTGGATGAAAATGACCGCACTCTTATTTTGGCTATCAACAGTGCTCCGAATCTTATCGGTGGTGCCAACATGTTTTACGATGGGACTAATGTTTTTTCCATTTACGCCCTTGATGAATGCCATGCCTGCCTCATCGAGATGGATGCCGTGAAACATACTATATTAATGAATAGTCAGTATGCACTCAAACTTTTTTCTGTAGCTACGGATATGTTCCGTGATGCTATTTTCAACTTTATCAGCCTTGCCCATAAGCATGTGAACGGCAGGATAGCCGATATTTTTATTTACCTTTCGAAAAATATTTACAAGTCGAATAAATTTACCCTTTCGCTTACGCGAAAAGAATTATCAGAATTTGCCGGCGTTTCGCAGGAAAATGTGATTACCACCCTTTCCAAATTTAAAAATGAGGGGATCCTGTTGGTTGAAGGCAAAAATATCGAAATTCTCGACTTTGAAAAACTTTTACAGATAAGCAAAACAGGATAAGACCAGAAAAATTTCTTTGCTTATCCTTTTAATTTTTCATCAAGACTTTTAAACCCTTCACCAAGGATTTCGTTTGCTTCGAGTACGGTTACAAAAGCATGCGGGTCAACATTGTGGATGTATTCTTCCAGTATAGCTTGCTCAGTGCGGTTTACCACGGTAAAGATGATGGTTTTATCGCTGCCGTTGTACATTCCTTTTCCAGGGATGAAAGTACCGCCACGGTTAAGGTCGTTAATTACCTTTTCCCGGATTTCTTCATATTTATCGGAGATGATAAATAAGGTTTTGTCGTAATTTACTCCCTGTAGCACCACATCTATTACTTTTCCGGTAACGAAAATCACTATCCAGGAATACAGAGGGATTTTCCAGTCACCAAACACGGCAAAACCAATCAAAACAATGGTGGAGTCCACATAAATCATTAATTGCCCCAATGGGAGTTTGGTATATTTGGCGATAATCATAGCAACAATATCGCTGCCACCGGAAGTAGCCTTGGCTTTGAAAATCAAACCAAGCCCAAAACCAATTACCACTCCGCCAAAAATACACGACAGTAAAATATCATCCGTAAGGTTGACCGAACCATGCAGGATGGTGGCAGGGTTTTCGCCTACCATTGCGGTAAGCAAATCCATAAACACAGAGGCAAACACCATGCCAACCACTGTTTTAATCCCGAAACGCGGGCCAAGTAGTTTTATCCCAATGAGTGTAAGTGGAATATTCATTGCCAAACCAAAGGTACCAATAGGAATTTGCGGAACCAGATAATGCACCACTATGCCTATACCATACACCCCGCCAGGAACGATATGATAGGGGTTGATAAAAAATACAAAACCTGCAGCCAGAATAAACGAGCCGATTACAATCAGGCTGTAAGAAAGAAACCACTTTTTTGAGAAAATCTTTTCAGATGATAACATTGCCATACTTTTGATAATTTGATAAATAGCTTTACAATAAAAAAAGTCTGCAAAATTAAGTCCTTTTTACAATAAAAAGCAGTAAACCAAGTTTAAAAAATGTTTGCTCTGTATTTGTTCAAATAAAAATTTAGTCGTTATTTTATGCCCCCGTTTTAGATGGATAATTACCGGATGAAATACCTAAGGATAATAGCAGTCGTAAGTGCATTGGTAATGCTATGTGTGCAAGCAAAAGCCCAGCAGGAATACCAGGTAAGCCATAACATGTTCAATCATGCCGTGGTAAATCCAGGGAGTCTGGGTAGTAGCGATGCTGTATGCATTACCGGGTTAATCCGGCAGCAATGGGTAGGATTTAAGGACAAGGAGGGTAATAACGTAGCCCCCGAAACTTTTATTTTTTCGGCGGATGCTCCAATTAATCTCTTGCATGGCGGCATAGGATTTGCCATTTATCAGGATAAGCTGGGGTTTGAAAAAAATATTGATCTGAAGATAGGCTATGCCTATCGTACGGTTGCAGGTGCAGGAGACTTAGGTATAGGATTAAACATCAGTATGCTAAATCAGTCACGTGATTTCTCAAAATACATTCCGCCCGACGGCAAAACAGGCGATCCTGTGCTGGGAGAAAAGGGAAAAGAAAGCGAAATGATTTTGGACGGAGGTTTAGGTATTTATTACCAGGTACCCAACGGGTTTTATGCAGGGTTGTCAGCATCACAGTTGCTGGGTACCGAAGGAAAAACCACGGCTTACAAGGGTGTAAGGCATTATTATCTAACGGGAGGCTATCCAATGACAATACCCGGGCACCCTGCCTACGAAGTTATTCCTTCGGTATTTGTTAAAACCGACGGAACTACTGCCCAATACGATATTAATGCCATGCTAAAATATAATAATAAAGTATGGGGAGGTTTAACTTATCGTGTACAGGATGCAGTAGTAATTTTTTTAGGATTAACGATAAAAGACCTGCAGATAGGCTATTCGTACGACCTTACCACCTCGAAAATTTTAGGAGCCGGTACTTCGGGAAGTCATGAAATTATGTTGCGATATTGCTTCGGATTGGAAATAGAAAAACATCCGAGAAGTTATAAAAATACAAGATACTTGTAAAATTAAACTATTTATTTACTTTTGCGTCGGAAAAAAAATTATCAAAAAATAATAAATATACTGAAAATACGTTAGTTGAATACAAAATCATAAAATAACATGAAAAAACTGCTCCTTTATTTCACCATGCTTGTCATTTTAGGAAGCTGTGGTAACTCCGGAAACGGAGAACTTACCGGGGTTACAAAGCGTTCAAAATTTTACCAACCCGATCCTTACGGAATGGCATACATACCCATGGGAAGTTTTACGATGGGTGTAAGTGATGAAGATGTTCCCTTTGCCCAGATCAGTGAACCCAAAACCGTTTCCACTCCTGCTTTTTTTATGGATGAAACAGAAATTACCAATAATGAATACCGTGAGTTCGTATTCTGGGTTCGCGATTCCATAGCCCGCCGCCTTGTCGGTGAAGCTGTACCCGAACGCTACCTGATTACCGAAGACAAAAAAGGGAACCAATACGACCCTCCTTTTCTTAACATGAAAAATGATATTAAATGGGATGGTGAGCAGGAAAAAGAAGCCCTCGAAGCCATGTTCCTCCCCGAACACGAAAGATATTTTCGCCGTAAGGAAATTGATACACGTAAATTATATTACGAATATTACTGGGTTGACCTGAAAGCTGCCGCAAGCAAGGATTATACCCAGGGCGATCCCAAAGATGCAGGTTTGGCAAACCGTCCGCAAGGGATGAAAGACCGTTCCGTTTACGTTCGTAAAGAAGTGATAAATATTTTCCCCGATACTCTTTGCTGGATACACGACTATGCTTACACTTTCAATGACCCTATGACAGAACGTTATTTTTGGCATCCGGCTTACGACAATTACCCGGTAGTGGGTGTAAACTGGAAACAGGCACGTGCTTTCTGCATCTGGCGTACACAAAAAATGTCTAATTATCTGCACGGGAAAAAACAAGCCATTGTTAGCGAATTTCGTCTGCCCAGCGAAGCAGAATGGGAATGGGCAGCCCGCGGTGGAAATACTTTAAGCCCCTATCCCTGGGGTGGACCTTACACCCGTAATGCCAAAGGATGTTTCCTTGCCAACTTTAAACCTATGCGTGGCGACTATGCCTGCGACGGAGGTTTGTACACCGTTATCGTAGCCCATTATCCTCCCAACGACTGGGGACTCTTTGATATGGCAGGCAACGTGGCAGAATGGACCAATTCTGCTTTTGATGAAGCTACCTATAACTTTGCCTGGGATTTGAACCAAAACTATGTATATAATGCCAAAGATACCGACCCCCCTTCCATGAAACGTAAAGTGGTACGTGGCGGTTCGTGGAAAGACATTTCCTATTACCTTCAGGTTTCTACCCGTGCTTACGAATATCAGGATACTGCCAAGTGTTATATCGGTTTCCGTTGCGTTCAGAACTATCTGGGACGCCAGAAAGATGATAGTCCCGCCAGAGCATCAAGAATTTATAATTAACCTTTCGCAATTAACCAATTTACAATAATTTTAAAAATAATTTCATTATGAGTTTATTCACATTAACCAGATCAAAAGGATACAGAAATTTCATGGCTAGGTTGTATGGCTGGGGAGCTTCAGTTGTAATTTTGGGTGCTCTATTTAAAATTAATCACTATTACGGTGCCAATATGATGCTTATTATCGGTTTAGGTACCGAGGCTATCATATTCTTCTTTTCAGCTTTTGAACCCCCTCATGTTGAACCTGACTGGAGTCTTGTTTATCCCGAACTTGCCGGAATTTATCATGGCGGCAAAGTAGGCGAGGTAATTAAAGGTAAAAAACCCCTTACCCAGGAATTGGACGATATGCTGGGTAAAGCCAAAATAGGTCCCGAACTTATTGAGAGCCTTGGTAAAGGTTTGCGCTCACTGAGTGACACCACTGCAAAACTTAACGATGTTTCCGGCGCTTCCATGGCTACCGATGAATATATTAAGAATATGAAAGGTGCTTCGCAATCCGTGGGCAAATTATCGGAATCCTACCTTAAAACTTCACAAAAACTGGAAGCCGACATCAACGTTTCTGATGAATATTTCAACAATATGAAAAAGGCAGCTTCTTCCATTGGCACCCTTTCCACCGCTTATGCCCAAGCTTCTGAAGCCCTGAAAGTGGATTTAAATGCCACCAACGCCTTTGCAGGAAGTGTAAAAACAGCAACAGAAACAGTCAATGCTTTTGCCCAGAAATATGCACAAACTACTGAAATACTGACAAAATCTGCTCAGCAACTCGATTTTTCAAAAGTAGAAACTACTCAGCTAAACCAACATATCAAGAAAATTTCTGATAACCTTGCAGCCCTTAATACTGTTTACGAACTGCAACTCCAGGGTTCGAACCAGCAGGCAGAAGCTACGGCTAAATTGCAGGTAACGATTAAAAATTTCCTTTCCAATCTCGAAGCCAGTAATGAAAAAACCGGCTTATACAAAGACGAAGTGGACAATCTTACTAAGCGGGTTGCCGCACTCAACAACGTGTATGGCAATATGCTGGCAGCTATGAATGTTAATGTTAAATAGTCATCTGCACAATACCAATCAATACATTACTCAAATTTTAATTAGAAAAAATAATTATGGCTTCATATAAGGAAACACCAAGGCAAAAAATGATTGCGATGATGTACCTGGTGTTAACTGCTTTGTTGGCATTGAACGTCTCCGTTGAAATTCTGGAAGCATTTCTTGTGGTAAACGAAAGTATGGAAACCACTAATAAGAGCTTCTCCCAAAAAATTGACGGAACGTATTCTAAATTCCAACAACAATTTGCAATTAATCAAAACAAGGTACGTCCTTACTGGGAAAAAGCCCAGAAAGCACAAAAACTTACCCAAGAACTTATCAAATATATTGAAGGAATAAAATATGAAGTAATTTCTGTTTCAGAAGGAATTACTATTGATGAAGCTAAAAAAATCCCTTTACGCGAAATTCAAACCAAAGATAAATATGACCAATCTACCCGGTATTTTATCGGAGAATCACAAAATGGCTCCAACGGGAAAGCCCGTGAACTGAAAGACAAGATTATTCAGTACAAAACAAATGTATTAAATCTGATTGACCCGGCAAACCGTTCTAATATCACAATTGGAATTAATACCGATGGTCCTTTTTATGATGCGAGCGGTGACAAGCAACCATGGGAAATGCATCACTTTTACCATACCATTCTTGCAGCCGATGTAACAATTTTAAACAAACTGGTCAACGACATCCAAAATATTGAGTTTGATGTTGTAAATCACCTTTATGCATCTATATCTGCTGAAGATTTTACCTTTGATGCCATTACTGCAAAAGTAATTGCAAAAAGTAACTACGTTTTCTTGGGTGATAAATATGAAGCAGAAATCCTGGTAGCCGCTTATGATACCAAACAAAATCCCGAAGTTGTTATCGGAGGCGGAAGAATTTCAGGCGAAAATGGTATTGTAAACTACACAGCCGCTGCAACAAGCGAAGGAGTGAAAAAATACAACGGAGTAATTAAAGTTACCTCCCCATCCGGAATTACAAACAGCTATCCTTTCGAAAACGAATACATCGTGGCACGTCCTTCATTAACAGTATCTGCTATAAAAATGAATGTATTTTATATGGGCGTTGATAATCCTGTTTCCATTTCCGTACCGGGTGTAGCAGATAATAACCTATCTGCAACCATCAGCACAGGAACACTACGCCGTGATGCTTCGGGCAAAAATTGGGTAGTAAGAGTTAGTCAACAAGGAAAGGCAATCATCAGTGTAGCAATGAAAAGCGACAAAACCACTCGTAGCATGGGTAGTGCCGAATTCAGGGTAAAACGATTACCACCACCCAACGCCTTTATTGCCAATGTTGACGGAGGTCCCGTTGCCAAAAATGCACTTCTGGCTGCCGGAGCTCTTATCCCACGTATGCCCGAAGACTTTGAATTCGACCTGAACTTTGTTATCAATTCGTTTACTTTTATTTCTATCCGCGGAGGAGACGTCTTCCCCCTTCAGGGTAAGGGCAATCTTCTTACAGAAGAAATGAAAAATTTTATCAGAAATTCAAAACGAGGTGATAAAATTTGGCTTGAAAATATAATGGCAAAAGGACCCGACGGAAGTACCCGTCGCTTGGGTACCATTAGCCTTGAAATAAAATAATTATTGAAATCATTAATTGGAGGTTATATATGAAAAATTTCACCGGTTTCTTATTGTTGCTCATAGGTTTGGCAACAATTCATCTGAATGGTTTTGCGCAACAAATTCAGGATACTCCTCCGCGTGACGGCGTTTATGATAAAATAAATACCATTGAGAAAAAACCTGTATCGTATGCTTACGTACGCGAAGCAGATATTTTTTGGCAGAAACGCCTTTGGCAAGTCATTGATTTTCGCGAAAAAATGAATCAGCCGTTATACTACCCTGAATCTCAGCATAGTGGTTGGCGTAGTTTTATGACAGTCATCATGGATGCCCTGAAAGAAGGTACCCTTACTGCCTACGACGCCACATCCTCAACCGATGAGATGATAGTACCTCTTACCTATCAGGAAATCATTGGGCGATTGGAACGTGCAGATACACAACAAATGCAACGCCCAAACCCCCCTTACGATTTCTATGATACCATAATTACCAATACTTTCAATGCATCGGATGTTAAAAAAATCCGTATCAAGGAAGACTGGTTCTTCGATAAGCAACGCTCAATGATGGATGTAAGAATAATAGGCATCTGCCCGGTTAAAGCCAGTTTCGACGAAAAAGGCAATTATCGTGGAGATGAACCTATGTTTTGGATATATTTCCCCGAAGCAAGAAATATTCTTGCCAAAGCCGAAGTTTTTAACCGCAACAATGGCTCTAACCGCCTTACCTTTGACGACCTGTTCTGGAAACGCATGTTTTCAAGCTATGTGTATAAGGAAGACAATGTTTACGACCGTAAAATAACGCAGTATGCACAAGGTTTGGATGCTTTGCTCGAAGCACAACGGATAAAAGATGACATGTTTAACTACGAACACGACTTGTGGGAATACTAAAATTGATACTTAAGCAAAAAAAGCCGTCTCAAAACCTTGGGACGGCTTTTTTATTGATATTGCTTCTTATCTTTGCGTTATTATTAAAGGAAAATGCAAAATACTTTTCTTGAGTCTCCTGTAGAATATTGCAAAGGAGTTGGTCCTAAAAAAGCAGATTTATTAAAAAAAGAACTTCAGATATTTACTGTTGAAGATTTTTTATCGTATTATCCTTATAAATATATAGATAGAAGTAAAATTACCAAAATCAGCGAAATACAGAATGACCTTGCCTATATCCAATTAAAAGGACGAATAAGCAATATCCAATTTACCGGCAAAGACCGGAGTAGAAGAATGACCGCCCTGCTTACCGATAACAGCGGGACTATTGAACTGATTTGGTTCCAGGGATTCAAATGGCTTTCCGACCGCTTTAACCCTAACATTGATTACATTATTTTTGGCAAACCCACTCTTTTTAATGGTATTTACAACATACCCCATCCCGAAATAGATACAGCCAATCCCGAAAATACCGTTCCTTATGAGGGTTTGTACCCTTTTTACAATACTACCGAAAAACTTAAAAAATGGGGCATAAACAGCAGAACCCTGGCAAAAATAATGCAAACGTTGCTTCCGGCAGCCAAGGAACAGATTCCGGAAACCCTTACCGAAGAAATTATCAGTAACTTAAAGTTGATAAGCAGGGAACAAGCTCTTGTAAATATCCACTTTCCCGCAAATCCTTTGTTGCTGAAAAAGGCTGAAACCCGACTGAAATTTGAAGAACTTTTCTTTTTACAGTTAGGAATGCTGAACGTAAAAAATTTACGGGAGAAGAAAATCAAAGGACAGATTTTTGTTAAAGTAGGAGAATTTTTTAACAGTTTTTACCAGTACCATCTTCCCTTTCAACTTACAGCGGCACAAAAAAGAGTTGTAAAAGAGATTAGAAAAGATTTAGGCTCGGGAAAGCAGATGAACCGTTTGCTGCAAGGCGACGTTGGGAGCGGAAAAACCCTGGTGGCTTTGATGTGTATGCTCATTGCTGCAGATAACGGATTTCAAAGTTGCATGATGGCTCCGACCGAAATTTTAGCCACCCAGCATTTTGCTACTTTACAACGGTTTCTTAACGGTATGTCCATTAACATTGCACTTTTAACGGGTAGTACCAAATCTGCCCTGCGGAAGGCTTTACATCAACAACTCGAAAACAATACCATTCACATCCTTATAGGCACGCATGCCCTTATCGAAGAAAATGTACAATTTAGCAACTTGGGATTGGTAATTATTGACGAACAACACCGTTTTGGGGTAGAGCAACGTTCGCGACTCTGGGAGAAAACAAGTATTCCGCCTCATGTTTTGGTAATGACCGCCACACCCATTCCGCGCACCCTGGCAATGACGGTGTATGGCGATCTTGATACTTCTGTAATTGACGAACTCCCTCCGGGAAGAAAATCCGTTAAAACCATACATGCATTTGAAAATAAAAGAATACAGGTGTATAAATTTTTGTATGAAAAAATCAAAGAGGGACGGCAGGCGTATGTTGTATACCCTCTGATATTTGAATCGGAAACCCTCGATATAAAACATCTCGAAGAAGGGTATGCCCAATTGTGCGAAATATTTCCTGATTGCAGTATCAGCATGTTACATGGTCAGATGAAAACTGCTGATAAAGAAGTCGAAATGCAAAAATTTATAAAAGCTGAAACCCAGATATTAGTAGCTACCACTGTT
>Ga0265297_10000764_pt1 | contig 88896 bp, 89 predicted proteins | sample Munlanlwell13791_FD_192502 | JGI IMG/M metagenome (GOLD analysis project Ga0265297, IMG submission 192502) | Leachate microbial communities from a municipal landfill in Southern Ontario, Canada - Leachate well 137-91 | ecosystem: Engineered > Solid waste > Landfill > Unclassified | place... | reverse complement strand
GAAATTCAACATGTGCAGGATCTTCTGAATGATCGCCCAAGAAAAACACTTGGTTTTTACAAACCTGATGAAATTTTCTCAAAATTACTTATTCATTAATTTTGCGCTAGAAGGTTGAATTCAGCAATGTTTATCCAGTTCCAAATTTAAAAGCAAATCCGCTTCTTTATTTAATTCCCGACGGATATGATGAAAACTTACCTTTTTTAAAAAAATAACCAAATTCCAGGCCTTGATAAATAGCGGCTGTAAATCTTTATCTTTAACCCTGTATTCTTGTTTCATTTGTTTAACCACTAATTCGCTATCCAAATAACAAAAAATTTCAGCTGGTTTTAATTCCTTGGCCATTTCCAAACCCTTAATCAAAGCTTTGTATTCTGCTTGATTATTAGTAGCCTTGCCAATATATTCAGCGTGTTTTTTTATAACTTTGCCATTATCATCAGTAATCACAATGCCAATTCCCGCCGGACCTGGATTGCCGCGCGCGCCGCCATCTGTAAAAATTTTTATTTTTTTAATCATAAAATTAATTTAATTATATCATATTGCGCAAAATTAAACCCACAAAAATTAATTCGTGGGTTTATCAGTCGGAATTGAATCTATGAATTCGCGAATTATTGCCTGATGTTCAGGCAAAATCAGCTCAAATTTTATCCCGGTTTTATGCCTTTGACACCTAAGTTTTCCATCACCATCTTTTTGCCAAACTACTTGGCCAATTGCATAGATTGGGAATAATTCTTCGTACTTCAAATTTTTAGGCAGACAAAAAATTACATTTATTTTCTGCCCGACTGGAAATTCAGTGTAGCTGTAAATACCAACGCCAGTTTCTGAAAGGTTGAAGATTTCTCCAACATCTTCAACGAAATGATAGAGGCAGGTTTTGATAATAAAAGGCGCAACGCGACGCACACATCTTCTTTCCCGAGAGAATCTGGTTTCAGACATTTTTGACCTCCTTTACTTTTTAGACAAATATAATTTACTCTTTATTAAATTTTAACATTAAATTAATCTTTTTGCTATATTTAATTATCAACAAGATATAAATATATTTGCTAAAATTAGCCTAATAGATAACGAGACTTATTGACAAAATCATTGAATTATGATATACTTTTAGATTAAATCCATTCGTAGAATGGTCAAAATTTCAGAAAAGGAGGGCAATTTAATGTGCATACTTAATGAAGCCCGTGTAATAACTTCAATCAAAGAATTCAGCCGAGAAGGCGAATTGATCTTTGAAATCACATTTCGCGGCGAAGAAGTACCTGTTTTCGTTGATGTAAAAACCCTCCGAATTCGTTTCAACACAGAATTGGGAGGCCAAATATTATTTTACCGGGAAGGCATCTACGCCACATCCTGGTTCCACTTGAGAAAATTTCTTGATGAGCAGGACATTACCTTGCCCGACGAAAAAATACCCTGTCACAATTGCAGAGGAGATCAGTGCTATATTCTCTGCGACCGCGACGACGAAAAACCGGTTGCAATGGAGAATATAGGATTCGCGCTTAGCGCGTAACGAAAAACAAACAAACGCCCCGCGAGGTCACGACTTCGCGGGGAAAATATTCCAAGGAGGAAAAATGGATACTGATTTGAATAATGTCAAATCGCGCTTTTGGGCTAATCCGCTAGATGAACCTCTGGGCAATGGTGAATCTCACGGCTGTGATGAATCTCCGGAAGCTATCGGAGGATGCTACGGAATAAGCTGGAACGAGTACTTCCGTGACATACAAACAGGTGAAGTTTACGAAGTAAACTGCTCCGATGGCGTAAATTATTGCAAGGGCGCCTATGCCGAAGAAGCCGAAAAATGGCGGAGAGAATGTCAAACAGCTGTTACTCTCATGACCCAAAACGCAGTAAAAGCCGGAGCTCATGAAATTCGTATTTCCACAAACGAGTGGAACATCATGAAAGGCTGCATTCACGTCTTCTGGCTTCAGTCTTCGGAAGGAAAGATGGATGGAAAGCAAGCCGATTATTCTATTAAAGAAGGACTTATCGGCTACTGCTGGGGCGTACCGGTTATCGTCGATCCCAACAAAGAAGACCAGTGCCTGCTTCCGAGACTGACACACAAGACCACAACTGAGGTCGTAAATGGCGTCAAATTTATAATGGGAAACGGCGTACCGGCTTGAACAATTTACCGGATAATGTTATTAAAAAGCCCCGCGAGGTTACGACTTCGCGGGGTAAAAAAATTCCAAGGAGGCATGATCATGCCAACGACTAATAACAGGAAAAAAGAAGCGCTATCTATTGAAGAGATGAAAAGAAAATTTCCTAACGGTGTCATTGTCCATGACTGCAAGGAAGGATTCTGCTTGATTTCAGGAAAAAGGCCAGGCGAGTCATGGGAATCGGAGACACCAAATGACCTTTGGTGGGCGGATGCTTCTTCCGTGATCGGTGAAATAACACCAGCTGGTGAATACAATTTCTTTACCCCACAGAAAATCGACCTCGCTCAAAAACTAGACAAAGTTACCATTGAACTTAATTCAAAAATATTCAATGTTCAACTTAGACGGAGAGTGCATACGTGGTGATAGCTACATCCTCACAAAATAACTAAGTTATCAACAACGCCCCGCGAGGACAGAATGTCCGAGCGGGGCGAAATTTTAAAAGGAGGGTTGCAGTGAAGCGCGAAGAACTTGCCAAGAGAATTCATTGGCCGATTATTATCTGGACAGCAAGACTAGTGAACGTCACGGCAATGATGCCGCAACTTCTCCAGATCATCAAAACACACAATGTTGCCGGCTTGTCATTGGGCATGTTCGTCATCTATTTGGTGGTCCAAATAGCTTTCTCGCTAGAAGGCTATTTCACGAAAAATCGCATGCTCATGGTCTGTCTAGGACTGAGTGCATTCATCAGCGCGAGCATCATTACGCTTGTTTGCTATTATCGGTAAACCAAACGCCTCGCGAGGACACGACTTTTGCGGGGCTTCAAAAATTCAAAGGAGGAAACGAATATAATGGAAAATAAGGAAAAGATAGAGTTGATTTCAAAAAAAGTCCGAAAGCACGCAATGAGATGGTGCCGGACCAGATGCAGAACAATCTTTCTTTTTCCCCGTTTTTGGAGGCTCGGGGTCCCTGAATTTGACACTGAATATCAAGCTCTAAAGGCTAACAAAATCAGATATACGCTAGAAGGAGAAGGTGTTCATTTCCACGTAGTTCTATCCCATGCCAGGGCATGGGAACAATTGCCCTTTTCAGCAAAACTCAAATTTTTTCTCTATAGATTGTTCCTTATTTAACACTAAACAAAAAGCCCCGCAAAAGACATGAAGTCTCGGCGGGGCTCTTTTTTTTTAAATGCGAATAATTGAATGCGAATTTACGAATCTTTCCTCTTCACCTCTCAACCTCTAGCTCCTATAGCTCTTTCTTCACCTCTTTTTTATATCCACCAACCTCAATTCCAATCGCTTCTTCAGTGAATGAGTACGTTCAAATTTCATCAACTAATTCCGGATACTTGGTAAAAACATATTTATAATTTTCTGGATCTGGGATTTTGTGCTTAACAGGATTATTGTAAATGTATTTCACATGTTCATCAAAGTCCTTGGAGTTGCGAATGTAATGGTCGTGAAAGGATTTTTCCCAGTGGAATTTTGGGAAAACATTTTGATTCTCGCCATATTTAAGAATGAATTGCTTTTTTAATTCCAATAAAAATCTATAATGATCTTCTAGTAATTTTTCATATTTTTTATATTTTTGCTTTAAATTCTTGTTAAATTCGCGCCTATTTTTAATTATAGATGTTTTACCCAATAATAATCTCCCTCGTAATTGAGAAAACATTTCCTCCCCTTCCCGAAGTAGCGATTCATGAATCGCTACTTCGGGGGCGTGGGATATGACAAAATTAATGTCTCTTGAAATATTTCGCTTTAAAAACTGCATTATCTTTGATAAATCCTTAGGATTTTCAGGCAAAAATAGTAAATGAAAATGATGCAGCAATATCACAAAAGCATAAAGTTTAAATTTTTTCATTATTTTGCATAATTTTAAATTAGCCATAAAAACCTCACAGAAAATAGGCTCATTAAAAAATCTAAACCAATCCTTGGTGTGATTGGTCGCAAAATATATCGCTCCCTCAAAATAAATTCGTTTTTGATTCCCCCTGTGCAAAGGCATAAATTAACAAATTTTTGTAAATCTTGCTTGCGATTCTCCAGTTTTCTTGCTGTCTAAAAACATCTTGCATTCATCAATGGCAACACTTGCCCAAAAAGCCAATTCATCACCGTGCGGTTGATCAAGGTATTTTTCTAAAATATCCAAGGCCTCTTTTGTCCCGTGGTGTCCAAGTAATATTATAATTTCCTTATGCCTATTCCAATCATCAAAATCGGGATCAAAAAGAATATCGCTCATTTTTTTAATCTCATCTATCGGAATATGTTCATATTCTCTGGGCAGAGTTTTATGAAAATCCATATAGTCCTTTATCCAAACTGCCTCTGGTGAATTTTGGTCTTCCACTATAAAAGTTTGATTTGGCAGGCCCAAATATGGCACTAAAGGCAAAAGCTCCTCTAATTCTTCTTCAGAAAATTCCTTATTTTTTAATTTTTCCAAAATTTTCTTCCTGTCTTCTTCCAATAAAGGCAAAGAATACATAAATTTAGAATTTAATTATAAAATTTTTATTATGTCCCGTCGCAGGAGCGATTCATGAATCGCTCCTGCGACGAATTCGCCTATTTTATAAAATTTTACTCTTCAAAATCTACACCAGATTTTCGTTATTAACCTTTGTTCAAATCAACCAGTCTCAATTCCAACTTCCTTGACCCATTATACTCATTTAAATTAATTTCACACACCACATCCACTAAATCGCCAAATTTAATATCACTCACCCTCTCCCCCATGCCAAAACCAATAGAATCAAAACCCTTAATCATTTTCTCATGCTTTAAAAATAATTTTAAATGTTTATTATCAGCCCCAACCTGCCTGATATTTTCTACTTTTAAACTTTTTACTAAAAAAAGCGGCTTGGGATTGGCCGTGCCAAAAGGTTCAAATTTTTGAATTTCATCAAAAAGCTCCCAATTTAAATCCTGCAAATCAAGCTCTGTTTCCACTACTAATTTTGGCGTTAAATCTTTGCCCTTTAATTCTTTGGCAGCTAAATCCGTAATCCGTAATCTGAAATCTGCAAGCATATTTTTTTTCAATGTAAAACCAGCGGCTCCAGGATGTCCGCCATAAACTTCAAAATAATCATCTAATTTATTTAAAGCAGCGATTAAATTAAATTCTTCAATACTGCGGCCAGAACCAACTAATTTTTTACCCACTTTAGTTATTACCAAAACAGGCCGGTTAAATTCATCTTTGATTTTGCCAGCTGCCAGACCGATTACTCCCAGCGGCCAATTTTTGCCATCAGCCAAAATCAAATATTGCTTATCAAGATCTTTAATTTGTTTTTTAATTTCTTCCATTATCTTTTCCGTCAGCTTCTGGCGCTTCTGATTATTGCCTTCCAGATTATCAACAAGCTTCTGCGCTTCTTTTTCATCTTCTGAAGCCAAAAGTTCATAAGCTGAATTGGCATGGTCCATTCTGCCAGCCGCATTCAAGCGCGGACCCAAAACAAAGCCTATATTTTCCGAATTAATTAATTCCGTTTCTGTCACAGGCCAGATATTGGCTTTTTGCGCCAAAAGTTTTAAGCCAATTCTTTTGGTTTTATTTAAAACAATCAAGCCATATTTTAATAATGTACGATTTTCCCCGATTAATGGCATCACATCAGTGACTGTGCCAATTGCCACTAAATCCAAAAGCCATTTTTCATAGCCAGGGCCAAAAATATTATTTTTGTCTTGAAATATAATGGCCTGGGCTAATTTAAAAGCCACGCCAACACCTGCTAATTCATAGGTTGGATAATTGCACTTTTTTACTTTGGGATTAATAATCGCATAGGCTTGGGGCAAAACTAAAGGCTCGCTGTGATGGTCAGTAATAATCGCATCAATCCCCTTTTTTTGCGCCAATTCAATTTCTGGCGCATTGCTGATTGCACAATCAACCGTAATAATAAGTTTAACCTTTTTACTTGCTAAAAATTTAATTGTTTTTTTATTCAAACCATAGCCTTCTTTTTCGCGATGCGGAATATAAATAATAAATTTAGCGCCTAATTTTTGCAAAACATCTGCCAGCAAGACAGTACTGGTTACTCCGTCAGCGTCATAATCGCCATGAATCGCAATTTTTTCTTTATTCTTAATAGCCAAATAAATTCTCTCCACAGCTTTACTCATATCTGGAAACAAAAAAGGGTCAAGAATATCTTGGCCATAATCAGGATTTAAAAATTGATCAATTTGTTTTTGAGTTATTAGTCCCCTATTATTAAGCAATTGCAAAATCAAGCCGGAAATTTCAGGAAATTGCTTTTTAAATTCTAAACCTATTGGCTTGCGCAAAACCCATTTCTTTAACATGTGAGTTGAAATAAGAAATTAGAAATAAGAAACTAGTTTGGATTTTTTAATATAAAAATTTCCAATTACTAATTACCAATTTCCAGTTTCCAATTTCTAACGTATAGCCATGCCCAAGTCATTAAAACAAACAAGGATTGAAATAAATAACCACGTGAATTTAACAAAAAATTTTACCAGCCCAAAGCAGGACCGACAGTCCAGATTAGCATGGAAAAAATAACCAAAACTGCGAAAATTATCCAGGCTACTTTAAAAAGATTGTTTTTTTTCATATTATTTAACCTACAAATCTACAAATTAATATACAAATTTACAAAAAGTTAATTCCCTTATTGGGGTTCTAAATTCAGTCTTTAACTTAGCTCTTACAAATCTCTAAAAAATGCTCACTGTTTCTATTTCGTACATTTGTAACAAAATTCGTAATTTCGTTAGGATAATTACCGTTTTAAAATCTTCAAAAATGTTTCCGTGGGAATATCCACCTTGCCAGCCCCGATTTCAGCCATTTTCTTTTTGCCTTTTTTCTGTTTTTTCAAAACCTTCATTTTGCGCGTAATATCACCGCCATATAATCCAGCTGTTACATCTTTGCGCAAAGCTGCCAATCTTTCGCCGGCTAAAATCTTGCCGCCAATTGCAGCCTGCAATTTAACGACAAACCATTGCTTGGGCAAACTTTCTTTCAGAGTCTGCACAATCTGCCGGCCGACACGCTGCGCTTCATCTTTGTAAGTAATGGTAGCTAAAGCTTCAACTGGCTCTTCAGCCACCAAGATGTCTAAACGGGCTACATCTGCCTGCTGATAACCGACAAATTCATAATTTAAAGAAGCATAGCCCGAACTTACACTTTTAAGCTTATCATAAAAATCAGTTAAAATTGAGGCCAAGGGCATTTTGTAATGCAAAATTACCCGTGAATCAATTTCGCTTTGGGCTATCAAATATTCAGTATTAGAATATTCAGCTCTTTTTTCCACGGCCAGCTGCATAATTGCCCCCAGAAAAGCTTTGGGCGTAACAATATCAGTTTTTATCATCGGCTCTTCAATTTTTTCAATATAATTAGGATCTGGCAAATCAACCGGGCTTTTGATAATCACCTGATCTTCAAGCAAATCACCGTAACCGGAAAATTCTTTGCTTTTTAATTTGGCTTCTAATTCTTTTTTCAAGCCCTTGGATTTTAAAGTTACTTTATAGGCTACTGACGGCACTGTCACAATTAAATCTAAATTAAACTCTCTTTTTAATCTTTCCTGAAAAATTTCCAGATGAAGCAGGCCTAAAAACCCGCAGCGAAAGCCAAAGCCCAAAGCAGAAGAATGTTCTGGCTCAAAAGTTAAAGCCGCGTCATTTAATTTTAATTTATTAACAGCCTCGCGCAAATGATTAAACTCACTGCCTTCTTTGCAAAAAATCCCGGCAAAAACCATAGGTCTAACTTCTTTATAGCCAGGCAGTGCCTCAACTTTTGCGCCTTGCAAAGTAATAGTATCGCCCACTCTGCATTTTTCTACTTCTTTTAAGCCTGTGACAATATAGCCGATCTGTCCAGCGCTTAAAAAATCTTGTGATTTCATCTGGGGTTTTAAAATTCCCACATCTAAACATTCAGTCTCCACTTGATTGGCAATAAAATATGTCTTCATTCCTTTTTTTAGCTCTCCGTCAAAAACACGCACATAAACAATTACGCCTTTAAATTCATCGTAAAAAGAATCAAAAATCACGCCCCTAAATGGCAAATCTTTTTGCACAATTGGTCCAGGCACCTTGGCAATCACTTCATCTAAAATTTCCTTTACACCTACGCCAGTTTTAGCTGAACATAATAAAATTTCTTCTTCTTTACAGCCTAGCAAACTTATAATTTCCAATTTTGTTTTTTCCACTTCAGCATTAGGCAAGTCAATTTTATTTATGACCGGAATAATTTGTAAATTTTGTTCTAACGCTAAATATAGATTAGCAATGGTCTGAGCCTGAATGCCTTGGGTTGCGTCAACCAAAAGAATCGCGCCTTCCACGCAAGCAAGCGAACGCGAAACCTCATAAGTAAAATCAACATGACCAGGGGTATCAATCAGATTTAAAATATATTCGTTTTGAGATTTGCCTGCCCGCCGGAGCTCAAGCGAAGGCGGGGGATTTGAGATTTGGGATTTATTTGGAATTTGGAATTTGGGATTTGGGATTTCGGGAGCGTAAATCATCTGCACTGGCGTTAATTTTATTGTAATCCCTTTTTCCCTTTCCAATTCCATTGAATCCAAAATTTGCGCTTTCATATTGCGTTTTTCCACTGTGCCAGTCAATTCCAAAAACCGGTCAGCCAGCGTGGACTTACCATGATCTATATGCGCTATAATGCAAAAATTACGGATGTTATTTTGGGTCATATAAAGACATTCTAACAGAAAAAAATGATTATATCAATTCGTAGATTAGCATTATTCGCAAATTCGCATTTCAATAAAAAAACCGAGCTTCTCGCCCGGTTAATCATCTTTATTTTCTCTCTAATTTTGTCAAAAAATCTTCAATTTCTTTGATGACTATCTTTCTCCTTTCATTGTCTATTGGCAAAAAAATATCAACTTCTTCACTATTTAAAACCACGCGGTCAATGGTAATGCCTAAATTTCTTAACAATTCTTTAAATTCATGGCTACCTCTCCAGGTTTTAGGGCCAACTCTTGCTTTAATGCAATTAGATCCCATTATGTCAACTTTAACTTTCATGCAAGGCCTCCTTTTTTTCTTTATCTTCTTACAAAGATTTAAAAAAGTCAAGCTCTCGCCCGACTTAAAATTCGTTTAAATTAGTGAAAAAATTATATTCTAATAGACTTTGAATGAATGCCATTCGCATAAATTCCAAGTCTTACAATTTTAATCGGTAACTTATTTTTTAAAAACATTTTTTTAGCCTGGCTTCCCAAACAGTGTCTTGATCATGACCCAAACAAAATATGTCAGGATTAATTTGTTTTAATGACTCAAGCTGTTTATCAAAAGAATCTATAAATACCTTATCTATAAACCCAAGTTTTTCAAGATTGCTTTTTCTTAAATTTTCATCCTGCAAGGGCAAATGACCCTTATTTTCCATAACTGCCTCATCTGGGACAATAATAACAAAAAGTTTATTTCCTAATAATTTAGCGGCATTTAGAAATTCCAAATGTCCTTCATGTAAATTATCAAATGTGCCCCAAGTCGCAATATTAAAATGTTTTTCTTGCTTTATATTTTTAGATGTAATCTTGTTGTTATTTGGCATAGCATTTTCCAATTCCCCAAATTTAATGATCATAGTCTAAATCCGTGTAATCCGTGAAAAAAATCCGTGTTTCATCCTCACTTTACATCAACACTCTCATCCATACTTTCCTTTGGATAAAATTCTTTTTCTTTAAATATTTTACGCCTTAAAGAAGTAGCAAAGGTGATCATTTCTTGGGATTTCAAAGCTAAGCTGGCTACAATAAAAATGCCAATCCCGACCAGTCCGGAAATCAAGCCTTGCAAAAATATGCCAATAAATGTCTGGGTGCCAAAATAAGGTTCAATACCAAATTTCATAAATTGCACAACTGCTGCCATAACCAAAGTAGCAATGACGATTTTAAGCGCTGACCAGCTGATATTTTTTTCATCCAAACTTTCAGTTTTAAAGCGCAGAGCCAGCCAGAGCAAAATTAGATTCAAAATGCTTGATAAAGAAAAAGCTAAAGCCAGTCCAGCCACGTTTAAATCAAAATGATAACCCAAAAGATCAAAAGGCCGACTTAAATAAATACTTAAAACAAGATTGGCCGCTGCTGACAAAAGTCCAATCAAAAATGGTGTTAAAGCATTATGAATGGCATAAAAACTGCGAATTAATAAAGGGATTAGAGCCTGGGCAAACAAACTAATAGTGAACATGGCCAAAGTATTGATGGTCAAAACAGTATTTTCCCAGGAAAAATTGCCTGAACCTAAAATCACACGCACAATCTGGGCGCGTAAAATTATCAATAAAGCAGTTGAAGGAATTATAAAAAATAATATCTGGCGGGTGGTATTGGAAAAACTATGGATAAATTCTTTTTTATCATCTTTCAAAGCCAAAGCAGATAGAGTCGGAAAAGCAGCAATGGCAAAAGAAATGCCAAATATTCCTAAAGGAAATAATTGCAGATTATTAGCTAAATTAAAAACAGCCAAAGAACCAACTGCCAAAGTTGAAGCAATAATAGTCACAACTAACAAATTAATCTGGTTAATGGCCAGGGTCAAAGTCCTGGGAATCATAATTTTGCCTAACTTTTTCAAACCCTGGCTGGGCCACTGCCAAATCAGCTCGTAATGCCAGCCTAAATATTTGCATGAAGGAATTTGCACCAACATATGTAAAAATGCGCCCAAGACAACGCCATAAGCCAGACCATAAACTCCCCACCACTTTACAAAAAATAAAGCGCCGATAATAATGCCGAGGTTATAAAAAATTGGCGCTAGAGAATAAACTAAAAATCTTTTAAATGATTGCAAAATACTGCCAAAAATACTGCTTAAACCCAAGAGGAGCGGACTCAAAAACATTATCCTGGTCAAGCCAACCGTTGCTGACATTTTCTCAGCTGAAAAACCCGGAGTGATCAAAGGCATAATTAAAGGAGCAAGCAGCCAAAAAATTATGCCCAATACAAATAAACTAGTAAGTAAAATATTTAGAACCTCATTGGTAAATTTCCAGGCTTTGTCCTCAGCTGGTTTCTCACCTTGCAATAACTGGGTAAAGATTGGAATAAAGCCAGCTGAAAGCGCGCCCAAAACCAAAAGATTGTAAATTAAATCCGGCACGCGAAAAGCGGCATAGTACGTATCTAAAACATCACCGGCGCCAAACGCTCCAGCCAAAATCCTGTCCCTGAACATACCTAAAAAGCTGCTTGCCAGTGAAGCAGCCCCAATAATAATCGCAGCGGAGGTTATGGTCTTCGACTCGCCATTTAATAAACGTTTGAACATAATAAATTAAATAGGATTCTCTTAAACACTAATTTATCTCACAGATTTATACTGATAAATCTGTGTAATCTGCCCGCCTTGCTCGCTATTAGATTAGATAATTCAAAAAATTATGTAATCAAAACAAGCGTGGCAGGTGATTAAAATCTGTGGTTACGCCAACAACAACAGAATCACCCCAATCGCAATCTGAGCGAGTCCCATAGTCAATTTCATCCAGCGATTAGCCCGTTCCTGAATGTCTTTAGCTTCAAAAATATGATGGGATTTTAAAATCACAGCGTACACAATAATCAAAGGCGTAACAAACATTAAATTATAAAGCAATAAATAAGCCACTGTATAAAAATAGCTAAAAGTACTGGTCATAACTGCGATGGCGCCAACATAAAGAGGCAGAGAACAAGGCAGTTCAAAAATAGTCACTGCCAAACCAAGCAATATTGTGGTCGGCCAATCAACTTTTTTTATCAAACGCATTAAGATCGGCACTTCATTTTTGCCCACGCCCAAGCTGAACCATTTGCCGTAAAAAAAGAAATCTTTGATATTGATCAGAGCCGCGACCCAGATTAAAGCCACAATCACGTATTTAATTATATGACTGACCGATTGATATAATGGCCAGGCCAAAAGCTGATAAACTATATGAGAGAAGAATAAACCAATTAAAAAATAAGAGATAAAAATCGTGGCAATATATAATATCCCAATTTTTACCATTCTGTGCGGTTGGCGCGCAAATACCAGAAGATAGCCTAAAAGTAAAATCAACATGCCAACAGCGCAAGGATTGGTGCCGTCTAAAAGACCAGCCACTACCACTAAAGAAAAACTCATACCGCGATTTTCTAAAAGAGTGGCTAATTGCAAACCTTTGGCTGAACAGCCATTATTGCCGATATTGCAGGTAGCCTGCTGATCCTGGGCCAAAACAAAATTAGCGCTAAATAAAAAAAAGCTGGCGACCAGGATTAGCAATAATATTTTTATAGCTTTATTTTTAAGCATTTTATTTAAATCAAATTTTTAGTTAATCTTGCGATCATAAGCTCTTCATCCGTCGGCATGACAATTACTTTCAGGTCTGGAAAATCTTTTAAGATTATATTGCGGATGATAGCGCTTCTTTCGCCTATTCCGCCAGTAAAAATCAAAGCATCTACCTTTGGCAAAATGCCAGCGTAAGCGCCTATATATTTTTTAATATTATAGGTAAAAATGTCTATTGTCAACTGGCAAATTTCTTTTTCTTTCTTGCTGACTTTGCCTTTAGCTTCAAAACCTTGGACTTTATAACCGGCTTTAACCAAAATTTCGCGCATATCCATATAACCTGTTAAGCCAAACAAGCCGGCGCGTTTATTTAATAAATCATTAACTTCATCCTCGCTCATTTTTAAACGGCGGATTAAATATAAAGGAATGGCAGGATCAATGCTGCCGCTTCTGGTGGACATGGCTAATCCTTCCAAGGGAGTAAAGCCCATAGACGTGTCAACTGCCTGGCCATTTTTAATGGCCGTAATGCTGCAACCAGAACCCAAATGGCAGGTAATTAAATTTAATTGGCTTAAAGGCTTTTTAAATTTGACCGCCGCTGCCTGGGCCACATATTGATGAGAAATGCCATGAAAGCCATAACGCCTGATTTTATATTTTTTATAAAATTTTAAAGGCAAGGCGTAAATATAAGCAAATTTTGGCAAAGTGCGATAAAAGCCAGTATCAAAAACAGCCGCATCTGGCACATCTTTTAAGTATTTCATGCTGGCGCTAAGACAGCTTAGATTTACAGGATTGTGCAAGGGCGCTAATTTATTATATGCGCTTAATCTTTTAAAAATCTTTTTTGTAATTAAGATGGGCTCAGTAAATTCCTCGCCGCCATGGACAACGCGATGTCCTATTAGCACAATTTTATCCTTTAAATCAGTAATTTTAGAAACCATTAGTTTAAAAGCCTGGTCGTGATTTTCCACCTCGTAAATTTCTTTGAGCCCGCCGATTTGAATAAAGGAATTCATCAAGCCAATCCTTTCAACTATCCCCTCTCTAACCAATTTTAAATCTCCAAAATTAAAAATTTTAAATTTTAAAGTCGCACTCCCCGCATTTATGACTAAAATGTATTTCTTCTCCATAAAATAAAAATACAGAATTCAGATCTCAGAATTCAGCCTTCGCTGACCGAAGTCAGCTTCGGCTGACGAAGGTCAGAATTAATTATTTTTTCACATTAAACATCCCCCCATGACCTGGGATAATAAAATCCGCTAAGGCCAAAATTTCCTTTCTGCTTCGTTTAAAATCTTTCAAGTCGTGCACAAAAATATTTCTTTCTGCCTGGTCATTAAAAAATAAGTCGCCCGCAATTGCGACGGTTCCCTCTTCAGTCTGCACTATCACGCTCCCTTCATCCATGGCATGGCCTGGCGTGCTTTTGATATAAACATTGGGCGTAATAATATTTTTGCCTTTGTTTATAATATCAAAGTCAACAATAAATTTGTCTTTTTTATAACTTGTCAGCCAGTCTGTAATAATCGCCTGCCTAAATAAATGCTTATTCGCCGTATGATCAGGATGATGATGGGTCAAAATCACATAATCAATATCAGTGGGCTCCAGGCCTTGTTTTTTTAAAGCAGAAATTAATTTCTTTTCAACCTCATGATTGCCTGTATCAACCAGGATATTTTTGCCATTATCCTGGATTAAAGTAACAGTTGAACTGGCTTTAAATTTATCGCGCCCCAAACCAAGCCATTTAAAATAGCCGACTACTAGAATTTTAACTTTCGCAAATTTTTTTATTTTATCTTTCATAATTCAGAATTATTTTTTAAGTTCCCCTTTCATCCCCGTTCTCCAACCACACGCATTTCCCTCATCAGTATCAACCTGGAAAGATTTTTTGTGGCTTAAACCTGAACGTACGATTACATTATTAAAAATTAAGCCACGCGATCCAGCAATTTTTACTGATGTTAAATTACCATTTTTTAATTTCAATTGTTTTGCTTCAGCTGGCGATAAGTGCAAATGCCGTTGCGCCACAATCACGCCTTTGTTTATTTTAATTTTCCCCTTAGGCCCAATTAGAATTGCGCCTGGAGTATTTTTAATATTGCCCGAAACGCGCAAAACCGGTTTTATACCTAATTTATAACAATCAGTCGCTGCCAATTCAATTTGGGTCTCGGCTCGCATAGGCCCGACAATCCTAACTTTTAACTCGCCTTTTAATCCCTGAACTTTAATCTCTTCCTTAGCAGCAAACTGGCCAGGCTGGGAAATAATTTTTAAAACTTTAAGCTTATAACCATTGCCAAACAGCTTGGCCAAATCTTTCTGGCTCAAATGGCAATGCCGCGCTGAAACTTCAACTGGAAGTTTGGTCATAAGTAAATAATTTAATGGAAATTAAAATCTATCAAGAAATACTCGGTAATAAATTGTAAAACATTGTAATACAATTGTTTTACAACAGTCTTACCATTGTCTTACTAACCAATTATCATGCTGCTTTCCCGTGCTTGCAATAATACATGCCATCCAGACTATTTTCTTTGTAAACCTGGCAAGCCGGGCAAACACAGCCATTTGATTCTACTTCACAAGCGCTTTTATCCCTGGCGCAATATAAAACTTCCTTTTTTTCTTTCATGCAATCATTATGGCTGGGACAATTTGGGCAATTGCATTTTTCTGAATTTTCATGTGAATCTTGAACCATATTTTTATAATGAATAATCAAACAAATTAAATTATGGGGTGACAATTATTTCCCCGGTCATGGAAGGATGGATAGAACAATAATAATCATAAATTCCAGCTTGGCTAAACGTATTACTGTAAGTCTCGCCATTATATAAAGTTGAACTGCCAAAACCTGAACCTGCAATTTGATGCGGCACAGCTTCATTATTAGTCCACTTGACAGTATCGCCAACTTTAATTGACAATGTTGCGGGATTAAAAGAAAAATTTATAATCTGAATTGCTGATGTTTTTGGCTTATTAACATTAACTGGCGGAGTATTGACGGGTGGTGGTGTTACAACTGGCGGAACAGCAACTGGTTTATTTAAATTTGTTGCTGGCGGAAAATTTGAATTTTGGTTGATAGCTGGGCTAGGAGAATTTACAGCTGGAGTATTATACGGCTGGCCAGCATAATTACAGCCGCCCAAAATTATCACCAGACCGATCAAAAGGGCTAAAATTGAAATTTTTTTCATAATTATAAAAATCAAAAGTTATTTAATGGTAAAATGAAAAAACCACAGGCCTAGGCCCCAATACATATGGCCGAGCATGACGGAAACAATGAGGATAAAATTAATTCTGTGGATCTTAAAATATTTCATATTGACCTTAACCATCATAATTCCGGTTGTAATTTGAATAACAATTAAAATAAACAAAATCAAACCCAGCCAGATATGCGCGGGGTAGCCAAAAACAAGAGGAACTGCGGTTAAAAAACTCATAAGGTCATTATACCATACTAAAAATAATAAAAAAACGGGAGTAATTCCCGTTTTTTTATTATGTTAAATGTATAACAATTATCGTGTTGCGCCAGAATATGCAATCGCCCGGACAGTATCCCAGTCAATCGCGCTTTTAGGATTTCTGGAGTAAATTGATTTAAATGTTTTAATGGCTGCTTTTTCACTTTCCAGGTTCCTGGCTGCCGGTCTTAAGCCATAAGCCATAATAGTAACTGCGGCATTATCATTGGCATTTTCCATGTTAGCCTGCCTCAAATAAACTTTAGCAAAAATTTGCTTGGCATTGGCTAAAGCTGAAGCAGATTCTTCACTTGGCCAGCGGCCATTGGCGATTTTTATAGCATCTGCCCATTCAGTTTCTGTTTTAGGCAGCTTATTGAAAGCGGCTTTATATGAATTTAGAACGCCTGTTCGCTCGCCAGCTCCCAAGATCACTGTAGATTTGGTGCCATAGGTGATAAAATTTGTCAGCGCAGTCAGATTAAAATTCTCCAAATCAACACTGGCAATATGCAAACCTGTCAATAATGAAAGATATTTCCCAGCCAATGTCTTTTCCAGCGCCAAATCCTGATTTAAATTCATCCAGCTTAACAGCAAATTAGTATCGCCAGGCCAGATGTAATGAGCATCCTCTAATATTTGGTTTAATTGCAGCTGCATTTCGTCAATAAATTTTTCACCCAAAACTTCCTGTTCGCCCTGATTATCTTCTTCTATTTGCCCGTTGCCCAAGGTTATCGTGTCTGAAGTTACTTCTGAAATATTTTCTGACGCATCCTTAAATTTGGCATAAACTGTTTTTTCACCGTCGCCAGCAGCAAGCTCCCACGACTTTGAATTGCTGTAAGATTCCCAGTCAGCGCCGGAAAAATCCTGACTATTAGAAATCATCATATAGTCAGCGCCAATTGCGCTTAAGGCCAAGTTAACTGTCTGTTCAGCGGTAGCGCTGTCTCCATTATTAATTAAAATTGAGATGTCCGTAGGAGGTGTTGTGTCCGCAGAACTGCCTCCGCCGCCTGAACCGCCAGTTGACGGACTAACGACATTTACTTTTCTTATTACTTGGATAGCGACATTTCCAGACGAGTCGGTAACGTCATAGGTAACGTTATAAGTTCCGGCAACCGCCACATTGACAGCTGTGGCATCAATTATAATTGAGGTGCTTATATCACCGTCATAATTATCAGCGGCTGTCGCGCCTAATTCTGCATAAGCATGGCCTTTGGCAATTGTCTGAGGACTTGCGCCAGTCAAAGTAATTATCGGCAAAGTTGTATCAGCAACGTTAATTGTTCTAGTAACCTGAGTCGCTGGATTCCCCCATGAATCAGTTACATTGTAAGTAACAGCATAACTGCCCAAGCTGGCTGAATTAACAGCTGAAGAATCAATTATTAAAGAAGAGCTGATATCATCGCCTCTAAAATTTACGGCAGTTGCGCCTGCTTCAGCATAGGCAGTATTTGCCTCAAGGCTTTGAGGATCTGTTCCGGACAATGTGATTACAGGATAATACATATCAACGTGCCCATTGTTAATATTATCTGTAATAATTGCATCATTACCTGTTATACCTCCGTCTCCGTCAGGGTCTGCGCAAGGCGGGGCTGGAATCTGACACAAAATATATTCCTTGATTATATCAGTGTCCTGATAATTTGTAATGCCATCGCCGTTCACATCGCCAAGCACACTTGAGCAGGTTGGATAATAAACAGGGTTAAAAATACTATAGGTCAAGGCTTCCGGAGGTACGATTATACTGCCATCATTAATGCCTTTTATTAAATTTGACATAGCAATGTTATCAGCGCCTGTGATTACTCCATCCTCGTCAAAATCCGCGCAGGCAGAGCTGGCTTCACTGCCAATTATCATCTTATTCAGTACAGTAGTGTCAAAATCATTAACTAAACTGTCATGATTTAAATCCCCCATTACCCCCGGGAGCGCGTCACACGCTGCTGTCTGCGGATAGCTGGCTACCGCTGCTTTAACTGGCAATGAAATAGAAGCCACGCTCATAAATACTATGGCGGCAATTAAAAATAGACTAACGTTTTTTTTCATAATTTTAAATTAAATTAGTAATTAGATATCTTAAATGTGATTTAGAAATAAATTAATAAGAATAAAATTAGAATTAAGCCTGAAGTCAACAATATGATATGAGGGTGTTGCTTGCGAATTTCAATAAATATGTTCAACAATAATGCCAGTACGCTGATTATTAATAATATTTTATAAAAAATGGAACTAATCTCAAATAAAGGCTTTACTATGCCGGGCTGAACATTTTTCAAAAAGAAATATTGTTTAATTAAAGACGGCTTAATTGAAGTTATATTTTTCCAGTTAATATCTTGCGTGCTTTTATTTCCCACGCTGTCTACTGCGGTGATGCTTGGCAAAACAACCGGATTGAAAATTTGCTCATTGTTTTCTTTAAAAACTATTAAACTGCCGACCCATTCGCCCTCTTTGTCTTCGCTGGGTTTCAGGCTGATAGTATAATTATTAAAATTGACCTCGGCTGCGGTGGCATCTGCGCTTAGATAAACCGTGGCTAAAATAATCTGCTCGCTTGAATTTGCGCTGGTCTGAACCTGAACATTGGATCTGGCCAAATCTATGGTTGGCGCTAAAGTGTCTACGCTTATTTCATAATCTCTTGATTCATTGGCCAAGCTGCCCTTAACGCTTCTTAAATTTAAAATGTTTTTGCCTTCAGCCAGTGTAATTTCGGCCGAAAAATAATTGTCATTGTCTAAATTAGCCTTGGAAATTTCAACTCCGCCATTTAAAATAAAAACTTCATCTGCGCCAGGCGCAAATATTTTCACCTGCACCTGCCGGCTGGGGCTTGTTGAATTATTCTCAGGACTGACTAAAAGCGGGGTTGCTATCTGGTCTGAAAGCTTAACGCCTTTTATCAGAGTCCCTGCCTTAATTTCATTATTCTGGATTGATGCGTCGGTCTTTAGTTTAGAGGCCAGCGCAGACTGGCTTAAAACTGCGGAAGTCTGGGCTAAGGCTTGCGTGCCGAAATATTGGGCGACCAAGGTGGTATCATGATTTTTATAATAGCCCGAAACCATGCCCACTCCGATTTCCTTAAAATCAGGATCAATAATATTGCTGTAATGGGTTTTGCTTTTTGTCCAGGCATTGACTACTTCTTCAGCTGTAGAAAAGCCCATGGCCAAATTCTCGCCGGCAGCCGCGTATTTATAGCCTGAAATTTTCAACCATGACAAGACGTTTTTATTATCCGGACCTGTATGCGCAAAATACTGCCGCACCAGCATATCCTGAGCCTTTTGCCAGGCTGACTGTTCCAATAGCTCGTTTTTCTGCAAGACAGCCACGCCTAAATTTTTCCTGATCGTATTGGTCAGTTCAATTATCTTATTGCTTTCCTGGGTCATGACATCTGGCGTCAAAAAAGCAGTGGCTGGCAGGATCAAGACAGTGGCAATAATAAATGATTTTATAGCGATGGTTGAAACAGCATAGAAAAGCACGCGCTTTGGATGCAGGATGTGCGGCTTATAATTATTCTGGGGATTAGGCAGGATAAAATTATTAAGCCAGGCTGAAACTTTAGAATTTTTAAAAAACTTGATTCCCCCGCTAATCGCGGTCCAAAAATTATTAGCTTTAATTGCCTTAATTTTACTGGTTTTTTTGTTACGCATCTTAGCAATTTATTTTTTTTTATTAATAGGATTAGTATACCAAGAAAAAGTAATCTTGTCAAGTGGCTTGGCCATTGACAAAGTTCCCAAAATAATGCTAATTTTAAATATGGCCAAATGCCTCTTCGCAGTAGCGAAGCAAACGCTCTTTTTTTCCAGACCCGGACGGGTCAAAGTACGGAGGTACAGGAAGATGAACAGTAGACAATTGGATATGTTTTTTAGTGAATTCCCTTTTCTCTGAGGATTTATGCAGAATTGGAAGCCAAAGATGTGCGAAATAAAAGTTACTACAGCGACCAGCAAAACTTTGGATTTCAGGCTTAGAGAAAAGCTTCAACAACCAGACATAAATCATTCTAAAAAAGCATATGCTCTTTACATTTCGCTACAGGAGTATAGCCGCGAAGGTAACGATAAGAATTATTATCTTCGCACTTATTCACAAAAAGACTTATTAAATCAATTCGGGGAAGATTATTTGCTAACGTCATTGAAGGCTGTCATTAAGAGATTTTCGCCTTCCTTGGGGAAAGATTCTTTCCTCAAAAATATTGCAGTTGTAAGAAAGGAACTTGACCACGGAGAATTTAAAATTGAAATTTTCCGATTCAAAAATGGGTCGGATTATCGTAAACTCCTTTCGGATTAGAGGATAAACAAACAAAACAAGCGGCCACATCCTTCGTTAAAGCTACGGAGTGCAGGCCGCTTTTTTTTATTTCCAAATTTTAGCTCAAAGCATAAATAGAAATGTAATGGCTGGAAGACGATAGTAAGACAGTTGTAAAACAATGTCTTACTACTTTTTACCACTTTATTACCACAGTTTTACCAAATATTCTTTAAAAGTTTTTCCATCGTTAAATTTATTCTCATTGTATAAACCCACCGGCCTGCAATCCCCAAAGTTTTTTATAGAGTCCTTCTTTTTGCGCAATTAAAGATTCATGAGTCCCCTCTTCAATTATCCCCTTTTCACCAATCACAATAATCCTGTCCATTTTTCTAATCGTGGACAAGCGATGAGCAATAGCAATCACGGTTTTATCTTTCATTAATTCATCCAAAGCTTTTTGAATCAGCATTTCAGATTCAGAATCCAAGCTGGAAGTTGCTTCATCCAGGATTAAAATCGGCGTATTGTGCAAAATCGCCCGCGCAATTGCTACGCGCTGGCGTTCTCCGCCCGAAAGCTTAATCCCCCGTTCGCCGACAAAAGTACTATAACCGTCTGAGAGTTTGCTGATAAATTCATGACAATAGGCTAATTTAGATGCCTGAATAACTTCTTTGTCCGTAGCCTTAAAATTTCCATAACGGATATTTTCCATTAAACTGCGATGAAACAAAATCGGGTCTTGCGGCACTTTGCTGATGTTGCGCCACAAACTTTCCTGGGTCACCTTGGCAATATTTTGCCCATCAATCAAAATCTTGCCGCTGGTCAAATCATACATGCGCAATAGCACTCTGGCGATGGTGGTTTTGCCAGCGCCTGAAGGCCCGACCAAAGCGATTTTTTCACCGGGCATAATTGTTAAATTAAAATTAGACAAGACCTTGCGAGTCTGGTGATAATTAAAATTAACATTTTGAAATTCTATTTTGCCTTGTTTAACAATTAGATCCTTAGCCTCCGGGATATCCTGAATCTCATGAGGCGTAGTTAAGACCACCGTCATTTCTTCAGCGTCTGACAACTTTTCATAAACTTTTTGAATCATTCGGCCAAAACCCCAAACACGGCTGATAATATTTATAATATAAGCCTGGATCAGGACAAAATCGCCAATAGTCAACAAATTTTTCTGCCACAATTTTATGGCAATATAAAAAATGACAAAATCCAAAATTACGCCCATGGCGCCTTGCGCTGATTCAAAATAACCGCCTAAATACCAGGCAAATTTGCGCAAATCGCGCAATTTTTTCGTGATTAGAGCAAAGCTTTTAAGTTCTTTTTTATAACCGTTAAAAAGCTTGACATTGGCATTATTGGTAATTGTATCAGCCAAAAGCCCGCTTGATTCTGTTTCCGCTTCATTTCTCGCCACATCAAATTTATATTTATATCTGACAAATACCCAGTTAAACACCATAAAAATTGCCACCCAAATAATCATGGCTAGCGCCAAAAGAGCATTACGGGTATAAAGAACATACAAGATTCCAACCAAATTAACTATTAAAACAATTATATCCCATATTATTCTATCGCTAATATCTTCAAAAGCAGCAGTAAACCATTTTACTCTTTTAACTAATGAGCCAACAAAGTTATTATTAAAGTAAGCAAAAGAATGCTTATGTAAATAAGCAAAGCAATAATTTGACAAGTCAGCCATAACATGAGCCTGAAAATATGAAGCAGTAAAAGTCGCCACGCGCCAGCAAATCCAGCTAACCACATCCAAAACTAAAACATAAATAATTATAGTTATAAGCTGAGAACCAAGTGACTGTTTATCCAGTCCGCTGGAAATAACATCAAAAAATTTCTTGTAATACAAAGGCGTAACCACGTTTATTATAGATGCGCCAATTGTAGTCAGAACAACGAAAAAAACCGCTATTTTGTAGCGCATGGCATATTGCCAATAAATTTTCAGGGTTTGTTTGGTATTATATTTCATAAAATAAGTAAATACTCCACAGTAATCTGCGGAGTACTACTATATATAGGACGTAAAATTAGCCAAAAAGTTACAGGTTTATTCAGTAAAACTTTGTGTCCAACTCGGCAAAGCTGGGTGCTTATCACTGTCTAGCATTTGCCTCCAGGCTTCATCAGTTAAACGATTATCCATGTCTTGTTTAAATTCATAATAGCTAAATACCGGTCCGACTCCGAGTAAGATGCGATTATCAGGCAATTTATAAGCTGCTAACAATGTTTTAATATAGCCAACACCTTCTTCCAGAACTTTTTTAACATTGCCTTCAGTATGCACATCAGCCACCATCACTGATTTGAAAATCTGCGGATCAACATCACCGCCGCTTAAGGTGCTGATTAAATTTACCAGTGAATCGCCAAAATTCCTGATGAATTCATTTTCTTGATCGCTTAAAGCCTGATTGGCCAATTCTTTTTGTGACATGGTCTGAAGTTTTTCTAAAATACTGGAAAAATTTGTCAAAGCCGCGTCAATTTTTAAATTATCCATAGTATCCTGCGGCACTAATTTATCCAGGCCTTTTTTAGTCAGATTGGTTAAATTTAATAAACGCACATAAAATTCTGGCACTGGTTCAACATAGCCGACAATTGGAGGCGGTTCCCCTGCTCCCAATTCAGCAATCGTATAGCTTTGCTTAACATACAAAATAGTATCATGCCTTAATTCAGACCAGGACGCCAAGCTGGTATTTAATTCTTTGTCTTGCCAGGCAGCAGTCTGCATAAATGACTGATAACCTTGGCCATATTTAACCGGCAAACTATTTAAAACATACAGCCAATTATTATATATATTTTTATACCAATCCTCTTGTGGCATAGCCTCAATTTCTTTTTTCAGCTGGTCAAACTTGGTTTGATAATCACTGTATTTATCATCACCTATTTGGCTGATAACTTCTTTGGCTCGGTCTGAACCAAAGATTGCCAAAACATCCAAGCCTGTGGGAAAGCCTCTCACCTCCCTGCCTTCTGAACAGCCGGCTACCTGTGTTTTAACCCAGGTGAAAGGCCTGTTTTTTTGCGCTGCAGTAAAAGGATCATCCCAAGAAAATGTTAAAGGCAATTCCTGCGTTGGCAAAGGTGAAATTTCACCTGAATACTGGCCAGAATATGGCGAAACAATTTCAGAAAATAAATATGAGTCCAGGGCAAATCTTTGCCCCATTAACCGAAATCCTTTGGTCTGATTTAATAAAGTCTTGGCCTGAACTTTAAGATTTTGCACTTCAGAAGCCAAAAGCGGCGGACAAGACATGATCATTTGACATGCTCCCAAACCGCTATAAATTTTCGGCGCATAATTTAATTCATTTAGCTTATTTTTTAGCTCAGTAAATTTTGTTTCTAAATCCTGCACTGAAAAATTTTTGCCCAAAACAGCTTCAATGGCTTGGCCATATTCATAAGGGCCTAAATCATCGGAAAACCCGGCAAAAAAACCAGTAATAGCATACATTCTCTGCCAATGGTTTTGCAAATCCTGGCTGCCTAAAAATTTCGCGGCGATTAATTCTGCCTGCAAAGTCTGAATCTTAGCATCATAGTCTGAGACAATGCCTGTCCAGCGGCCATCACAAGCTGAATCATTTGGTTGCAATTGGTCAGTGCCATTTAATAAATCAGTCATGCGGCCAAACCAAATCATTGCCTGGAAATAATTTTTCAGCTTTTCTGACTTGGTATAATGTCCGCGCGGCACATACTGGGAGTAATCTTCTTTATAAACAAAAAGCGGCGAATTTTTCCAGCCCTCATGCCGGCTGATTAAATCTAATTCAGCAGCCACAGTATCTGTGACAATATCCGAGGTTTGAAAATTATATTTTTGTACATCTTCATTGGAAAAATATTTAAAGCTGGTTTTATCGCCATACTGCTCTTTCACGCCTTTAATGACCATCTGGCAAGTCGCCTCATCCATATATTGCTCGCAGTATTCGGCTTTTAAGGTTTTATCAGTAGCCACCTGGTCTGGCTTTGGTTTTAAAAGTTCCATGGCCACGCTTAGATAAGCCAGGTTGCGCTTGGCTGCTTCCTGCAAATCGCCTGTTGAATTGCTATAAACAGCCAGCGATTCATTGTATAATTCCTGGCTCATCTGCCAGACATCATCATAGAATAAATCTCGTTCTAATTTCATTAAAGTCGTATCAAAAAAAATGTGATAATAATGAAGCATGCTGTCTGAGGTGATAAAAACAGGCAATTCTTTTGATTCTAATTGGCCATAATAATCTGCAAAATCATCGGCTTTGGCTAAAAAATCCGCAGGGGTATCAATCACCACAAAGCCATTTTTCTGCAAAAGGTCATTGGCTGCCAAACTCAGGCCGATCTTTTTAACCACGTCCGAATAATTTTTAATATCCTGGTCAGCTTCTAATGGCAAATCGTACTTAGGAATCTTTGGCTCAATTACTGCTTTTTTTAATTCTAAATCATCTTTGGAAATTAGATTTTTATTAGCTACTGCCAAATTTGCAGTAATCGGCTCTAAATTTACTGTAGCATTTGTATTGGCATTTTGCTTCAAAATTGGCCAGCCAATCTTTAAATAATAAATAGCCAATCCTGCACTGGCTAAAACAACAATAACAATTATCAAAATAATTAATAATATCCCTTTTTGTTTAAGCATAGTAAATAATTAAAAATTAAAACTTTATATTTAAAAATTATAAATTATAAATTAAAAATTCATTTTAATTATACCATTCCTAATCTTTTCCTTTAATCCAAGACTAGATCTATTAGCCAAATCAGCTAAAAATTTATCGGCCTCAGATTTTTCCATTAGCTGCGGCTGAGAAAGTTTAGACTGCAAAGGAAATAATCTATAAACAAGCTTATCATTATTAATTTCCAAGCCCACTGCCAGGCCTTGCTGGGTATTTTTGGAAAAATACTGGTCAAAAACAAAATTTCCCAAAGAATAAAAAATTAATTTATTTTTATAAACTTCAATATTTTCTACCACGTGAGGATGATGGCCAATAATCACATCGGCACCGGCTTCAATCATTTGCCTGCCCGCTTTCTGCTGAAAATCAGTATTATTTGTTTGATATTCATTGCCCCAATGAATTGAAACTGCTAAAAACTTGATTTTATTTTCAGCTTTAATTTCAGTAATAGTTTTTATAATATCTTCGCTGGTGCAGGCAGAATTTGTTTTATTAAAAGCCAGCATCACCAGATAATCGTTCTGATAGGCAAACTTTTTGTCGCAACTATTGGGATCGCCTGCGAAATTTATCTTGCTGTCTTTTAAAAATTCCCGAGTTTGATTTAAGCCGTCAGAGCCCATATTTAAAATATGGTTATTGGCTAAGGAAACCAAATTAATGCCGTTGAAGTTCAAAGCTGTGGTTACTTTGGGAGAAAAAGCGAACTGCAAAGAATGAGCTGGAAACTGGGTCGGGTTTTTAACGATTGGCCCTTCCAGATTGGCAAAAACCAAATCCAGGCCTTTAAAAAACTGACCAATTTTCTCAAAGGGATAATTAAAGCTATTTTTGTTCATTAAAGCCTCTACATTGCGATCCAGCATCATATCGCCGACAAATAAAATAGTTTTAGCGCCTATTTTTTTAATGGATAAATTAGACTGCTTAAAAATAATAGTAAAATATGAAGTGGTTTTATTCAGATCAAGCGGAGCTAAAAAATCTAAAGAATTTTTATGTTCTAAAACTTCAGGCTTATCTTTTTTTTCTAATTGCGCATATAAACAGCTTGAGTAAAGGCATTGCCAGCAATCAACTTCCAGCTTAGGGAATTGCGGCTCGTCAAAATTTACAATTGCAGCCAAACTCTTGGCATCATGCAAATCAGCTGCCTGCCTGGGCAGATAATGGGAAAAATCAACGCTGGCAATCACCACGACCTTAGAATCTGCATGCTGAGCTAATTGTTTAGTAAAATCTGCGATCTGCGTTTGATTAATGTCAGCCGGAACTAAAAAAGGCAAAATCTTAACCTCGGGCAAATACTTTTTTATAAAATCCAAATGAGCCATAATGCCATGATCCAGATCTAAATCAGCGGAATTGAAAACAAATATTTTTGGGTCAAGTTTTGCCAAAAGATCCTGCGCAATTATTAAATCGCCAAATTTACTTTCTGCCAAACCAACAGTAATTATTTTAGGCGTCTCGCTTAGTTCACCTTTTTTAAAATGATCAGGGCTAATTAAAATTATTGTATCTGGTTTTTGTTCTCCAATTTTTTGCCAAAACTGGTCAATAATTGGCTTCGCAGCCAAATGATGCGGCACAATGCCTCCGGCAATTGATAAGCTCTTAGCAGGCGCGCTTTTTGGTGTTGACTCAACATTAATTACAGCCTGGCTTAATTTTGGCAAATAATAAAAAGCGACAGTAATGGGCGCAATTACTGCCAGTAAACTTATGAATACTAAATATATAAAAAACCTTTTGTTCATGGCTTAATTATAACAAAAAATCGCCATAACAGCGATTTTTTTTAAAATCCATTTTTAAGCTGCTTATTTGCCGGCAAAATATTCATTCACCAGATTGACGATTTTTTCCGGAGTATAATCTGTTTTTATCAGGTATTTGTCAGCTTTCAATTTCAGCCCCTGGTCAATTTCCTTTTCCAGGCTCAAATTAGACAAAATAAAAATCGGGATCTTCTCAGATTCGGGATTTTCTTTAAAATCTTTTAATAGGGAAAACCCGCTTCTTTGGGGCAGGATAAGATCCAAAAGAATCAAATCTATCTGCTTGTTTTCCTTGACCGCTGCCAAGGCTTTTAGCCCGTCAGCAGCAATAATGACATTGTAACCCGCATTTTTTAGCTTTAATTTATAAGTGTCGGCCAAATCCTGCTCATCTTCAATTATTAAAATAGTTTTCTCTTCCAGTTTCATAGATTTAAAAATTAAATTGTTAAAAAATATTTAATTGTTTATTTGATCATGGGCAATTCAAAAATAAAAACAGCGCCTTTGTCCAGGCCAGGGCTTTCAGCCCAAATTTTGCCATTGTGGACCTCAATCACGCGCCGGCAAAAATATAAGCCCAAGCCCGTGCCGGCAATCGCGATCTTTTTTTTGTCGCTGCCGCGGATAAACCTTTGAAATAATTCCTTAAGATTGTCAGGCTTGATGCCCAGGCCAGTGTCGCTAATGCTGACTCTGGCCAGTTTGCCGATTTTTTGGCTTTTAATTATAATCTTGCCTTGAGGCGTGTATTTAATTGCATTATCAAGTAAATTATCTATGACCTCGCCTATTAAATTCTTATCAAAATTAAACAGCCTGTTGTCTAAACCCGGCGAAAACTGAATTTGTATTTTCTTTTGTTTGGCTAAAGTCTCAAACATTGGCAGGTGCTCTTTAATGATAGGATCAAGATTACTTTTGCTCAGCTCAAGATTAAGTCTGCCTGTTTCAATCCTGCTGATATTTAAAAGCATTTTGACTAATTTGATTAATTTCTCGCTTTGCTTAAAGCCTCTTTGCCCATAATCAGACTGCTTCGCTGTGACTTTGCCCAAATCCCCGTCTTTTAGCAAAGAAAAAATATTTCTGATGACTGACAAAGGAGTCTTTAACTGGTGCGAGGCCACAGAAACGAATTCTGATTTGGCCGCGCTGATTTGCTTTAATTTTTGATTCGCCTGTTTTAATTGTTCTGTCCTTTCCGCCACTAAATCCTCCAAATTTTCATAAAGCAATGAAGTTTCCAACGCCAGGCCTAATTGCTTTGCAATAATGTCAAACCACTCAATATCCTGGCTGAAATATGGATTGTCATCAAGCTTATGTCCCAGACAAATTATGCCTAAAAGCTCTTTTTGGCCGAAAATCGCGATAACTAAATCACCTTTAAGCGCGTCCATTTCTAAAATCATCTTGCGCGCGATTTTAGTTTTATCCGCCGCTGCCTGCCATTCTAAATCGTCTCTGGCAATAATTTTGGAAACGCTTGACTGGCTGGTAAAATATTTAGCCAGATAACTGCCCTTGGCAGGCAAAAAATAAATCTTATTCTTATCAGCAGAGGAAATGCGGTAATATTTTTTTATGCTGGCCGAAAAATAAAAGCTGACCAAGTCAATTTTAAATGTTTTTTGCAGAAATTGCCGGGTTTTTTTGACTAGTTCGGGCAGTTTTATTTCCGTGGCAAAAATATAGCTTAATGTTTTCAGCGCCTCCTTGTAATCAATGGGAGCCTTAAAAAAAATTTTGTCAGTCAGTTTTGTGAATTTTTTTTCTAAAACAGGCAAAGTAAAAGAGAGGATAATCACGGTGAGGGCGGCGGAAAATATCAACCAATTCAGGGACAAACCCTTAGCAATAAAATTAACGGAAAAAACTATCAGCGCGTAAAGGACAGAAATTATTACCAGCAAAAAAGTAAAAACCAAGCTTTTTTGGATAATCACCCTGATATCCATCAGATGATGGCGCACCATGGCATAAGTTGTACTGCCGATAAATATAATAAAGCAATAGATGCCGATTCTTGAGACTTCAATCGGCAGGCTGTTTGAAAAAAATAAATTTATCACTGCGGTAATCAGGCCAGTTAGGCCGAAACTTACTAAAACGTAGATGACTTGCAATCTTTTTTGGCCGGTATAGCTCAAGTATTTTTTTATTAGGATATAACTGCCCCACATGATCATGCCCAGCAAAAAGATTGCATACGCTTCATACAGGCTCCCCTCCTCGTAACGGATGCCGCGATTTTTGATCGTAAAATTATTAAGCAGCAGATTGCTAAACGGCAAAATGGCAAACAGAGCGCAGACCGCGGCTAATAATATTTTTTTCCAGATTGCCAAAATTTCCGCCCGGTCAGGGAAATAAACCGCAAATAGCAGGAAAAAACTGACAATCAAAGGGCCGGTTGAAAAATCAAGCTTTAAAAAAAAAGCGGCCAGCGGCAAATAACTGATTTCGTTTTCCAAAAAATTAAAAACTATCCAGCTTAAAATGGCAAAAGCCAGAATGAAAAAAATTTGATTAATCTTGCCCTGAGGATTTTTTTTAAATACCAGCAGTCCCAAATAAAGGATCAGGATATCCAAAAGCACGGTAATAATTAAGCTGATAATAAAAGCCATAAATAAGTCCAAAAAATTAATTTACACTTCTCTTTTACTTGCCAAGAAAATAGTAATAGGTTAAATTTATAAATAATCAGACAGAGCTTAGCGGACCTTGAAAAAAATAGAAAGGAGGCATGATGAAAAATTTCAGCCGCAATCTTCTTTTTAGGATTCTCATTTTCTTAAAAATCGTCCTGGGCAAAAAAATATGCAGAAAAATAGTTTTCTTCTTAACCCGGGGCGAAGAGTTTGCTTACCTGGAATCTCTGTACTGTCCGGAGACAAATAAAGCCGAAAGCGTCGGGTATGTGCTTTTACCAGGTCCTTGTTCCTGGGGAAAATGCACGATGTGCGGATTCCAGCAGGCTGTCAAGGAATTCACCCAGGATATCCCTTTCTCAGGCAAAAATTTGGCCTTGATGTTTCAGCTGGGCCTGCAGCTGATCTCGGGTCCGAGAAAAATTATGATTTTTACCGGCGGAAGTTTCCTGGATCTGCCCTTGACTGCCCAGAAAAAAATTCTCACTTCTCTGAAAGATGACGCAAGCTGCCGGCATATTTTAATTGAGTCTAGAGCAGAGCTGATCAGTCTTGAAAAAATCATGGCGCTGAAAAAGCAATTAGGCCCAAAACAGCTGGAAGTGGCTATTGGCCTGGAAACTCAAGATGATGAAATCAGGCAAAAATGCATTAACAAAGGCTTTAGCCGGGCTGATTATCAAAAGGCTGTTAAAGTGCTAAAAGCCCAGGATGTCCTAGTTTCAACTTATGTATTTTTAAAGCCTGTTGGCGTCAACGAACGCCTGGCCATCGCTGAAGCGATTAAAACGATTGAATTTGCTTTTCAATCAGGCAGCGACAGTGTCGGTCTGGAGTCTGCCTTTGTCCAGCCGGGCACAAAAATGGCTGTAATCTACGAGCAGGGAATGTATCAGCCGCCCTGGCTGTGGAGCATCATTGAAGTGCTGAAAAAAACTCACCATTTGGGTCCGATTCAAATCGGCAATTTTGAAAATGAATATCCCCTGCCTTTGGCCGTGCCCAAAAACTGTCCGCGCTGTTCCGCTGCGATTTACAAGCAGCTAAAAAATTATCGCCAAATGCCAGACCTAAATTTGCTAAGCAATCTGACTTGCGCCTGCAAAAAAGAATGGCTGGAAAAATGTAATATTTAAAAAGATTTAAGCCTGACTGCTAAAAAGAAGTCAGGCTTTTTTTATTAGCTTAAAAACCGCCAATAGGGATTTACCCATTCCATCAAGACGCCGTAGCCAAGGCTGTCAGTGTCAACAGGCCAATAATTCGGCACCAATTTAATTAGTTTGCCGCCAGCTCTCATTAAAAATGAGACAACCGGCGAAACTGGCAGAATATTATTTTCTGCGACGCAAAGGCAGAGGAATTCCTGCGGGCTCATTTTGTCAGCAAACTCTTTATAGCCAAGCAGCCTGCCCACCCCAAAAGCCAATTTCAGTTTTAAGCCCACGACTAAAATGTGGGTAAACTCATTTAAAAAAGCCGAACCAAAACCATGGACATCCGGCAGCAGGCTCACATTTATGCCTAAAAGCGCTTTGCCGTCAGGCTTATGCGTGCTAATGGTTCCATTGCCGGTAAGCTCGGACCAGGAAGTGATTTTGTCTTCATCATCGCTGATTAGCATGCTGCAGCCGACGCCGACAATTTCCTTTTCCTTTTGCAGAACCCAATTGCCTTCGGGAAAAATCTTGATGCGACTGGTCATCATTTCCTCAGTCATGGCCAGATCTTCTGCGCCAAAACTCTTTTTATCCACTTCCACTATGCGGGGGATGTCAGCCAGGGTGGCTTGCCGCAGACTAAAACTGTGGCTGAGCGGAATGGTAATTTGCCTGCAAATTGCGGACAAATCCTGCCTGCTCAAATCTAAGACCTTAAACAACTCCATAATTCCTCCTCTTTTTTGGTTTTTTGCTGTTTTGTCAAAATACAGCCTGTCTTAATAAGATATAAAAAAACTAATTAAATTTTGGTTAAAAATTTATTAAATCTCACTAATTGCCTTCTCAATAATAAATTTTACAATTAAGCAGGTATTAAAAAAAACGCCCCAATGCAGGAGCGTCTGACTTATTTTATGATTTGCTCGTAAACTTCAAGCCAGTTTGTCTGTATTTGTTTTTGCGCTTCAGCCAAAGTCATCTGGCCTGTGCAGACTTGCCTGTGCAAATAATTCTCCACCCTGTCTTTTTCATGAAACCCTGGCCGAGGTTCGGCTGGTTCAGGCCAGAGGTTTTTGAGGTCATTGGATCCGCCTAATTCCAGGGGAATAAAGTGATCAACCTCGTATTCGCCTTTGGCGTGCGTGGTAATGCCATATTCCTGAAAGACCAAGTTTTTTGTTTTGGCAGTCACATTGCGCACTTTTTTAGTGTACCCTTTGACGCAAATATCCTCTTCAGTCACCTGAAAAATCGCACCTGGCGTGCAAACTGGATCAGGCAACCTGTCCTGCATCTGGCAGGTTCCAAAAATAACTGTCGCAGTTGTTTTTGAATAGATGAAGTTTCCCGAAATTAACAAGGTGCTGACCAGCAAACAAACAAAAACTACTTTTTTCATTGGATCCTCCTTGAGGTGAAATTATCAGGTGAAATGGTTAATGTCAATTAACACTTGCATCTCAATCAATAATTCTATACAAAAAGAAAATATACCCCGATAAAAATAACAAAAATCGCAATTAGCTTTTGGACAATCACTTTTTTCGTCAAAGTTTCCTTGCCGATTTTCGGCAAAAAAATCGTAATCAAAATTCCGTAGACAAAAACAAAAAGAGGCTGAAAGCCATTAACCACCAAAACCAGAGTCAGCGGCGCTAAAAGGCTGGCGAAATTGACTAAAAGCTTGGCAATGATATTTAAAAGTTCAGCCAAAAAATTTATGCTAAAAACAACTAGCCTGCCTTTCGCAATCGTGGCTAAAAATTGTTTTCGGTATAAACCAATACAGGTGAACAAAAATAAGCCAAAAAACGCGCCACCGATATATTCCCAAAAAGCAGTCCCCCAGTAATTTTGCTCCAGCGCAATTATTTTAAAAATAAGCGCGCTTAAAGCGCTCATAAATGAAGAAACAACCATCAGCAGAAAAGGCCTTAATTTTAAATTTATTTTTTTTGAAAGATCCAGAGAAATAATAACCGCGCCTAAAAGTATTAGAAGCGAGGCAAAAATTTGCTTAAGGCTTAGTGTTTCATTAAGAAAAAATAAAGCTAAAAAATAACTAAAAACTGGAATCAATTGAAAAAGCGTAGAAACCATGGAAGCCTCTTCTTTTTCCAGGGCATAAAGATATGGGATAAACGAAGCCACTAAAATCGCGCCGCTAATCGCAATAATCACAGCGCTTAAAAAATCAAAAGCCAAAACGCTGCGGTCAAAGAGTAGAATAAAAAGAGCAAAGATAAAGCCGCTTAAACTCGTAAAAATCACAAGCGAGCCAACGCCTTTGCCTACAAAGTATTTGGAGATAATGTATTTGTCAGCATGATTGACTAGCGCCCAAATAGCAGACGCTGCCAAAGAAATCCAAAACCATTGCATAAAAATGTCATTTATAATATAAATCTAACCTAATTATACCATAAAACTAAAAAACCGTTCTGAGTATCAGGACGGTTTTTTATATTATGCTATATCTAGTAATTTACAAAGTATTGGATATTGGCCTTGGCTTTTAATTCTGCAATATAAGTCTCGGCTTCGCTATTAAACTTTTGCGAACTTATTTCACTTTTTATCTGGTCATTGGTAGCTGCTTCCTGCCCTGTTGGAACCGTAATATTATTATCTTTAATGTATTGCGCAATTTCTTCATCAGCCACATTAATTTTGTCTGCCAGCAATTTTTCCAATTCTTTTTGCAAAACAATCCGCTCTTTTAAATCAGCCATGGTCATGCCTTGCGCTGAGAGAGCCTCATCCATCGTGCTGCCCATTGAGGCGACCTGATCTTCTATTTTTTTAATCTCGCCATTGACATCATCATCGCTGACACTGAGCTTATTCGCGCTGGCTGCGTTTTGCACCAGCTTTTGCGTAATCAAAGAATCTAATAAATTTTTGCCTGATTCTTTTTCCAACTTTTGAATCACGGCCAAGCGGCTAATGGGACTGCCATCAACAGTAGCGGCAATAACTAAACCTCTAAAAAAATACGCCAAAATGCCCACAACTACAATCACCGCAATTATAATAACTATTCTCAGGTTATCTTTAATAAATTTTTTTATTGCTTCCCCTTTTTTTATCTGCTTACTGTGAGCTTCTGGCAAAATTGTTATTTTCTCCGCTTCTGGCTGTAAATTTTGAGCATTGCCTGGTTGAGCTTGACTTGTTTCATTATCCATAAAATTAAGGTTAAATTTCCCGCCAAAGACGGAAATTATTAAAAATTATTAAAATATTTATTATTAAAACTTAGGAGCTCCACAATTTTGTAAATCCTTAAGTGTTAGAGGCTGGCCGTCTTTTGCCCGCTTTTGCATTACAGCACATGGCAACATAAGCGGCGAGGGTCGGCTGCCAGTGACAAAATCAGCCGTGGTTAGGCCGCCCCGATATTCGTAATGGGCAAAATCCCAATCATCACCTGCTTCAAGCCCGCAGAATGCTCCAATCTTGGCCAGTCTTTTCCAGTTTATATTGTATTCATGATTGCTATCAACCACGTCTGCGGCATAGCCAAAGTTGTGAATGCTTCTGCCGCCTGGCGCCTCGGTCACAATATCACCATCATCATTTCGTCCTTGATTATATATTTGATTCTGCTCCGCTACTGTCCGAAATCCTGAAGTAATCCGCAAAGAATAGCCATAAACAGCAGCGCTGGGGATGAAACAATCATTTATCTGGGTTAAAAAGTTAGGATTTATTTCTGTCGGTAAAGGAGCAAATGATTGTGTCACTGCATCACACATATTTTTTTGAGCCAAATCTCTATTATCCCGCAGATAATTTACATACAAAAATAAACCTGCAACACAAAATAAAAAAACACCCGCTACAATATAATAGAAATGTTTTGAAAAATAAATTTTGTTAATTTTTTGATAATAAGTAGTGATAGAATCGTAATTAAATCTTGGAGACATTTGCACTCTAGCTATTATAATATATTACGATTAATCTTCTAGATTTGGTGCATTTGGCTGGTCATCACCAGCCGTAGCTCGCCAAGCTTAAATTGAGTAGTGGCTCGCCTATGCAAAAAGTGCGTGAGCACTTTTCGCTTCGGAGAGCGAAGGCTGAACAATCCGGTCTAGGACCTGTGTTATAGGGATATTTTAAGGAATTTTGAGATTCTTTTCAAGAGCTGATTTGAGGCACCTGGGTCGGGCTATTTAAGCACAAAATGAGACACTATAAAAAGCGCTAAAGCGCTTCTTTTGACAACCTAACTAAATTAGTGTTAAGTTATGAATGGATGAAATATGGCAGTAAAGCATATCTCATTACCAAATTCTATGAAAGGAGGTACACATGAAACGATTCCGGATTCTGAATCGCGGCAATTGTGGCGTCATCGTCCTGACCAAAGAATCGCAGGGCGTGATGTACTATCGGGGTCAGTGACTCAATGGCCAGGCAGGGTGGGTTCAACCTCCCTGCCATTTTTTAAAAAAAGGAGAAATATCGATGAGTAAAGTGACAATGTCCGAAGAACCTTCGTGCTATAGCCGAGATGACAATGCTATAGTAATTTTTCCTTCAAGACCTTACTGGTTTTCGGCATCTAATGAAGTCATTGATATCCTCAAAGCTTTTAATCTTGGGGAGTCATCGCAAATCATTGAAAAAATTGCTAGCATTTTGTCTGTTTCAATAATAGATGCGGAAGTTGTCTATTCCGATCTAAAAGATTTGCTTTATTCCTCGGGAGTTTTGGCTATTGACGGCGAAATGGCTCAAGCTAAAGAATATTCCCCCGACTTCCAGGTTAATGAAGTAGAAAATGTATTGGTCATTGCTACTACCCAGCAATGCAATATGACCTGTCCGATGTGCTATGCAATGGCCAGCCAAAAGATGCCAAGTGAAATGACAACTAAACAAATAAAAATGGTTGTCGATCAACTCACTAAAATGCCTTGGCAAAACGGCATTTCACGCGTAGCTCTAACAGGTGGCGAGCTATTTACGCGTCCAGATGCCCTAGACTTAATTGAATATGTCCACAACCAAGGTTTTTTTGTCCAAGTCAATACCAACGCCACACTGCTTACGAAAAACCAAATCGCCAAGCTGGCTGAGTATCCAAGACTAAAGATGTCAATTTCGCTTGATGGCTGCCAAAAAGCCACACATGAGTACATCAGGGGCAAAGATACCTTTAATCTCACCATAAAAAATATAAGAGCACTTTGCCAAAGCGGTGTGTCTGTGGCTATAAATATGTTCGTTCATGCTGAAAACATTGACGACATGAAAGGAACGATGATTTTAGCCAACTCGCTTGGCGTGGAAGGGTTTAATTGCCTAAATATGATGCATGTAGGCCGAGGCAATAGCAAGAAAACCAAACAACTTCTAATTCCAGTGCCTTTAGCCACTTTCTACCGAAAAGTGTTTGAAGCGATTCGCAATGAGCCAAGATTGCAAGAGTTGATGATGTGTTCTACTTTTGCTAATCAAATCATGGGCATTGCGGGAGGAGTGAAAAGCTATAGTTGTGGCATCGGCACGAATCGAGCTGTTTACGTCAAAGCTGATGGAACCCTTTACCCCTGCGCAGACACAGCATTACAGGACTTTAAGCTGGGGAACCTTCTGGATACTAATCTTGCCGATATTTGGGAAACCTCACCCATTTTAAAGGAACTCCGCACTTTAAACATAGATTCTTTAAACCCCAAATGTTCGGCATGCGATGTGCGGTATTTGTGCGCCGGTAATTGTCGCGGAGAAAATTACCAGACGACTGGAGAACTCAAAAGCCCGCACTTTAAATGCGAAGAAATTCACGATTCAATACTGGAATTAATGTGGATACTTACTGAAGAACCTGATCTTTTCAAGTGCAAAGTCAACCAGCTATATGCTACAGTTAATTCCCATGCGACAACAGCATAAAGCTCGCAAACATAAATCGCTTAAGTTCAAGAACCTAAGCGATTTTTTTTGCTAATATTATTAATCTGGGGCTTTTAACCGAATACTTGCTAAATTTATAATCTCCCCAAAAATCTTTAATGAAAAAACCAGATGCCCTCAGCCATTGTTCCCACAAAGGTAAGACGGGGTATTTTATGCGCAAATTGTTTTTTTTAACAATAAGCTCCAAGCGGCTAGCGTCAAAATCAAAACCCGAATCGTGATTTTTAGAAAGGTAGGCAAGGATTCTGAAAATATTATCCGTGTCGAGAAGAACCATTCCCCCTACTTTCATATTATGACTTATAGAGACAATTGCCTTGGGCAAATCAATATCCGCCAAATCAGAAAAAAACCAATAGGCTTTGCTATACTTTTTTTTCAAATTTAGTTGTTCAACATTAGCTTTATAATAATTAGGTCTTCCCCTTGATAATTCTTTTTCCCCTGCCCTTGCCTTATCAAGCAAGTATTGGGAAAAATCAACACCGTCTACTTGATAACCCTTTTCCGCCAAAGCGTTGCTATGACGCCCCTGGCCGCAAGCAATATCTAAAATGACATCACTCTTTTTTATATCAAGCGCCCTAATTAAGAAAAGCAGATCCTTTTTGATATCCGCCGAACGTAAAAATGTGTCATGCTCCCTCAGGTATCCGCCTGTCTCCCCATAGTATTTAGACAAAAGATTTGTAGCTCTAATCATAAAAATAAGTTTATTATTTTACACCGTATTTATTCATAATATCAATAAAGGCATCGAGCCAATTTTTCTCCCAGTCGTGGGGGGAACCCTTCTTTCCCGCCAATTCCGGGATTATTTGCGATACTGTTTGAAGCAAAAAATTATAATCCATCGCCCGAATGTCATTATGACCATTTATTGTCGGATCAAATTTTTCATTAGCAAACATGATTTTTTCAGTATAGAATAACGTTGTTAAATCGTAGTAGTTGTTATTTATCTGACAGTTTTCCCAATCAATAATATATACTCTTCCGTTCGAAACAATCAAATTATTTCTCCAGTAATCTCCATGAACAAAAACCTGGGGTAACTGGCTCAAGTAATCAATTGCTTGAACAAATAAATCCATATTCTCAGAAATTTTATCCGCAGTCGGCTTTAACAAAGGATTCCTCCTAATATCAATAAGCAATTTGTCTATAAAATGGATAATTTTGTCTTTGTCTCTGTATTCCCCCGCAAACATGACCTTGTCCTGTTTTGCAATGCCAATTCTCTGCAATTTCTCGAGCGGACTTAACATCTGCTCAGTGTTAATTTCCATTTCATCTTTTTTTAAAAAAGAAAAAACTTCAAAATCATTAACCCTCCCGAAATACCGCGGTAAATCAAAAGTGACCTCATCTGCCATGACATGATAAAATAGCGCCTCTCTATTGTTAGTATTGTCCCCAAGTAACGGACTGCGATTACGTTGCTTTTTGAAAATAAAATTTTCTTTTTGTCCCAACTTATTCGTCCCATTAACCAATAAGATGTTGGACTGAATTTCTTTTAATTGAATATCAGATAATAAAAGTTTATCGCTTATCGCGCGGAGCAGAACGAAATTTTTGAATTCACTGATATCGGGTCTCTTTATTTCGGGCATAAAATAATTTTACGATTCGGTTAGAATTTTAAATTGATATCAGCGCCATTTCAACATTTAAGTTCCTTATCGATAGACATATATTAATTCGTTTATAAAATATTGTTGAACATAAATCATTCTTGCCAAGAGAAAAAATGTGCGCTTAAGCATACCTTCTGCGGATAAATATAGGACTGGGGAGGTAGGGATCGAACCTACGAATGCCTGCTCCAGAGGCAGGTGCCTTACCACTTGGCTACTCCCCAATATAGAAATATCAAATGACAAATAACAAATGACAAAAAAATTAAAATTTTTAATTTTGAACTGCAAATTTAAACTTTTAACTTTGAATTTTAAACTTATTCCACCACCTTCCCTCCAAACGTCTTAACCAAATTATCAATCATAGCTTGCTGTTCACCGTTAACAGGGCTGGATATTTCTTCCACTAATTCAACCTCATCAGACTTAGTTTCTTCTTTAATAAAATCACTTTCATAATCCTTGGGCAAAAGGCTGGTCGCAACAATAATTTGCTCATTAAAAAATTCTGCTAAAATATTTTCCACTGCGTCTTTAACTTTAGCCTGGTTCACACGCTGTTCATGAAAAGGATATTTAAAGCCGATCTTTAAGATATTACCGTTTAATTCTAAAGGTTCTGATACTTTTAGAATAAAAACTAAAGATGCATTGGTCTCCTGGAGTTTTACTAAAAAATTATGCCATTTATTTTTTATTTTGTCAAGACTTATATTTATCTTTTTGTTTAAGTCGCCTTTATTCACAGAAATTGAATTTTTTAAAGTGGCGCTGTTCGCACCACCTGTATTTTCTTTTCCTTTGTCTGCCAATTTGCTGCCTGAAATTGCTCCTCCGCCCGGCGGGAATTTCCCATCTTTCTTGTCCTCCGAAGCTTCGCCAGAAGCAAAGGAGGAACCTTTGCCGCAATACTCTATCACTGCGATTTCTAAAGGCAGCTGAGGAATAGCCGCTGTTTTTATTTCAAATTTTTTTGAGCTAAATGAATTAATCAAATCAACCAGTTCTGCCGCTTCAAATTTCTGCGAGACCTCCAGTATGGCTTTTTCCATTTTTTCATCCAATTCAAAAGAATACGATTTTAAACTTCCGCTGATTTTTGCCAAAATTATTTTGCGTAAAAATTCCACCAAGTCATCAACAAACTTATTAAGATCAACGCCTTCCTGCACTAATTTATTAATTAAGGTAATGCTGGCTTCCAAATTTTTATAGACTAAATATTCAACAAGCTCTAGAACCAAATTATAATTTGAAGCAGGAATGATTAAGCTGGCTTCTGCCCTGCCAATTTCCTTTTCACCAAGCGAGAGAATTTGTCCGAGCAAGCTCTCAGCATCGCGCAAAGAACCTTCGCTAAAGCGGGCGATATCAGTTAAGACATCACTAGTGACTTTCACGTTTTCCTGCTGGCACATCCAGCTTAAGCGCTTAATTAAATCATCAGCATTAACTTTTTTAAAATCAAATCTCTGGCAGCGGGAAATAATAGTGGCTGGCACTTTATGCACTTCAGTCGTAGCTAAAATAAATATGGCATGAGCCGGCGGTTCTTCCAGGGTTTTTAAAAGCGCATTAAAAGCCGAGATTGACAGCATGTGCACTTCATCAATGATAAACACTTTGAATTTTCTTTTAGCAGGAGTAAAACGCGCGTTGGCAATAATATTCTCGCGCACATTATCAACTCCTGTATGCGAAGCTGCATCTATTTCCAAAATATCCAAATCATTGCCAGCAGTTAATTCCAAGCATGAATCACACTGACCGCAAGGTTCGCTTTCGCCTTCCTGGCGCTTTTCGCAATTAATTGCCTTGGCTAAAAGCCGCGCCGTGGTAGTTTTACCGATCCCGCGCGGGCCAGTAAAAAGATAAGCATGGCTAACTTTGCCAGTTTCAATTTCATGCTGCAAGGTCACTTTAATGTGATTCTGGCCGGTTAATTCCTGCCAGGTCTGCGGCCTGTATTTTCTGTATAAAGCTAAAGACATGTGATAATAGGTTTTAGAGGTTTAAGAGGAGCTAAATGTGTATAAGTTTAGAGATTTTAACGTTTTAGCTCTTAATTGATAACTCTATTTTAAGCGAATTATGGGATAAAAGCAAGGGCGAAAAACCCCAGTTTCCCGGGGTTTTATATATTGTATTATGGCAAATTCCTGGAACCCGATAGAACTTGTTATTTGCTGCAATAAAAACACTACTTTCTTACATCCGCTTTAATAATTTTTATAATTTCTGGAAACTCAGATATTTGAAAATGTCCTGCAATGTGGTCATATATAATAATATTTGCATTTTTTAACTTGGCGGCATATTTTTTAGCTTGAGACGGAGGAACCACGGGGTCGTTCTTTGAAAAAAGCAGATAAAGCTTTTTAGAATTTTTTTCGATTTTTGATATATCTTTTTTCAAAGTAAACCCGCCAACCAAATCTTCGCCCGGAAGCGAGTTGTCAAATGGAGGACAGATTAAATATGTTGCCCTTATCTTTTTGGGAAATGTATTTTCAGATAAATATTTGGCCAAAAATATACCGCCAAGAGATTCGCCAATCAAAATAATATTGTTTTTTAATTTTGGGATATATCTTTCAAAGTGAGTCGCCCAATCGTAATATTTAGCATTATCCTGAAGTGGCATTCTGGGTCTTATAATCTGGAAATTTCTGCCTAGTTTTTTTTCCAAGTAGGCGTCGCTCCACTTCATCTTCTTTTCGATAGTTACATCTCTGTTTTTTAAAAAATGCAAATAATCCCTTTTATTTTTAAAAGTCATTCCTCCATGTATATAAAATATCTGAGTTTCTTTTTTAGGCATATTATTTTGAGTGTTTTTATCTTTGCGTCTAACTCTATTTTAAGCCAAACGGATCAGAAAATCAAGGCGAATAAAAACAAAGAATCCCCGGACATTTGCCAAGGGAATTCTTTGCCATGCTTAAATATTATTATTTTTCGACCTTTTTGCTAAAAATTATTGGGAAATCATCTGGGCTGCCTGCATCATCTGCTTATGTTCAGCCATCTGCGCATTCATTGAATTAACCAAATCTTCAATTTCCTTTTTATCATCCTGCACGGAATTTATGCCTTGTTCAATTTCACTTTCACGATTTTTTAAAAATTGCAGATGCTGGACCATAATCTCATTCATTCTGATAATCTCCTGCTCAAATTGCTGTTTCTCGGTTAATTGGTCAAAATTATCATTAAGATAATTTTGCTTTTGTGCCCGCAACTCATTAATAGTCTGAGCAAAAGCTGCTTTCATGTTTTCCATTGCCAGCTTTTCCTGAGTTGTTAAAACCTGAACATCATTATTGTGGGCTTTTATTTTTTCCCATTCAGTTGCCCGTTTTTGCAAATGAATAATAATAATCTGATGCCTTTGGACCTGATTTCTGGCCAGGGCCAGATTAAAATCCTCTATTTTTCTATTGACCGGATAAAGCATATCGCCGGGCAATGATTGGGTCGCTGCGTAAACACTTGAACCGCCTAAAAGTAGCATGGCAACCAAAACAATTGTGCCAGAGCTTGCCAATCTAAAAATTTTTAATTTAAAAAGCTCTTTGCCTATATTTAATCGATCGGCTGATAAATTTGTTACAGGCTGATTAATTTGCCGCATTAATTTGTCTCTGGTGGCATTCTGCGGCAAATCTAAAACTACAAACTGCTGGTTTGTTTTGGTTAATAAATTTTCAATTTTGGCTTTTTTATTATTCATATATTTTTAATAATTTACCCAATCTTTTTATCGCCCGATGCGCAATCACCCGTACTCCGACTGCAGTTTTGCCTGTAATTTTAGCTATCTGCGCATAATCCAAACCATCAAAATAGCGCAGCGTGATTATATTTTGCCATTCAACAGGCAAATTATGGATGCTCCTTTTAACCTCGGCAATTTCCTGCTCAGCTTGATTAAATTCACTGCCAATATAATTTTCAACTTCAGTCAAAGAAACTTTAGTTTTTGCCTGCCGATAATAATCAATCACTGTGAACCTGGCGATTTGAAATAGCCAAGTGGAAAATTTCGCTGTTTTTTGCTCTTTATATTTAGTCAGATTCTGCCAGACTTTCAGAAAAACGCGGCTGGTCAGATCTTCAGCTTCTTCCCTTATTTTAGTCCTAAAAAAGATGAATTTATACACACGTTCAAAAAACAAATTATAAATTTGCGTAAAAGAACTCTGGTCCCCTTGCTGGGCCTGCAATATTAAATTTTGTATTTCTTTTTCTGAAAGATTCATAATCTTTCGTTATAACTTATTAAACGCCAAAGCCAAATTTTTGTTACAGTTATAAAAATCCCAGTTCCCCGGGATTTAAATGTATCAGTGTTATCTGTGATAAAAAATCTGTGGTTTGACTTACTTTTTTACCACATTTTCCACAGCCGCCCATTTACTGACAGCATCTTTAGGCACCAGAATTACTGCTTCATCGCCAGGCTGGCCTTTAAAATAAGTGACACTGGCTGGCAGTACTTTCCATTTCTTTTTTTCAGCAGCTACAAAATAATCCCCATTTTTATCCAGACCAATCGTACCCAGGATCTTTTTTCTTTCCACCGGGCCTATTTGTTTATAAAGGAAATCCCCCCGGCCATTGATCGTTAATTTTAGAATATCGCCTTCAACTAATTTTGATTTGGAAGCATAATTGGCTGGCACGGCATATTCCTGGCCATCGGGTCCAATCATTTTTTCTCCGTCAAAAACACCTTCAATTACTCTTTCTCCACCCATGACCTCTAAATCTCTTTCAGCCTCTTTTAAAGTCTGAGAAATTCCCTGTAAAGAATTGTCCCAGTCTTCCATTTCTTCCGGGCCTTGTTCTAAAATCTGGATAACCTTGCCCAAATTCTCATGGATGTTCCTTAAAATTTTTTGGATCAGCAGATATTTGCTTTGCGACAAAATAATTGACTCTGAGTTTTGATTTTTGTTTTTCATGGGTTTATTTTTTATTTATATTGTTTAGGTTATATGAGGTTATATAATGTTATATTAAGTTTTATGAGGTTGCTTCTGGTTTTATGCAGCATCATAAACGTCATAAAACTTCATAAAACCTCCTTAAGCGAAGATATCCTCATTTTCTTCTTTAGCCACTGTCTTTTTTGTTCTTTCAATAATTTCCGCTTCCACAATATTTCTGTCTCGGCCGTATTTCAAACGGGAAAGTTCTTTAATGGCCTGGGCTAATTCAGGATTAGCTTTTGGCCTTGTTTCAAACGGCATCAGCTGAAAACTAAAAGGCGGCACAACTTTGCCCAAAATCAGAGGCTTAATAAAGCCGTTTAAATTCGGCACGTTCATCACATCATATTGGTTGAAAACCGGCGCAAATTCTTTGGCAAAAATTTCCGCATCTTCCACGCCTACTCGGAAAGCTACTTTGCTGCCCACATTGCCAAAAATCGCGTCTTTAAATCGCGTGTCATTATTCTTTACCAATTGGCCGATAAATTGATGGGCAATCGTTAAGCACAATCTATACTTCCTGGCTTCTGATAAAATCACCTGAATGCCCTCAGTTAAAAAATTCTGGAACTCATCAATATATAAATAAAAATCTTTTCTTGATGCCTCAGGCTGGTCTACTCGGCTTAAAGCAGCCAAAAGGATTTTCCCCACAATTACCATGCCTAATAAATTAGCATTAATTTCGCCAAGCAAGCCCTTAGACAATTTCACCATAATAATCTTTTGTTCATCCATGGCTTTTCTGAAGCTGAATGCGCTTTTTTGCTGGGCGATAATTGGCCTCATCACGTCATTGGCAATAAATGAAGTTAATTTGGAAGTAATATAAGGCACCATATTAGCTAAAGCAGCTTCACCGCCTGCCTTTTCTGCTTCTTTTTCCCAGAAATCTTTAACTACCTGAGTTTTGGTTTTGGACAATTTATATTTTCTAAAATCTTCATCTGATAAAACTTTGGAAACTTCTAACAAAGTAGAGCCTGATTCAGGATCTTCCATGTTTAAAAGCATGGTGTTTCTCATATACTGTTCAAAAATCGGACCGCCGGTTGTTTTTAAATCATACAATTTATCAAAGACATTCATCATTTCATTTATCACCATTGTCTTTTGTTCAGGATTTTCAAATTCCATCATATTTAAAGCCATTGGCCTTTGCGTATCTGAAGGATCAAAAAGAATTACATCTTCAGCCCTTTCTTTGGGGATATATTGCATGATCGTGTCAATTGTATCACCATGAGGATCAATGAAACAAACGCCTTTGCCATTAGCAATATCCTGGATGATCATATTAATTTGCAACTGCGATTTACCAGTACCAGTTTGACCTATAATATAAACATGGCGGCGGCGATCATCATCTGTTAAGCGTATTTCTCTATTTATGCCGCGAAAATCATTATAGCCGATTAAAAGTCCTTCGCTGGGCAATTCAGCCGGCGGAGCAGCTTTTCTGGCCTGCAACCAGATGATATTCGGCGTTTCAGTGTGACCCAAAGGAAAATGATAAACAGAGGTGATCTCTTCTGTATTCATGATCATCTTAGCTTTATCATCAAACTCACGAAAAATAAAATCTTTGATTAATTTATTTTTATTCGGTGAATATCTTTTAAAAGCATTGCCGTATTCATAAATATTAAACTGGCCGAAACTATTTAAAATATTTTCCAGATACATATTCGCCTTTTCTTGATTTTCTGCGGAGACAATGACCCTGATGTTTGCTTCCAAGCCGCCCTTGGCTGATTTTTCTTCAATGCCTTTCAGAATTTCCTCTTCCAGGGAAGACAACTGGTAAGGTTTGAGCGGCTCCTGACCTGCCACAGGTTTTGGCGGACTGCTCCAGCCCTGAAAAAACTTTAAGATTTTATCTAGTGAGAAAAAACTGCCCCCTGCTTCTGAGATTGCTTCGCTGACTTTTTTGCCCTGATGCGCGATTGAAGCAGCCTGGCGACCCCACCTATGCCATTTGGGGTTGGCTGATCTGAGCACGACCTGAATAGCCGCGCCTGAATTTTTATCCAGTTTGCTTAAGGCGCCGGTTAAAGCATTCAAAGAATCTGTTTCCAATTTTCTATAAGTTTTAATAGGGTAAATATATTCTTTCCTGAATTTGAGCATAGAGCCGGCTATCACGCCCTGCGGGCTAAAAATATTATAATCTTCTACTTCTGCCACAAAAGCCTTGGGGAACTGGGCCATTATCTGCTGTTCAATAAAATCTTTCCAATTTTGCGGCACCACCGCATAAAAATAAATCAAGCCATCTTTCAAAACTATTTCCAAAGATAAATGATCAGTGCGGTTAATAAATTCGTATTTCAAGCCTTTCTGCGCCGGCAAACCTGCGATATTGGCAAAAAAGGCTTCCATGGTCGCAATCTTTTCTGCTAAATCTTCCTGGGTTTTTGGCTGAGTCCGCTCGCCTGTTTCCACGATTTCATATTTTGGCACCTGGATTAAAAGTACTGCCTGCTTAAAGCTGGCTGAATTTTTTAAAATTTTCTTTAATATTTTTTTAATTAAAAAAAACAGCAGCCACAGGATCAAAACACCGACAAATATAACTAAGCCTAAAAGGATGTATAATTTAGGGCCGCTGATTTCAAAATTAGCTAATTGAATGAAAAAATTATCCATTTGTTTTTACTAGATTTTGTTTTGATTTTCAGGACTAATAATCTCTCCCTTATTTCTAAGCTCTATAAGCTTATCAGTCTTAATTTTTGCTTCCTGTTCTAAAAAATATCTATTGACGTGAGGTATAATTCTGAGCCATTTGATAATCAGGCCTAATATTTTAGTGACCTGAATTTTAACTGCGCCCATTAAAACCGCAATTTGTGAGGCGGTTTGTTCGCCTGTTTGCCTGAATTCTTCCTGTTTTTCCGGAGTCAGCTGAAAATAAATATCTTCCAAATCTTCCTGCAAAACATCTTCAATTTTTTCCAGAATGGGGCTTTTTACCGGTTCGGCCGGCGCCTGTCTGATCCCGGCAGAAACAGGCGGTTCTCCCTTTTCTTCTTTTACAATCTGGGTAACCAAAATTTCAGCAGAAGGCGCGGCTTCTATTTTTTTTTCAACTTCAATTATGCGCGGAGCTTCTTGTGTATGCTCTGGCTGGATTTTAACCTCTTTCTCCTGAGGATCTTCAATTTTCTTGGTAATATCTGTTATTTTCTGGGGCATAAACTTGTATTTATAATAGCATATTTTGGGAAAAAAAAGAAAATGGGCTTTGGTTATAAGTCTTAACTGCCAGCTTGGTAAATAGTAGCTGGTCTTTATCAAGAACTTAAGGCATAAGCCGGAAGACTAAACTGGTTGCCCCGACTAAAAACCTATAGCTAATTCCTTTTCTATGCTATAATATATTCAAACAAATATTAAATAAAACCCATGCCTCAAACCCAAATAATCAATGGCTCAAAATCAAGCTGGATTAACATCCTTAATGCTTCAGAAAAAGAAATCTCAAATTTAAAGAAAAAATATAAATTTGACCAGCTTGATCTGGATGATTCATATTCTCATAAACATGCCCAAAGGCCGAAACTAAACGTCAGGCCAAATTATTACTTTTTGGTTTTACTTTTTCCGGTTTATAATCGCAGAACAAGAGAGATAACGCCAGCTGAGATTGATATTTATTTGGCTAAAAATGATCTAATCACCATTCATTATAACCAGCTTCAGCCGCTGCGAGATCTTTTTGATGCCTGCCTGACTGCCAAGGCAACCAGAGAAAAATATCTGAATAATTCGCCGGCCATGCTGCTTTATGAGATTCTGGATCGCATTTATGTTTCCATTTTCCCCATGCTTGATCATATCAGCCTGGACATTAGCAATATTGAAAAAAACATCTTTGCCGGCAAAGAGCGCGAAATGGTCAGTGAAATTTTAGTAGTTAAAAGAAATATTGTTTATTTCCGCAAAATCATGCAAGTCCACCGGGTAGTTTTACAAAAATTGGTAAAGCAGGAAATGAATCTATTCAATGGCCAGGCGGCCAAGATACAATCTTATTACAATGATTTGATTGACCATACCCAGAATATCTGGGACTTACTGGAAAATTATCAACAAACGATTAATGCTTTGGAAGATACTAATAGCTCCTTAGTTACTTTTAAATTAAATGACATCATGAGAACCCTGACTATTTTTTCAGTAATTGTTTTTCCCCTGACTTTAATGGCGGCAATTTTTGGCATGAATGTCAACCATATGCCCATTGCCGGCTCATATCTGGATTTTTGGAAAATATTAAGCTTAATGCTCTTTTTCTCTCTTATGATGTATTTCTATTTTAGAGGTAAAAAATGGATTTAAAGATTGCCTAAAATGTCTTTGACTTCTTTTAAACTATTTACCTGAATTAATTTTTGCCGTAAATCATGGGCTCCGCTAAAACCTTTGAAATACCAAGCCAAATGCTTGCGCATTTCCAAAATCCCTTGTTTGCCTTTTAATTTATAATTCAAAGCCGCGTGTTCCAAAGCGACTTTTTTTATTTGAGCTAATTTAATTTCCTTAAACTTGCCAGTTTTTAAATAATCCTTAATTTGCTTAAACAGCCAGGGTTTACCCAAAATACCTTGAGCCAAACCAAGACCATCAACTTTGGTCTGAACCAACAGTTCTTTGGCCTTGTGTGGATTTATAATTCCCCCATTACCCAAAACAATGTTCCTGAAATTTTCTTTTACTTTCTTGATCATAGCCAAATCAACTTCCCCGCTAAAAACTTGCTCATAACGCCGTCCATGAACCATAATCGCTGCTACTGGTAAGTTCTTAATCTTTTTAACCAAATCCAAAGCCGTGACTTTGCCAACTGAACTTCTAATTTTTATGGAAACCGGAATTTTAACCGCAGAACAAGTTGCCTTAATAATTTCATAACATAAATCCAAATCTTTCATTAAGCTCGCTCCCCCGCCGCATTTAAAAACCTTGGGCGCCGGACAGCCAAAATTAATATCCACCCCGTCAGCTCCGACTTCCTGCACTACTTGGGCTGCTTTGGCGAAAAATTCAGGTTTAGAACCAAATAGCTGAATAACGATTGGCTTTTCTTTTTGCTCAAATTTAAGCAATTCAAAAGTTTTTGCTGACAAATAATTCAAGCCGTCAACGGAAATCATTTCCGAATATACTACGTCTGCGCCAAACTTTTTACAAATCTGCCGAAAAGAAGAATCAGTAATTCCCGCCATTGGCGCCAAAGCAATAATCGGCTTTTTTAAATTGTTCCAGAAATTCTTTTTCATAAACTATAAAATCAAAAAAATGCCACATTGGTCATTCGGCCAGCTCAGAACTTAGTCAAAAGTTTACATTGAGCTTAGTCGAACTAAAGTGCGACATTTTACATAAGTTTTATATTTTTGTCATTCATTTTTAAATTTAACACTATATTGATAAGGTAAAACTTCAAACTTATTCAAAAATTCGTCCTTACTAATAATCGTCAATTCCGCTTCATCCTCATTTTCTAAATTCAAACGATATAAATAATAATTTTGTGTATTATTAATAAAATTCAATTCACCTTCAGAATAATAAAACTGAGTATTCATGCCACTTTTTGTAGTTTTTACTTCTATAAATTTTTCGTTACCATTTTCGTCATAAGAAAGTATGTCGAATCCTACTCCGTCTCCAAGCTCTTGCGATATGTGCCGAACTTTTTCAGCTAAATTGTTAAGACCGCATTGAATTAGATTATCTCTCTCCCAATCCAATACAATTAATTCGCCTTGTAACCCAAGATTAATGTTTTGCAAATTTTTCTTTAAATAATCAATTTTGATCTTTCTACCAGACCTCCAATCCTCTTTTCCGTCTCGAATCTTATACTGCTTATATTTATTTTTAAAACTTTCAATATTTACTAATCTTACTTTTTGTTCAGCATTAAAATTTATTTTTACATCAGATTCATTAGAAATATTTTCATTTTTTATACCAATAAACGTTTTTACCACCCCGATTCTTTTATCTTGATTAAAATTTATTATTCTTTCTTGTAATTGTTTTGAATATTTGTGCAGTAATTCATATTTCCTACGAGTCTCATAATCAAAGTAATAATTATTGGTTGACAAATCTTTATCAATACTAATAAACTCCTCATATTCTTCCAAAGATTCAACGCTTATTCTTCTATTAAAAATTTCTGAATAAACAGTTCTCAATCTTTCAAGCTTCTCAATCCCTTCCTTATTTTTCACTACTTTATTTGTTTCTTCTATTTTTTTTATTTCCTCCTTATAACTTTTTATTTTTTGCAATAATTCCCTATAGCTTTTAAAATACTGCAAAATCCAGTTAAAATCCCATGGAGCCCATAGCATAAAGCCTGGATAGCAAGTATAAATAAAAGCTAATGCAAACTTCCAGCCCAAAGTTTCAGCCCAAGAATATTTATTAGCTAAAATAAACAAAACTATGAATAAAGCAATGAAAAATAATATTCTAATCGAATTTCTTTTTTTCCCAATTTTATCATCTAATTCCTCAACTAATTTCTTATAGCTTTCTAAATCCATACAACTTGTTTACTTCTTTAAATTTACTTTTTCTTAACTAATGAACCATCGGCGGTATCCTCAACCAAATAACCAAAACCTTCAATTTTATCTCTTAATTCATCGGATTTTTTAAAATCTTTCTTTTTGCGCGCAATTTCCCTTTGCTTAACCAATTTCTCAACATCCTTGGTAATATTAATTTTTTCTTTTTTCACTTTGGCTAAATTCAAGCCCAGGACTTTATCAAAATCAAGCAGAGTCGCTTTTTTATCTTCGGCGCTGATATTATTATTTTTAATCATTAGCCAGGCAATGGCTAAAGCCCCTGGCAAATCCAAATCATTATTAATTTTTTCAGTAAATTTTTCCTTGTATTCTTTATTAACTTTGCCTTTAACTTTAATGCTCAAAACAAAATCATTCATTTTCTGGCGCGCGGTTTTGGCTGCTTCTAAACTTGGCCAGGTAAAATTCAGCTGGGAGCGGTAATGAGCAGTTAAAAATAAATAGCGCAAATCCAAAGCAGAAAAACCTTTAGCTTCAAGATCCTTAATCGTAAAAAAATTCTTTAAGGATTTGGACATTTTCTGGCCTTCAATTAATAAAAATCTGGTATGAAACCAATAGTCCACAAATTTCTGGCCAGTTGAGCTTTCTGACTGGGCAATTTCGCATTCATGATGGGGAAAGATATTATCTTCACCGCCAGTGTGCACATCTAAAGATGGGCCTAAATAAGCCATGCTCATGGCAGAACATTCTATATGCCAGCCTGGAAAACCTTTATGCCCAAAAGCCTGCCATTCCATCTGGCGTTTTTGGCTCTGAGATGAGAATTTCCAGACAGCAAAATCAGTCGGGTTTTTCTTTTCTGGGTTGATTTCAACTCTGGCTCCTTCCATTAAACTGGCCAAGGTATTGCCTGATAATTTGCCATAATCTTTAAATTTTGAAGTATCAAAATATATGCCGTCGCTGATTTCATAAGCATAACCCTTATCCAGCAAAACCTGGACTAATTTAATCATTTCTTTGATATGATCTGTGGCCTTGCAAATAATCTCTGGTTTTTCCAGATTTAATTTCTGGCGATTGTCTAAGTAAACTTTAGTAAAAAATTCTGCAATTTCCCAGGCTGTTTTGCCCTGTTCGCGGGCTTTTTTCTCCAGCTTGTCCTCGCCAGTATCAGCATCACTGGTTAAATGCCCGACATCTGTGATATTCAAGGCTTGTTTTACTTTATAGCCATTATATTCAAACATCCGGCGCAATAAATCTGCGTAAGTATAAGTCCAGGCATGGCCAAGGTGATCATAATCATAAACAGTCACGCCACAAGTGTACATGCTCACCTTTTTGTCATTTAGGGCTTTAAATTCTTCAATTTTTTTAGAGTAAGTATTGTATAGCTTTATCATAATACTTTTATCTTAACTTAAATTTTAAAAAAAATCAAAAAGCCTCTATTAAAGAGGCCCTAAAGATACTATGACTAAATAAAAAATCAAGCACTTTGAATTTTAAGCATTTTTACTTGATTTTCTAAGTCGCTGACTCTATCTTTTAATTTCTCAATTTCTTTATAGGCCGCACTAACATCCTCATCTGTCCTTTTATCAATTCTCGCTAATATTATTTTAATATCAGCAATTTCTTCCTCAATAGAATTTAGCCTTTGCATGATAGGATCAAGCTTTTCATCTAATTTTTCATCCAGCTTTCTATCTAAAAGTTGCTCAAGTTGTAATAAATCATTTTTTTCTAACATATATTTTAAATTAATCAAATTTATATCCTTTTTATAGCTTTAAAATACAAGCTTAATGAATCAAAGATTCTAATAATTCAGCTTCCTTTCTATCTGCCAATTTATTTCTTTTAAAAATTTCAACCACTTTTTCTTTAAAACTCCTGTCTCTTTCCTTTTCGCCCTTTATTACCGCTATAATATCGCCTTTTGTATCAGCTAGCTTATCATCAATATAGCTTTTTATTTCATGCTTAAATTCACCAAACTTTGCATTTAGCTTATTTTCTAGTTTTTCCTCGAGCTTATCATCAACAATTTTTTCCACAGCCGGCAATAAAGTTTCTTCAGTAAATTCAGCTAATTCAGTTTTAGTTAAATATTTTTGTTCGTTTTCCATATCTTTAATTAATTTTGATATCTTTATTATAGGCTTAAAACCCATAGATGTAAAGGCCTACTTGTGCAAAATGTAAACGTAAATTAAATGAATTAAAGAACTTTTTGTGACGAGAGTTATAATCACGCCCAAAAGCATAAAAGGCGCAAAAGCAAAGGTTTTATGCAAAATAATTTTATCAATCGGCTGCAAGCCATGGGCTTTAATCTCTTCGTTTCTTTGCATTATCATGGCCTTTAGTTTGTCTGCTTGCTCTGCAGTTAATTTTCCGCGAATTGACTTTAAAAATTTTTTAAATTCATCCGTGTGATTTAAAATATTTTCTAATTCTGATTTTTGTTCTAAATTTAACTTGGCGGAAATTTTTTCCAACAGGTCTTGGCCAGCCTTTTTTTGTTTTCTTATCTGAAAAATTTGCTTGATTAAATACGGCCAACTTTGCGGATTCAAATAAGCAACCAGCTGAATATATTGTTTTTCCTTATGGCTTTTGTCTGATTTTTGCTTAAGCAGGCTCCATAATTGTTCCTTGTCCTCATTAGCCAAAGTTGCATCCAGGCTGTTTTTAAAATTTTCCAGATTAAAACGATTGCCTAAAACATTACTGACATAATCTTTGTTAATGTAAACTCCGGCCTGCAGTTCTTCTACCGGAATCATTCTTACTTCAGCTGAATTATACAAAAACATAATCAGGGCTTTGCCGTATTTGAAGATATAATAATAAGAAAGCATAAAAATTAACTGCACGGCAAATAAATTGTGCAAATCAGCGAAAACCAAATTACGAAAAAATATGATTCCAGCCACAAAGTACGCAATCACTGAAATTAAAGCCAAAATAATTCTTTTTTGCATTAATTTCCGCAAGGGCTGAAAAACTACAAAACCCATAAAAAAGTAAAAAGCAATCATCAGGCTGCCGAGATAAGGATGCAAAAAATCGCCCAACCGCACTCTTATAATTTGAAAAAATATCAAAATTATAACAAAGCTCAAGGCCGCAGCCAAATATTCATTGATTTTTTTCTTATCAAGCTTATTCCTGCTTTTATAATTGCGATAATATTCTTTAAGTAAATGGGGATTTTTTAGATAATTTATCAGCAATTGAAAGGGATAAAGTAAAAATTTAATCAGCAAATAAATAAAAATCGGAATTGTAATATTTATCAATAAATTTAAAGGCGGCCAATAAATAAAATTCCATTCAGAATAGAAGCTGATCGGCAGTAAAAAAACAAAGAGAGTAAATAGTTTCGCATCACCTCCTGACCAAAGCTTAAAATACCAGAGGGTAAACCCCAAAACAAAGGCAATCAAGGTATTTAAAATTATCTGCCAATAATTATGCAATTCAATTGTTTGAGATGAAAAAATTAAATAAATAATCTGCAACAAGTACAAAGCAACGCCGATTATAAAACCCCATTTAATCCATTTATTCCTGATTTTGTCAAACCTAAAATCCTCATAGCAGATTATGATGCCAAAGATAAATAAAAAAGCTAAAAAAATAACTTCAAATGGATTTTGCATATTTATAAGATCGGCTGGAATTCATCCCAGCCAAAAATTTCCGGGTATTCTTTCCAGGGGCCTTCGCAAAGCTTAAAAAATTTACACACCTTGCATTCTTCCCTTTTAACTTTCCCCTGATTCCAACGATAGTCAGCAAAATTTTCAATTACGCCTTCGGCATCAACAATTTTTGTTTCAGGCATTATCCTTTCGGCAATAAAATCTTCATAGCCCTGCATTAAACAAAAAGGGATAGCTTCAGTCATCACAACCTTCCCTGCCTTAATCCCGATCTCCAAGCCTTGTTTTACAAAAGGCATCACTTCACTCATCTTTGGCACAATCCAATCTTTATTTTTTTCTGCCGTACCCAAAATATGGACAAAGGCAAATTGGAATTGGTCAACGCCCAAATCAACAAAAAGCTGGGCCAGCTTTGGCAAATCCTGATAATTTTCAGAATTAATTACTGTATTGGTCAAAACATGCTGCCCCAGTGATTTTAAATTTTTAATCCCCTGCACCACTTGCTGCCACGCGCCAGGACTGCTGGTTAATTCATCATGGATTTCTGGGTTTGAGCCGTGCAAAGCCGGGGAAAATTCATTTGCCCCGGCCAAAACTAACTTTTTGCAAAAATCCAAATAGGCAAACATCCGGCCGTTTGATTGAATCTGGATATTTTTAAAACCCAAATCACGGGCGGATTTTACGGCTGCCAAAATATCAGGATGAATGGTCGGCTCACCTCCGGTAAAAACCACGCCTGCGGCGCCTTGTCCTTTGGCCTCTGCTAAAGCGTTCCTAATCTCATCCAATGTTCTGTTCTCATGTTTATACCTTTTTTCACCCTGGACGCAAAACTGGCAATTGTTATTGCACTTAAAGCCGATTTTTATATCAACTCTGTCCATAAATAATAAAATTAAATAAATTCCTGCTCACCGTGAATTTTAACATAATTTGGCCAAAAGCCCAGACAAAATTCATCAAATTCACAGGTTTTGCATTTAGCAAACTTAATCTTTTCAAAACGATTATCAGAAATTAACCCATTTTCTATTTGTTTTTTTAAAAAATTATATTCCAAACTATTTTCTTTATATTCGGGAATAAAACATAAAGGCAGGCCACAGCCTGGATTAGAAAAACTAATTTTATTTTCCTGGCAATATTTAAAGGCTTTTTTTAAAAATGGTACAACCTCGCTTATTTTTGGCAATAATTCTGGCTGCTTTAAAACTTTTTCAACCGGTACGACAAAAGAATAATCAATACTTTTTATTTGTGGAAATTGGCTGTAAATAAATTTAGTGATTTCTTCTAGATTCTTATAATTTAAAAAATTAATAACAATATTGATTCGCACTTTAACCCCTAAGGAAATTAAATTAGCGATTCCTTGCAAAACTTTTTCAAAACTCCCGGGCACCTGGGTGATTTTTTCAAAAACTTCTTTTTGCTCAGAATGAACTGTAACAAAAACTCCGGTCAAACCCAATGCTTTTAATTCCTTAACCAAATCTAAATTTTCAAGCAAAAAACAATTGCTTTGCAGTTCAATGTTTTTAATCCCTTTTTGCTTGGCATAACTAATTGTCTCTTTAAGAAACGGATGAATCGTTGGCTCACCGCCAGTAAAAGCAACCGAATCATCAGTAATAGTATCAATTTCTTTTTTTGCTTCGTCCAAACTTAAAACTCGGCAATCATCTGGGAAATTGCAGAATAAACATTTTGCATTGCATAAATTTGTTAAGCGGATTAAAGACATAGGATAAAACTTGTCCGAAGAAGCGATTGGCCAATCGCTTCTTCGGATTGATATTTAAAAAAATTCCTTCCAGCCAAAGAAGTTAATATAATCTCTCCATACACCCTCGCAAGAATTATTATAAACGCACTCCAGGCATTTTTCATGCTTAATTTTAAATTCATTGGTCTTCCTTTCCTGCCAATTAAAATTTTCTCTTTCTTTTTGCGGATTATTAAAAGCTACCACTTCTGTTTTTAAATCTCTTAATTCGCCGATGTAATCCAATTTATTGTTATCTTTAATTAAACAAGCGGGTATTCCTTCAAAAGCAATGGTAAGATTTTTCTCTTTTGCCAGATTAATAATTTTATCCACCAAAGGCAAAAAGTCATTAAATTTAAGAAATAAATTTTGGTTAGCTAAAGCCCGGCCATGCAACCAGATAAAATTCAAACGAAAATCAATAATTCCTAGCCCGTTTAAAAAATTTAAAGTTTCCGCAATATCCTGATAATTCAAGTTGTTGATGACTAAATTAGCTGAAACAGGCTGATTCATTTTTACCAAATTTTTCAAGCCCTGAATTTTTTCTGCAAATCCTCCCGGCCTTTGCGTTAAATAATCTTCAACTTCCATCTTATGGCTATGGATTGAAACTGAGAAGCGATTAACGCCATTATTAATTAGTTGTTTGACAAAATTCTCATCTTGATATTTACGGCCATTACTAATGATGTGAATAATCTTAAAACCTAAAATCTTGGCTAGTTTTACAATTTTTAAAACCTCAGGATGCAAGGTAAATTCCCCGCCTAAAAAACCAATGGACTCAAAACCATTTTGTTTTGCCCTGATAATCTCTTTTTCAATTGTTTTATAAGCAACAAAACCACGGCTGGAGTGGTCCACCATACAAAAAAGACATTCATTATTGCAGCTATTGCCAATGTTAATCTCAATGTTTCTCATATCGGTATATTTAACTTTAGGTGGGGTATAAAATGGTTGACTCCTACAAAATTACGAATTTTTATACAAAACATACAAAAAGACTTTTTCTAGTTATTGTTTTGTTAAATTTGTAGCTAATTTGTAATTTTGTCTAGAATCAAAAGGCGGAGATCCAAAAATACAAAAAATTTCATATTACCGAATTCAATTCACAATCCCCAAATAATTTATAATATTCTAAATCAATTCCCATGCATAGATCCTTGAGCTTGCACTCATTACATTTTTCGGTTTTAAGCTTGGGCCGCCAAAAACTTTCCTCTTTATTGGCCGCATTATATTTAACGCGCTCATCGGCAAAAATTTCATTAGTCAGATAATAATTATCCCCCAAAATACAAAAGGGCAAATCAGAAAAACGAAGAACCAAATTATTTTCTTTGGCATAATCTGCGATTTTGGGTATAACTTTTTTTAGTTCGCTCAAAGGCACAACATATTCATTATTGTAACCTTTGAGAGACATATTTGTCAGGCTAATTTCGTGGATGCCGTTAGTACAAATAAACTCAATAATTTCCGGCAGATCTTTATAATTTAATTTATTTATTACGCAATTGGCTTTAAGCAGTCTGCCTTGAAAATATTTTTTTATATTAGCAAAAGCCTCAAGCAAACTTTTAAACAAACCGGGATTTTTTGATTGCTGGCTTATCAGTTCTTCATTGTGGCCATGAATAGAGATAATCAAATCATCAAGCAAAGGCAAATGTGACTTGGCGATTTCTTCATTGCTAAGCAGGCTGCCATTGGTGGTGACTGCGGTGGACAGGCCATTTTGTTTAGCGGCCTGCAAAAAAGGCAAAAAGTTTTTTTCCAAAAATGGCTCCCCGCCCAAAAAATTAATATGGCCATAGCCTTGATTTTTCAAATCCTTAATTTTATTGACAATTGCAGTCAGATCGGAGTATAAAATTTTATCTTTATTTTGCAGGCGGATATTTCTTTCAACGCAAAAAACACAATCATTATTGCATTTAAAACCAATATAAATTTCCACCCGCTTATTCATTTTTAATTTTATTAATAATGAGTTGCTTATCAATCAGCTGCGGCTCCAATTCCCTACTGTCAAAATACGTATCCATGGCATACAGACCCGCGCAAATATCATTCAGGCTGCATTGGCCGCACTGTTTTGCTTTTTTATAATAAAAATTTTTTTGGATGCTATAAGGATCTTTTCTATCATCCAGAAATAAAATGCTTCTTTCTTCATTTTTAACTATTTTTCTGGTTTCGGTGGAAAATTCTCCATATTCAGCCATATAGCATAAAGGCACTCTTTCTGCCCGGAAAGTTTTGCCAAATTTACTTAACGATTCAAAAGCTCTTTTTAAAGATTCCTTGAAATCAATTAATCTTGGCACCACAAATTTATTTTGCTCTACCCGATTCATTTCAGGATCTAGATTATTAAAAACAAAATGATTAATTTCTGGAAATTTAACCAGAAAAAATTTAATATTTTTATCCAGGCTTTTGGCATTAAAACTATTGATCACTGTATTTATATTTACAGGCAAATTCAGGCGCCAAGCATTAACCAAAGTTTTTAGGATATTTTTTAATGAACCTGGATTTTGGCTCAGATAATCCTGGATTTTCGGGTCATAAGACTGCACTGAAACATGAATTAAATCCAAGCCGACATTTTTTAGTTTCTTTAGATATTCTAAGTCAGCTGTTTTTTGGCCATTGGTAATTATCCTTACTTCCAAACCTTTGGACTTGGCATAACTAATTACTTTTTCTAAATCTGCATTTAAAGTCGGCTCGCCGCCGGTTAAAATTACGCCCTGATAATTTTTATTCGCAAAATCATCAATATAAAATTTGACTTGAGCTAAATCCAAAACATTGCCGTTTTCTGGATTAGAACAAAAAAGGCATTTTTGATTACAGGTTCTGTTTAATTGGATGTAGCCTAGATTAGCCATAGAATTAATTGTCGGGCGAAAACGCCCTTTTGTCTTCACTGTCATTCAGAGCGAAGCGAAGAATCCTGGAAGTAATAGATTCCTCACTTCATTCGGAATGACAAAAGGGCGTTCTCGCCCTGGTCATGATATTGGCTTTAAAACTTTAAAACCCTTTTCCTTAATTAAATTAATATTCAATCCGTTACAATCTTTAAATTTATTACAATCATCGCAACGTAAAGATTTAAGGTTGTACAAATTATTAATATAAAAATCCACAAATTTTTCCAAATTGATTCTGCCTTGCGCATTCAAAAAATTAATCTCATAATTATCGCGGGGCAAATCAAGACAAACAGGCGGCATTGTTAATTTCATTAATTTGTCTGACAAATCTCCTTTTGTTAAATTAATTAATTTCTGGCAAAAATCGTTTAGGTTGCACGATTTGCAACGCTCCGGATTAAAACAAGGCATTAATTTATTTTCATTTATAAATTCCGCAAACATTTTTTTGCGTCCCAAAACATCGTCAAAATATTTATACGGATCCTGAATCAAAAATTCATAACCCTCCAGATATTGCGCCGGGAAACGATTGGTCCAGATATGAAATCTCTGGTCATTTTTTGCCAGCTCCCACACTTTGTTCAGATAAGGCAAAGCATCATTAAAATCATAAAATAATTTATCACGATTTTCCCAGGCTTGGCCAAAAGGGACAACTTGTAAAAGATCAAATTCATAGACCCCGAAATTCTGGGCATAAAACTGAATTATGTCATATAACTTTGGGTAATTCAATTTATTAATCACTATATCAATATTAACAATTATTTGCGGATATTTTCTGACATTAGCCAGGCCAGTTAAAGCCTGCTGAAAAGAACCCTTAACTCCGGTAAATTCCTCGTGCAGTTCTTCGTTATGGCCGTGCAGAGAAAAAGTTATTTCAGTCAGACCGGCTTTAATCGCCTCAGCGGCAAATTTGGAATAATAAAAATAGCGGCCATTAGTGATTGTCTGGATTTCTTTAAAGCCTAAATCGTGAGCATATCTGACTATTTTCAAAAAATCAGGATTAATTGAAGCTTCCCCGCCGCTTAAAATCAAACGCTTGTAACCTTCTTTTTTTGCCTGTTCAATCTTATCTTGAACCTCTGCCAATGTAAAAAAACGTCCGTTTACCTGATTTTCCTTATCATGGCAAAAAAGGCACTGATTATTGCATCTGGTGCTGATTGATAGCCAAAATTTATCGTTTTTAAGCGTTTTTGCCATAATTAAACCAAAGGCTTTTTCACCCCATTGTTACTTAATAATAAAAAAAATAAGCCATTTTGGCAATGGCCTATCGGTAAAATTTTACATAATTTACTGGGCAGTTTGTAATTGATATTTTGTCACAAAATCTTGTAATTTTAAATTTTCCACGCTGGCTGTGACTTCTGAGCAAAGATTATTGTCAAATGCGTCAAGGCAAAAGAGCCGAGCCATTAAATTCTTGATGTTCAGACAATCTGATTTTTGGCTGGCTCTTCTAAAGCCGACTTGAGTTTGGCATTGAACCGTTTTAATGCTATCAAGACTGACGGTATCAATCTTTATTTTATTAGGACAATTTTGGTCCTCTGGCAGCAAGATTGCATAGCAATTATCTCCAGCATCACAATATTCGTTATCGCCATATAGCTTATTATCCCAAAGCAAATTACAATCATTATAAAACTGATAAAACCTTTGGGCGTTTAAACTTGTTTTTTCTTGAGAATTATTATTGTAATAGGTATTAAGAGCAGAAATATATTCTTGGCAAATTTTCAAAAAATTGTCTTGTTCTCCTTTTTTGATAAAATCAATTTCAGCAAAATCTCCATCTTTAATGGTGCAATCGGCAGAGCTATTTTTTACGCCATAATATGTTTCATTGGTCTTAATGCATTGCTGATCAAAAGAGATGTTATTATTTTTAAATTCACAAAAACTTAAGTATTCCAATATTGGTGTGAGTGCAACTGGCTGTACTTTTTGTACATTTATTAGCTCATTAAGAAATAATGAAAAATTACCAATAATTTTTTCTTTGGCAACCGCCACTGGCTGATTTACATTTGTTGGCCGCGCTGGTGCTTTGAGATAAATAAAAAAAATAACTACACCAACAATTATTAATAAGGCTATTATCGCTAATATCAAAATTATTTTTTTCATAAAATATAATTTAACCGGCAAACCCATGAGAGCCATGAGAGCCATGAGAGCCGTGTGAGCCGTGAGAGCCATGAGAGCCGTGTGAGCAATGAGAACCGACTACTCCTTCATTATGAACAAAATTATTATGGCCGAAATGAGTATCTCCTATATCCACCCCGCAAATAGCTCCGGGGGTATTAGTGCAAGAACCCAAAGGGTATGACAAATTATTTTGGCATAGATTGGTAGTTGAGCCCGAGCCACCGCCGTTGCAATCATGAGGTCCGCAGCCTGAACTTCCTGCCCAACCTTCATTGCATTGAACATAATTTGGCGGTGAGGTATAAACTCCACCACCTGCGCTACAAGTGGGCGTAGCAGCATGAGCAGCATTGATTCCTTCGGCCATGATGCCAAGCGCGCTTGCGCCAATGCCAAGCATGATAATATCTTTTTTAGTTATCTTGCCTTCTTCATCATTAAGAAATTCCTGAAATTTTTTCTTTAGTTTTGGCAGTTTGTTTAGCATAGTTATCTTTATTATACTATCTTTTTATTAAATTTTAAAGCATTGTGCGATTTTAAACGTAAAATACAACCAAAGTTATAGTTATTCATATTTCGCTCTCGGCCGTGAAGCTTTGCACCATTCCTTAAAAATATCCTTATTTTTTTTATCTTTTAATTTTTCAAAAATATAATCAAGAATTTGCTCATCAATTTGCCATTTAAAATTTTCCTTCATGGCCGGGAATATATTGCCGGAAAGACAATAATTGTAGACCGGACAGGCTCCCCAATATGGCTGGTAAACGCTCTCATTATGGCCAGGCAAGCCATTGGTGCATGAGGCAACGCACATTGATTTGCATAAACTGTTATTTACCAGCTCGCTAAAAGTATTTTGCTTAATATTGCCCAGTTTAAATGTTTCATCACCTAGTCTGGAAAGAGACCTGGAATCATCACAAGTGTACACATCACCATTGTAATTGTAAGATAATTGGCCGATGACCGCGCCGCAGGGCGAACGCATATCCAGATTATGAGGCTCCTCCTGGTCTAAAATCTTGCGCAAATAAGTCGCGGCCATGTTCTCGTAAAAAAGCTGGCCCTGATAATTTTTGGCTAAAATATAATCAAGAGATTTTTTATAAAAGTCAACATACTCATCTACTGTGTACCAAATTTTTTCTTTGGCTTGCCTGGCAAAGCCATAAGGATATAAATAGCGCAGATAAATGCTTTTAAAGCCAAGCTCAAGATAAGTATCTATCACTTCTTTGTAACTAGCCAGTGTTTTTTTGGTCACAGTTATCAAGGCGCCTACTCTATAATAATTTTTTTTCTTGCCCTTATTTACTTCCTCGTATTCGGCGTTTATCTTTTTTATCCAGTTGACCGCGTTCTGATAGCTATTGCCTTCCGTATAAATGCGATTATAATTATGAGTTTCCTCGTCGCCGTCAAGCGAAGTGCAGAAGTAAACTTCATTGTCCATCAGGAACTTCATTTTTTCTTCATCCATCAAGCTAAAATTGGACACGAGCCTAAAAATTAAATTTTTCTTTTCCAGCTTATTTTTTTCCGCTGCGTAAGAAATGATAAATTTAACCACCGGCCAATTTAGAAGCGGCTCTCCGCCCTGGAACTCAATACAAATCGCATCATTGGTAGTGAGAAAAATCGTATCTACTACTTTCTTGGCAGTTGCCAAATCCATGTCTAAACCTTTATCCTCGCTGCTACCGGCGCTGGCATGGCAATAAATACACTTATGATTGCATCTTAAAGTTACAACCACAATATGCAAAGACGGCCCGAATTTTAAAAAATGATAGCGCTCGCGATACTTTAAAACTGCATTCGCCAGATAATTTTTATCTTTAAGGAACGACTTGTTTAGTAACTCCTGAAAATTTTCACTTTTAGAATCTAGCTTTCCAGTTAAAAATTCCTTGAAATTATTTTCAGGTAAAAAAACATACTCCCCAGTTTCATTAGTCAGCAGATATTCATTGCCAAACTGTTTAAATCGAAAATATCCTACTGACTTGGTATCTAAATTGTTGATGGTTTGTAAATCTAACATGAATATTTTAAAAAATTTACCCCCTAAATCTTTGTTTCAAATCCCAAGCACCAAATTGCAAGCTTCAAATAAATAGCAAATCACAGATAGCAAATCACAAACTATTTAGATTTCTCCAAAATTGAACCAAAAATCTTAACTATTTCTCTTGTCTCACTAATCAATTTATCAATCCTGGCAGAAAAATTTTGGTTAGCCTCTTTTATAAGCTCAAGCCAATAAATTGTTTCCCTAGCTTCTCTTAAACAAATTCTAATTTTAAATCTAAAATCTTTCTTTGTGTCAGTTTCATTTGCTTCTCGATAATTGGCGCCAACTGATGTCCCAGAGCGAATAGACTGATCTATTAGCCTAAAGTTTATAGTATTAGCAGGTAAAGTTTTACATAAACGAATTATTTCTTTTCCAAGCTCTAAGGTGCGATCTTCTAAATCGTACTTCTTATCCATATTTTTGTTTTTGTTTTTTATTTGCCTTTGCAAACCGTAGTCCCGCTGGGCGGGACGAAGGTTTGTTATTTGATTTTTGAAATTTATTTGTGATTTGGGATTTGAATTTTGGTGCTTATAGATCAGCTCATCAATCCCAATACATAATTTCCAAATTCATCTTTCAAAACACCTTCATATTCATTATCAATTTTATCAATTTGCACTTCAAAGTAATCAGCCTCATCTTTTATCTTAAATTCAGCTAAATTTTTAAATTCATTAATCGCCTTTTCAATTGCTTCAAGACTATAAATCTTTTTATTAAACTTAATTACTTCCATTTTCCCATTTCTCCCTTCTTACCCTCTTTGCTCTTCTCATTATCCTCCCATGTTTTTGCAATCCCTAAAGGATCTTCCTGCCAATCTTCCTCCTCAACTTCCTGCAAAAGCTTATCCACCTCATTGGGCACAGCGTTATAAAGCGCGGCTGAAACCACATATTCCCTGATTTTTGCATTTGACTCGCTTACTTTTTCCCGCAACAGCTGATTTAAAAGTTCATTATAAAATTCTCCGGCAATCTTTTCCAAGCCTTCTCTCCCATTTTCCTCTTTTTGCCCTTCTTTCCTTTTAAATATTGCGATGATCTCTGCCTTCGGATCGCCATCTAAAAAAACATACGCCTTATCCAAAAATAAATAGGCGGCATTGTAAATCGCTGTCAAAGAATAAATTTCAGTATTTATGGTAAATTCTATGCTTTGAGCTTGCTTGTTAATTTTAAAATTAAAGCCTTGGTCCATTATCTGTTTTTTTATTTTTAAGGTGTTTGCTGGATTTGGCTAAGCTGCAATTGCCCGCTGGCTGCCTGGCAACAGACCATTTTGCCTGCTGAAGCATCCAGATCAAATACAAAATAATTGGGAGGACAATCCGCTGTGATAATAGGAGAATCTGCCACGCCCACGCCCTGCTTTAAAGTATTATCAACAACTGTCCAGGTCTTAACCACGCATAAATCTTTGGCGCCAAAAGTAATTTTATCAGCCGTAACAGCTCCGGCTGTGGCCGGAATATTCAAGACAGTACTATTGGAAATCTGCAAAGGATTATCCGCGGTTAAATTTTGCAGACCAGAGGCCAATACTTTGTCAACATAAATTGTCCTATTTGAAATCTGATTCACGCTCCGGACATCAAAAGCCAAACCGCTCCTGAGCCTAAAATTTTGATTTAATAAAATGCGGTTGGCTTCCAGGCTCAATGATTTCGCGCCGCCAACCGGCTCTAATTGCAAATTTTGGCTGTTGTCAATTGTAATGGCCTGGCTGGAAAAATTATTTTTGCTAACTTGGCGCAAACCGCTGGAGAATTGGCCGCCAATGTTATTCGCATCACCGCTGTTTAAAAATATTAAATTATTGGAAACGGCCAAAAAATTAGTGGAAATGCTATTATCTTGCTTTTTTAAATTTTCATTAAAGGCATTGCCGACCAGCAAATAATTGCCTTCTGTCCTCAAGATTGAATCAAATAAAAAATTATTATTGGCCGAATCATAATTAAAACCTGCCCAGGCAGCTGTAGCTGAGAGTAAAAATAATGAAAGAATTAGGCAGATTTTATAATGATTGGGCATATTTAAGTGTAAATAATATCTTAGCCAAAGGTTGTCTTATTGTGCAGGCGCTACAGGATAAATAATGCTTAAATTGCAGCAAATTTTTTTATTATTATCGCCTTGAAAACCGGCGGGATAAAGCGTGCTGGTGAAATTCCATGAAGGGTTTTGCGCTAAAAACGTGCTGGGGGCAACCACCGCGCCATTTGCAGGTGAAAGGCAATCAGATGATAAGCTGCTTGCCACATAACAAACATTCTGCAAATTTATTTGCGGCGCTGTTGTCTTCTGCTCTCCTGTTTCATCGGGTAAAGTTATATTATTTAATCTTGCAGTACCGATTTCACCTAAATTTAAATCTTCAAAAACGAGCGTGCTTGGATTTAATTTAATTATTGACAGACAAACACTGTTTGGGCAATCAAGATGCTGAATACAAGTTTTACCGCTATTTGTCCCGCCAGCGCAAAACTTATTCAAGCTATTTAAACTATCTACATACATTATGCTGGTCTTGACTTCACCTTGATTACAATCAGCGCTCCCATCAGCGGCTAAACAGCCCGTAACTTTTATCGGACTGGATGAACTGATCTCACTCCCATCAGCTGCAGATAAATTAAGATCTGAATTTATGCCCAAAATTTTATTTGTCTGAATTTTATAAAAATTTGGATCAATGGCCTCTAATGAGAAATCCGGACCACCATGCCAGATCATGGCTTTTTGCGGACAGTCATTAGTAACATTAACGGATTTGCAAAAATAAATATTAGAATTAATATCTGCGTTAAAATCTGCTCCGATCAAAATATCACCGCTTATTCCGCTTATTTTAGAATTATCTTTGGCTGCAGCTAAATAGCCATTGACCTGCAAATTATCATAAATATAAACTTCATTGCCCTTTTCTAAAAAATAACCCTGGCCTGCGGCCAAGACAAAATTACCGATTAAAATGGTTAAAATAAGGGCGCTGGCAATAAGGCAAAATTTATAGATTCTTCTCATATTAAAAATTATTGCAAAGGGGGCGTGTATTGAATCAGCTTATTAGTCAAAAAAAATGAGCCTTGATTTAATTTTAAAAGCGAGACAGCCAAGCCCGAGCCTGGCAAATCAATAATTTCATTAACCTGTAAATTATCGCTAAAAACGCTATTGGGCGTGAGTGTAATGGGATTTGCAGTCATGATTAAATCTTTAGCTGAAGCCAGAATTATTTTGCCTGTTATTTCCAGCGAGGTTCCGCCCAGGCTTATCCCGCTGCTTTGAGATTGCAATACCAGATTCTGGCCGGAGATCTGGCCAATCTGCAAAAATATATTACTGCCCGTATCGCCAATTTGCGTATTGCATTTGGGAGTTGCGGGATAATCAGCGCAATCAAAACCCATAGATTTTTTTATAAAAAGATCGCGTCCATTGCCCAAAAAAACATTACCTGCGCTCACTGCTGAGCCTGAATCAGAAATATTCAAGCCAACCTGGCAGTCATTGCTATTTGGATCGGCTGCGCAATCAACCCTGTTTGATGGCGCGATTTTAACATTATCCCAGAGAATAATTTTTGTTTTTTGCGGATCAGCATTTGGCTCATAGCTGACAAATCCAGCAGCCTTGGCAAGCAAAACTCCGCTCGTTAATAAACCAGCGATTGCCAGACAAATGATGGTAATCCTATTTAATCTCATAAATCCTACGAATTACGGATCAGTACCTGCCTGCCGGCAGGCGAATATACGAATTTTTTGTGATTTAAAATTTGGAATTTGAATTTATTTTGTCCGACTTCGGCTCGGATTTAAAAAAGTTAAATTTCTACTCTTTAAATCTGAAGCCGAGACGAGTCATTTGCCTTTGCAAACCGTAGTTTGCTACGGCAAACGAAGGTTTGGTATTTGTTATTTGTCATTTCCTCATCCTACCCTTCTATACTCTTCTTACTCTTCCTAATCAAAACCATCACCACAATCGGCGCAACCAGCCAGAAAAACTTCGCCGGATCAGAAATAAATAAATTCCTCATGCCCTCAGAAACATTGTTAACTACCTCTTTAGGCAAATAAGCCATCACAATGCTAATCATTAGTCCTACATGGAAAAAAGAAAACAAAATTGACTGCCACCATCGTCCAGGGCTGTCAGAGGCGGCAATAGTGTGGAGTAAAGCGCTGCGCGATAGCAGAAAAAACAAGGCAATAAAAATGCCCAGAAAAATCGTGACTTTAAAAATTGAGGCATTGTTAAAGTTGATCTCAGCGCTAAAATCATTTAAATAAGGAGCTGTGTTAACTATGGCCAAGCCCATATAAATGCTGACCAAAATCACAATCACGCGGTCGCGGCCTAAAGATAGGCCGTATAAAAAGGCAGCCACCACAAAAAACAAGATTATAAATAAATCCCAATTAGGCTGCGCCCAGTTAATATTGGTTAAAAAATCCATACTGTGGATATTTAATTTTCTTGGCTTTATTATAGCATAAAATCACCTGTCAAACAAAATTCTAGGCAAAAAATGCCCTTTATTCCACAACGAAGGCGCGATAACGATATCGCGCCTACAAGAAGAAGAGTTCCGTTGCATTTTTTGCCTAAAAATTTAAATCCCCTCGCCCCTCAATTCCTCCAACAATTCCTTTTGCTTTTTACTCAAATGTTCCGGGGTTTTAATATTAACTGTCACCAATTGATCGCCTTTGCCTGGCTTCGGCCAAGACGAGCCATAATGCTGAAAATGAGGCGCGCCTTTGCCCCGTAAAATAAAAACATTGCCTGACTGGGTTCCAGCAGGAATTTTGAGTTCAACTTCGCCATCAATAGTCTTAACTGGAATTTTTGCGCCTAAGGAAGCAGCGCTAAATGGTATTTCAATTGAGGTTAAAATATTATTATTTTCACGTTTAAAATATGGATCCGGCTTAACATGAATATGAAGGTATAAATCTCCTGCCTTACCGCCTTTAATCCCAGCCTCGCCAGCGCCTGACATTTTCAAACTCATGCCATTATCAATGCCAGCTGGTATTTTTACATTAATATCTGTTTTTTGCTTTGTTCTGCCTGTACCGCCACATTTTGTGCAGGCTTTTTCCGGCTTTTTGCCTTCGCCTCCGCACTCAGGACAATCTCTGACTGTCTGAATATGACCCAAAATCGTGCGCTGGACAGTACGCACATTGCCCTGGCCCTTGCAGGCCTGGCATTCAGAAATCTTGGTGTCTGGCTCAGCGCCATTGCCATTACACCTATCGCAGGCGGTTAATTTGTATAATTCAATTGTTTTATCAGTACCAAAAACAGCTTCTTTAAAATCAAGATTTAAATCAACTTCAATGTCACGGCCGCGCGTGGTCGTCTTGCGTCTGCGCGTATTTCCGCCAAACCCAAAACCACCGCCAAACAAATCACCCAAAATATCACCTAAATCTCCCATATCCACATCAACATTGTTGTAAGTTCCCCCACCTTGCCTGGCTGCGCGCATAAAATCTTCCCAACCCATACCACCGCCAAAACCGCCTTGTTGATCAAAAGTCGCTCCAAACTGGTCATATTGCTGCCTTTTCTGATCATTATTCAAAACCTGGTAAGCCTCATTGATTTCTTTAAATTTCTTTTCATCGCCGCCTGGTTTATCTGGATGAAAAACATGAGCCTTCTCGCGAAAGGCTTTTTTAATCTCGTCTTTGGAAGCGCTTTTTGCCACGCCTAAAATATTGTAGTAATCTTTTCCCATAATAATTCAATTAAAGGCGAAAAGCCCCTTTGTCCTTATGTCATTCAAAGCATAGCGTGGGATACTGGATGTAATAGATTCTTCACTTCGTTCTGAATGACAAATGGGCTTTTCACCCAACCTAATTCCCCCTTTTCCCTTCAAAATATTCCTTAACATCTTGCAAAAAGTCATCATCCTTGGCCAAATCTGTATTTTTCAATATCTCTTTTATAAAATTAACAATGACCTCTGGCTTAAAACAATTTTCCGGGCCGCCAGGCAGCTTGTCATGCTTTTGCCATTTTTTATAATTGCCAAAAATCACATCGTGTTCAACTGGCACTGAAATTAAAACCAAATCATCAATTTCATGCGGTTTTTCAAGCGCCCTGGCTACCTGTCTTTGCTTATGCTTAAAATCTTCTGATTTGGCGCTTTTCAAAGTAAACTGGATGCCTAGTGTTTCTTCCGCGCCTTCTGATTCTTTTATTTCTTCAAAACCAACCCCGCGATTCTTTTTATGTTTGATTATAAAATCAATTTTTTCCTCTACGTCTTCAATAACTGTGGCCGGCTCGATTTTCAAGCCGTATTTTTTCAAATCAATTGCTACTTTGCTTAAAATATTTTTAATCATTTTTTCAAAAAGCAGTCCGGCTGATTCACTGCCTTTGCTTTCCAGATTAACGCCGATTATCTGATACGTCCTGTCCAAAAGATCATCAATCTGATCGCGTTCAAGCTCACGGCGCTGAATAATTAATTGCTGGTCAAATATTTTAGCGATTTCCCGATCATAGACAGCTTCAATGTATTGGTCCTTAAATTCTTTTGGCACATCGTGACTTAATCCATAATACAAACCCCAATTAATATCAGCCAGTAAATCGCCCTGGCTGACTTTTTGTGTAAATCCTTTTTCTGTCGGGTAATCAAAACTTTGTGTATTTTTGTCAAAATCAATCTGCCTTTTATCAACCTTTAATTTAATTTCTCCTTCCCCCAATGATTTTTCCTTTTCCAATTCTAATCTTTGTTTTGCCAATTCCAAATCAAAAATTCTGCGCCCAGCCTGGCCTTCAGCGCCATAAGTTTCTTTGATTTCTCTTTTAACCTGGGCTTTTTTTTGCTTGTCCTGGCTGGTTTCCAATTCAATTTTTTGTCGCGCCAAAAGAGCCGCTTGCTCATAATCAAAGCTGGTTTTTGTTGGTTGTTCAAATTTTGGTTCAAAATTAGGCATAGTTTTTAAATGAATTTCTGAACCACGAAATTAATTCACAAAAAACACAAAATGTTTTTTTAGTGAGTTTTGTGATAAAAATTTAGTGGTTCAGCTCTCCTAAATAATCGGAAATGGCGTGCCTTTAGGCGCCTCAGCCTCATTAATTGAGCCAAATGACTGCTCATATTTTTCCATATTATCCTGTAAGGCTTTAATAATTCTTTTCATGTGGCCCGGGCTGGTAATAACTCTGGCATTTAAAATTCCCTGGGGCGGCAGAATATTCATAAAATCCAGGACAAATTCTTCTTTAGTGTGCGCTACCTGCATCATATTAGTATACTTACCAGCCAGGATTTCGTCAACGGCCTTAACATTGATTTGTTGCTGACCCTGTTGATTAGGTTGATCCATAAATGTTGGTAATTAGTAATAAGTAATTAGTAATAGGTATTAGATTTATTGATTTGGCGGAATTAGGCCAGTACAGCGCCAGTTTATTTCAGCAGTTTTGGTGGTTTCACTGACCACGCAAGCAGGATTGCAGCCTGGCTTGGTAGCATTTAAATTAGCATCAAACCACCAGGTTTTAGTAATGGCATTATAAGTTCCTGCGCTTAATGCCTCACCGCCTTTAATGCAGGCCTTTTCTGCAATAGCGCGGGCTTCTGCTTCAGAAAGTGCAGAATTAACTTCCGGACAAGGCGCAAATTCGCAATTAGAGCCAGTTCGTCCCACAGCTGAACCATCAGGACAAAGTTTAGCTTCCTGAGTGCAGGCGCGTTGATTGGTGTTATTAGGCAACTGATTTGGTTTGGTGATTGGCTGCAAAGAACAGCCGGCTAGCAAAACAATAAAAGCAAAAATGATAAAAAGCTTTTTCATGGATTTAAAATTATTTATTTAAACTGGCAGACTGGCACGCATTGCAGGGTGCACACTTGTGCCTGCGGATCATGACGGCAAGCTGATTCACACTCTTTAAAAACCCCGCCGAATTTTTCACACCATGTCTGGTTAGTATATTCGCATTCCTGATATTGATCCAGCCAGGTACCATTATTTTTAACGCAATCGCCAGCATAATCCCCGGAGACCGGACCGGGTTGTTGTTCAGAGCCCGGCTCAGAAACAATAGAAGCGCATTGATTGTCAACACAAGCGCAAATATAATTTGTCTGTTCATTCCAGCTGGCACAATTACAATCTTTATCAGTCTGACATTTTACCTCCCAGGTATTGGTTTTTTCCGCCCACGAAGGACAGCCCACTGCGCATTTCTGCTTATAACAATAAGCCTTGTACGGACAATTGGAACGAGCAGCATAGTCCATAGGCAACTGGCAATCAGCGCTTTGAATACAACTATCACCCACTTTGGCTAAAATTTCCGTAAAAGTCTGGTCATTAGCGCGGCATTGCCTGGGATAACTTTCCATAACCGGATTACCAGTTGCGGCGCATTCCTTAAAATTTGTGATAAACTGGGGCTGGTTAAGATTGGCAATGGGTTGATTTGGCTTGAAAATAGACTGCAAAGAACAGCCGGCTAGTAAAACAATGAAAGCGAAAATAATAAGAAGCTTTTTCATGGATTTTAAATTATTTATTTATAACATTTATTTCCTTTTTTCTGTGGCTTTAACTTTTCTAATAATCTTCATCTGACGGATATTTTGATAGGCTAATAATCCCTCTTTATTTTTTGGCCGGAAATATTTGGTTGTTTTCTGATAGACATTTTTTGTTTCATATTCTAAAAGTTTTTCCTGGGCCATTTTTTCCAATAATTCATTAAGCGCGACGTTTTTGGCCATAAACTTAACCAAAAATTTTTCTAATTCCTTGGGGATATTTTCTTTTAGAGAAAAATTTTCCTCAACGCTAAAAAATCTGAATTGGCCATTATTTTTTAAAACCCGCAAAATTTCCTGGATTGCCTGCCTGGCCGCTTTTTTTCTTTCAGGTAAAAGGATCAATGGAATGGCATATCTGGAAAGAATCAGATCAAATGATTGGTCTTTAAATGGCAGCTTCTCAGCGTTGGCCTGAACATATTTCTGTTTAACACTTTCTAAAATTTTGGGCGGTATGTTTTCTTTGACTCGCCTAAGATGAGGATATAATTTAGCCTCATGATAATGCAGAGCCTCTGCTTTTTGAATAAGCGGTGTTTTTCTAATATCCAGAGAATAGACATTCTCAAAACCAGCCATGGCAGCCGCGATGGGAAAATACAATTCTAACCCGCTGGCAATATCCAAAATTCTTTTACCCTGCAAATCAGCGGGGGTTAAATCATAAGCCCGCAAATGCCTTTTAAATTCATCTTTATATAATTTTTCAGTTCTTCTTCGGTCAATTATAGGATAATCAGGAGATAGATCCGGATGTTTTAATATCATGTTATTTTAAAAATATTTTTTTTAATATTAATGATTATTTATTGCCTGGTTCTGCTTTAAGCAATTTTTCTAAAAAAGTTATTTTCTCAATCAAATCTGACAATTCTTGATAATCTCTTAAGCTTTCTGCACCTTCTTGCAATAAATCTTCAGCTTCAAGTAGATCATCAAAAATTTTCTTTTCTATATCATTTAATGTCTCAATTTCTTCAGTTAAGTCAGCTATCAAGCCATAATTTATTTTACTTGCAGATTTCATAAACTCTCTATTGTAAAGCGCTTCTTTATCTTCTATCTGTTTAACAATATCTGTATGCATTTCTTCGAGCATTGATGACTTTTCTTTTATAGTATCAATTAGCTTTTGTATATTTATTTCATTTCCGTGCGAGATTGGTATTGGATTTTCTTTGTTATTCATAAATTTAAATAATCATTCGCATATTATTTGATTTGGTTGATCCGTAAAATTAAATTATTTTTTATTACTTAATTTTTTAACATTCTTTGGCAATTTTTTATCTTCAGATTTCAATTTCCGTTCTAATTTTTTAATATCTTCTTCCGGAGGCAAGGCTTCAGGTCTAATTCCGCTTTTGTCTAAAACCTCGCGGATATTTTGGTTATTTTTCACATGTTCAGAGGTAATTGGCGTTTCGCCCTTCAAAGACTTATCTCGTTTAACATTAAAACTGGTAATTTCATTCGCCAAATCCTTGGCTTTAATTGTCACGCGGGGCAAGAAATCAGCTAATGGTCTATTATCCGCAACTCCCAGCTTACTTTTCATCTCTTGAGTCGTGTGACCGCCAAATAATGCCGCGTCTCCTTTACTGCGAATTCGGGCAAACCCGGCGCCATCTACTCCTCGTTCAAACAAAACTCCTGACAATTCTTTTTCAGACAATGAAAGCTTTTCTCGCGCCTGCAATCTTTCCCATTGTTCTATTCTTTGTTCCACAACTTCTTGTTTCCTGGTCTGCACAGCAAAATAGGTCATGGCAAAAGCGATTTCATCTTTCCTTGGGTCACCATTTTGAGCTATAAGATAACATGCATAACGGGTAAGCATAATATCGGGTATTCCCTTGCTCGCTTCTTTGGGCATAGGGATCGTTTTCGTGACGTCACGAAAATGATCAGCAGTATTTTGTTTTGAGTTTTCGCAGGCGATTTTAGCCTTTTTTATGGCATTTTCAAAATTCTCCCAACGATCATAGCCTAGAAGACTTTGTAATTCTCTAGCATACCAAAACTCCACACCGTCATTTTCATGGGAGCAATCCTCAAAATTCTTATGTAATTTAATAATAATTTGCTTTTGCATAATTTGAGTTAGTATTAAAGGCTGATCCGTAAAATTAAATTATTTTGAATTAAATTATTCCATTGACAAGGCGCCATGTTTGCAGGCAGCAATACATGCCCCGCATTCAGTGCAAGCGCTCTTATCAATTTTAACAATATCTTCTCGTGTAATCGCCTGATTCGCGCAGATTTCAACGCAGCCTACACAAGTCCCGCCGCAGCTGCAACCTGTGCATTTGCCGTCTTTCCAGCAGCATTTTTCATAATTTACAATAATTGGCATAAAAATTATTTTATTTTAATATTAATTTAGTTGCGATTTACCTTGGCCCAAGCCAGGTTGGTTTTGTTGGGACAAAAATAAATATAAAAAAATCTAAATTAATTATTATGACTTTGCCAAGGTTGCTATAGCCTTAATATGTTCCCATGAAATCCCAGAAAAAATATTTGCATCACCTGCTTCTTTAGTTGGGCTATTTGCAAGCGCTGCTATAACTTTTTGTGGACTTTCTTTCAATACAATTGGCGAGCCACTAAATCCTCCCGCAACTGGTCCTGTTATCCTAATTTCTTTCCTGATATCTGTCTCGCACAATTTTATACCCACAACCCCTTCTGAATATGTGGGATCGTGTTTTTGATTCAATAATTGAGTACCCATAGGGTAGCCTGCGTAACCAACTTTAGTTGATACATCGGGATATCTATCTGTTAATTCAAGACCAGTGGAGAATTCATTACCTAAAAATTCTTTAAATTTTTCATCTGTTATATTAGGATTTTTCCTAAACCTTAGAATTGCTAAATCGTGGGCAAAATCAGTAGAATCAATCGAAACTGGAAAATAAATTCCTTGTTTCCCTATTACAAGCATTCCGATTATTTCAGTAGGATTATTTACAAAATCTCTTACAACATGCTCGCAAGTGATTATTACCTCATAGCCTTTTAACAGAAAGGCTGTTCCTATTACATCTAATTGAGGCGGTAAAAAACCCTGCTGTATAGGATCAAATCTGGGTCTTACTAATCCTACCGCGCGTACCCCTGCACAAACTGGTAAAATATTAATTTGTTGGATATGGCTTGATTGGTTCATAAATTTAAAATTATCTTAAAAAATTATTATACTTTTTCGGTTTTATTTTTTTGGGATTCATTTTCAGTTTCTTCTTTCGAGGGTCTATGTGAAATTGAAATAAACCTATTGAGTATATTTTGTAAATCTACTTTTGTCCACCTATTTAATGATTTCCTCAGTTCAAAATAAAACTGATTTAAATTTTGAGGAGTAACTGCAGCAGAACCACTTTTTGGAAATAAATTATCTAATTTTTGAAAAATCTTGTCTGGCAAGCCAATCAAGGAAAGGGCCCAAATTTGGTTTAAGAGTGTATCTATCTCTAATTTTGCATTAAATCTATCAGAATCTTTAAAGCCAGGATTATTCAATATTGGAGATAATGTAATAGCTTTTTGTATCCTTAGGGCAATATCATTATAATGTCCTCTTAAAACCTGCTTTTTATAAATTCTGTAAGAAATATAACTTGCTATAAAAGCGCCAATAATCGCGCCTCCTATAGAAGCTAAAATTGTATCCCATGCCATAATTTTAAATTAATTATTAAATTTATTTCGTTTCTTTATTATTATTTATTTTGTTTTTCTTATTACTTCTGTATATCCAATAAACAATGCCCAAGAATAGCGCGCCTATAACGCCTCCAGATGCCTCTGAGCCATCAGTACTAGTAGCAGAATCGGAATTACTGGGATTGCTAGAATAACTTACAGGCACGGTACTATCGCTTTCCGTGGACAAGGTATTTGTTTCCTGTTTCGGAATATTTAAATTCTCTTGATTATTATTTACCGCATTGACATTTACTGAATTATTTTTTACCGAGGCAGTCGGGCATAAACCACAGTCTTTAGAACAAGATAAACAGGTTTCATCATTATTACAGGTTCCATCACCACAATATTGTTCTGGGGTGGGACAGGAACCACAATCTTTAGAGCATAACAGGCATGTCTCATTATTATTACAGACTCCATCGCCACAATATTCTACTGGAGCAGGACAAGAGCCACAATCTTTGGGGCAAGTATTACAAGTTTCGTTATTATTACATAAATAATCGCCACAATAAGCAACTGGGGCAGAATTGCACTCTGGATAATATGGCGCGCATGTTGCTGATAAAGCCGAACCATCACAGCAAGAGCATCCGCAGACACCACCATGATGAGAACAGCAACCAGACCTAGCGTTTACTAAAACTGGGATAGCAACAAACAATATCACGATACTAAAAATAATTTTTTTCATAGTGGTTTATTATGAAGTACCGAAAAATAAATCAATATTATTTCTTTTCGGTAAATTCACCCTCTTCAGGACTCTTCTTTTCTTCATCTTTCTTAGGTTCTTCTGCGCCAGGCTCACCTTGGCCTTGGCCAGGTTGCGTGCCAGCTTTTGCCTGGGCTTCCTGCTGGTTCTTGTACATTTCCGCTCCAACTTTCTGTGCAGATTGCATGACCGCGTCATTAGCTTTTTTAATCACTTCGGCATCATTACCATCTTTCACCTTTTTCAATTCCTCAATCTTATCCAGCACTTCTTTTTTCAAATCAGCATTAACCTTGTCGCCTAATTCATTTAAGGTTTTTTCAGTTGAGTAAATTAAAGTGTCAGCGGAATTTTTGGCTTCAATCAATTCCTTTTTCTTTTTATCTTCTTCAGCATGCAGTTCCGCATCTTTTTGCATTTTGTCAATTTCTTCCTTGGATAAACCGGAAGAAGCAGTAATTGTGATTTTCTGCTCTTTATTAGTGGCTTTATCAACTGCCTTAACATTTAAAATGCCATTAGCATCAAGGTCAAAAGTCACTTCAACTTGTGGCACGCCTCTTGGCGCTGGAGGTATGCCAGACAAAATAAAGCGGCCAAGTGATTTATTATCAGCAGCCATTTCGCGCTCGCCTTGTAAAACATTAACTTCCACTGAAGTCTGCGAATCAGCAGCAGTGGAAAATATCTGAGATTTGGCAGTTGGGATCGTAGTATTTCTGGTTATTAATTTGGTGGCAATCCCGCCCATTGTTTCAATGCCCAATGACAAAGGCGTGACATCAAGCAAAAGCACATCTTTAACTTCGCCCTGCAAAACACCGGCCTGGACAGCAGCGCCAACAGCGACCACTTCATCAGGATTAACTCCCAGATGTGGCTTTCTGCCAAAAAATTCTTCTACTTTTTTCTGGACTAAAGGCATACGAGTCATGCCGCCGACCATAACCACTTCTTCAATTTCGCCTGGCTTTAAACCAGCGTCAGCCAAGGCTTTTTTCACCGGCTCCATTGTTTTGTCCACCAAATCGCCGACTAATTCTTCCAGTTTGGCGCGGGTTATTTTCATGACCAAATGAACAGGACTGCCATCAGAACCCTGAGTAATAAAAGGCTGGTTGATTTCAGTTTCCACGGCAGTAGATAATTCAATCTTGGCTTTTTCACCAGCTTCTTTAATTCTTTGCAAAGCCATGGGATCTTTGGAAATATCAATCCCGCTTTGCCTTTTAAATTCTGCAAGTATCCAATCAATAATTGTTTTATCAAAATCATCACCGCCCAAATGAGTATCGCCATTAGTAGATTTAACTTCCACGGTATTTGCTGAGACATCTAAAATGGAAATATCAAAAGTACCGCCGCCTAAATCATAAACAGCGATCTGCTGATCCTTTTTTTTATCAAAACCATAGGCCAAAGCAGCAGCGGTTGGTTCATTAATAATTCTTTTAACTTCCAGACCAGCGATTCTGCCAGCATCCTTAGTTGCCTGTCTTTGCGAATCATCAAAATAAGCCGGGACAGTAATAATTGCTTCGGTAATTTTTTCACCCAGTTTTTCCTCAGCATCAGCTTTTAATTTCTGCAAAATCATGGCTGAAATTTCCTGAGGCGTAAATTCCTGGCCATTCATGGCCACCTTAACGCCATCACCAGCTTGAATGATTTTGTAAGGCAAAGTTTCTTTATCTTTTTGCACTTCAGGATCTGTCCAGCGCCTGCCAATCAAGCGTTTAATGGAAAAAATTGTGTTAGAGGGATTGGTCACAGCCTGCCTTTTGGCTAACTGGCCGACTAAACGCTCCCCTGTTTTAGAAATCGCCACAATAGAAGGCGTGGTTCTTGAACCTTCTTTATTTTCTAAAACTTTTGGTTCACCCCCTTCAATAATGGCCATACAGGAATTTGTAGTTCCCAGGTCAATACCTAGAATTTTTGACATATTTTTTTTATTAATTATTAATTATGAAAGCTGAAAGCTGAAACACACAGATTTCAGATTTTCCAAATTTATTTATTGACAAATCTATTTCAGCCTGTTATCCTAAAAATGGTATTTTATACTTATCCTATAAAACTACCAAAAAACAAAAAGGAGGAAAAAGGATAATGCCGGGAGAAACAGTAAGAGCTTTGCATTCAAAGGGGTACGTGGGATTGCAAAAACCCGCAACAAAAGGCCGAATGGTTTTCGTTCACCCAGACTTGCTTAAAGGCAAAAAACAAATAAGCGCCAAACAAGAACTGCGGGGTATTCCCAACCATGTGTTCTGCCTTGTACCAGGAGAAGAAAAACAAATTACCTTTCTTGGGCAAGAAGCAATCCTTCAATCACCGGCCGACCTCGTCTCAGTGCTCATTCCCTGGTATAACCAAAAGAAAAACAATTAGTTCAACCTATACGCCAGCTTTATGCCGTAGCCTAAACACTACGGCTTTTTCTTTTTTAATAAAATTTTCATAGTACCAATGCCAAATGGCCAGGCTTCGGCCTAGTTTTAGCTTGTTTTTGTAAAACAACATAATAACCAGCCTAGGCCGAGCTTTATGGCCAATGGCTTCAATTATTATTCTGCCACAATTACTTTGGCCGCAACCAAAACCTTGCCTTTTAATAAATAACCGGAACTTAATTCAACAATAATGGTATCAGCTTCAACGCCTTCCTTTTTTTCTTTGGAAATCGCTTCGTGAAACTCTGGATTAAATTTCTCACCCAAAGTTTTTATTTCCTCAACGCCATGATCTTTTAATAAATCTTCCAGCTGCTTTTTAATTTGTTTAATCCCTTCCAGCCAATTATTTTTTTCTTCCCCAGCGACTAAAATTGCTTTTTTCAAATTATCATAAATCGGCAAAACTTCCATTAATAAAGTGGCATTGGCAAATTCAAAAAGCATTGCCTGTTTATCTTCAGTTTCTTTTTTAAAATTAATATAATCAGCCTTGGCCCTTTTCCAGCCGTTTAAATACTCGTCGCATTGGGCCTGGAGCCTGGCTAATTCGGTTGGCTGATTGTTGTTTGGTTGTTCTTTTTCATCTGTCATATTTTCCTACGAAATTACGAATTAGTACCTGCCTGCCGCCTGCCTGCCGGTAGGCAGGGCAGGCAGGTGAATATACAAATTGTTTTGGGATTTGAAATTTGTTATTTAGTATTTATTTGTTATTTGAATTTTGTCATTTGTCATTTCAATCTATCCAAAAGCATTAAATCTTGATTAGCGAATTGCGTATATATTCCACCAAAGCCAAATTTTTCCCATAATCCATTCTCTTTGGCCCCAGAATTATAAACAAACCTGACTTTTTATCTTTCAACTGATATTTGCCGATGATTGACGAACAATCATTGCCAAATGGATTTTTCTTGCCTATCAAAATTTCAACTTTATTTATTTTATCAAAAATTTTGGCCACTTCCTCATCCAAATGATCAATGACTTCGGAAATATCCTGAATTAAATTCTGCTCGCTAAATTCCGGCTTTTTAAATAAATTGGATAAACCCGTGTAATAAATATTTTCTTTATCAAAAGCCACAATCACTGTGGCATCAGCTAATTCCACCACTTCTTTGGCTAATTGTTTTAAAAGCTGGTCATTCTGCAACTTGCCTTTTAAAACCTGTTCAAATGATTTTAACCAGGTCGCTTTAATTGCCCGCTTTTCCACAAAATTATCAACGAAAAACTGGTAGCCCTTTTCAGTCGGGACGCGGCCGGCTGAAGTGTGCGGCTGATAAATAAAACCTTCTTTTTCCAAATCAGCCATTTCATTTCTGACAGTGGCTGATGACAACTCTAAGCCAGTACTTTCAACCAAAAAACCTGAACCAACGGGCTCGGCTGTATTAATGTGCTCGTTAATGATGAGGTTTAATAACTTTTTTTGACGCTCGTTCATATATAAAAATGCGAATCTACGAATTATGCGAATGACTCGAATATAATTCGTAGCATTAGCATAGATTCGTAACATTTGTATTATACATTAGCCAGTTAGCACTCGTCAAGTGGGACTGCTAATGCTCTACGAATTACGAATAATATACAAATATACGAATTTCCCTAAATTTAAAAAGGCGGCTAAGGGCGAGATTTAAACCCAATTAACTAAATTAATTGAGCGCCCTTAGCCGCCGCATTTAAAATAACTTATTAGTAAATTAGGGGTATCTTTACAGGGGACTTTAATCCCCGTAATTACTCCGTGTACTTCGCGGACTAAAGTCCGCGATAACATAAAAACATTCAAATTCTATATTAGCACCATTAGCATTCAAACATTCGCATTACAAAAAAATCCCCGCCAGATATAAATCCAACGGGGAAAAAATTCAAGGTTCAAAAATTCAAAAAGGTCAAGTGTTCAAGGGTCAATAGTCAAACTTCCAGGCGAGCGCGACACGCAGGTCTTGATTGGAGAAGCCATCCCAGCGGTTGCTGACACCGAGGCCAATGGCAACCAGATCGCCGACGAAGACGCGGTCGCCATCGGAAGCCAACGAAATTCCCCAGTGATACCATTTCTCAGCAATCCGCTCACCATTATAAACCATATAAATGGTCAAAATGGCTTCACTGAAAACTGTTTCATGGCAACGCTCATACTCCTTGCCGAGTTTGGCTATCTCCTGCTCCTGCGACTTCCAGTCCAGATTGCCGAACTGGCCGCAACAATTGATGAGGTAGTATCCGGCTTGGGGCTTATGAGTCGCCCATTTGTCCTCCGAGGCTTTCAGCCACCAAATGCCCTCTTTGTAAAAACAGGGTTGTTTGCCTTGGTCTGTGCCGCGCTTTTCGCGCTGTTCACGCAGGCTCGTACCATGGATATAGATAAGTCGCCAATCAGCTAAGCCCTTTCTGTTTTCTTTGGCTGCCTTGCGCAAGGTTGCCTTGGAATATCTGATCTTCACCAAATTTTCCAATACTTCAACAGGCCAAATTTTTCCTTCAGGGTCCAGTTCCCAAGCAATAGCTGCTTCATTAGAACTGACTACTTTGTTTTCGCCTAAAACTTTGACCGCAAAATCCAACTCAGGATATTCAATTGCGTCAAAAGTATTACGGTGCTCAATCAGTCCTTGTAAATGTTTATCTGTTAAATCACCTGCCAGATACTGGCCGATGATCTCCTTTAGTTGCCGACCAAACTTTTGATCTGCCTGTACAGACAAATCTTCCTGACGATTTTCTCCCATCGCCATTCTCCTTCTTTGGGTTAAAAACCCATTTTTTTGAGTTTTAGCGCCTACTGACGCTTTCAAAGAACTCTTATTAAAGTAAGTTTACATTTTAAAACAAAAAAGTCAATAGGATACTAATCTACAAATCCGCTACAAATAATACGAATTTTCCCTCAAATTTAAAGGCGGCTAAGGGCGAGATTTAAACCCAATTAATTAAATTAATTGAGCGCCCTTAGCCGCCACCCCTTTTACCCTTTTTACTCTTCTTTCCCTTTTTACTCTTGCCGCAAGGCCACAATCGGATCCAATTTAGCCGCGCTCCGCGCGGGATACAAACCAGAGATTACGCCAACCATTATGGAGACTCCGCAGGCCAAAAGCAAATACAATGGCGACATCACAAATTGCCAGCTAAAACCCAAGTAAGTTGAAATTACAGCAATCAGATAAGAAACCAATGAACCAATAATTATGCCCACAATCCCGCCGGAAAAAGTCACAAAAATCGCTTCCATTAAAAATTGCCGCAAAATGTCAGCGCTTTTAGCGCCTACTGCTTTTCGCAAACCAATTTCAAAAGTGCGTTCAGCCACTGACACATACATAATATTCATAATGCCAATGCCGCCCACAACCAGTGAAATGCCGGCAATAGCAATTAATAACAAGGTTATCGCGCCAACTACAGTATTTAACATATCCATAGCCTCGGCTGAAGTGACGACTGCAAAATCATCTTTATTCGGGTCAGTAATTTTGTGCAGATCGCGCATTAAGGAAGTGATATCAGCAGCCGTGATTTCAGCTTGTGAAATATCTTTTAACTGCACGAAAATAAAGGTTACATAATCAACGCCGGTAATTAATTTTTGCACAGTATTAATTGGCAGATACAACATAGAATCAAAGTCAAAAAACGACTGAGAGCCTTTTGGAGCTGTCACGCCAATGACTTTAAAAGTATTTTTGCCGACTTTGATTTGCTTGCCAATCGCATCTTCATCGCCAAACAAAGTTTTTTTCAAATTCGGACCCAAGACAGCCACTTTGGCCATGGCATTATCTTCATCAACAGTAAAAAACCTGCCTTGCTCAATTTTAGTCGGATCAATCTCAATAAATGAAGGACTGACTGCAAAAATAAAGGTCTGTTTATTCTGGCTTTGATAAGAAGTTATCTGCTGAGTTAAAGAACCTGAATAAGCATTTTTAACATTGTCTAATTTTAAAATGGCTTTCATGTCAGAATCTTTCAGAGTTGTAATTTGGATGCCCGTAGCCATGCCAATGGCATTTTCCGTTGAAACATGGCTGGTTGAAGGCACTTTTACTTCAACTTCAACATAATCAGTGCCAAATGTTGTCAGTTGTCCGATTAAAAACCCCTTTATCCCCTGCCCGACCGATAAAACAATAATCACAGCGGCAATGCCAATGACCACGCCTAAAATGGACAGGATTGTTCTGACCTTGTTTCTTAATAGCGCTTGTTTTGCTATCTGAACTGGCGTTTCAAATTGTTCTAACCAGATTGGTATGTTCATAATTACTTTTTGTTAAATTCTACTACAGATTACGGATACGTACAGATTTACAGATTTGATTATCAATTTGTATTCGTATATCTGTAAGAATCTGTAATCTGTAGTATTACTCGTAACGCAAAGCCTCAATCGGATTTAATCTTGCTGCTCTTTGCGCCGGATAAATGCCAAAAATTAAACCAATTATAATAGAAATAGAAGTCGCTAATAAAATAGAAGTGATTGAAATCGCCAGATCCCAATCATAGCCTAAATAACGGGCAACCAAAGCAACTAAAATCGAGAGCGCTGCGCCGGCAATAATTCCAATAATTCCGCCCAGTAAAGTCACAATCACTGATTCAACTAAAAATTGCAGGGAAATCGAGCTGCTTTTTGCGCCTACAGCTTTTCTCAGGCCGATTTCCCGAGTTCGTTCAGAAACCGAGACAAGCATTATATTCATAATGCCCACGCCGCCAACTATCAATGAAATGGCGGCAATGGCTGCCAAAAAAAATTTAATAGCATCTGTCACTGATAGCAGCACATTTAAAGAATCCTGCTGCGACCTGATGGTAAAATCATCATTGGCAGGATCAGTGATGCCATGCCTTTCGCGCAAGGTTAAAGTAATATCATTGATTGTTACATTTAAATTACTTTCACTATCCACTTTGACCCTGGCCAAAGAACTATAATTTATGCCTAATAAAAGTTTTTGCGCCGTATTTTGCGGGACAAATATCAAACTGTCTTGATTTTGAAAGCCTCGCGTGCCCCTGGCCGGCATCACCCCGATAACTGTGAATGAGACCCTTTTCATTTTTATTTCTTGGCCCAATGGATCAGCATCGCCAAAAAGATCAAGCTTAGCCTGGCTGCCGATTATGGCCACTCTGGCCAAAGACATATTTTCTTCTTTTGTAAAAAACCTGCCCTCTGCCACTGGCGCGTCATCCACAATCGGGAAAAAACTGTTCACGCCGTTGAATGTGCCGTCCATTTGCTGGTCGCGCCAGGAAAATGTGGCGCTGCCCGAATTATAGCCTGTAGCTGCTACCACATGCGGAGCATTATTAGGATTCATTAGCGCATCAATATCTTCATTTTTAAGACTAGTATTTACAATCCCCATTACACTCGGCGGCGGTCCTTTTTCATCACTTTTGCCGGGAAAAATAGCAATCAAGTTTGAGCCCTGGCTTTTGATCTGATTTACAATTAAACTTTGCGCGCCTGCGCCGACTGACATAATAATAATCACTGAAGCAATGCCAATAATAATCCCGAGCATTGTTAAAAACGTTCGGGATTTTTTTGACAGCAAGGCTGTGTATGAAATTTTTAGTAAGGATGATAACTGCATAGGTTTTGAGCTTGTTTGTGCTTGGACTTGGTTTGTGTGCTTGGCAAGTTAATGCTCCTACGAAATTACGAATTTGTACCTGCCTACCGCCTGCCTGCCGGTAGGCAGGGCAGGCAGGCGAATATACGAATTGTACTTCTATTACTTCATTCGTAAATTCGCATTATTCGCAGATTCGCATTATTTTGTCAGTTGGTCTTCCATTTTGGCAAAAAGCCTTTCGGCGACCTGAATATCTCCGACAATATCTCCATCTCTGATTCTAATAATCCTTTGCGCATGCTCGGCTGTATATTGTTCATGTGTTACTAAGACAATTGTTTTACCCTCATCGTTTAAATCCTGCAGGATTTCCATGATCTGTTTGCCGGATTTACTGTCCAAATTTCCAGTCGGCTCATCTGCAAAAATAATTGAAGGCTCATTGACCAGGGCTCGGGCAATCGCCACTCTCTGTTTTTCTCCGCCTGACAGCTGGTTTGACAAATTATTGAGCCGATGATAAAGCCCGACTGATTTGATCGCATTGATAACCTTTTCGTTATCCAACTTTTTGTCTCCATAAACTAAAGGCAATTTAACATTATCAAAAACACTAGTGCGCGGCAGCAAATTAAAAGCCTGAAAAACAAAGCCAACTTCTTGATTCCTAATTTCCGCCAGCTGATCATCATTTAAATCACTCACGTCTTTGCTTTTAAAAAAATATTTGCCAGCAGTTAATTTATCTAAAAAACCCATGACATGCATCAGGGTTGATTTGCCCGAACCAGACGGGCCCATTATCGCCACGAATTCGCCTTTATTAATTTCCAGGTTTATATCGTGCAAGACTTTTGTCACTATTTCCTCGTTGACATAATCCTTACTTGCTTTCACCAATTTTATTAGAGTATTTGTTGACATATATTACTGGCTAGAAAAAACTATAATTGATTGGCCTTCACTTAAGCCGCTCGTTATTTCTGTGCCTTGATCGCCTTTTAAGCCTATACTAACATCAATTTTTTGCGGATTGCCGAATTTTAAAACTTCCACATACGGTTTGCCGTCGGTTGTTTGCTTAATCGCACGATTTGGCACATAGAGCGCATCGTCTTTTTGCGCTGTCTGAATATCAACATTGGCCGTCATGCCTGATTTGACTTCTAAATCTGTCTTATCCAAAGCCACAGTCACTTTATAATAAACCACATCAGAAAGCAGGGTCTCTGCCACATCAATATAAATCGCCTTGCCCGTGAATTCTGTAGAGCTGCCGTAAGCATCCAAGGTTATTGTCACCGGATTGTTTATTTTAATTTTAATAATATCAGATTCCGGCACATCAACTTTGATCTGGAAATCATTTTTGCCCAACATGGAAATAGCGGGCTGTGATAAGGTACTATTGCTTGAACCGCCATAACTTACCTGCTCGCCGATTTTATAATTAATAAAAGTAATAATGCCGTCTGTCGGCGCATAAATCGTATAATCATTTAAATTACTCAAAGCCAAATCAACCGCGGCCAGCGCTTGGTTAACTTGTGCCTGATAATATTGAATATCTGTTACGCGCGCCGGCGCTTTTTTTAAATCTAGCTGCGCTTTAGCCAGATTATATGCGCCTAGAGCATTATCAACAGCAGCTTTGGACTGTTGAATCTGCAAATCCTTATTAGCCAAGGCAGAATTAAAATTGTTTTGGTTTGTATTTAGAGTGGCAGTGGCAGCATCAACTGCTGAATTATAAGCTAATTGAACAGACGAAAAATTCTGATATGAGCTCTGCAAAGCGCTGAGATTGGCACTGTCTGTGGTTTGTTCTGCCTTAACCAGGGCTTTGGCATTATCAACTGTAGTCTGAAAAAAACGCGCGTCAACCACGGTTGAACTGATCGTGTTAAACAAGCTATTTAAACTGATATTTATATAGTTATACATTTCAATTGATTTATTAGCCACTGCAATCGTGTCGTCATAGGTCAAGGCTTCATCTGATTTATTAAGCTGGTTAATCAAGTCAGTTAAATCTTCTTTAGCCAGCATATAATAGGTCCAGGTATTATTTTTTGACTGCTCGTCGCCTACATTGCTCAGATTAATAAATTGATAATTAATAAAATCCAAAGAAGTATTAGCGGCATCAGCCTTGCTTCTGATTGTAGTAATCAAATTCTGCCAGGCGTCATTCACGCTTGTTAAATTTGTATCCTGCGCGTTTTGCAAAGCTGTCTGGGCGTCTTTAATATTTTGCTGCAAAGTATCAAGATCCTTGCCTAATTTTGCCACCAGATTATTATAATCCACCTGAGCGCTTTCATAAGCGATTTTGGCATTATTTACGCTTTCCTGGGTAACATTTATATCTTCTTTGCTTGCGCCAGCCAAAAGACGGTTTAAATTAGCGCTGGCAATATCCAAATTGGCCTGAGCTTGTTTGACCTGGATTTCCAGACTGCCAGCATCTAGCCTGGCCAGGGCATCGCCGGCTTTTACATCAGCGCCCTCTTTAACCAAAATTTCTTTAAGCGTGCCTGGATTTTTAAAATTCAAATCAATGGCAGCAGCGGATTCAACTGTGCCTGTTTCTGAAACTGTCTGGGTTAATTTCCCCTTTTTAACAGTATCGGTAACATATTGGATTTTTTTGCTGCTTGAAGAATTAAAAAAAACAATCACGGCAATTATTAATATCACCAGAATAATCCAAAAACTTTTTTTCTTCAGCAATTTTTTAAGAGGATTTGTGAGCCATTGTAGCTTCATATATCATTATCTTTTTACTTTTTTTAAGTTCTCCAGAGTTTTAGTCATCTCATTTATCATTATATCAAAATTTTCAGCTTTAATAAACACGATAACTTTATGCAGCCGCGAAAAAACAAAAAACTTATCTCCGGCCCTGACTTTCATTTCCTTTCTAATTTCCTTAGGGATGACTACCTGGCCTCGCTCGCCTACTGTGGCCGAGCCATAATTTTTTATGCAAGCGACATTTTTCTGAATCATAAATTTTTTTAATCTTAAATTTGAATTTTTTTAAAAAAATAGCTGCCCAAAAATAAGAATATCAGGGTAACAGAGCTAAGAATTAGAATATCAAAGCTTAAACCGTAAAAACTGGCGCCAATAAGAAGATCGCGCAAAGCATCAATCCCATATGAAAGCGGATCTAATTGGGCAATGATTGAGAGCACCTTTGGCAAACCCTGCAGAGGAAATAATGCGCCAGACAGAAAGAATAAGGGCATGACTAAAAAATTCATAATAAGCTGAAAACCCTGCATATCATCAAGAAAAGAAGCAATCATCGTGCCTAAGGCAGTAAAAAGAAGCGCTATGACAAACATGACAGGGATAGAGGCAATAATTAAAAACCAATTATAAGGATGAAAACCAAAAAGCAGAGAAATCAAAAGAACGATTAAGCCTTGAGCAGTGGCCACGGTCGCGCCACCCAATGTTCTGCCAATCATAATGCTGATACGCGACATTGGCGCCACCATCATTTCTTTCAAAAATCCAAATTGGCGGTCCCATATTATTTCAATGCCTGTGAAAATCGCGGTAAAAATAATACTCATGCCTATAATTCCAGGCGCTAAAAAATTAAGATAATTGCCCTCGCCCGCTTTTTGAAAAACCGAACCAAATCCATAACCCAAGGCTAGCAAAAAAAGCAGGGGCTGTCCCAAGGAACCGATAATGCGCGACCTGGAACGCAGATAGCGTTTGATTTGTCTCAACCAAAGAAAATATATCTTTTTCATAAATATAAAGGTTATCTTCTCCAGCTACGACGCGCCAAGCGCATTCGATCGCTAGCGTTCGCTGTTTCCTCACGGATGGTATTTCCGGTTAAGGCCAGAAAAGCTTCTTCTAATGAATTAGTTTTTGTTTGGCTCTTTAATTCCTCTGAGGTGCCGGTCGCAATGATTTTCCCGTGGTCAATAATGGCAATCCTCTGAGCGATTTTTTCCGCTTCTGCCATATAGTGCGTGGTAAAAAAAATTGTTGTCCCTTCATTTTTATTCAATTCTTTCAAATATGTCCACATCAAATTTCTGGTTTGCGGATCAAGGCCAATAGTTGGTTCATCCAAAAAAATAATTTTGGGATGATGCAAAAGGCCGCGGGCGATCTCCAGTCTTCGTTTCATGCCCCCGGAAAATTCTTTGACCAAACTATCTTTGCGTTCCCACAAATCAACAAATTTTAAAAGTTGCTCCGCCCTTTCTTTGCGCAATTTATCAGGCACATCATAAAGCACGCCGTGCAAATCCATATTTTCCCAGGCGGTCAGCTCATCGTCCAAACTTGGGTCTTGAAAGACAATGCCAAAAGAACGGCGAGCCAAATCAGGCTGATGCACTGGATCATGCCCATCAAGTATAATTTTTCCACCCGTAGGTTGGAGCAAAGTTGTCAGCATTTTAATCGTTGTTGATTTGCCGGCGCCATTCGGCCCCAAAAATGCAAAAATTTCTCCTTCATTAATATTAAAGGAGATATCATCAACTGCCACGAAATCATGAAACCTTTTAGTCAGATTATTGACTTCAATCATAAATATAATCCCCTAAGTTTAATAAATTATTTATTAATTATGAAAAGTATGATTTTTCATACTTTTAATTATAGCAGACGTTTTTTAAACTGTCAAAAAACGTCACTCGCAAGCGACGTTTCAAGAAAAAGAAACGGGATACCTATTAAGGTATCCCGCAAAAAAGTGAAAGAATGAGTAAAGGGGTTTAAATTGTTGGCCGAATTTGTAGCCGCAGGCGCAAGTGCCTCCTGACATATTGCCCTGGTAATATTGCCCGCAAATCGGGCATTTTCTCCAGACAACCATGGTGTCCACCCCCTTTGTTTCGCTTGCAGAGCCTAACTGACTCTTAACTTAATTATAAACCTTTTATGAGATAAAATATAACAAAAAAAGCCAGGCATGTGCATAACTTTTTCTGGTAAGGCCGCCTCGGTCTCGGAATTATTGTTTAGAGGAACCTTAGGGCTTATTTGAATGTGTATTTAAGGGGTGCGTGAAGCACTCAGGTCAAAATTACTTTAGACGAGCGATCAATAAAATTTTATCATATGGGGGTAGTATGAATTAATTCTGTTGAAAATTTCTATGGTTGCAAGTCACTGAAGTTCGCACTCTCGTTAAAGTAACCGCTCTTAATTTCAATGCCTGGGAAGTGCGAACATGCTTACAGCGATCACGA
>Ga0265297_10000763_pt1 | contig 89096 bp, 59 predicted proteins | sample Munlanlwell13791_FD_192502 | JGI IMG/M metagenome (GOLD analysis project Ga0265297, IMG submission 192502) | Leachate microbial communities from a municipal landfill in Southern Ontario, Canada - Leachate well 137-91 | ecosystem: Engineered > Solid waste > Landfill > Unclassified | place... | reverse complement strand
ATACGGGGTATGCAGTTGCAACAAGCGGAAGCGCGGCGCTAACTGTAAACGCCGGCGTAGACAACACTGCCATCGATGAAAATACCTCCTCCGGCCGCGGCGTATATTGGAACTCGACCGGCACATTGAGTATCACAGGTAACATCATTAACTCTACGGGCACAGGCTCTGGATACGGCCTATACTTCGCCGCAGTTCCGACATTAGCTACCATAACAGGTAACATAACAGGCGCAGTAACAAGCACAGCTACAGGTACAGTATTAACAGATACTAATACATCCACCAATACCTTCTCCGGTGTTATCTCTGGCTCTATGGCTATTGCCAAGGAAGGCTCCGGCACTCTCATACTATCCGGCAATAACACGTTTAACGGTGGAGTCGCGATTAAGAAAGGTACCGTTCAGCTCGAGACTAGCGCCAATGCCGCAGGCACCGGTACGATTACTCTTGGTAATACTACGGGCACTGATTCAGCCACACTTCTTGTTGCAACAACTGGTTTAACCATAGCCAATCCGATAGCGCTTGCCACTAACGCAACCGCGGGTACCCTCACTATCGGTAACACCGGTACCGCCATATCAACGATATTCTCAGGCGGCGTAACAGGCACCAATAGCTTCACCATAAATACCAATGCTACCACAGGTACTATCGAGTTCTCTACAGCTACAGTCAATAACACCGGTACCATCACCCATATAGGAGCTGGCAGTGGTGATACCACCATAAGCTCTGTTATTGGTTCCAATGTAACCGGCATAATCCAGAATAGCTCTACATCGAAGCTTGTATTATCAGGTAATAACTCAAGCGTAGGGTATGTCACCATATCCAGTGGTACCCTGGAACTCTCAGGCACTACCAACCTCAATGTATCCGGTAACTGGGTAAATAGCGGCATATTCACAGCTAACCAGAGCACGGTTACATTAAACGGCTCATCAGCCCAGACCATCATTTCAGGCGGGACGGGCACGGGTAAGAATTTCTATAATATAACTATTAATAATACCTCAGGCGGGGTAAGCCTCTTAACCAATGACTTAACCCAGGCTACGGGTGGTGTACTCGCCTTTACAAAAGGCACACTCAATCTTAACGGCAAGACCTGGACGCTTGGAGCGGACTTTGCGCCGGCTCCAACATCCGCGGTAGAGCTTGATATCAACGGTGGCACATTGAATGGCGGCACTGATTACAACATGACGTTGTCTGACAGCGACATGACAATCATTCATGCTTCCGGCATAGTCAATTGTCACGATTTTGCGTTGACGGCCGGGACATACACTTGCTCCGGTAATGCGGCCATCAACGCTTCGGGCAACGTAACCATAACAAGCACATGGACCAATACAGGCTCTACGATAACGATGTCCGGTTCGGATAAGACTATCGACGCGAGCCAGGCGCTCAATAACCTGACTATCGACGGCTCCGTATCCGTCGTTAACAATGACCTTAACGTTACAGGCAGTCTTATAGTAAATTCTGATAAGACCCTCGATATCGGAGCTAAGTCGCTCGCGGTATCGGGCACGCTCACGAATAATGGCACAATAAAACTGGTCGGCGCCGCAGACCAGACGGTAACTGCTATCACAGGCGGCACGGTCATATATATAGGTAATGGTACATATATAGGCCTGAGAGCCGGTTACCTGTATTACAACCTGATATTCTTCTCGATCCTCGGTACGGGCAACTGGACGCTTGCCGATGACCTGATAGTAAATAATAATCTTATTATCACATCCGGCACGCTTATAAGCTCGACATATAAGACGACGGTTAACGGCTACGTCCTTATTAACGGCGGCACATTCAACGCGAGTAACGCCGCCGCCGATCTCGATTTTAACGGCAACTTCAAGATGACGTCCGGCACTCTCTCGGCTCCTGCGGTACTCGACAATACGTCATTCACAGTGGCGGGTAACTGGGAAATTTCAGGTTCCGGCATATTCCTGCCGAATAACGGCAGAGTGGTTCTTGACGCGGGAACGACAGGGAAGACGATAATGACTACATCCACCGGCGCGTGCGCCTTCTATGATGTCAGGTTCGATAACGCAAACGGCGGATGGACGCTCTCCGATGACCTTACGGTGAATAGCGGCATTACGATCGCCGCCGGTACGCTCGATGTCTCGGCCTCCGACCGTACCCTGTATGTCGGAGGTAACTGGACCAACGCCGGCGCGTTCAATGCGCAGTCTGGTACGGTCGTATTTAACGGCACAGCTGCCCAGACCATTACCGCCGGCGGCACAGGCTTAGGCAAGACGTTCTTCAATATGACCATAACCAACGCTTCAGCCGCCGGCATCATATTCGCCGACTCATGCACGATCACCGGAACATTTACTGACACGACTGCGGGTTCGAAACTCACGTTCAATGCCGGGTCTACTTATGCCTTTGCCAATATAAATATAAGCGGTACGGAAAATAGCCTCATTATCATGCAAAGCTCCGCCGCGGACGAGTGGTTCTTCAACGTCAGCCAGACCAGCCCCGTGGTCTCTTACGCCGAAGTATCTTATTCCGACGCTTCCGGCGGCAGCACCATAGACGGAACCAATGGCTGTGTGGATGCCAACTATAACAAGAACTGGATATTCCCCAATATCGGTATTACGGTCTCCGGAACGTCGAACTCTGCCGGCACGGTTTGGATAGCCGTAAACGGCAGCAGGAAAGAGGGCAGGGCCGGCACGATCATCGATAGCGTATGGCTGATCGCGTTCGTAAAAGTAAACAGCGGCGATATCGTTACGGTGTGGATAAATAATCCCGCGACCGGCAATGAGTCTACGGCAGTGGTCAAATACTCCGGCTCAGGTAACATCATCGGTATAGTCCTCGATAAGCACACTCTCTCGGTCGGTTCGGCAAGCCAGCAGAGCCTGACCATAGCGGATATGTCCCTGTATACTCATAGCGATAACGCGGATGTAATGCACGGTGTAAGCAGCGGCGTACTTACCGTTGACGCAGGCGGCACATTTACGGACGCCAAGATAAAGGTACTTTCCGGCATCACCTTTACTATTGGCTCTACAGAGACCCTCAATACGCACGATGTGGAGATAGCCGGCACTCTTATCGGCACCAGTACCGCTACATTTAACGTCTCCGGCGACTGGGTCAATAACAATATCTTTACGGCCGGTAACTCTACGGTCAATTTCAACGGGACCGATACGCAGATTATTAATGCCGGCTCCAGCAGTTTCTATAACGTGACTGTCAATAATGGTTCCACGAACGGCGTTAAGCTTGCGGCCAATACGGTCCTTGTCATCGGCACAAACGGTATACTCACTATCAATACAGGAAAGCGGCTGGACTTAAACGGCGCGGGCCTTACCGTTACCGGAGCCTCGTTCGTTAACTCCGGTACGCTGCAACTGCAGGGCAACGAAACTTTATTGGACTTTGTTAACGATACCGCCAATAACGGTACGGTGAAGTATACCGGCACCGGCACGTATACCGGTCTTAAGGCCGGTTACAATTACGCTAATCTCATAATCGATGCGGGCACATATAATACAGGAGATAATTATCTCCACGTACTTATTGGCTTCAACAATAACGGCACCATCGTTGTCACGACCGGAGACGTTACGCTGCCGAGAAATCCCACTACAGGGAAGTTCAAGTTCACAGTGGCCAGGGACCTGCCGGGATATAACTATACAAACCTTGAGCTTAGCGCGTCGGGCAGTTATACGATCATGGGCGATTGCGTATTCGGTACCCTTAATATGAGCGGTAATGGGACATTGACCATAATACCATACAAGGGTGATGATACGGGAGTAACGACAGATACGCTCCAGGGCAGCGGCACCATCGTGACGCAGGATTCCGGCGCAAAGACAGTATTACCGGCTGGCGCTAATGTTACATTTACATCTATTGCTACCGCGCTGCCGGGTAACCAGTATAGTGTGCTGATATTGCAGAAGGGCGGTTCGGCTCAAGGCGATATAACGGCCGACCGTCTCGACATTGGCACGGGCAGGACCCTTAACATGAATACGAGAAGCCTGGCGGTTTATACTACTCTGAATAATAACGGTACCATAGTAGTAGGAGCGGGCACCCTGAGCCTGCCCACGGGCGTTAATGCCGGTAATTTCACGTTCACCGATACCAACGACATACCCGGAAGCGCATATGCGACCCTTACAGTGAACGCCGCCGCGAAGACTCTTACGGCCCTGGACGATATTACGGCTGCCAATCTTACGGTGATAGCCGGCGCCCTTAATATAGGAAGTCACGACCTCGCGGCAGGTTCGATCTCTAACTCAGGTACTATAAAGCTGGTAGGCACGGCCACGCAATCCGTTCCCGTTATCACCACAGGCACGGTAGAGTATACCGGAAGCGATTCTTACACGGGTCTCAGGGCGGGCAATTATTACAACGCCCTCAAGTTCTCAGGCGCAGGCAGCTATGCGCTGGATAACAACCTGACGGTTACAGGCGCTCTCGAGATCTCTAACGCGTCCGGCATCCTTGATATAGGAGGCCGTAACCTCGCGGCGGGCTCGGTTTCCAACTCAGGCACGATAAAATTAGTAGGCGCGGCTGCGCAGTCTGTTAACAGTATCACGACGGGCACTGTCGAGTATACGGGCAGTAACTATTACACGGGTTTGAGAGCCGGAAATATCTACGGGGCCCTCAAATTCTCCGGGACAGGCACCTACGTATTAGACAACAATTTGAGCGTGACTAATGCCCTCACGGTCTCCAACACCTCCGGCATCCTTGATATAGGAACGAATAACCTCGCGGCGGGCTCGGTTGCCAACTCAGGCACGATAAAGCTGGTAGGCGCGGCTGCGCAGTCGGTTTCCAATATCGCGGCAGGTACGGTCGAATATACGGGCACATCGAATTACACGGGCCTTAAGGCCGGCTATAGCTATGTCAACCTGATAATAGATTCCGGCAACTATAATATTACGACTAATGATCTCAGCGTCTCGGGAAGCTTTATAAATAACGGCACCATTACGGTTTCGACCGGCAATGTGACGAATATACCGGCCGGCAATGCAGGCAGTTTCACGTTCACCGCTAACAATACTGTCCCGTCCAGGACGTATAATACCCTTGCGTTAGACGGTATCGATGCCTCGTTTATTGCCGCGGGCGGCATAATAACGGCATCGACCTTGAATGTTACCAACGGCGTATTCAACCTGTCCAATAACAATGCCAGCGTAATCGTTTCCGGCGATTTGACAATAGATTCCGGCGGCGCGGTAGTGAAAGGTTCTTCCGGCACGTGGACGTTTAACGGCAGCGGATCGGCAAGCTGGATCGATTCGACTGTCGCGGGCCAGGACTTAGGAAATGTATCGATAGCTGGTAATAACAAGACCGTCGTGGCAAATAGTAATGTTAAGGCGGCCTCGGTCAATATAGCATCCAATAGCATCTTCGACATAACCGGGCATACGCTCACCCTGACAGGGACCGGCACGGGCCAGAATGCTCCTTTGATAAAGAACGGTAGTTTACTGATCGATAATTCTACGGTCAAGTATACCGGCGCGGGCAGTGATACCGACATAGCGGCGATACCGTATAATAATCTTATGATATGGCCGGGTGCAAGCACTACATACTACCTCGCGGGCGACCTGGCCGGGCTGAATAAGGTTCTGGGTGTTACGACCTTGGGCGGCGCCGTTACGCTCGATGCCGGCCTGGTAACCAACTATAACCTGCAAACGGACGGCATTACCATAAATTCCGGCGCAAGGTATATGGCGCGCGGATCGAATATCGTCGTGACGGATGACTGGACGAATTACGGCACATTCACGTGCGGTAGTTCGAAGGTTGTACTTGACGGCGTATCCACAACTGCGCAGTTTGTGACGACCGGCGGCGCCGATTCGAAGTTCAATATACTCGAGATCGAGACCATGCGGCAGGGCGGCGGTTACGACGTGGTATTTGTCGACGCTTTACATGCCAACGTCCTGTACCTGGGCGCCCAGGGCTATGAGTCGGATAAGACATTCGCCTTTGCTACGGGCACGGCAAACGTGCATACTATAAACAGCGTCTTCACGACGACCGGTTGCCAGTATAAGATAATAAGGCTCGTGCCGGTCAATTCGACCGAGACCTGGTACTTAAACGCGCCGGACAATGCGAACCTGTCGTATACCGATATCAAGAATTCATTCTCGGTGAATGATATATACCTGACCAATTCGCATAATGCCGGCGGTAATAACGCCAAGTGGCATTTTACTGCCGTGACTTCATGCGGTACCGGTAATTGGGGCAACACCGCTAGCTGGACCACCGGCTATGTGCCGACCGAATACGATCTGGTCATGATAAGCGACGGTATACTTTCACTCTCTGAGGTTACCACAGTAGCCGGTATTACGATAAACAGCGGGAAGACGCTTACTCTCGGCGGCCATAATTTGACGGCCGCGGGCGGTATCACCAATTACGGGAACCTGATCCTTAACGGCAGTGAGGAGATAACCGGAGCAATAACGAACGCGGCCGGAAGCACGGTCAAATATTGCGGCGCAGGTACCTATGAGGCGCTTAAAGCCGGCACAACGTATAATAATCTAGAATTCGCGAACGCGGCCGGTATATGGAAGATGAATTCGAATCTTACGGTGAGCGGCGCGCTCAATATTACAAGCGGCACGGTGAACCTGAACGGCAAGATCATCACGGTGACGGGCGGCATAGTAAATAGCGGGGGGCTCATAGTTAACGGCAACGAGACATTGAGCGGCGCAGTCACGAACAAGTCCGGCAGTACGGTCACGTATAACGGTTCGGGCACATTCGACCAGCTCAAATGCGGCAATTCTTATTCCAACCTCGTCTTCAACGGCAGCGCGATATGGACTCCGAATTGCGATATAGTTGTTACCGGGACGCTGGAGATAGTGAACGGAACATTAAAAGGAAGCAATAATACCATAAAGGTTAGCGGCAACTTTACGGTTAATGGCCAGTTCCTCGCGGAGAATAGCACGGTGGTATTTGATGATGCCAGCAAGGTGTCGTACATCCATGGTACGACATTTACTAATCTTAGCATAACCACTCCTGGCAAGACGGTCGTTATCGACGCAGGCCTGACAGAAACGATCACCGGCACCCTGACCATAACAGGCACGTCCGGCCAGCCGGTAACATTACTTAGCGGCACGACGGGCACGCAGTGGAATATCAATCCGCAGGGTACGATAAATATCTCCAACATCCAGGTCCGGGATTCGAATAATATAGGCAGGGCTATATCGGTGCCGTATACCGCCAACCTGGGCAATAATACAGGTTGGACATTCATTTATCCTTCGCATGGCGGTTCCATTAATACCAATACGCCGCAGATAAATAACAGCCTCTTCCTGTTCAGGTATGGTTCATCAGAGCTTCCTCTATATACAACGGCATCTGACCTTATAATCACTCCGAGCGGCGCCGCTATGGTAGCGCCGGCCGCGATCGGCAGGAGCGCGTTGGCACCGGCTACGGCATTCGGTATGCACATCCCGGGAATCAATTATGCGTTCATGGGCGTAACCGGCAGCGCGATACTGCAGCAGCCTCTGCCGCCGAATGCGTTTATGGGCGTAACCGGCAGCGCGACATTGCCGCAGCTTATGCCGGCGAGCGCGTTCGCGGGCGTAACGGGCACAGCGCTTATGCCTGCGACGTTGTCGCAGAGCGTCTTTAACGGCGTGCAGGCCGGCGTACAGCTTCCTCCGAGAGTTTCGTTCGACGGCGTACAGCCGACGGCCCAACTGCCCGCGAGGGTATCATTCGACGGTATGGAGTCGATGGTCCAACTGCCTGCCAGGATCTCGTTCGAAGGTGTTCAGCCTGCGGTCCATCTGCCGAAGGGCGTATCGTTTGCCGGTATACAGCCGACAGCGCAGCTGCCGGAGAGGGTATCATTTGCCGGCGCTCAGCCGACGGTTCAACTGCCCGACAGAATATCGTTTGAAGGGATGCGGTCTGCGGCCCAACTGCCCGCGCGGGTTTCGTTCGATGGAGTGAGCCCTGCGATCCAGTTACCGGAAAAGATATCGTTCGCGGGTATGCGGCCGGCAGTACAGTTGCCAGAAAGAGTCTCGTTCGAAGGCGCTCAGCCTGCAGTCCAACTGCCGCCGAAGACTTCATTCGAAGGTATGCAGTCCGCGGTTCAACTACCCGCGCAGGTTTCGTTCGAAGGCATGCAGCCCACAGCTCAACTGCCTGAGAAGATTTCATTTGCCGGCGCGCAGCCTGCGGCACAACTGCCGGAAAGAGTTACTTTCGAAGGCATGCAACCCACAGCTCAACTACCTGAAAAGATATCGTTTGCCGGCGCTCAACCTGCGGTACAGCTGCCTCCGAGGACCTCGTTTGAGGGCATACAGCCTACGGTTCAGCTGCCTGAGAAGGTATCGTTTGACGGAACGCAGTCTACGGCAGCGCTGTCCCAGCCTCTGCCAAAGACGGTGTTCGAGGGCATGCAGCCTGCCGCCCAGTTACCTGAGAAGGTTTCATTCGAAGGAACGAGGGCGTCAGAGGTACTGCCTCCGTCTGCGATACAGACACTCAAAGAAGCGGCCGCGTCAGCCACTCTTCCTGAGACGAAAGAGACGTTTAAGGAAATCGGCGCTACGGTCCAACTGCCTCCGAAGACTTCGTTCGAAGGCACTCAGGCTGCCGTAACCATGCCTCCTAAGGTATCGTTCGAGGGGACGAAAGCGGATGTCAGTTTGCCGGAAGATGACAGGTAATCCTCGTATTGTATTAATATTATAATTGTGATAATATGAACTTACTATGCTCATCGACACACATTGTCATCTCTCGTTTCCTGATTTTGACGGGGACCGGGATGATGCCATAGATAGGGCGAAAAAAATAGGCGTTACCGCAATAATCGATGTCGGAAGCTCGATCGAAGGCACGCGCCGTGCCGTCCAGCTCGCCAAGTCGCACGACATCGTCTACGCTACGCTCGGTGTCCATCCCCATGAAGCAGGGTCCGTTACCGGCAACGTTATGGCCGGATTTAAGGAACTGGCCGGAGAGCGTAAAGTCGTCGCTATAGGCGAGGTCGGGCTTGATTATTACCGCAACCTCTCTTCTAAGGATGTGCAGGAAGCGGCATTCAGAAAATTCATCGCTCTGGCCCTAGAGCTGAACCTGCCTCTTATAATTCATTCCCGGGAAGCAGGCGACGATACCATAAAAATATTAAAGGAATACGCACGACGAATAAAGGGCGTCATGCATTGCTTTTCCGGTGACGAACGATTTTTAAAAGAATGTCTCGACCTTGGTTTATACATATCCTTCACATGCAACCTCACTTTCAAAAACGCCGGGGAACTGCGCCTGGCGGCGCGGAAGGTTCCTGTGGAGAGATTGCTCCTGGAGACGGACGCGCCGTATCTGGCTCCGCAGATGCATCGCGGTAAACGGAACGAGCCGGCATACCTGAAATACCTGGTCGCGCAATGGGCCGAGATTACGGGCCTGACCCAAAATGACATAGCGAGGATAACGACGCACAATGCCAATACGCTCTTTAGGTTATCCCCTGCGGCTAGGTCGAAAATAGCGTACGGGATAAGGGATTCGCTCTACCTTAATATAACTAACAGGTGTACCAATAACTGCGATTTCTGCGTAAGGCGCGATACGGATTTCGTTAAGGGCCACAACCTGGTGCTGGATAAAGAGCCGGATATAGGTGAGATATTGGAGGCGGTGGGCGATCCGGCCGGATATAAGGAGATCGTCTTCTGCGGTTACGGCGAGCCGACCATAAGGCTCGATGTCGTAAGAGCGGTCGCGAAAGCGTTGAAGGCAAAGGGCGCTGTGATAAGACTCGTTACGAACGGCCACGGCGACCTTATAAACTCGAGGCCCATAGCCGGGGAACTGGCGGGCCTTATAGATAAGGTTTCGGTCAGCCTGAACGCCGATACCGAGGATAAGTATAACGATATATGCGTCCCTAAGTTCGGCCCTGGAAGTTTCAAGCACGTCATCGACTTTATAACGGAATGTGCGGCTCGTAATATAGATACCGAAGTAACGTGCCTTGACCTTGAGGGTGTTGATATACAAAAATGCGAGGAGCTGGCAAAGTCGCTTGGCGCTAAATTCAGGCTCAGGAGATACGGAGTTACGGGATAGGTGGATAACTCAATATGGTAAAAGTTTCGCTCGCACGATGCAATGATTATAATCCCGACAGGGTCTTCGCCGCAGTGAAGAAGGCGGTCGATCTGGTCGGCGGAATGGAAGCCTTCGTAAAGAAAGGCGCAAAGGTCCTGATAAAGCCGAACCTTCTTTCGGCCCGCCGTCCCGAGGATGCGGTCGATACGCATCCGGAAGTGGTGCGCGCTGTGGCGCGGCTTGCAAAACTCTCCGGCGCAGGCGTCGTGCTTCTCGGCGATTCGCCGGGAGGGTACGGGGCTGATATGGACGAGATATTCGACAAGTCCGGGATGCGGGCGGTGGCGAAAGAAGAAGGTGTTGAGCTTGTTAAGTTCACTGCATCCAAAACAGTTGACGGCATACCTTTCACCCGTTACATATTCGATTGCGATTGTGTAATATCTGTGCCGAAATTGAAGACGCACCTTGTAACTATCCTGACGGCCGGTATCAAAAATATGTACGGTACGGTCGTCGGTCTTTATAAGTCAGAGCGCCATTTGAGCGCGCCAAAGGGAAAAGATTTTGCGAAGGTTATCGCGAAGGTCTACGGGATAGCAAAACCCCATCTCACGGTCCTGGATGCGATCAGGGCAATGGAAGGGGACGGCCCTTCCGGCGGCCAGCCGAGGAACCTTAATCTCGTTATGGCAGGGCCTGACGCAGTCGCCATAGATACGATAGCCGCCGCCATCGTAGGGATAGAACCGTTGGATGTGCTGGTTACTAAAGAGGCTTTTCGGTCCGGTTTCGGCGAGGCGGATCCGGCTAAAATAGAACTGGCAGGCGATGATGCCGCAGGTTTTTTTCTTCCGAATTTCAAAATGCCGCAGACTATCCCTTTGGGGTTTGTGCCGACCGCAATTGCCACTGCCGCCGCGTCTTTGATAAAATTCAAACTTCATATCGATATCCGGGTCTGCAGGAGGTGCAGGCTCTGCAAGACGACGTGTCCCGTCAACGCTATTGAAATCGGGAAGGATTCCTGTAAAATAGATTATAAGAAATGCGTAAGGTGCCTTTGCTGCCATGAAGTCTGTCCTTACAAGGCCATCCGCATAAAACGTAATCTTTTAACCAAATTGCTCTGGAGGTAAAATGCCTGTCGATACGATCTATTGGGATAATGGAAGCGTCAAACTTGTCGACCAGACGCTCCTTCCGTCAAAATTCAAATATATCTCCTGCCGCGATGTCAAGACCCTCTGGCGCGCGATAAAGAGACTGCAGGTGCGCGGCGCGCCCGCCATAGGCATTGCCGGCGCGCTCGGTGTAGCGCTGGGGGCAAAAAACTCGCAGGCGCGGACGGCTGGAGAGCTTCTGCGGGATGTCAGTGATACAGCGAAGTATCTCGCGTCATCGCGGCCGACGGCTGTCAACCTCTTCTGGGCGCTTGAGCGGATGGAGCGCATAGCCGTCCGCAGCGGCGCGCGGAGTGCGGCCGAGATCAGGCAGATACTAATGAAAGAGGCGCTCGCGATTATCCGCGAAGATAAAGAAGCATGCCGCGCGATGGCGCGGCATGGCGCGCGCCTTATAAGGCCGGGCGATACCATATTGACCCATTGCAATGCGGGCGGCCTTGCCACCGCCGACTATGGCACTGCGCTCGGCGTACTCTTTGAGGCGTCGAGGCAGGGCAAGCGCATCAAGGTTTACGCCGATGAGACGCGGCCGCTTCTGCAGGGTGCACGGCTCACGACCTGGGAGCTTATGCACGAGGGGATCGACACGACGCTCATCTGCGACAACATGGCGGCGAGCCTTATGGCGAAGGGCAGGATAGATAAAGTCTTTGTCGGCGCTGACCGCATCGCCTCAAATGGCGATGCCGCTAATAAGATCGGGACCTACAGTATAGCCGTCCTTGCCCGGTATCACAAGATACCGTTTTATGTAGCCGCGCCGCTCTCGACATTCGACCTGAAGATCGCCACAGGTAAAGACATCCCCATCGAAGAGCGCGATGCCAACGAGGTGAGAGCGATAGGTGGGAAATTTATCGCGCCCAGAAATGTAAAAGTATATAACCCGGCATTCGATGTTACGCCGAACGATTTAATAGCGGCGATTGTTACGGAAAAAGGGATATTCAGGAAACCATATGGAAAAAACTTTAAAAGAGATCGGCGAAATAGGCCTTATTGAGCGCATCGCAAAGCAGTCCAGGTGCGATCGAAGTGTAATCAAAGGCATCGGCGACGATACGGCTGTGATTAAATGGACGAAGGATAAGTACCTTCTATTTACGTGCGACATGATGATAGAAGATGTCCACTTCGCCCGGCGTAAAGCAACGCCGTTCCAGATAGGATGGAAGGCACTGGGCCGCAATATAAGCGATATCGCGGCGATGGGGGGCGTGGCGCGGTATGCGCTCGTATCTATCGGGCTCGATCCTGATTTGCCGCTTTCGTTTGCGGATGGCATATTAGAGGGCATAAACGCGCTCGCGAAAAAGTTTAAAGTAAATATCGTAGGCGGCGATACCGCAAGATCGAAGAAACTGGTGATAGATATTTCACTGATAGGCGAAGTGGAGAAAGAGCGTCTCGCATTAAGAAGCGGCGCTAAGTGCGGCGACGCCATATTCGTGACGGGTTTTATCGGCGGTTCGGGAAAGGGGAAACACCTTGATTTTACGCCCCGTCTTGACGCGGCCAGGGCGCTCGTCAAAAATTTTAAAGTCAATTCGATGATCGACGTTTCGGACGGCCTTCTTCTCGACCTCTGGAGAGTGCTTGAGGCAAGCGGGGCCGGAGCCGTGGTGTATGAGGATCTCGTTCCTGTTTCTAAGGATGCCCGGTCGACCGCGAAGGCGATGACAGACGGCGAGGACTTCGAGCTCCTATTTACGCTTGGCGCGAAAGAGGCGGAGCGCTTTATGAGGAGTTACCTTAAGAAACTGGATATCCCGGTGAGCTTGATCGGTGAAGTGGTTCCGAAAAAGTACGGTTATCGGCTGATCGGCAATGATTGGAAGGAGAAGCGGATTACGCGGAAAGGATACACCCACTTTTAGTAGCTGACGTTTAAACGTCAGCTACGCTGTGGATAACTCAAATGATCTCCAATAGCCCTGAAGAGACTATTGCAATAGGCATAAAACTTGCCCGCAGGCTGAAGAAGGGCGATTGCGTTGCGCTCATCGGTGATCTCGGAAGCGGTAAGACGGTGCTGACGAAAGGGATAGCAGAGGGCCTGGGCGTGAAGAACCCACGGTATGTCAACAGCCCGACCTTTGTCATAATAAAAGAATATAAGGGAAAATTGCCGCTCTACCATTTCGATCTCTACCGCCTCAATAAGTCCACCATCCTCGATGCCGAAAGTTATGAGGAGTATCTCTATGATGACGGTGTTACCGTTATCGAATGGGCGGATAAGATCCGTAAGCTTCTGCCGAAGAGGTGCATTGAGGTGAGGCTGAAAGTAGCAGGAGAGAGTAGGAGGAAGATAGTAATAAAGAATGACAAATGACAAAATCCAAATGACAATTTTAGCAATCGATACCTCAACAGACTATTTGAGCCTTGCGGTGATGCGCGGCGGGAAGATAGTTGCGCGCTTCCACAGACGTTCGCATATGCGCCACTCAAGCCTTCTTGTTCCCACGATCGACCGGCTCTTGAAGAAAGTGCGGATGAAATTAAGCGGGATAGACTCTTTTGCGATAAGTATCGGCCCCGGATCATTTACGGGCCTGCGCATAGCTGTGGCAACGATCAAGGGATTGGCATTTGCGCTGGATAAGCCGATCGTTACCATCCCGACCCTCGACGTTGTAGCGCAAAACGCGAAGAGTTTTAAAGGAATAATCTGTCCGGTCCTCGATGCGAGAAAAAATAAAGTCTACGCCTGCCTGTACGAATCGGACGGGAAAACAGTGAAACGGATTACGGAATATTTGCTTCTTCCCGCCAAAGAGTTGATGGAAAAGGCCGCGCGATATGATAAAATATTTTTCCTGGGTGATGCGCTGCATTTGATTGGCAGGGTGGATAGCAAAAAGGTCGATTGGCATCCTAAAGCGGATGTTGTCGCGAAGCTCGGGGCGGAATATTGTAAGAATAAAAAATTTGTGACGGCGGAGAAACTGGAACCGATGTATCTATATTCCAGGGAGTGCGATATAACCGGAAAATAACATAACCGGAAAATTCTTGCCGGGTGAAAATTTCACCCGGCAAGAAGCGAGGTATATGACAGAGATGAAAGTGACGACAAAGAACGGCCATACGAAACCGCACTATCGCCCGACATGGGCGGAAGTCGACCTCAAAGCGATCGAGCATAATTTTAAGCAGGTCAGGCGCATGGTCGGCAAAGCTATCAGGATCATGGTTGTCGTAAAGGCCAATGCTTACGGCCACGGCATTGTAGAGGTCTCGGCGGTACTCGAGCGGTTGGGTGTCGATTACCTCGGCGTTGCCACGACCGATGAGGCCGTGAGGCTGAGAGACGGCGGTATAAAGACACCGGTGCTTGTCCTGGGCTCGGTGTTGCCGGAAGAGGTCAAGGTGTTGATAGAAAACGACATAACGCTGACCCTTGGGAGCGCGGGTCTTCTGGCCGCCGTTAAGAAAGAGACGGCCGCCGGTCTTCAGGCGCGGGTCCATATCAAGATCGATACCGGGATGGGAAGGATCGGTGTGTGGCACGAAGAGGCGCTCCATTTCATAAAGAATCTCGCTGAGGAGCGGAATATAATTATCGAAGGTATCTACACGCACTTCTCGAGCGCCGGCCGCGACGACTTCTTTACTAATTACCAGATCGACGCTTTCGAGAAACTTCTTGCTAGGCTTGAGGGTTTCGATATACGGATCCCGCTCAGGCACGCGGCCAATTCCATCGCCACGGTAGATTTTAAAAGGTCGCACCTTAATCTGGTCAGGCCGGGCCTCATCATTTACGGTATGTATCCCAAGCATACATTCCCGAAGCTGATAAAATTAAAACCCGCATTATCGCTTAAGACGAAGGTAGTCTATATCAAAGAGACCCCGCCCGGCCGTTCGATAAGTTACGGCCGCACCTACGTCACTCAGAAGCACACGCTGATAGCGACCCTGCCCATAGGCTATGCCGACGGTTACGCGCGCAATCTATCTAACAGGGCCGAGGTCCTCGTCCGCGGCCGGCGCGCCCACATAGTCGGCAAGGTTACGATGGACCAGATGATGATAGACATCGGCCACATCCGCGGTGTCAGGGTGGGGGACGAGGTCGTCCTGATCGGAAGACAGGGGCGCGAAGAGATACGCCCCGAGAAACTGGCCCGCCTGGCCGAAACGATAGCCTACGAATTTGTCTGCGGTATCTCCAACCGCGTCCCAAGAGTCTACAAACCATAATTTCCACCCCGGGGTGGAGTAATAGATTAGCATAGAGAAGTTCCCCCGACGATATTGTAGCCGACATTTAAATGTCGGCTACAATGGAGAGCTTCTTTTGGCTAAACTGTTACGGGGTGGAAAGTTAGGCTAAAAAAAGTTAGCTAACTTTCTCTTGAATTAACAGACTCATATGATATAATTGAAACACTATATTTATGACTATTAGCTATGTATATAAGATAAGTAGTACATGTTTAGTATGCGCTACCCAAATAAGTTTATGACAGAACCTATATTACCAGCATATATCCGGAAACGTATGAAGCGGGCTATCGCGGCCATTCTCGCGGCAGTCTTTCTTTTTAATGACATCGCCTTTGCCGGTGACTTTCAGAATCTTGCGCCGAGGGCCGGAACGACACTGCCGGAATTCCAAAAAAGGTACGAAGATGCCTGCGACCGATTACGCGAAAAGGCGCTCGACGATTACATAGCTAAGACCATAGTAGCTAAGACCATCGTAAGTCGCGGGAGAAATATCATCTGGAAGGACGTAACGCAAAAGGATATCGATGATATCGGAAAAGTGGATATCACCAAGATTTTGCCTACCCGCGGAGATAAGGTATCCTTTGAGTTTGACGGCAAGACTATATGGCAGGATATTCTGGTCGCGGCTATCCCGGGCATGTTCGCGAATAGGGGGCAGTTTGCGAAAGTTGGCCTGTGGAAATGGAACGATTTGCCCGTCATATTTATCGATGAAAAATTTTATTATGACCAGGATAAGCTGGACGATGCCGGCCGTTATGCAGCTGCGGACTATAAGGCCTCGAAAGAAATAATTTCCCACGAAAAGGACGAGATAGGTAAGTGGGAAGCCAAGCGGCTGGAACTTCTCCAGAGCTCGGTTATTCCTCCGGATCCCAAGGTCTTCAAAGATGTCTGGGTCAAAGGTAACCCCGAAGCCAAAGAACTTGCGTACGATTACCACACAAATTCCCGCGACTTGACGCATCTTTTCAAAAAGTATAAATACCTCCTGAATTGGGAAGAGCTTCATAAGGCCTATATCGAATCCGGCTCGATCTTCGACAGCGAAGACACGGGTGACGTCAATATCGCGGCAGGTCCTACAGGTCTTGAAGGCGATGAGCCGGGTCTTGAAGACTATGAACCGGCTTATTTAAACAAAAGATGGGTGCGTGCGCAAATATGGTTATCTTTTTCAGCCGCATTGTTTAATATGTCGCTATCGATCCTGTCGCTCGTTTTAATTGTTTACATAGCGCACCTGGCCTGGGTTTTTCCCTTCGGCATAATTTGGGATGTAATATTATGCTCATTCATAGTTATAGTTGAATCTCATCAGGTGAAGACTGGCCTGGGTAGTGCGCTTACGAAAGAATTTTCCAACATTGATAAAGCGATCAGCAAAGCGATATTATCTTCCGGCATCGATTTCAAAAACGGCGCTATCGAACGTTTTTTAAAAGCGGCGGAAAAGGTAATTGCAGTTGATGAAGCGCTTGATGCTATGGCGTATATACTGGATGTCCAGCGGGGTTGGTTTATCCTAAAACCATTTCGTTACAACAAGTTCAGTGAAGCCATGAAAAGCATTATCGATTTAATGCACGGACTGGAGACCTTCGAAGCAGGGATAACATCCGATCTTTATAAAAAGGCGGCAGAAGTAATAAGGAAATACTATGATTATCGTAATCGGGGCGATAAACGTAGCGCTAATCTTTCTTCCGGCGGCCCGCTTCTGGGCGGCAGCGCATTCGCGCCGCTCGGCCGGTATGCGTGGAGCGGTATCCCGGCCGCGACGTATCTCGCGGCGGTGTTGAGTCCTCTCGCAAGGATGTTTGTAAGGCTCTGGGACGTCTCCGGCGGTAGCGTTCCGGCAGGCGGCGACACGAATAGCGAAACTGAAGAAGACCTCGAAGCTCGTCTGGAGGACCAGGTCTTCGAAGCGCTTATCGAAGTTACCAGGCATGCCGCTCTTTCCTCAACCGCCGGCCCGGATACGCGAGGGGATCCGATAAATAATTTCTTGGTCCACTGCGACAGCCGCGTTGTTGCCCGGGCTACATTCAAATATTTTTATTTCTTGGACGAAATCGAACGGAATTTTAGCGGGATAGGATGGAGGAAAATGGTTAAACACCGCGTAGGCGATCTTTTCTTCCTGGACAATTTGCCGAAAAAATACGAAGAAGATGTCATTAAAGCCGTATATTACACTATACCAGACTCCAAACAGCGCGGCAAAGATTGGTCGTTAAGCCGCCATATGAGAATACTGGAGATGAGAGTCGTAGAATACCTGTTGGATATGAACGAGGATTCGGTTATAGAATTTCTCAGTATGCTGGAGCTGGAAAATGATCCGGAGGCAGATCTCGCGCAGCGGGTTAGCTCTGCTATAAGAGGAGCAAGGAGGTCGCTATTATTAAGGCTCATATACAGCCATAGGCGCGACAGGCCCGAGTTTAGCTATGGGCCGACTCTATTTAATTCGTTCGCGGGAGAGATTGCTGATTTTTCTTTGTATAATAGGCAAAGAAAAATGTACGGTATGTCGTCCGATATGCTTATTGCCGGGCTGGATGGCAATGACGAAGAAGCTTTTGTAGCGTTGAACGTATTGGCGCGAAAGCTGGAGCGCGCAGGTATCAAAAGCGAAGACCCTTACCCCGTCGATACCTTCGATTCGAAACTGGGCGGCTGCGGGAAAGATTATGTCGCAGCCTTGGAGAGGATACTGGATACCTCGGACGACCCGTTTACCCTAAGGATGGCATTCAGTCTCTACGAACGGATCTCGGATATAGACTACGATATAAAGAATGAAGGCCTTATGAATGTTTACCTTAAGATCGCGCGCAGCAGCAGCGACCCATATAGACGCTGCCAGCTTATAAGTAATCTTATCTTGTCGCGTAATGGCGGTGACGGCAGGAAATCGTTCGAGAAGCATTTTGTAGAAGGCCTGGAGGCTCTCATAGGCGACAGTGTCCCAGAGCCCGAAATATTGAAACATTTCGATAACTATAAATTGGATGGCGTATCGAACCGCCTGGAATGCCGGAAGTTTATGCGGGACCTTACGGAGATAGTTCTCCATCCCGGCAGGTATGACGAAGAAAGAAGAACTCAAGAAGGTTTGATTAAAGCGAAAGGCGCTGCCAGCCCGGTTTTACAATCTCCTCTAAGGCGTGTCGTACGATTCTTTAGGACTTACCCATCCTGGAGATGGCAAGATCGCTCGAAGCTAACCAAGAGGTTCCTGGTTAGCTGGTACGCGGCGGTTGTCGAGTGCGATGAATTGGCCAATATCTTCAATCTACCGAGCCTTTTTAAAAAACATAAGAACGAGAGATGGTATCACTGGCTGACCCGTTTTACGGGGATATGTGTTATATGGTTATCGATGCCCGCTGTCCTGGCGGGAATACCGTATCTTGTTTTTATCTATTTTGACGCTCCCAATATAATCATGCTGGCGGCGGCCGCGGGTAGTGCCGTATACGCCTTCAGGATACACCTTCTAGCGAATATTATTACCCACGGTTTTTACAACATGTTCGCGTTTTGGGCGCCGCTCGTGGTGCATTATAAACGTGATGGCAGCGATGAGAAGGACGTGCCAAAAATGGACACGCCGGGTGACATGCCCTTGCCGGGTAAGATCCGGGAAGACAACATGACCTTACCCGGCAAGATTCCGGGCACCGTGCCCTTGCCTGGTAATATCTCGGAAAGACCACATGACATAACCCGGCAAGATTCCGCGAAAGATTCCGCGCAGCAGGATTCCGCGAAAAGTGAGGCCAAAAAAGACGCGTCTCATAGTGTGAAGCCGCTCGACGCCCCCAGCGCAATACTTTCCGGCTCTGTAACGAAAAAACCTGAAGCTGCGCATAGAAAACAGACGCGGGAAGAAAGGATATCGGAACTCTGGAGTTACGTCAAGCCGTATTCGCTAGAGCATAGAGGTGAAGTTCCCGGCGCCCGCCTATTTGAGACACTGAAGAAAGACCTGGGGCTTGATGCCGGCGACCTGAACAGGGTTAAGGCGATAGAAGAGATTATCCCGCCCCGGCGGGCTAAAAAAGTTGTTGGCATGCTTGGAAGAAGCGGAGCGCTTCGTATGATATTGAACAAAAAATATGCGGAAACTAAAAGAAGCTATGATGAATTAAGGAAGCGATACCCGTCCGCCTATCCGCCCGGAGATGTTAATGCGCAGGCTGCTTTTAGAGAAACTGCCGAAATATTTGAACTGCTCGGCATCTGGTTCAATATAAATAATAGTCCCCAGGAGGCTAAAGACTGTTTTTCGCGGACCGAAGAGTGCGTAATTGCCGTTCAACATAGCGAGACAGGGGTCCTGCCGGTCCATCTCCAGCGGAAGCTGGTCCTGATGGAACTATGGCGCGGAGATCCGTACATGTTTATCGAAAATCTTTGCAGATACCTTACGGGATCCAGCATGCCCGTATGCCGGCATGTCAGCGCCGAGGACCAGGAATACCAGGTGCGTTACATGAGGCGATTGGCGAACGAAACGCTTGCATATATTGTGAGAGAGGTAAATTGCACACTTGGCGTGCTTGATACGTTGGAACGCGACACCGGGCGCAGGGAATTCCTTAAAGATGTACGCAGGTCTGCCGCATTAATGCTAAAGGAAGCGCGTGAAAACCCTTTTATCTATCCTTTCCGCTATCCTGTCCCTTCGCATGCGGTGTCGTGGGATTTCCCGTTTAAGGAATATAACCCTGAATATTATGTAGATAGGGAAGTGTTAGCGAATGACGTGACCCGTAATCCGGACGGTTACGCCGACCCTGAGGATATTACTAAGATAGGGCGCGTGCTTACCAGCTATGAAGGGCCGGTGCGTGAGGATGATAAAAAACGTCCGCTCAATCCGCGCGGGAGGACGGGTCTTAGAGGCCGGGGTGTCCTCGGGAAATGGGGTGCGAATTTTGCAGTCGATCTGATCGTGACATACGGCGAGCCCGGCAGGGTGCAGATGCTCTCTATAAAACGCGCCGACTGCGGCCAATGGGCGATACCCGGAGGAATGATGGCGGCTGAAAATGATATAGTAGCGGCGCTCTCCGCACAACTCGAGAAGAAGACCGGCATAAAGATCGATGCCGGTAAGGCGGTCGAATTATACCGCGGGTATGTAGATGACGCCAGGAATACGGACAATGCATGGATAGAAACTGTGGTGAGGCACATTCATCTTACCAGGAAAGAGTATCAGAAATTGCCGGAACCGCGGCCGGCAGGGAAATATGTCGAAAACGCCAGGTGGCTAATGGTCGATTTTCATGGAAACAGGCCTATCCTTTATGCTAACCATAATGATTTTGTCAATCTTGCGATCGATAGGGTAAAGGTTATATCTGAAGCGCGAAGTGTCAAAGATAGACGGAAAGGAAAAAACCGCAGAGGTATTTTGAGCTTATCCCCTGTTGACGAGCGCAAAACGGCGGCACCTCCGCCTGTACCACTGCGAAGCAAGGTCGAGGCATTTTTAGGCAGCGGCTATTATATCGAAACGGAAGGGGGCGCTATCCAGAAGCCCGGAGTATGGAATCCGGTATATGTCAGGCACTATAGATCGTCAAAGTCGGAAGCGGGGAAATATTTCAGGGATACCTCTTGGGAAGGAAGCTTTGACCTGCTTGTAAGGCGCGACGGAAGCGTAGTGCTGAAAGGTTTTTCTCCGCAAATGCTGCGGGACGGCAAACAATTCGGCCGAATCGCACTGGCTGTAGCGTTATTCCTGCTTACCGGCAAAGAGAACGTGAGACAGAGATTTTCGATCTATTGCGCAAGGCCGAAATTGTACCAGAGTTTATCCGAAATGGATGCTATCGAGATCAACAGCCGGGAGGATTTTGATAATACGCATGATATCCATTGCGCGCTTCCTCCCGTAGATAAAGATACTCTCGAGGCATGGAAGAGGCAGAACAGCGGGAATAAAAGGGGTGATGGGGACGTGCCAAAAATGGACGCGCCGGGTGACATGCCCTTGCCGGGTAAGATCCGGGAAGACAACATGACCTTACCCGGCAAGATTCCGCAACTCATGCCTTTGCCGGGCAAGATTCCGGAAAGACCACATGACATAACCCGGCAAGATTCCGCGAAAGATTCCGCTATGCAGGTGAAAGAATTTGGGAAGGTCAAGTGGTTAAGGCGTGGTGATGTTACTATACCGGTAAAGGTGTGTAATAACCACCGTGAGATGTTTGGATGGGTTAAGAAACTGCAGAAACAAGGCATTGCCGATAAAAATACCACTATAATAAATATTGACCATCATCCGGATTCTGCAAATGCTCCGAGTGTTAAGCTTTTGAGTTGCGGTAACTGGATGCGCAGGCTTTGGAAAGGCGGATTTAGCACGGGTCGCCGAATATGGGTCAGGGCTGTTGATGACGGAACGACCCTGTTATATCGCCCCAATCCGGAAGATATAGAATGTTACGGCAAAACCAATATCTTTGATTCGATAAAAGCGTTAAGGGGCAGGGTAACCGGGCCGGCGGTAATTACGATCGACTATGACGCTATCGCGCCTATTGAGGAGGGGGAGGTTACCGATCCGGCTATTAATCGCAGGGTTGTTGAACTTGTTGGCATGCTTTTTAACTTTGGAATAGAACCCGTTGCTATCAATTTTACATACTCCGAGACTAGGCCTATTCCGAAATATTTGATTCCAAAGACAAAAAACAAGATAACCAGATCATTGTTAAAATCATTCGCTGAAACAGGTTGCGTTTTTGAGCAAGGAGAGCGCATAGTTAGCGGGGACGTGTCAAAAAGGGACGCGCCGGGTGACATGCCCTTGCCGGGTAAGATTTCGGGAAGACAGCATGACATAACCCGGCAAGATTCCGCGGATGCCGACATGCCCTTGCCCGGCAATGTTCCGGGTCAACCCGCGCAACCCGGCGAATCTAACCAGGTTAGAAATAAGGATGTTGCTACAAATGCGGCCGATGCGCCTGCGCAGAAGACTCTTGCGACACCGCCCGTACAACGAGGCGTTACTCCGGAAATCGAACCGCTGGACTTAGAGATAGCGGGTGCGCGGAATGTTTCGCCGGAGCCGTGGCAGAGGCAGTTCGGAGGCGGCCGCCATGGCCGGAGCCAGTCGAGTGCCAGGTTTAACCAGCGGAAGCAGAGCATCGTGCCTCCGGAGGAAGGCATAAACCTGACATCGCTTCTTGCCGGAACAGAGTTGTTAAAACGATTTAGCGATCTTAACGATGGCAGAGAGGTGCGAATCATCAGCATCCAGGAAAAGATAGGCCAGGGTCTGCCGGAGTTTAAGAAGGCATTGGCCGAAGTGCCTGCCGGTGAGTATGTAGCAGCGGCCATTTCCACCGTTTCGGAGGGAGGCGCTGTCATCGACTATAAGATAGTCATAGACAAAGCCGAACGCATTGACCCCAGGGCAGATTTTATATGGCATTATCGCCCGGCTAACGAAAGCCTTAAGTTCGTATTTGCTCTCAGGGTGCATGCCGACATGGAGATGATGGAAATCGACAGGCTTTCCATCGATGAAGGTATGCAGGGATCCCGTCTGGTATCGAAATTTTTCGGGAATTTGGCAAATACGCTCGAGCGGAATTATACGGGATGGAGTGTAGAAGCGATTGCCACCGAAGAGGTGTATGCGCCGGACGGATTCCATTTTATTCCATATGTTATGAAGAAATACTTTAGCGCCGAGCCTCTTAAGGAATATCGTTATTCGGGAATTGTGGGTAGCCGTTGTGATCGTACGGATGCCAGGTCCAATCAGCCTAAGCAGAGCATCGTAGCGCCGAAGGACGAAGGCGAAACCATTCCGCGTAGTTCGGAACCGCTGTTATATCCGGCCCGGGGGACAGGTTTAATCTCAGGAATAGGGACAGTTTCACCTTCAGATTTGTATCTAGTACAAAGAGCACTCTTAAATCAAAGGATAGAAGAATTTTTTGCCCAGGGTTATTATATAAGTTTTGCGAGATGGGAAGATGATGACGATTTGCCTCTATCGGAAGATGAAAGAGATAGGATTAAATATGATAAGAATACAAAGTTTGCCGTTTTTGTACATAATTCTGATAAAAATAAATTCCGGGACGGCGGAAGATTATCTTGTCCGCTTAGAATAATAACACCACAAGGCTGCGTTGTGAAAATTAACCAAATATATCCAAATCTGCCCCGGCAGCATGGTTATGGGATGACATTTGTGTCCCTGGCAATGCTTATGTTATATGGCGATTCGGGCATGAGCCTGAAATTTTTTATAAAAAATGCCTCGCCCGATGTTTTGAAAAGCATCTCTAAGTTTGATATTTTTAGAGTGAAATCGGACATATTCCGCCCCTATCCTGATATACGGTATAGTATAAATGGAATTATCCCCCATGTCGATACCGAAATGCTTAAACGGTGGAAATATCTTAACGAGAGAAATAAGAGGATGGCGCAGCAACCCGCGCAACCTGACAAATCTAACCAGGTTAGAAACGACGGGGTTGCTGACAAAGGGGACGTGTCAAAAATGGACGCGCCGGGTGACATGCCCTTGCCGGGTAAGATTCCGGGAAGGCAACATGACCTTACCCGGCAAGATTCCGCACAGCAAGATTCCGCGAAAGATTCCGCGGATGCCGAAGCTACACTCATGCCGGTACCCGGCAAGACGCTGGCAGATGAGCGTCAGATGTCTGTAATCAAGCAAGCCGGCGGCCAGCCACATTTTGCGAGCGGTGCGGAATACAAGGACGGTCCAGAAGGTGCCATCCCAGCCGTACAGCAAGGCGCGCGACCGGTAGAGCCGTCCCTAGGACCCGCAGAGCCTATTATAGAACCGGCAAATCCGGGCGACATAGGTGCAATTACTAAAATTTGGGAAGAAGGTTATCTTACGGGCGGTAATATGCATCCTTCCTACGCAGAATCTTCTAATCGTTACCTTAGGTCGATAATGGATGGCAAGTGGATGAGGCCGGGGAAAGTTTTTGTGGCGAGAAATAATAATGAGGTTATAGGATATGCGATAGTAAGCCATACAGATGACGCGGGGGAAGGGTTTATAGATGAAATGACGGTGCGGGGATCTTATCAAAAGGCGGGCGTAGGCACAAAGCTATTTGCTGCTGCTTTATCGTGGTTAAGAGCATTGCCGGAATTGCGATCTGTGGAAGCTATAGATACTTCGGATGGAGGATGGATCGGCAAAATTGCCGCGGCATTTGATTTTAAGGAAGTAAGGAAAAACGAGTATAAATGGGAGCTGATTTCTGCAGTGGGTGCCGTCCAATCCGATGGGACAAAGGTTGCGCTAGATGAAGGTGCGGCCGACGCGGATAGCGAAATGTCCCAAAGTGGCACGTCCCTGAAAACGGAAGATCTACTTAGTAAGTTGGATAATGCTGATGCAGATAAGAGATTAGGCCTGAAAAAGCAGATAATAGCTCTCGGCAGATCTGCGATAGATGATTTAATATTTGCCGTAGGTTATCCTCCAGATCATGCGAGCAGTTGTGCGTATTCGGCCCTTGTCGAGATCGCTAAGATATTTCCTCGCGAAGTCGAAACGGCAATCAGAAAAGAGCTTGTGCGGCATCCGAACAATTTACAGCTGACCTATCTATTGGAAAACTTAAGTGAATCTTCTTTTGAAGCAAGGTTAGCAACGCTTGCAGGAGAATGCCCGCAGGAAGATGGGGACGCAAAACGTGACGCTCTGGATACCAACATGCCCTTGCCGGGTAAGATCCGGGAAGACAACATGACCTTACCCGGCAAGATTCCGGGCAGCGTGCCCTTGCCGGGTAAGATTCCGGGAAGGCAACATGACCTTACCCGGCAAGATTCCGCACAGCAAGATTCCGCGAAAGATTCCGCGGATGCCGAAGCTACACTCATGCCGGTACCCGGCAAGACGCTGGCAGATGAGCGTCAGATGTCTGTAATCAAGCAAGCCGGCGGCGAACCGTATTTTGCGAGCGGTGGGCAGGCGCAGCAGAATGGACTAATCTCGGATACCTCTAAAAAGGTTCTTCCATCAGTAACATTCCGCTTGTATAAAAACCTGTCAGACGAACAAAAATCTGACGTGCGGTTGGATTCGTTGATCGAAGAATGCAATGCCTGGTTTGCCGCTCTTTCGCATGAGGCTGCGCAGAAGCCGAGCGAAACAAAGCGGGAATGGGATATCGGAGAATATATTGCGGTCATCGGATATTACGGTGATGAGCCGGTCGGGCTTTATGATTATAAACTAATTGGCGATCATTTTGAGTCGAACGGTATGTATGTAAGAAGACAATACCGGTGGGTTGCCTATTCACTTATGAGCGCGGCTATTTTAGAGATGAAGAAAAACGGAGATGGGAAATATTACCGCACTCATCCGGCGTCGACCGGCGATGCTCAGAAATTTCACCGGCAGTTTGCGGCAATGTATCCCGGCGCAGTCGATATCAAAGAGTCTGAGGGTTTGATCGATGAAATGTATATACGCTTAGATCGTTTTGGTGAAAAGTCCACAGATGCGCCTGCGCCGGGTGACATGCCCTTGCCGGGTAAGATCCGGGAAGACCACATGACCTTACCCGGCAAGATTCCGCAACTCATGCCTTTGCCGGGTAAGATTCCGGGCAGCGTGCCCTTGCCGGGTAAGATTCCGGGAAGACCACATGACATAACCCGGCAAGATCCCGCGAAAGATTCCGCAACTCAAGATCCCGCGGTTTCCCGATGGCTAATGGGTAACCCGGCGGAGTTTTTGATGATGATAAAATATGATAACGGGCCCGGGGGGCTGCTTGAGAAGGCGCTGGGCGAAGGATTCAGCATTAAAAGCGATATCTGCCCCGGCATGACCGAGCCCCGCGGCAAGCGACATTTTGCGGCCAGGGTTTATAATCAGGCGGTCAAGCCTTTGGTGGAACTCGGTATATTTGTGAATGTAAACGGAAAGTATAAATTTTCCGATATGATGATAGACCTTAATAATAAGACGCGGGAACATGCCCGTAATTTAATTAACGTGGCGATCAGCGTAAAACTGAAGACCGGCAAAGGAGATGATAAGCCGTTATTGCGCCAGGGCAATATCCCTCCGGCGATATGCCCGTTTGCCGGAGAAGCAATCAAGCTTCATATAGTCGATTATCTATATGGAAAGGCGAGCCTCTCGGAAAAGGATTACACGATTAAAGCATGGTCGGGGTATGCCGCGCCCGGCCAGGAGCCATTCCTTACGGAGATATCGAAGCTGACAAAAGACAGGGTGAGTTTCGAGGATAATATAGACGAACTTGTATCTTTTGCCCGTGAGAATATAGACGACAACACCGTTACGATCCTGCCCCTGGAGCGTTTGAACGAAGCCCAGATAAAAGAACTTAACAGATTAAAGGCCAGGGTTATTTATATCAATCTTGATGGTCAGAGGGTTAAGGCGGGGAACCTGACCAATCTGGAAGGATTGATAGGGGTGGGCAGGGCCTACCTGAACGATGACAACGAATCTTTCTACAGGTTATATAGTCTTTTGACCCAGCGTTGCGCAAGCAGGTATATCCCATTAAGAGAGCTTAAAGAGAACCCCGTCGACTTCATAAATAAGCTGAACTTTATCCTCAAACCTATCATACCGGCCGATACCGGCGAACAAATCCGCCTTAAGCATTTACAGGAAGTTCTTCTAAGGGCTGCGTAAACCGGCAAGATATCTGTCAGCGTGTCCTACAGGAAACCCTCCTCAGATCTGCGTAATTCGCAACAGTTTAGCCAAAAGAAGCTCTCCGTCGTAGCCGACATTTAAATGTCGGCTACACAATAGAGTATACTACCTATTACCGTAATTCTTTTGACAATATAGCTTATATTATTATATAATCTTACTCTATTTGGAGGTACCTCTATATGAGAAGCGATAAGATTAAAAAAGGTGTTGAACGCGCAGGGGCGCGGAGTCTTTTGTACGCAACAGGCATATCCAAAGAGGATATGGCTAAGCCCTTTATAGCCGTTGCTACGTCCAGGACCGATATCATACCCGGCCACATACACATGGCCAGGCTCGAGCGCTTTATAGAACGCGGGATAGCCGCCGCGGGCGGGGTGCCGTTCTTCTTTGGTATACCTGGTGTGTGCGATGGTATAGCTATGGGGCATACGGGTATGAAGTATTCGCTTGCTACGCGTGAGCTCATTGCAGATATGATCGAATGCATCATGAAGGCGCATCAATTCGATGGCCTTGTCTGCCTGACGAACTGCGATAAGATTACCCCCGGTATGCTCATGGCTTCGGGGCGACTGAACGTACCGACGGTCGTCGTTACGGCAGGGCCCATGATGAGCGGGAATTTGAGGGGTCGGAGGCTTTCTCTGGTCAAGGATACGTTTGAAGCGGTCGGACGATTTAAGAAGGGTGACATTTCACAGGACGAGTTGAGTGCCCTAGAGATGTGCGCATGCCCGGGCGCGGGCGCCTGCCAGGGGCTCTACACGGCAAACTCGATGGCGTGCGTGACCGAGGCGCTCGGGATGAGCGTTCCGGGATGCGCGACGGCTCTGGCGGTTTCGGCAAAGAAGGATAGGATCGCGCAGGAATCCGGAGAGAGGATCGTCAATCTCGTCCGCCGTAACATCCTGCCGCGGACGATCTGCAGGAAAGAGGCGTTCGAGAACGCTATTAAGGTAGATATGGCGCTCGGCGGCTCGACGAATACGGTCCTGCACATCATAGCGGTCGCAAAAGAGTTCGGCGTCGATGTCCCGATCGAGATGTTCGATGAGATCTCGAAACATACGCCGCACATCGCAAATATTCTTCCCGGAGGCGAACATTTCATGGAAGACCTGGATTCAGCAGGCGGGATACCGGCGATAATCAAGCGGATGAGGAATCAGCTTAACGACGTCATGACCTGTAGCTCCAAGATGATAAGCCAGATAGCCAATGACGCGCAGATCCTGGACGAGAACGTTATTAGGGATTACAAAAATGCTTATCACAAAGAGGGCGGTATTGCGGTTTTAAAGGGCAATCTTGCGCCCGAAGGCGCCGTCGTAAAACAGACGGCCGTCTCCGACGCGATGATGAAGTTTAAAGGAAAAGCGCGTGTCTTCGATTCCGAAGAGGCTTCGATGCAGGCGATTATGGAAGGTAAGATAAAGAAGGGCGACTGCGTTGTTATCCGTTACGAAGGGCCGAAGGGCGGCCCCGGCATGAGGGAGATGCTCTCACCGACCGCCGCTATAGTGGGGATGGGCTTAGCCGATGATGTTGCTTTGATTACGGACGGACGGTTCTCGGGTGGTACACAGGGGCCGTGCATAGGACACATTGCGCCAGAGGCACAAGCCGGAGGCGTCATAGCGATCGTGCGTGATGGCGATGAAATAGAGATAGACATCCCGGCCAGGAAGCTGGAACTTTTAGTCAGCAATGATGAGATAAAGAAACGGATGTCTACGTGGAGGGCTCCGGAGCCGAAAGAGCGCGAAGGGTATTTAGCGCGTTATGCGAAGATGGTTTTGTCGGCGAGCGGAGGAGCTGTGCTGAAGGCGTGAAGCGTCGTACGTGAAGAGTGAAGCGTTATGGACGGGAAAATAGTAAACTTCAGAGATCTTGATGTATGGAAACTAGGAAAAGAATTAGTTGTCGACGTCTATAAAAACACCAAATAAAGAAGCTGTAGGATTTTATCGCTTCACGTTTCACGAATGACGAAATGGTGGTTTGACTATGAAAATGACTGGTGCGCGCATACTGATCGAATGCTTGAGGAAAGAGGGTGTCGACGTCATATTCGGCTATCCCGGCGGTCAGGTACTGCCTATTTTCGACGCGCTTTATAACGCGCCGATAAAGCTGATACTGACGCGTCACGAGCAGGCCGCCGCTCATGCTGCGGACGGTTATGCCCGAGCGACCGGTAAGGTCGGCGTCTGCCTGGCAACTTCCGGACCGGGAGCGACTAACCTCGTCACAGGCATTGCCACGGCTTATATGGATTCGGTCCCGATGGTTGCGATAACCGGCCAGGTAAAGTCGTTCTTAATAGGCAACGATGCGTTCCAGGAAGCCGATATAACCGGCATAACCAGGCCGATAACGAAGCATAATTATCTTATCGAAGACATAAAGGGCCTTGCCCGGATCATAAAAGAGGCGTTTCATATAGCGTCCACAGGCCGGCCGGGCCCGGTATTGATAGACCTGCCCTCCGATATCCAGATGCAGGAGACCGAATTTATCTACCCCGATAGCGTTAATATCCGCGGGTACAAGCCCACTTATGAGGGTCACCCGGGCCAGATAAAACGGGCGGCGAAAGCTATCTCCGAATCGAGGCGGCCGATACTTTACGTAGGCGGCGGCGCTGTCATATCCGGCGCGTCGGAAGAGGTGCGTGAGCTCGCGATAAAGAACGAGATACCGGTGACGATGACGCTCCTTGGGCTGGGCGTTTTCCCGCAGGACCATGAATTGTCACTCGGCATGCTCGGCATGCACGGCACGGCCTATGCGAACCATTCGATAATGGAGTCGGACCTGATAATTTCCGTGGGCGCGAGATTCGACGACAGGGTTACCGGTAAAGTCGATGAATTTGCCCCGCATGCCAAGGTCATCCACATAGATATCGACCCTGCCAGCGTTTCGAAGTCGGTCGAAGTCGATATCCCGATAGTCGGTGATGCTAAAATGGTGTTGAAGCGTCTTAATAAAGCCGTCAAGAGGCCGGATACGAAAGATTGGATAAAGCGGGTCGAGGATTGGAAGGCGAAACATCCGCTGAAATATAAGACCGGCGGTAAGATCAAGCCGCAGTATGTCCTGGAAGAGATATGGCGCGCCACGAAGGGTGAGGCGATAATCTGTACGGAAGTTGGCCAGCACCAGATGTGGGCCGCGCAATTCTACAAGTTCCTTAAACCCAGGACGATGCTTTCATCCGGCGGGTTGGGGACGATGGGCTATGGTTTCCCCGCGGCAATCGGCGCCCAGATAGGCAAGCCCAAGGCGGTGGTCTTCGACATCGCAGGTGACGGTTCGATACAGATGAATATCCAGGAACTCGCGACGGCGGTTATCAATAAACTGCCCGTCAAAGTTGCGATACTGAATAACTCTTATCTCGGAATGGTCAGGCAGTGGCAGGAGTTATTCTACGGCAAACGTTATTCTTACACGTGCCTGGGAGGAACATGCCCCGACTTTGTAAAGCTGGCGGAGAGCTACGGTGCGGCAGGTATAAGGGTCACGAAGACCGAAGAGGTGCGTCCGGCCATCGAACGCGCGCTCAAGATTGATAATTGTGTTTTTATCGATTTTCACGTTGAGGAAGAGGAGAATGTCTTCCCGATGGTGCCTGCGGGACAGGCGATAAATAAGATGATGGACGGAGGGCTGGCGTAAGTTAGCTCTTAGTTCATAGCTCTTAGGTCATAGGGCCGCGTTTCCCAACGCCTATGAGCTATGACCTATGAGCTAAGACCTAAAACCCAGTTAGCGAGGGATATGAAGCATACAATATCAGTCTTAGTCGAGAACAAGTTCGGCGTCCTGGCGCGTATATCCGGGCTATTCAGCGCGCGCGGATTCAATATCAGCTCGCTCGCTGTCGGCGAGACAGAGGATCCGACCGTCTCCAGGATGACGATAGTCGTCGAGGGCGACGACCGGACGCTCGAACAGATAAAGAAACAGCTCAATAAGCTTATCGATGTCATAAAGGTCGTCGATTTCAAGGACGGCGAATTTATAGACAGGGAGCTCATTCTTTTAAAGGTCTCCGTGACGGCAAAGAACAGGAAAGAGGTCCTGGAGGCCATAGAATCGGCCGGGGCAGGGATAGAGAACGCCGGGGCTAAGTCGATCAGTATCGTGGTCGTAGGCGACCAGACAAAGATCCATGGGCTTCTCGAACTCCTGCGTCCTTTCGGGATATTGGAGGTGGTGAGGACCGGCAGGGTTGCGATGAGCACGGAGGATAAAGGACTGAAGGTTGAGGGAAAACCGGAAGTAAATGAATAAGCACGAAATTCAAATATCGAAATTCGAAACAAATCACAAATTCGAATTTTGAAAATTGGTATTTGTTTAGGATTTCGGATTTAGAGTTTCGAATTTAAAGTCAAAACAAAGAAAGGGGTTAAAAGAAATGGCAAAGATCTATTATGAAAAGGATGCGGATTTGAATTTGTTGAAGGGCAAAAAGATCGCCGTTATCGGATACGGCATACAGGGCCGGAGCCAGAGCCTGAATTTACGCGACTCGGGGTGCAGTGTTATCGTGAGCGAACTTCCCGGTACGAAAAATTATGAGCAGGCGAAGAAGGACGGCTTTAACCCTGTTTCCGCTAAAGAGGCCTCGGCGCAGGCTGATATTATCCAGGTGCTGACTGAGGACCATGTCCAGGCGAAGGTCTACAAGGACGAGATCGCCGAAAATATGACGAAGGGCAAGGCGCTCCTCTTTTCGCACGGGTTCAATATAAGATTCAAACAGATTAAACCTTCGAAGAAGATCGACGTCATCATGGTCGCTCCAAAAGGCCCGGGCGCGCTTGTGCGCAGGATGTACGAGGAAGGTAAAGGTGTCCCGTGCCTGGTAGCGGTCTATCAGGATGCTACCGGCAACGCGCGGAATATAGCGCTTGCGTATGCCAAAGGCATCGGCGGGACGAGAGCAGGCGTTATCGAGACGACATTCGACGAGGAGACGGAGACAGATCTTTTCGGCGAACAGGCGGTCCTCTGCGGCGGCGCGTCGGAACTTATCAAGGCGGGATTCGATACGCTGATCGCGGCCGGTTACCAGCCGGAGATCGCGTACTTCGAGGTGCTGCATGAGCTCAAACTCATCACGGACCTTATCCAGCAGTACGGCATAAGCGGGATGAGATGCAGGGTTTCGAATACCGCGTGTTACGGCGATATCACCCGCGGCAAGAAGATAATAACCGACAGGACGCGTAAAGTGATGCAGAAGATTCTCAAAGAGATAAAGTCGGGTAAGTTCGCGCGCGAATGGATCAAGGAGAATGAGGCGGGCAGGCCCAACTATAAAGCGATACTGGACAAAGAGTGCGCTCACCAGATCGAGAAGGTCGGCTCGGACTTGAGGAAGATGATGCCTTGGATGGAAAAATAAATTTTTCTACAAGTCAGGAATGTGATATGGCGATGTGGTGAGCGCAGGCCTTAAAAGTTCGAGGCAGCGTACGAGAACTTTTACGGAGCACAATTTTCACATGGCTGAAAATTGTGCGTCCTGAACGAACCACATTGACATATCATATTATTGTTACAGCGAAAAATTTATTTTGAGGTGAGACTATGGACGGGAAAATTATAATATTCGACACAACACTGCGCGACGGGGAACAATCGCCGGGAGCGAGCCTCAATATCAACGAGAAACTCGAGATAGCCAGACAGCTGGCCGTCCTGGGTGTGGACGTTATTGAGGCGGGATTTCCCATATCGAGCCCGGGTGACTTCGAGGCCGTGAAGAGCGTCGCAAAGGCCGTCAGGCGGCCCATTATCTGCGGCCTGGCGAGGGCGATCGAGAAGGATATAGACGCTGCCCACGATGCCTTAAAGAACGCCGCGCGGCCGCGAATACACGTCTTCCTGGCTACGTCGAAGATACATATGAAGTATAAGCTGAAAAAAGCCGAAGACGAGATATTGAAGCTGGCCGTTGCAAGTGTAAAGTACGCCAGGGCCAGGTGCGGCGATATAGAGTTTTCGCCTGAGGATGCATCGAGGACGGATATGGACTTTCTTTATAAGGTGGTCGAATCCGTAATCGCGGCCGGCGCCTCAACCGTCAACATTCCGGATACGGTCGGGTATACGACGCCGTTCGAATTCGCCGGTATCATAAAGGGCATAAAAGATAACGTGCCCAATATCGGTAAGTGTGTCATATCCGTCCATTGCCATAATGATCTGGGGTTGGGCGTGTCGAATTCTCTTGCCGCCGTGCTAAACGGCGCGCGCCAGGTAGAATGTACGGTAAACGGCCTGGGAGAGAGGGCCGGCAATGCCTCGCTGGAGGAGATAGTGATGGCGATCAGGACGAGGAACGACATCTTCAGGGGCATTTCTACAGGAGTAAATACAAAAGAGCTGTATAAGACGAGCCGGCTCGTATCGAAGCTGACAGGCATGATAGTGCAGCCGAACAAGGCGATCATCGGATCGAACGCCTTCAGCCATGAAGCCGGCATCCATCAGGACGGGGTCTTGAAGGAGCGTATCACATACGAAATAATGAAACCTGAGGATGTCGGTTTCGAAGAGACACGCCTGGTGCTGGGCAAGCATTCCGGCCGTCACGCGTTCGCGGAGCGGCTGAAGAAGATGGGATTCGATTTGACGAAGGAACAGATCGATATTGCCTTTGACCGTTTCAAGAAACTGGCGGATAAGAAGAAGGAGATCTTCGACGAGGATCTCGAGACGATAGTCGATGAAGAGATATCGAGGATCCCGGAAAAGTTCCATCTGGCCCATTTTTACACCGCCTCCGGGGACGAAGTTAAGCCTACCGCGACGATAAAACTTAAATTTAACGGCAGGGTCCTGGCGGCAACCTCTGCCGGCGACGGGCCTGTCGATGCCTGCTACAAAGCGATCGATAAGATTACCGGGCAGACCGGCAAGCTTATAGATTACCAGATAAGATCCGTTACAAGCGGCAAAGATGCGCTTGGAGAGGTCTCTGTAAAGATCGCCTCCAAAGGCGGCATTGTTTCGGGCCGCGGCGCGTCGACCGATATTATAGAAGCGAGCGTCAAGGCGTATCTGAACGCCGCGAATAAGCTAGTCTATAAGCGTAGATAACGGAAGCGATTTGGCGATTAAGTAAGATCGCCTGATCGCGTAATAACTATGGCAAGACTTAAATACGGACTTATCGGCCATCCAGTGAAGCATTCGCTTTCACCCGCGATGCAAAATGCGGCTTTCTCCGCGCTTGGCATCGATGCGGAATATCTTCTATACGACGTCGAGCCCGGAAAGCTGGATGACTTTTTGAAGAACGCCAGGGCCAATAATATCTCCGGCCTTAACGTTACGATCCCGCACAAGATAAAAGCTAAGGAGCTTCTGGAGCGTAAAGGCACCATTGATGAGAATGCGCGGCGCCTCGGCGCGGTCAACACTATAAAATTTGCCGAGGACGGCTTGCTCTGCGGGTACAATACGGACGGACCCGGCTTCTACCGTTCCCTTGTAGAGGACATGAAGTTCGAGCCTGAAGGAAAGAATATCTTCGTCCTGGGCGCGGGCGGCGCCGCCAGGGCGGTTATAATGTATCTGGGCAATTCACCGAGGAGGATATCCGTTTTCGATATCGATACCGCAAAGACGGATGATTTGAAAGAGCACTACAAGAAGTACTTTGATGATAAGCGGCTCGCGGTAATCCATACCGGGGATTTCAAAAGCGCTTTAAAGGGATCCGAGCTTTTAATAAACGCTACGCCGATAGGGATGAAGCAGGGCGATCCATCGCCTGTCGACCCGGCGCTCCTGCATTACGGGCTATATATTTACGATTGCGTCTATAACAGGCCGTGGACGGAGCTTGTGAGGGCGGCGTCCGCGCTTAAACTCCACGCAGTGACAGGTATGGGTATGCTCTTATACCAGGGCGCGATGGCTTTTGAGATATGGACGGGCGCGCGCTCACCTGTGAGCGTAATGAAGAAGGCGCTGAAAGAGGCGCTAAAGAGTAGTGCGCAGCAGTAGGGCAGGTTTAAACCTGCCCTACAAACTGGAAAAGGGAGGATAAATCCGAATCGCGAAATCTGAATTTTCCAAATTGGAATTTAGGATTTCGTATTTGTTTAGAATTTCGATATTCGAATTTCGGATTTAATAATCTATGGCAGTAATGGCGGTTTTTCTGTTCGGACTGGTTCTCGGCAGTTTCCTTAACGTATGCATCTACAGGATGCCTAAAGGGGAATCCATAGTCGTTCCCGCGTCCCATTGTCCGAAGTGCAAGAAGGCCATCGCCTGGTATGACAATATCCCTGTTTTTAGCTACGCCGCGCTGGGCGGCAAATGCAGGTCGTGTAAAGCGCGGATACGGTTAAGGTATCCGGTAGTCGAGGCGTTGACGGCCCTTGTGCTTACAGCGCTCTTTTTAAAGTTCTGTATTACACCGAAATTTTTTACATACTCTATAATGACCTGCGGCCTGATAGTCGCGACCTTTGTCGATTTCGAGATACAGGAGATACCCGACGAGATATCGCTTGGCGGGCTCGCGGCGGGGTTTTTACTCGCTTTTATCTTTCCGTCTATCCTCAATGAGACGATGCGCTCCCGCGCCATAATAGGCTCGGCTGCGGGTGCGCTCGCCGGGGCAGGGAGTATATACTTTATGGGAGCGATAGGAAAGGCGGCATTCAAAAAAGAGGCGATGGGCGGCGGGGACGTCAAGCTGATGGCTATGATCGGTTCTTTTATAGGGTTGAAGCTGGTCATTTTGACATTCTTCATTGCGCCTTTCCTGGGCGCAGTGCCCGGCATAATCTTAAAATTGAGAAAAGGCGCGGAGATCATTCCTTACGGCCCGTTCCTTTCGGCGGCGGCTTTGGTTTCGATATTTTTCGGAAATAAGATTATAAGTCTTTTGTTTGGAGGATTGTTTTGAATTTAAATCGAAATTCGATTTAACCAGGAGGCATTTATGCTCAGGTATTTGACCAGCGGTGAGTCGCACGGAAAGTGCATGCTCGCGATACTCGACGGTATGCCGGCAGGACTGAAGGTGGAGAGCTCGCTCATTAACGAAGAGCTTTGCAGGCGGATGGCCGGCTACGGCCGCGGCGGCCGCATGAAGATAGAGCGCGATAGCGCCGAGATCCTCTCCGGGTTGCGCCGCCTGCGCACGATAGGCAGTCCGATAACCATCATGATCAAAAATGTCGACCAGTCTATAGACAGGCTGCCGGTTGTCCTCCAGCCCAGGCCCGGGCACGCGGACCTTGCGGGCGCGATGAAGTACGGCCTCGATGATGTCAGGGACGTCCTTGAGCGCGCGAGCGCCAGGGAGACCGCCGCCAGGGTCGGCGTAGGGGCAGTCTGTAAGATACTCCTGTCGGAATTCGGTATTCGCATAACCAGCCACGTAACGGCGATCGGTAAGGTGGAATCGCGGTCAAACAACCTCGGATATAAACAGATAATTACGTTTTCGGAAAAATCTCCGGTAAGATGCGCCGACAGCGCCGCGTCGGTACTCATGTGCAGAGAGATAGCCAGGGCGCAGGCGGAAGGCGATACTCTTGGCGGCGCGTTCGAAGTGATCGTAGGCGGTGTTCCGGCCGGGCTCGGCAGTTACACGCAGTGGGACAGGCGCATAGGCGGTATACTCGCGCAGGCTGTCATGTCGATACAGGCGGTAAAGGCGGTTGGGTTCGGAGCAGGACAGGGGCTCGCCGGTATGCGCGGCTCCGGCGCTCATGATGAGATATTTTACTCGAAGAAAAAGGGGTATTACAGGCGGACGAATAACGCGGGCGGTATAGAAGGCGGGATGACGAACGGTGAGGATATAAGGATACGCGCGTATATGAAACCGATAGCGACACTGCGTAAGCCGCTCGCCAGCGTTAACATAAAGACGCGAAAGGCGTTTAAGGCGGCGGTTGAGCGATCGGATACGTGCGCAGTGCCGGCCGCCGGCGTAATAGCCGAGGCCGTTACCGCCATAGAGATCGCGAACGCCATGATCGGGAAGTTCGGCGGCGATTCCGTATCCGAGATGCGCCGTAATTTCGACGGGTACCTGAGCCAAATTAGGAAATTCTGAGACGAGGTTGCAGAGTGAGGCGGAGTTAAGGTTTAGGCTGCCGAGTGAGATATAGGTAAGGTTGAGGCTAGGGCCTTAACTTAAGTCGGTTTGTGCCTGTAACCTTAAGCTTATTTAAGTGTAGTAACCTTAACCTTCAAGAAATTTATGCGTAACATTGTTCTGATCGGTTTTATGGGCACGGGCAAGACGACGATCGCGATAAAGATCGCAAATGAGCTCGGGCTTCGCTACGTCTCGATCGATGACCTTATCGAAAAGAGGGAACGGCGGACGATAAATGAGATATTTACCAAAGAGGGTGAAGATTATTTCCGCGATGTCGAAAGCGCGGTTGTGCGCGATCTTTCCGTCCAGGATAACCTCGTAATCGATACGGGCGGAGGGGTGGTTATAAGGCCGGAGAATATGGAGAGCTTGAAGTCCGGCGGTATCGTTATATGCCTCACGGCCGATGAAGAAGCGATAATGGCGCGGACGAAGAAATATAAGCACAGGCCGCTCCTTAACGTCGAGGATCCGAAGCTGAAGATACGGACGCTCCTTGCTAAAAGGGCGCCTCTATATGCAAAAGCAGATCATTCTATAGACACGGGCAAACTTACGGCGCGGCAGGCTGTCGAAGAGATAATAAAGATAGCGAAGTGTAATGACAAATAAATTCAAAATTCCAAATCCCAACCTTCCCTGGTAGTATTTGCAGTATTTGAAATTTGAAATTGCGGAAAGGCTATATATGACTTTAAAAGCCAGAATCTGGATCGGGGCGACGCTCGTACTTATTCTCGCATTCAATTACGGCGTTATCGGTATGCCGCTCATCAGGAAAGCGATGTCGCTTAACGATAAGGCGACGACGATGATGATGACGAAGATAAAGTCCGGTAACGCGCTGAGAAACTCATCGGAAGAAGATTATATACTCGATATATTCAGGCGCGAAAAAGAGACTATAACGCGGAAGATCATAGTTCTGAATGCGGTCAGCCTGACGGCGCTTATAATAATAGGCAGTTGGACCCTGTTCGGCCTTATCGGCATAAAGAGGAAATAATTTTTTCGATCCCGAGGGGAATCCCCTCTCGGGGTTGGCATCTCGCAGGGATGCGTAATTTTCAGCCATGTGAAAATTGCGCTCGGGAGATGATAGAAGGGGACAGGACTAATAAATTTCGATACAGAAAGATATGATACGTAAAATTGAACTGACGGATGCGGAGTATCCGAAGAATCTGAAGAATATCCACACGCCGCCGAAGGCATTATATGTCAACGGCGCGCTGCTCGAGCGTGATGAGATGGCGGTGGCGATAGTGGGCTCCCGGCGGGCGACGCAATACGGGCTTGAGACGAGCGAACGGTTCGGCTTCGAGCTTGCCGCGCGCGGCGTGACGGTCGTAAGCGGAATGGCTGTGGGTATAGATTCGGCGGCGCACCGCGGAGCGCTTAAGGCGCGGGGCAGGACGATCGCGGTTATGGGCAGCGGTCATAATATCATCTACCCGCCGCAGAACAAGGATATGTACGGAGAAATCGCAAGGTCGGGCGCGGTTATTACGGAATACGGTGATGACGCGCCGCCGCTTGCGCAGCATTTCCCGGCCCGCAACCGCATCATAAGCGGGCTTTCTCTCGGCGTCGTTGTGGTCGAGGCCGCGCGCAATTCGGGCGCGCTCATCACCGCGAACTTCGCGGCCGAACAGGGGCGCACCGTATTCGCGGTCCCCGGCAAAGTATCGTCAAGCAGGAGTTCCGGCGCCAACGAGCTCATAAAGGACGGTGCGTGCCTGATACAGTCTGTCGACGACATACTGGAGGAGCTGGCTATAAAGACAGAACCTGCCTCGGCGGATGAGAGGGAGCTCCTGGATGCGAAGATATTCCGGCAGACGAAAGCGTATGTCTATAATTCGCTGACCGAAGACGAGCGGAAAATTTATAAGAGCTTATCCGAAACGCCTCTTTACATAGACGAGATCCTGAGGATATCCGGCATGGAGCATGCGAAGGTATCGCAGATGCTTTTGAGCCTGGAGTTGAAGAAGCTGGTTAAACAGTTACCCGGGAAGCAGTATATAAGAACGGAAGATTAGCATCAAAAACTTAGGAGAGTTTAATGGCAAAAAATCTGGTAATAGTCGAGTCGCCGGCCAAAGCAAAGACGATAAATAAGTTCCTTGGCTCACACTATAAAGTCGTCGCGAGCATGGGCCATATCATAGACCTGCCCAAATCGAAGCTTGGTGTCGATGTGGAGAATGACTTTACTCCGCAATATATCGTTATGTCAGACAGGAAGAAGAACCTGTCGATGCTTAAGAAAGAGGCCAAAACAAAGACGACCATATACCTGGCCGCCGACCCTGATCGTGAAGGCGAAGCGATAAGCTGGCACCTTAAGAACCAGTTGAGCGGCGAGAATAAGAAATGTTACAGGGTAGAATTCGATGAGATAACCAAAGACGCGGTCGTCGCCGCGTTCAAACATCCGCGCGACATAAATATGAGCCTTGTAAACGCCCAGCAGGCGCGCCGTATCCTTGACCGCATCGTCGGTTATTCGATAAGCCCGATACTCTGGAAGAAGGTAGCGCGGGGACTCTCTGCCGGACGCGTACAGTCGGTGGCGGTACGTCTGATAGTCGAGCGCGAGAAGGAGATAAATAAATTCGTCCCGCAGGAATACTGGAGCGTAGAGGCGGAGCTTAAACGCAAAGCCGACCACCCCAAAGATAAGTTTACGGCCAAGCTGGATAAGTATAAAAACGCGGATATAGAGGTAAAACATAAACATGACGCGGACAGGATCGTGGAACACCTGAAGAAAGAGTCCTTCGTGGTAAGCGACCTGCGCGAGTCGCGGAAGCGGAAAAACCCTTACCCGCCGTTTACAACGAGCAAACTCCAGCAGGAGGCGTTCAATAAATTGAGATTTTCCGGAGCCAAGACGATGCATGTCGCGCAGGTCCTTTACGAAGGCGTCGAGATCGGAGACGAAGGTTCAGTCGGTCTTATAACGTACATGAGGACGGATTCGGTGCGCATCTCCAAGGACGCGCAGGCCGCGGTCAAAGATTATATACTGGCGACCTACGGTAATAAGTATTACCCGGATACGCCGAATTTCTATAAAGCGAGAAAGAGCGCGCAGGAGGCGCACGAGGCGATAAGGCCTACGCTTCCTCTGCGAAGCCCTGATTCTATAAAACAGTATCTCTCGGGAGAGCAGCTAAAGCTTTACCAGCTTATATGGAACCGGTTCGTCGCCAGCCAGATGTCTCCTGCTATCTATTCGCAGACGACGGTCGATATAAAGGCCGGGGATTATCTCTTTAAAGCGGGCGCCGCGACCGTGGTCTTCGACGGCTATACTGCGGTATATGAAGCCGAAAAGGAGAAAGAAAAAGAAGACGGCGGCGAGGCGAAGACGAAATTACCGGCACTTTCGATAGGATTAGCGCTCGACCTCCTCAACCTGATACCGGCGCAGCATTTTACCAAGGCTCCTCCGAGATATTCGGACGCGAGCCTTGTTAAGACGCTCGAAGAACTGGGTATCGGCCGCCCGTCGACATACGCACCGATCATCCAAACGATAACGGCCAGGGACTACGTCAGGCGCGAATCGGGCTATTTCTATCCGACGGAGCTCGGCACCATAGTCATCGAGCTCCTGATGAAGCATTTTCCCAAGATACTCGACGTCGAATTTACGGCGAGGATGGAAGACGAACTCGACGGGATAGAAGAGGGGGAGGCGGACTGGCTCACGGTCCTAAAAGCGTTCTATTCGCCGTTTATGCACTCGGTCGAGGCCGCGAAACTTGAGATGAAGGACGTGAAGAAGGAGATAGAAGCCACCGACCAGGTATGTGAGCTGTGCGGCAGGCCCATGATCATCAAATGGGGCAGGCGCGGCAAGTTCTTGAGCTGTTCCGGTTACCCCGAATGTAAAAATGCGAAATCGATAACTTCCGGCGTGAAGTGCCCGACGGGCTGCGGCGGTGAGCTTGTCCAGAGGCGCTCGACGCGGGGTATGTTCTTCGGATGCACCAAATATCCCAAATGCACATTCACCTCAAAGAAGCTCCCCGAAAAAGAGAAGGAAGGCGAAGTCGTACTATAGATGCAGAGATTTATCGAAAAGTTCATAAATTATCTCGATGTCGAGAGAAATTCGTCGCCGCATACTATCCTGAATTACCGGATAGATCTGGAATCTTTCAGCCGGTTTCTCGGCGATAAGGACGTCTCGGCGATCGACCATCTTCTATTGCGCAAATTTCTTGCGGAATTGCGCGGGCGGAACTACGCGAAGAGGACGATAGCGCGCAAACTCGCGAGTTTACGGAGCTTCTTCAGGTTCCTGTACCGCGAAGGGCATATCAAGGCGAATCCGATTACCGCCGTCTCTACTCCCAAACTGGATAAGAGGCTGCCCGTGGTCCTGGACGAAAAAGCGGTGGCGAGACTGCTCCAATGCCCCGGAGGGGATGACGTCTTCGCCCTCAGGGACACGGCTATCCTCGAAACAATATACTCGGGCGGCATCCGGGTGAGCGAGCTTGTAGGGCTGAATATGAGGAATGTCGATCTGATCGGCGAGGTCATAAAGGTCTTCGGTAAGGGCTCGAAGGAGCGGATGGTGCCGATAGGTTCACCCGCCGTTTCGGCGCTCAGGCGGTATATCGATAAACGCGAAGGGATGAAGGTTAAGGATAAGGAAGCGGTCTTTCTCGGGAAGAACGGGACGCGCCTCTGGGACAGGAGTGTGCGGCGCATACTCGATAAGTATATAAAACTATGCAGTATGTCGGAGCACATATCGCCGCATAGCTTGCGCCATTCGTTTGCGACGCATATGCTCGACCGCGGCGCGGACTTGCGCAGCGTTCAGGAGCTTCTGGGGCACGCGAATTTGTCGACGACGCAGATATATACGCACGTGACGATGGACCGCCTGAAGACGGTATACGACAAAGCTCATCCGCGGGCGTAAGGAGTGCGTAAAATTTTTCGATGTAGCAGTAAATGTGCTGTGTCAATGTGGCTCGCTTAGGACGCGAAATTTTCAGCCATGTGAAAATTTCGCTCGATAAAAGTTCTCGTACGCTGCCTCGAACTTTTAACGCCCTGCTCACCACATCGCCACATCACATTTCAACGGATGCGAAAAATTTTACTGGGAAAACAAGAGTGGAAAGCGTTCGTAAAATATGGAAAAGTGTCTAAAAAAAGTTCTGGGATTCTCCATACAAACACCCTCGACAGAGATTGTTAAAATAGTAAGATATAAACAATCGCTAGTTTGTAAACCGTGCTGGGAAATAAAATACTGTCCTTATGGACCTTTAGTTGAACAATTCCCTATAATTCCTCCTATACGTAGTGAGGCTATTGAGCATAATGAATACTTAAAAGAGTGTATTTCTACGGGAAGACTTCAAGGTGGTAAAAAATTAGATAAAAATCGTAAGAAATTTTTTATTAAATGTATTTTGGATTTTAAGACGAGTGATTACCCTGTTGAAATCTCTGGAATATTAAAAGAAATTAGTTGTAGAATCTTTGGACATATTTGTCCCGTATATTTTAACGCCGAACCATTCACAGAAACAAAAGAAATAAGGCGTCTATCACGAGAGATTCCTAGGGATGTTATGTTGAAAGTGGTTCGAAGAGATGGGCAGATTTGTCAAAAATGTTTTAAGCCCGTACCTGACAATAAGATGGAATTTGATCATCTTATTCCATTTTCGAAAGGCGGTACGACATCTGTTGATAACTTACGATTGCTTTGCTTTGATTGCAATAGGAAAAAACGGAATTTGTTATCCGAAATACTTGATGAAATACCGCTAGAAAAACATTTCAAAGCAAGCAAGTAATAAGTAGCTGACGTTTAAACGGTAGCTACGTTATGGATAACTAGGCTAGGCAAATTTATGGGTGGCCGAGGTCCAGCCTTGAGGTGCGCACAAGGCCGAAGCGGATGGGGTGCCGCCGCTTAGAATTGCCATTGTCAGGGCGACACTGCTTAAGACTTAAAATATCGTAAGCAATTCTGGCGGCACTTAGATACGCGCCTAGTTTCTCACGATATTGTAAACCCGCGAGGCCGAAGGAGCACCGAAAGGCGACCGAGGACAGGACCCATAAATTTGCGGCAGGACCCGTAAAAATTTAGGAGTAAGATGTTGTACGACATAGGATTCGCGTTATTCTCGATCTTCTATCTACCGACGCTGATATTCAAAGGCAAACTGCACAGGGATTTTCTCGAGCGGTTCGGCGTATACGGCAGGGCGAAGCGCGCGGCGCTTGCGAAGGCGCGCGGCGCGATATGGATTCAGGCGGTGAGCGTAGGGGAGGTTGCGTTATGCAGGAGCCTTATCCCGCTTATGCGCGAGAAGTTCCCCTCGCGGCCGATAGTTTTTTCGACGATAACTAAGACGGGCGGCGACCTGGCAAAGAAGTTATTTGCGGATGATGCCGTTGTGATATATTTTCCGCTCGATTTTTCATTTATAGTGAAGAAAGTTATAGGTATAGTGAGGCCTAATATGTACATCATGGTCGAGACTGAGATATGGCCTAATTTTTTAAAAGAGATAGAACGCCGCGCCATACCGGCCATACTCATCAACGGCAGGATATCGGACAGGTCTTTTGGGAAGTACGAGATGGTAAGCCGGTTCTTAAGGAAGATATTGCGGAACATTAACGTTCTTTGCATGCAGTCGAAGATGGACGCGGACAGGATAATAGCTCTTGGCGCCAGGCCCGAAAGAGTAAAGGTCGCCGGGAATATGAAATTCGATATCCGGGTCAAGGCGGGCAGGATAAGCGGCGACGTATTAAAAAAAGAGCTGGGGATGGCTACGGGAGACGAGCTTATAGTGGCAGGGTCGACGCATCCGGGCGAAGAATGCGCCGTTATCGCTGCATATAAAGATTTAATCGAAGATTTCCCGAAGCTTAAACTGCTGATCGCTCCCCGCCATATCGAAAGAGCGGGCGAGGTCGCCGAGGCCGCAAAGAAACTCGGCTTCCAGCCGGTCCGGTTATCCGGCTCCGACGAACGACGAACGACGAACGACGAACGACGGATCTACATTCTCGACACCATCGGCCGCCTGGGAGACTTCTATTCTATAGCGACCATAGTCTTCGTCGGAGGCAGCCTTATAAAACACGGCGGACAGAACCCGATAGAGCCTGCTGTCCATGAGAAGCCCGTAATATTCGGCCAGCATATGTTCAATTTTAAGGATATAGCCGAGGCCTTTCTGGCCTCATCCGCGGCCGCGCAGGTCGATAGCGGTGATGACCTGGTACCCGCCCTCTACAACCTGCTGACGGATGAAAAGCGGCGCCTTGAGATGGGCAGAGCCGCCAAACAGGTTGTCGTCGACAATATGGGCGCTACGGGACGGGTCTTGGGCGAAATGGCGGTATTCCTCAATGCGTGAATTCATATATTCATTGATGACCGATAGGCGTGACGACGCTATATATGCGCCTATAAAATTCTTTCTCTACATCCTGTCGTTTGCGTACGGGGCTGCTCTTATACTGCGGCGGTTGGCTTACAAGACGCATATATTCAAATCCGTCCGGGTGCCGCTTAAGATAATATCCGTCGGGAACCTGACTCTGGGCGGTACCGGCAAGACACCATTTGTGATACGGCTGGTGAAGCTGCTCGACGAGGAGCTTGGCAAGAAGGCGAGCGTTCTTATCCGCGGTTACGGCTGGGACGAACAGACTCTTCTCAGGCGCAAACTTGCCGATACGCCCATCCTTGTCGGCGAAGACCGTACGAAGTCGGCGCACAAGGCGATAAAGCTTTATGGCAGCGATACCGCGGTGCTGGATGACGGTTTCCAGCACTGGGAGCTCGAGCGCAATCTCGATATAATTCTGGTCGATTCCCGCAACCCGTTCGGCAACGGCCGGCTCTTCCCTCGGGGCATATTGAGGGAGCCTGTGGAGGCCGTAAAGCGCGCATCGGTAATAGTCTTTACAAAAGTCGATAAGCCGGGTCCGGCGCTGGTGCAGGTGAAGGATGAGTTAAAGAGACTGAATGGCGCACTCGTCTTTCTCGAAGCGCTTCACAAGCCCGTCTGTCTCTACGACCTGAAGGCGCGGAAGGAGCTCGCTTTAAACTTTCTTAAGGGTAAGCGCGTAATTCTTTTGTCGAGTATAGGCGATCCGGGCTACTTTAGCGATACTGCCCGCCGCCTGGGCGCCGACATCGCCGAAGAGATCGTCTTCGCCGATCACTATAATTACAGCCAGGCCGATACCGGACCTATCGTGAAGAGATGCGATGAGAGATCGTTCGATTTTATCCTTACGACCGAGAAGGACGAAGTCAAATTACGCAGGATGTCGTTATCTTTTGGGGACTATCCCGTGATGACGCTTGTCATAGAAATGGATATTATTTCAGGGAAGGAGCAGCTGGTTGATAGATTACGCAGCCTATATAGCCGTAAGGGCGCTTAATAAGATACTAGGCCTTGTGCCGGTCAGCGCGTCGCTGTGGTTTGGCAGGCGCATCGGGGATGCCGTATTTTTCTTTAATAAGGCGAGGCGGGTCGTCGCGTACGCAAATCTGAAGAGTGCATTCGCAAAAGAGAAGTCTCCGGCAGAACTGAGGCGCATTACCAAAAACGTTTACCGCAATATGGTCCAGACCTTCATCGAGATCCTGAACCTTACGAAGGTCAACCGGCGGTACGTCGACAGATATGTCGAGGTTATGAATATGGAGCGTATCCGTAACGCCGCCAAATCCGGCAGGGGGACGATACTCCTTACCGCGCACTTCGGCGACTGGGAACTCTCCAGCTTGGTCAGTTCCGTCGAAGGTTTTCCTATCCTTGTCCTTGTCAGAGAGCAGAAGATGAAGCGTTTGAACGAGCTCTTGAACCTTTTGCGGGAATCGAACGGCTGTAAGGTAATAAGGAAGGGGATGGAGGTCAAAAATATATTGAAGGCGCTCCGTGATAAAAATATAGTCGGTATACTCTCCGACCAGGACGCCGGCAAGAACGGTATCTTCGTAGATTTTTTCGGCAGACCCGCGTCTTATCATACGGGAGCCTTCGAGATAGCCAAGCACTCCGGCTCCCTGATATTGCCGAATTTCATCGTGCGGACGGGCGGGCCGTACCATAAACTTTACCTTGAAGAGTATATAGATTTTCAGAAGACTCAAAGTCCCGGCGATGTAAGGGAGAACGTCCAGAAGTTCGCGCGGCTTCTTGAGGCGTATATAAGGAAATATCCCGACCAGTGGCTCTGGCTCCACAAGCGGTGGAAATCGACGCCGGTCAGGACGGTACTTGTGCTTAATGACGGCAAGGCCGGCCACCTGAACCAGTCCATGGCTGTTGTGCGGCAGTTAAAGCGCGCCCGGGCGACCCAGGGGTATAAGATAGCGGATACGCGGGTCGTCGTCGTAGATGTGAAATATAAGAGCGGATTTTCCCGAGCGCTTCTTGCTGCCGCATCGGTCTTCGCGACCTGGCGGTGCCACGGCCGTATGGGGATAATGAGATCATGCCTTGCCGCAGAGACGTATGATACGCTTATGAAGACGTATTCGGAATTTGTCGTCTCGTGCGGGTCGAGCCTTGCGCCGGTGAATATATTCATGTCGAAGGAGAATTGCGCGCGGAATATAGTCGTTATGAAGCCCGGTATACCGATGAGCCTTAGGAAATTCGATCTAGCGGTCATCCCAAAACACGACAATCTTTTGAAGGCAAAGAACGTTATTACTACTGATCTCGCGCCTAACCTTGTAGACGACGAGTCCCTTAAAAGGGACGGCGAAAAGTTGAAGGGCAGCACCGGTATCGGGACAGACAAAGCGGTAAGCCTGTTTGTAGGAGGCGGCAACCCGGAATTTTCCCTGACGGCAGAGAATATAAATTTGGCGCTCGATGGTTTAACATCCTTTATCGGGTCTCGCGGCGTAGAGCTTTTGGTTACGACATCGAGACGCACCTCTCCGGCAGTCGAAGATATTTTGAAGAAGAGGCTGCAGGGTAATCCCGCGTGCAAACTGCTAATCATTGCGAACGAGCGAAACCTTGACGGAGCGGTGAGCGGGATGCTCGCGCTCAGCAAGGTTGCCGTAGTCTCGGAAGAATCGATCTCGATGATCTCCGAAGCGATCAGCGCCGGCAAGAAGGTGGTAGTCTTCAAGCTTGCGAAGAAAAAAGACTCTATGACGAAGCATGAGCGGGCGTTGAAGGGTTTGTCGGACAGGGGTTACATTACTATCGTCGAGGCATTCGGTTTATCGTCCGCGCTGGAAAAGGCATGGCGCGATACGATCCCGGTGAAACTTCCGCAGGATGCGGAGAAGATTTTCGAGGCAGTTCGAAAATTGATATAAGGAGATAATTTTTCGTATCAGTCTAATATTATTTGGCGATGTGGTGAGCTTAGGACGCGTAAATTTTAACCATGTAAAATTTACGCTCGAGAAAAATTGCTCGGACGCTGCCTCGCAATTTTTACGCCTAAGCTCGCCACATCGCCAAATAATATTCCTGAGTTTTCGAAAAATTTGGCCAGGGAAACGGGAAATAAAAGGCGGGACATAAAATCTTAAACATATCAATTGCAGGCCGCCGGAAAAAGCGCCGGACTGACGGCGAAAAATTTATTGCGGAATGACTTATGAATATACTGCAGATACTTCCATCGCTGGATGTCGGCGGAGTCGAGACCGGCACTATAGACCTCGCGAAGTACCTTGTCGCGCATGGGCATAAGGCCATTACGGTCTCTGCCGGGGGCCGGCTCGTGAGGGAACTCGATGCCGTAGGCGCTCGCCATTACAATCTGCCTGTCGGGAAAAAGTCCGTTTTTAGTATGATGCGGATGATAAAAGCGCTCTGCGAAATAATCCGCAGGGAAGATATCGACATTGTCCACGCGCGCTCGCGTGTACCCGCTTTAATAGCCTATATCGCGTGCAAGTCGACGAATAGGACATTTATAACGACGGCCCACGGCTATTACAAGAAACATCTGATGAGCGAGGCGATGGGGTGGGGCAAATACGTCATCGTTGCTTCGAACATAATGGCGAAGCACATGGTGAGCAATTTCAATGTCCCGTATGACAGGATACGCCTGATACCGCGCGGCGTGGACCTGAACAGGTTTACGTTCAGGGACCCGTCGACACATTCGCCGGAATATTTTACGGTAGGCATGATCTCCAGGATAACGCCGCTTAAAGGGCATGCTGATTTTATCAAAGCGATATCGATCCTGAGCCGCCAGATACCGAATCTGAAGGTTGTAATAGCCGGCGCGGCGCCTAAGGAGAAATATAGAGAAGACCTTGAGCTTTTGATAAGAAGGCTGGGGTTGACCAGTGTCATCGATTTTCTGCCGGCAACCAACGATGTGCCGAAAGTGATGAGCCGGCTCGACGTCCTGGTATCCGCGACAATAACGCCGGAAGCATTCGGCAGGGTTATTATAGAAGCCCAGGCCTCGGGTGTGCCGGTGGTTGCCACGCAGGTCGGCGGCGTTGTCGACATCATTGAAGATAAGAAGACGGGCCTTTTGTGCGCGCCTCAAAATCCGAAAGATATAGCCGCTAAGATATCCGAGCTTTACGGGGCGAGGACGCTCTGGGTAAATATAGCCATAGAATCGAGGCGGCGCGTCGAAACGTATTTCAATCTCGACAGGATGATGGGGCGTACGCTCGCGGTCTATGAGGAGGCGGTCGCGACGCTGAATATCCTCGTCATAAAGATGAGCGCTATAGGCGACGTTATTTTGAGCGTGCCGTCGCTCAGGGCGATACGCGCCAGGTACCCGAAAGCCAATATAAAGGTCCTGGTCGGCGTCCAATCACAGGAGGCGCTCGACAGGTGCCCGTATATAAACGAAAGGATAGTCTGCGATTTTAACGGCAAAAACCACGGCATTGCCGGACTATGGCGCCTTGGCAGGGAACTGCGGCAGCATTGTTTTGATATCGTTATCGATCTCCAGAACTCGAAGCGCAGCCATATACTTGCCGCACTGAGCCTGGCGCCGCTTCGCTACGGATACGACAATAAAAAACTGTCGTTTCTTCTGAACAAACGCCTCCGGGACGATGCGCCGTACCTCGACCCGATCGAGCACCAGTTCAGGACGCTGCGGATGGCAGCCATAAAGCCGCAGGATAAACGCCTGGAGCTGTGGCCCTCCGGATCGGAAAAGGAACATGCCGATAAGCTGCTGGCGGAAGGATGGATGACACCGTCTGCCGGGCTAGTAGGAGTGAATGTCAGGGCGTCATCCAGATGGGTGACGAAGAATTGGCCGAGCCTGAATATCGTCGAACTATCCGACAGGCTCGCCAAAGAGTTCAATTTGCGGACGGTCCTGACCGGAGCCGAAGAGGATGCGGAGTTTGCCCGGGCCATAGCCAGGGCTGCTAAGTCGCGGCCGCTCGTAGCCGCAGGGCGGACGAGTATACTGGAACTCGCCGGCCTCATCGGGCATTTCAAGGTCTATATTACGCCGGACTCCGCGCCGATGCACATAGCCGCGGCTGTGGGTACTCCGTGCATAGCGCTTTTCGGCCCCACAGATCCCGCGCGGCATGCGCCGCCGTCGGGGAACTGCGTGGTCATAACGAAGAAGGATGAACTTAAATGCAGCCCGTGTTACAGTCCCAACTGCGCAAAGAATTTTATATGTATGAAGCGGATAACGGTCGACGAAGTACTTGAGGCCATGCGGCCGTATCTATAGGAAGGTGCACGCGATGAAAGTATTGCAGGTGACGACGCATATAAATATAGGAGGTATAGCGAATTATATCCTCAACCTGTCCGAGGCGCTTAAGGTAAGGGGCGCGGATGTAATAGTGGCGTCGAGCGGCGGTACGCTGTGCAACGAACTCCTGTCAAAAAAGATACCGCATAAGTTTCTGGATATAAGGACGAAATTCGAGTTCGGGCCCAAAGTGATAATGGCGGCCTTCCACCTGGCCGGGATCATAAGGGCGGAGAATGTCGATATTATACATGCGCACACGAGAGTGTCGCAGGTTGCCGCCTGTCTGGCATCGATGCTTACGGGCGTGCCGTATGTTACCACCTGCCATGGATACTTTAAGTTACGCTCGAGGAGACTCTTCGATACCTGGGGGAATAAGGTGATCGCAATAAGCGCTGCTGTCAAGGATCACTTAAGGCGCGATCTCGGCGTAAGCGAAGAGAGGATAAAGCTCATATACAGCGGTGTGGATATTGCCAGGTTCGCGCGGCGCTATTCCGAGGCTGAAAAGAACGCGGTAAGAGAGGAACTGGGGGTGGGGGATGCCCCTATCGTCGGGACGATCGGGAGACTTTCGCAGGTGAAGGGACAGAGGTACCTGATCCAGGCCATGGCCTATATCGCCGATAAGGTTAACGGTGTCCAGTGTATTATCGTTGGCGGCGGCGAAGAGGCCCTTGCCCTCGAGAACCTGGCAAGGGCGTTAAACATCACGGATGCAATCCATATAATTCCTTCGGATATCAATACCCCGAGAATACTTTCGATTATGGATGTCTTTGTCTTTCCGTCGGTTAAGGAAGGGCTGGGCATCGCGTTATTGGAAGCGATGGCCGCAGGTAAGGCGTGCGTGGCTTCCGATATAGGGGGAATAAGCGACATAATCAAGGCGCCCTCGTACGGAATACTTGTCGGCGTGGGTGATATCAAGGCTATGGCGGATGAGACGGCAAAACTTCTCCTTAACGATGCTTTAAGAGAAGATATGGGCGATAAAGCGCGGCGGATCGTGAGCGGGAACTTTTCGCTTGACGCGATGGCAGATGGTGTCATACAGTTGTATAAAGAGGTAGCCGATGCCCGGAAAAAACGGTAGAAGATTTCCCCGATGGCTGTTATGGGCGGGTGTCGCGGTAATGATTGCCGCGGCAGCCGTTGCGGCCGTCATAGCCGTAAAGTCCGCTTATGTCGTTCCCATACTGATGTATCATTCGATCGATAGCGGCAATAAGGATACCAAACTCTCCGTTTCTCCAGAGAGCTTTGCCAGGCAGATGGAGTTTCTATATAAGAATCATTACAACGTCGTCTCTTTAGAAAAGGCCGCCGCCTATATCAAGCGGAAGGATATGCCGCCGCGAAAGACCGTGGCGATAACATTCGACGACGGATTTCGCAATAATTACCTGTATGCGTATCCTGTTCTGAAGAAGTACGGATTACCGGCTACCATGTTTATCGTTGTAGACTGGGTCGGCACTTCGCCGAATTTTATGAATTGGGACGAGATAAGGGAGATGGCCGATTCCGGCATTATTGCGATAGGCAGCCATTCGAAAGAGCACCATTGGCTCCTGAACTCGAGCGATGATATCCTTAAACAGGAGTTGGGGTGGTCCAGGCGGATCCTGGAGGAGCGGACCGGCAGGCGGGTGAGCTCCTTTTGCTACCCGATGGGCGCATTCGACGGAAGGGCTAAGGCCGCGGCGGCGGCGGCAGGTTACGTTTGTGCCGTATCGACGCCTTCGGAGAGCGCGTCAGCGGAAGATGTCTATGCCCTTAAACGTGTCAGGATCTCCCGCTCATCGGATAATCTCCTGGTATTCTGGGCGGAGACGACGGGATTATACGCATTTTTCAAATAGAGAAAGATTACGATGAAACGTATACTTATAGTCAACGTTAACTGGATAGGCGATACGCTCTTTTCGACGCCGTTTATACGCGCCGTCAGGGACGCATATCCCGACAGCTACATTGCCTGTCTCCTCCACCCGCGGTGCGCCGAGATGCTGGAACTCAATCCGAGGCTTGACGAAATAATCATATATGACGAAGAGGGCGCGCACAGGAGCCTTTTAGGGAAACTTCGGCTCATCATTGCGCTTCGCAAGAAGAGGTTTGATACGGCCTATCTCCTGCACAGGTCGTTTACGAAGGCGCTTATAACGTTTCTAGCCGGCATACGGGAGCGCATAGGTTATCCCACAAAGAAGAGGGCGGCGCTTCTGACGAAGGTTGTCGAAACGCCGCTCGAAGAAGAGCATAAAGTCGAATATTTTCTTAACATTGCCAGAGCATGCGGGATGGTTCCCAAAAGCATCTCCTATGAATTTTTCATAGACGAAGCGCACAGGCGGAATGTGGAGGTTTTGCTCAGGGCATCGGGTATTTCGGAAAAAGACAGGATAGTCGTCTTGTGCCCCGGCGGCAACTGGGATCCTAAGCGGTGGCCGAAGGAGAATTTTGCGGCGCTTGCGGATAAACTGGTGGAATTGTACGGCGTTAAGATTGTGATATCGGGCGCCAAGAAAGACGTAAAGCTTGCCGGAGAGATAAAAAGTATAATGAAATCCCCCGCCGTGGTAACTGCCGGCGCTACGACGCTGAAGGAACTCGGGGCGTTATTTTCGAAAGCGGCTCTCGTCATAGCCAACGATACCGGGCCGATGCATCTTGCGATCGCCATGAGGGCACGGACTATAGGCCTCTTCGGGCCGACTGCGTCCGCCCTTACGGGACCATATGGCGAAGGGAATTATAAGGTTATATCGAAGAACGATATGTGCGACATACCATGCTACGATCTTACATGTACCGACAACCGCTGTATGGCGGCCATAAAGGTCGGGGATGTTTTAAAAGAAGCGGCGGGGTTCCGGATATGATAATCGACAAAACACAAGTAAAGAGAATGCTTGTAATAACCTTGAGTAACATAGGCGATATCATCCTTACTACGCCCGTCATCAAGGCGCTTTCGGGCGAGTTCCCGGGCGCGCGGTGTGATGTGATGGTCGGTCCGCAGGGTAAAGAGATATTCGAGAAGGACCCTCATATATTCAAGGTCATTATATATGATAAGCATATGCCGATTATCCAGAAGAGGCGGCTGCAGATCAAGCTTAAAAAATTGAAATACGACCTGGTTGTGGATATACGTAATACCGTATTTCCTCTGCTCATCGGGCCGCGGTTCAGGACCGCGACGATACAAAAATTTCCGCGCAGTCTTATGCATAAGACAGAGCACCATCTCTACAGACTGAAATCCGTAGGGATAGATAATCTTAAAGAATCTCCCTATATACACATTACAAGCGAAGACGATGCGCATATCGACAGACTCCTTAAAGACAGCGGTGTTACCGGCCCTGTTGTCGTGATAAACGCCGGCGCAAAGAGTCATTTGAAAAGGTGGACGACCGACGGGTTCGCGCAGGTTGCCGACAGGTTGATAGCGGAATGCGGCGTAAGCGTCGTCTTCGTCGGACTTAAAGAAGATGAGGCGATAGTAAAGGAGATAACCGCGCGGATGAAACATAAGGGCCACGACTTTGTCGGCAGGACCAACGTCAGACAGCTGGCCGGACTCCTGAAACGCGCCAAACTGCTAATAACGAATGACAGCGCGCCGCTCCATCTCGGATCGGCGGTAGGCGTGAAGGTGGTGGCGCTGTTCGGTCCCACGGATCCGCGCAAGTACGGACCGATGGGCGAATTCGATGTTGTTATAAAAGAGAAACTTTCGTGCGCGCCATGCGAAAAGGCGCAATGTGTGCGGAACTATGAATGTATGCGTCTTATCTCTCCCGATCTTGTATTCGATACCGCCAGGATGATGATCGAAGGATATGAATAAAATCCAAAATCCAAAATCCAAAATCCAAAGGCATGAAGGGAAGCGGGTGTTGATCGTGAGGCTCGACAGGATAGGGGATGTCTTGCTCTCGACTCCCGTGATCAAGGCTGTCCGCGACGTCTGCCCCGATGGCTATATCGCTTTTATGGTGAGGAGATATGCCAAGGATATACTGGAAGGCAATCCTTACCTCGATGAAATCATAGTCTACGATAAGAACGGGCGGGAGAAGGGGCTGTTGAGAAATTTGGGTTTCATCCGCTCGTTACGCCGTAAAAAATTCGACATAGCCCTTATCCTGCACCCGACGAAGAGGACGCACCTTCTGGTTTCACTGGCCGGGATCCCAGAGACGGTAGGGTATAACAGGAAATGGGGGTTTTTGCTCACCACCCGCCTGCCGCATACCAAGCAATACGGCTTAAAGCACGAGATCGATTATACCCTCGATATATTGCGGTATACAGGCCTGGAACCGAAAGATAAGCCTCTTTATATGCCCGTGAACGGCCATTCCGAAGTGAGGGTGGATGAGATGCTGCGCGAGGGGGGTATCGGTAAAGACGATCTTTGTGTGGCAATAAACCCCGGCGCCAGCTGCCCTTCGAAGAGGTGGAGCCCCGATAAGTTTGCCAGGGCCGCGCAGGCCTTGATCGAGCGATACGGCGTAAAGATAATAGTTGTAGCCTCCGCCGCGGATAAAGAACTGGGCGATAGAGTATCGAATCGCTTAAAGAAAAATTGTCTGAACCTCGCGGGCAGGACGAGCGTTGCGGATGTGGCAAGCGTATTGAGGCGCGCGCGGCTATTCATATCGAACGATTCCGGACCGGTCCATATAGCGTGCGCCGTCGGTACGCCTGTGATCGCGATATTCGGCAGGCACGACAGAGGGCTTTCGCCGCAGCGCTGGGGGCCGACAGGCAAGCGCGATGTGGTGCTCCATAAGGATGTCGGCTGCATAGAATGTCTCGCGCATGACTGCGCGAAAGGTTTTCAGTGTCTCGAGGCGGTAACGGTCGATGAGGTGCTTGCGGCGGCCGCGAAAATTTTAGGGAGGTAAAATTTTTCGTATCAGTCTACTGTGATGTGACTACGGAGTAGATAACAAAAAAGACCTCAATTGCGGGGTCTCTTTTGGAGGTGATAGGCCTCGATGGCTTTCGCTATCGTATCCCTCTTTTATCTATATCAAGTATGCCACAGGAAACGGGAAAAGGCAATAGATGGAGAGCATTTTTTTAATCATTTGTTAAACAGAATACGGAAGGAGAAAGTGCGCGCGTGAAGATAGGAATAATAGGCTTGCCGCAGGTGGGAAAGAAGACGCTCTTCGAATTGCTCACGAACCACAAGCCGTCGGAGAAGGAGATCATTTCCGGCAAGCCGATCAAAGGTGTCGCCGAGATAAAAGATCCGCGTTTCGACAGGCTCGCGGGGATGTATAAACCGCGGAAAGAGGTGCGGGCGCGGATTGATATAGAGACACTGCCGAAACTCGAAAAGGATACGATCGCGCAGGGTGAGATATTTACGGACATAAACGAACTCGATGCCATATGCCATGTTGTCAGGGTCTTTAAGGACGATTCCGTATATCATGCGGACGGTTCCGTCGATCCCAGGCGAGACATAGATTCCGTGAATTCGGAGCTCTTGCTTCACGACCTCATCTTTGTAGAGAAACGCATGGAGCGGCTGGACCAGAAGATAAAGCAGACAAAAGAGGACGCGGCGATAAAGGAGCGCGAGCTGCTTTCGCGGCTTAAGGCCCATCTCGATAAGACCTTGCCGTTGAGGCTCCTTAGCTTAAGCGCCGATGAGCGGAAGCTGATAACAAGCTATCCTTTCGTGACGCTTAAGGATATGGTGATCGTCCTGAACGTTTCCGAAGGCGAAATAAAAGAGACTAAATTCGCCGGCGGGTTGAAGGCGGAATTTGCGCCCGTCAGGATAGAAATTATGCAGGTCTCGGCAAAAGTCGAAACGGAGATAGCGGGTCTTGAGTCGGATGAGGAGAAGCGGGAATTTATGGGCTCGCTCGGCATAGAAGAGTCCGCGATAGATATGCTTACGCGCGCCCTGACCAGGGCATTAAATCTAATATCATTCTTCACCGTTGGCGAAGACGAAGTGCGGCAGTGGCTCGTACGGAAGGGGTCTAGCGCCCCGGAAGCGGCCGGCGTGATACACTCGGACCTTCAGAAGGGCTTTATAAGGGCAGAGGTGATGAAGTACGGAGATCTCGTGGCCCTGGGCGGAGAAGATAAGGTGAAGAACGCGGGAAAATTCTATCTGAAAGGCAAAGATTATATAGTAGAAGACGGAGACATTATTAACGTAAGGTTCAGCGTGTAGGGTATGCGGTATATAATAGTAGATAGGGTATAGGAAAGTTTAACGCTGCTTGCCGTGCGCTATATGCTATCCACTAAACGAACAACCTGAGAGGGAATATGCTTCCTAAAGAGCTTGCCGATCTCTTGGAGACAAGAGAGTTCATCAGCGTCGCTACCTGCGATTTTGATGGGCATCCCAGCGCAGCGCCGAAATTCATCCTGAAGAGAGAAGGTAATTACATATACCTTGTAGACTATGTCATAGGAATGACATGGAAGAATCTCAAAGCTAACCCGCAAGTATCGATGTCGATCGTCGATACAAGGACTTTAAAAGGGTACCAGCTCAATGGCAAGGTAAAGATAATGTCCCGGGGGAAGCTGTACAATAAGATGCGCAAAGAGATGATGGATAAGGAAGTCCGCCTTACGACCCAGCATATTATAGATGAGGTCCGCGGTCACCCTACCCATGATACGTTCGAAATACTTATCAGCGAAAAATTTGTCATATTTGAGGTGAAGCTGGAGGAAGTTATCGAAATAGATATCCATGGAGAGCTGAAGCGCAATAAAAAGTAGTAGCGGCTTTTTCCTCTTCATGTTAAAATATCCCTTTTATGCTGAAAGGAAGGTGCGCAGATGAAAAGAGAGAGGGTAGACCTCGCTAAGATAAAGACAATATCCCTCGATGCGCGAAAATGCAAGGTATCGATAAAAGATTTTGCTAGGCCGGGCCGGAAAGGGGCATCGTTTAAGGAGTTTTATGCCTCGCTGCCGGACATCCTTGTCAGCCGGAATTTTCAGACGTTGGTCGATAAAATAGTCCGCGCTTATAAGGGCCGGCGGATGGTGATCCTGATGATGGGCGCGCATGTGATAAAGTGCGGCCTTTCGCCGCTTGTTGTCGACCTTATGAGGCGCGGCGTCATAAAGGCGGTTGCCTTGAACGGTGCCGGAGTAATCCACGATACCGAGATAGCCCTGATAGGCAGGACGAGCGAGGACGTCGGGGAGGGCATACTCGACGGCTCCTTCGGAATGGCTAAGGAGACGGCGAGCTTCATAAACGGCGCGATAAATGACGGGTTCGGTAAAGGCATAGGCATCGGCGAGGCCGTCGGCGGCAGGATAGTAAAGACGCGCCAGCCGCACAGGGATTTAAGCATACTGGCGACCGGCAGCAAGCTGAATATCCCGGTGACCGTTCATGTAGCGATAGGTACAGACATCATTCACCAGCATCCTTCAGCTAACGGCGAGGCCCTGGGCGAGGGGTCGCTTCTCGATTTCAGGAACTTTATTTATAGCGTGGGCAGGCTTGAAAAAGGCGTGCTTATAAATTTCGGTTCGGCGGTTATATTGCCCGAAGTATTTTTAAAAGCGGTAACGGTGGCGCGGAACCTTGGTCATAAGCTTGACGACTTTACCGCCGCCAACTTCGACATGATAAGCCAGTACAGGCCCTACCAGAATATACTTTCGCGGCCTACGTCTTCCGGCGGCAAGGGTTACAATATTATCGGCCATCACGAGATAATGTTCCCGCTGCTCTACCGTTCTATTATTGAAAAGATATGATGCCATGCATACAGTAAACTTCGATAAAATACTGAAGAAGATAAGGAATTTTTCGCGGACACGCGTTCTCGTTATCGGTGACCTGATACTGGATGAATTCCTGTGGGGCGATGTCTCCCGCATATCGCCGGAAGCTCCCGTGCCGGTCGTCTGGGTCAGGAAGGAGAGCTTTATGCCGGGAGGAGCATCGAATGTCGCCAGTAACCTGCGCTCTCTCGGCGCGAACGTCTACCTGGCCGGCGTAATCGGCGACGATGAGCGCGGGGCGATCCTGAAGAGCGAACTCGAGCAGAAAGGTATCCATACCGACGGTATCCTGACGGACGATTCCAGGCCGACGATACTCAAAACGCGTGTTGTGGCCCAGCACCAGCAGGTCGTGAGGATCGATAAGGAGCATATCGAGCCGCTCAGCAGCGATATACTATCCAGGCTTGTCAAATATATCGGGAGTCTTATGCAGAAGGTCGATGCCGTCATAATAGAGGATTACGGAAAGGGCGTTATAACATCGAAGCTCCTCAGCAAAGTGGTCCCCGTGGCCAAGCGGTACGGTAAGATCATATCGGTCGACCCCAAAGAGGAAAATTTCAAGTATTATAAAGGGGTAAGCGTAATCACCCCGAACAATCACGAGGCCTCAAGGGCAGTCGGGTTCGAGATCAAAGACGGCGCTACACTGCGCAGGGCGGGAGCGGCATTATTGACCAGGCTCGATTGCAAGATCGTGCTCATTACGCTGGGCGAGAACGGCATGGCCGTTTTCCAGAAATCTAAACCGATGGAACAGATACCTACGGTAGCGCAGGAGGTCTTCGATGTCTCCGGCGCGGGCGATACCGTTATCGCAACCTATACACTGGCGCTTGCGGCGGGCGCCGACCCGGTAATGTCGGCGCATATAGCTAATTGCGCGGCCGGTATCGTCGTGGGGAAAGTGGGGATAGCGGTAGTGACGCCGGATGAACTTTTAGATAGGATAAAGAGGGAGTTCTACTACGCGCGTCAAAAGTCGAACTCTGAAGGAGCCTGATAAATGAGGGTAATAGGAGTAATACCGGCGCGTTGGGGCGCAACGAGGTTTGAGGGAAAAGTGCTGGCCAACCTTCTGGGGAAGCCGGTCATACAGCACGTGTGGGAGAATGCTAAGAAGTCGAAGACGCTGGATGATCTCATAGTTGCCTGCGATGACGAACGCATAATGAAAGTTGTGGAAGGCTTCGGCGGCAAAGCCGTATACACCTCGCCCGACCAGCCGTCGGGAACGGATAGGCTGGCCGAGGTCGTTAACCCGCTGCCGGTAGATATAGCGGTGAATATACAGGGAGACGAACCGCTTGTCAAACCCCTTATCATCGACAGTCTTGTCATAGCGCTCCAGGACGAGAAGACGGCCCAGATGGCGACGGTGATAAAAAAAGTGGAAGACGATGCCGAGCTTACGAATTCGAACGTCGTTAAGGTGGTATTCGACAAGAACGGTTACGCGATATATTTCTCGCGTTATGCCATCCCATATAACAGGACCAGCGAGGTTGACGAGTCGAAGCGCCCGGTCTACTATAAGCACATAGGACTATATGCGTTTACCAAGGACTTTCTCTTTACATTCAGGAACCTTCCCAAGTCTACGCTTGAAAACGCAGAGAAGCTCGAACAGCTGAGAGTTATCGAAAACGGTTACAAGATAAAGATAGTCGAGACGAAGCTCGATACGATCGGGATCGACAGGCCCGAGGACTTGAAGAGGGCCGAAGACGCATTGTTAAAAGAGCGGGAACAGTTATGATGCGGGATGTCCAAATAGGCAATATTAAATTAGGCGGCGATAATCCGTTTGTCCTGATAGCGGGGCCCTGCGTGATAGAGTCGGAGTCTAGCGCCCTGCGCCATGCAAAATCGCTGAAGGCAATAACCGCGAAACTCGGTATCCCGTTTGTTTATAAGACGAGCTTCGATAAAGCCAACAGGACGTCGATAGATTCTTTTCGCGGCCCCGGACTCAGGAAAGGGCTTGCCATACTGGAGAGGGTCAAGACGGAACTGCGCGTGCCGGTGGTCTCTGATGTCCATTGCAGGGCCGATATAAAAGCCGCCGCGAAAGTACTCGATATAATCCAGATACCGGCCTTCCTGTCCCGGCAGACCGATCTCATTGTTGCGGCGGCGGAATCTGGCAGGGTCATCAATATAAAGAAGGGCCAGTTCCTGGCGCCATGGGACATGAAGAACGTCATTAAAAAGATAGAGTCGACGGGAAATAAGAAGATAATCCTTACCGACCGCGGTGTAAGCTTCGGATACAATAATCTCGTAAGCGACTTCCGGTCCATACCTATAATGAGAGATTTCGGCTATCCCGTGGTCTATGATGCCACTCATTCGGTCCAGATGCCGGGCGGGCTCGGCGATAAGTCGGCAGGAGACAGGCGCTTTATTCCATATCTTGCGGCGGCGGCGATTGCCTGCGCGGCCGACGGTATCTTTATGGAGGTTCATGAGGACCCGGACGCTGCCTTAAGCGACGGGCCGAACATGGTTAGGTTAAAGGATCTTGAAGAACTGCTTCTTAAATTGAAGCGGATAGAGAAGGCGGTCAGATAATATATGTCAAAAAATATAGCGAGAGAAGTGCTTAAGATAGAACGCGATGCGCTCTCAAGTCTTGTGTCGAGGGTGGGCCCTGATTTTGACAGGATAGTAAATGTTATCTGCAGGATCAGGGGACGCGTTATAGTCACAGGGATGGGCAAACCCGGTTTCATCGCGCAGAAGATATCCGCGACGCTCTCATCCACAGGGACACCGTCTCTATACCTTCATCCGGCGGAGGCGCTCCACGGCGACCTCGGCCGCGTGACGAAGGACGACCTTATACTCGCGCTCTCTAATAGCGGTGAGACCGAAGAGATCGTGAAGTTTCTGCCCATTATAAAGAAGATGGGGGCCAGGCTCGTTGCCATTACGGGCAATGTTAAGTCGAGCCTGGGAAGATTCGCGGACTTTTCCATCGATGTCTCCGTAAAGAAGGAGGCCTGTTCGCTGGGGCTCGCGCCCACCGCATCTACGACGGCTATGCTCGCAATGGGCGATGCGTTGGCCGTGGCGCTTCTGGAGAAGAAAGGTTTTAAGGAGAGGGACTTTGCGTTTTTCCATCCCGGCGGGATACTCGGTAAGCGTCTCATACTCAAGGTCGGCGATATTATGAGAAGCGGTTCCGCGAACCCGGTAGTGAAAGAGAATACGCCCGTAAAGCGGGTACTGCTTGCCATAACTAAGGCGCGCGCGGGCTCGGCGGGCGTTGTCGATTCCAGAGGCCGGCTCGTCGGGATATTTACCGACGGCGACCTGAGGCGCCATCTCGAGACCGAGCCGCGGCTGATCGAAAAGAGAGTGCGGGACGTGATGACGCGGAATCCCTCGACCATACGGGCGGAGAGGCTCGCCGCAGAGGCCTTTGACATACTCCGGTCGAAGAAGATAGACGAGCTTCCGGTCGTTGACGGCAAGGGCCGCCCCGTAGGCTTGCTGGATGTCCAGGATCTTTTAAAGGCAGGGCTTGTATAGTCCTTGTTCGTATATCGTGAAAGGTGAAAGACGAAAAAGATGATAGATCAGAGCGTTCTAGAGAAAGCAAAATGTATAAAGATGCTTGTCGTTGACATAGACGGCGTTATGACGGACGGCCGCATAGTATATAGCGGCTACGGCGAAGAGCTGAAGTTTTTCGACGTGCAGGACGGTTTCGGCATAACTCTCCTGGCCACGGGCGGGGTGAGGACGATTATAATCACCGCGAAGAAATCGAAGATCGTGAAACACAGGGCGCGTGATCTCAGGGTTGCGCGGGCCTACCAGGGTTTTCTGGACAAGCTCACGCCTTTTAACGATCTTTTGAAGCGTTTCAACGTTACCGCGGCGGAGGTCTGTTTTATGGGAGACGATCTCATAGATTTGCCCGTATTGAAACGCGTGGGCCTTGCCGTCGCGGTTTCTAACGCGGTCGAAGAGGTAAAGTCCTGCGCGCATTACGTCACTGTCAATAAAGGCGGCCGCGGCGCCGTACGCGAGATCTGCGATATTATCCTCAAGTCCCAGAACAAGTGGGACGAAGTTACGTCGGAGTATTTCCAATAAAAGATATATTCCTAATTTTTTGTTAAGGCATAAAAAATTAAGCTATTTGGCCTTGCCAGCTCTTTCGTTATGCTATATAATTGTTATACAGTAGAAGACATTAGATCTATCCTCCTTCGCAGAAAACCCCGAGCTTTCAAGCTCAAAGATGAATGCGTGAGGTCGCGGCGGTGACGAACGTCGAATTACAGGGTTTTCTGCTTCGGAGAATTCCGCCAACAGGCTAATGGAAACTCCGGCCTTTAGGCCGGAGAGCTTCATTTGAATTGCGTATGCAAAATTGTTTTTAACGTCTGTTAAAGCAGGTCTCCCGGGAGGGTAAAATGAAAACAAAAAATATTCTGAAATTTGTCATTTTTCAGCTTTGCCTGGTAGTTTTGTTGTCTTTTATAGGGACCGCCGGTGCGGTTATGCTGGGTAAAGATGGAACGGTTGCCAAAAGGGCATCGAATAGCGTTAGCCAGAATAACCAGACTACTGCCAAAACCCAAAACTTTGCCGCTAACGAAATTATCGTAAAACTTAAACATAAAGAGCCGTCAAAAACGCTATATACTATGACCTATGCCGCAAGATCGAGCGGCGATACGAGTCTTCTTTCAGGCCTGAAAGCCAAGTATAATTTGAAAGAAGAAAGGCCGGTGTTCCAGTCCCTTCACAATCAGTTAAAACCCCGTAATTTAAGCCAGGCCAAACTGGCCGAAAAGGCCGCGGCAATTACGGCGAGCGGTAAGGCAGCCCTATCTACCGCTTCGGCAGCGTCGTCGGAAGCAGCCGGAGATCTTTTTTCTGTTTACGTGCTGAAGACAACCGCGGATGTTTTGACTACCTGTAATAGCCTTAAAGAGGATCCTAACGTAGAATACGCCGAGCCTAACTATATCCGTAGGGCTCAAATGGTCCCTAACGACCTTTATTATTTATCACGCGGAAGCTGGGGGCAGTCTTATGACGACCTGTGGGGTTTGAAGAAGATGCAGTGCGAAGCGGCGTGGGATATATCGCAGGGAGAAGGCGCGGTGGCGGCTGTTATAGATACGGGAGTGGATTATAATCACCCGGATTTAGCCGCGAATATATGGATAAACAAGGCGGAGTTGAATGGCGCTGCAGGCGTTGATGATGATGGGAACGGTTATGTCGATGATATAAGAGGCTGGGACTTTGCTTATAATGATAATGACCCTTTGGATAACTATGGCCATGGGACACACTGCGCGGGTACGATTGCCGCTGTCGGGAACAATAATGTAGGTATAATCGGAGTAGCGCCGAAAGCGAAGGTTATGGCGTTAAAAGGATTGGATGATAATGGAGACGGGTACGACACCAGTCTTGCGGATTGTATCTATTACGCGGCCAATAACGGCGCAGGCATAATCAGTGCTTCGTGGGGCGGCCCGGATCCCAGCCAGATTTTAACAGACGCTTTTCACTATGCCGATTCGAAAGGTTGTGTATGTGTTGTCGCGGCCGGAAACGACAACGCGGACGCAAGTACTTTTATTCCCGCCGGCATCGATACGGTAATGGCCGTTGCCGCAACGGATGTCAATGACAAAAAAGCTTCGTTTTCGAACTGGGGGTCTAAAATAGATGTTTCCGCGCCGGGAATCGATATTCTTTCTTTGAGAGCCGCCGGGACGGATATGTATGGCGGCGGTATTTATTTTGTGCCGCGCGGAGATTCAAACGCCGGGTATTTCAGGTGCAAGGGGACAAGTATGGCATGTCCGCACGTAGCCGGCCTAGCCGCGCTTATACTATCGAAGCATCCGGAATTTACAAATAACGTTATCAGGAGGACTATACAGGTCTCCGCGGATGATTTAGGGATCCCCGAGCTGGGATATGGACGAATAAACGCCCATGCCGCGATGAATATCGTAACCCCGCCTGCCGCTGCTACGGCCGATATAACATTTCCGGCATCAGGCGCGTCGTACCTTACCGATAACGTTACCATAGAAGGCACAGCGACGGCGGAGTCTTTTGGGTATTACGAATTAGAGTATCGTCAGAAAAAGATTCTTATAAGCGGCCAAACGACATACGGTAGTTGGATCCCCATTAGTGAAGGTTTTTCCGCGGTCGAACAAGGAACGCTGGGTACATGGGATGCCGAAGGTCTTTGGGGCGATTATATATTACGTCTTGGAGTGCACTCTTCGAACTATACCGCCTATGATTCGGTTTACGCGCATTGGGGATGGCCGTTCCGTTCCGGCGACAGTATCGCTATGTCCCCGGTTATAGCCGATTTAAATGTGGATGGCGCTCTCGAAGTATTATTCGGCACATTTTACGAAGGAAAGCTTTACTGCCTTGATAAGGCAGGAAAAAAAATATGGGAATATCAGACCGAAGGCCCGTCTGTATCTATAGGCTCAAACCCTAATTGTTTCCTTATGGGCTCATCGCCGGTAGTTACGGATTTAAACGGGAGGGGAGCTACTCCTCCGGCAAGAGATGTGCTTGTTGTCGCCGGCAGTGCAGGGCGGATCTATTGCATTACCGCTAATGGAGAGAAAAGATGGGAATACAGCACAGGACAGACGGACTGTGCGTCGCCGGTAATGGCGGATTTGGATGGAAATGGAAGCAAGGAGATAATATTGTGCGCGGGCTCGGATATACACTGCTTGAATAAGGATGGGCAGCTTGTATGGAAACATACGGTAGGGCTTGATGGGAGTCTTTTCTTATTGCCTACGGTAGCGGATGTAAACGACGACGGCAAATTGGAAATTATAGTGAGTGTTAGCACCGTAAACGGTAACGGGATTTACTGTATAAATAAGGATGGCGGATTGGTATGGCAGCAGCAGACAATCGCTCCCTGCAGCCCTTCGGTCGCAGCCGATTTAGACGGTGACGGTAAAATCGAGATAATAGTAGGTTCCATGAGCAGAAAGCTGTACTGTCTTGCTAATGATGGAAGTGTGCGTTGGGTATATGATCCGTATCCCGACCAGAAGCTTACCCATATAGAAGAGAGCGTCTCCGATTGCCCGGCGGTGGCGGACTTGGACGGAGACGGTTCGCTGGAAATAATAACAAGTGTGCAGGGTAGCCTTTACTGCCTTAATAAAGACGGCAGCAAGAAGTGGGAATATAAGATTGGCTATATCGATCTTTCATCGGCTGTAATCGCGGATATGGACGGCGACGGCTCTTCAGAGATACTGTTTACCGGTCTTTCGAATGACAATGTATACCTTTGCTGTATCGATAAGAACGGTCAGGGGAAATGGATGCGCGCCATCGACACGGCGCTACTCCAGCCTTATTACCCGCCTATGCCTACCCCTGCAGTGGCGGATCTGGATGGTGACGGTAATTTAGAGGTATTGATTGGCACTAGATATGGAACCGACGGCGAACTTTATTGCATTGATAAAAACGGTGAGATCTTTATTCCCGGTACGGCGCAAAGCGGTATCACGTTCAATCCAATGCCATGGCCCTCATTCCACCACGATCCTCAGTTAACGGGATGGTATGGTTATAAAGGACTGCCGCCATTCTTAGCCCCCATAGGTAACAAGAGTATCGATGAAGGAAAATCTCTCACCTTCAGGATCGCGGCTACCGATCCCGAGGGAACTGCGCTCCAATTTTCGGTGGATAACATGCCCGCCGGAGCTAGACTACTGGGGATACGTCAATCGATATTCGGCGGCTCGAGCGCGGCTGTGTTCGGTTGGACTCCAAGCTATACGCAGGCGGGAATTTATAATGTGACGTTTAAAGCTTCAGACGGCACGTTTACCGATTCCGAAAAGGTTATCTTAACCGTAAATAACGTGAACGGTTCTCCCGCAATAACGCCCATAGGTGATAAAAACGTCAACAGGGGCGAGACGCTCAAGTTTACGGTAAAAGCTACCGATCCGGACGGCGATGCCGTGTCGTATCAGATGTATAATGCTCCATCGAATGCCAATATGAATAGCCAGACAGGTGCATTTTCATGGTGCCCCACAAAGTACCAAGTGGGAAATTTCAAGGTGCTTTTTGTGGCCAAAGACTCAAAGAATAATCAGTCTTCGGAAACGATAACGATAAAAGTGCCGAATTCTCCGCCGGTGTTGAATCCGATAGGGCCCAAGGCGGTATTGATCGGGGAAAAGCTGTCAATCAGGCTTAGCGCCACCGATCCTGATCCTATCGACCTGAATAATTTGAAGTTCAACGTTATTAATGCGCCGTTCGGGGCGCCTCGGATGAGCTTAAGCGGAGTTTTTTCGTGGAAGCCTAATAAAAATCAGGTAGGCACTTACAATGTCAAGTTCCGGGTCAGCGATATCATGGATGCTACCGATGAGGAAGTTGTTACTATTACAGTAACAAGATGAGGTATAATTGATTGCACGCGAGTTCTAAGCATAACCGTACATCATGAAATTCAAATTAAGGCGTTACTACCTTTATTATATCGGCCGGGCCGTCGCTTTTGTCTTTACGTTAATCCCTCTGCAAACCGGGTTGGCGCTCGCGTCCGTATTTGGGACGATCGCCTTCCATATGCTTCCGCGTTACAGACGCCTTACCATAGATAACCTGAAGACAGTATTCGGCACCGAAAAATCGGATACCGAGCTTAACGCGATAGCCAGGCGCGTTTTTCAGAATCTCGGCAAGAATGCCGTTGAGCTTGTGAACCTGCCGCGGTTCGATAAGCCGAGGATGGATCGTCTCGTGGGTTTTAGGAACCGCGAACGGCTCGATGCGGCGTACGCAAAAGGGCGGGGCGTAATTGTGTTGACTGCCCATTTCGGAAGCTGGGAGCTTATGGCCGCCGCCCTCAGGGAGAACGACTGCCCCGGCGTTACGATAGGCAGGCGGATATACTTCAAAAAGTACGACGATTTCTTGAATCAGCTGCGGAAATCGCGCGATGTCGAAGTCATCTACCGCGACGAGTCGCCCAGGAAGATGCTGAAGACGTTAAAGCGGAACTGGATCGTGGGCATAGTGGCCGACCAGGACGTCGATTCCGTCGACGGTGTCTTTGTCGATTTTTTCGGCGCCCAGGCATATACGCCTTCCGGGCCGGTTGTGCTTGCAAGGGCAAGCGGCGCCGCCCTCCTTCCCGTCTTCATCGTAAGAGAGGGCGCGCGGCATACGATAGCGATAGAGGAACCGGTCGAACTTGTCGATACCGGGAATAAAGAGGCGGATCTAATTTCCAATACCCAGAAATGGTCAAATGTGGTAGAATCATACGTCAGGCGGTATCCCGATCAGTGGGTATGGATGCATCGCAGGTGGAAGACAAAAAAACGTAAAAATCAAAATTAAAAACATATGAAAAATATTTTTATAATTGCGGCAGTGATACTTAGTTTTGCCGTCACGGGTTGCGGGAAGAGAGAAGCGGTTGCGCAGGCCGTAGAGACGGTAAAGCCGGCGGCAGGCGTTTCGTCGGATTCTCCGGCAGCGCCCGGCGAAAGTGCCGCGACGACGGACCAGGTAAAGCATGCGGTTACGGCCTTCGACCTTGAGGGACTGGCGGATGACGGCTCGAAGAAGTGGGACGTCAAGGGGCAGTCGGCGGAGTCGCTCTCCGAGGATGAGGTAAGGATTAATAATATTACGGCTGCTACCTACGGCAAGGATTCCAACGCAACGATAACGGCTGATACGGGATTGTATACAAAGTCTAAAAATAATGTCAGGCTGGAACAGAATGTCAAGGCGGTCATAGAGAATACCCCTAAAAGTTCCGGGGATATCATCGCCCTCCCGCTTGTAGTCGAAAGCTCGCCTAAAACCGAGAGGCCGCCGCGCGCCGCGGATAAATCCAGGATGACAAAGACGATTATTACCTGCGATGCGGAGGTTGAATTTAATTATGAAAAAGGCGAAGGATACTTCAATAAGAATGTCCATGTTATAAACGATGAAGGTACGATAGATGCTGACAAGATCACGGTCTATCTCGATCCCGAGACTAAGACGGTGAAGACGATAGTTTGCGAAGGCAGCGTAAAAATTCAGCGCGGCGAGAATATGACCTTCAGTGAAAAGGCGACATATCTTGCCACAGAGAAGAAGATAATCCTGGCCGGACAGCCCAAACTTGTCCTGTACCAGGAAGGCAAGGCTCAGGACGACTTTCTGTCCCTGGATAAAAAATGAGAAGAGGATGCATTTACTAGAGACAACAGGACTTGTGAAGATTTACGGCCCCAGACGCGTCGTGAATTCCGTAGATATAAACGTCAAGCGCGGCGAAGTCGTGGGACTGTTGGGCCCGAACGGCGCCGGCAAGACGACGACATTTTACATGATTACCGGAATAGTCAAGCCCGATATGGGGCGGATCGTCTTCGATAAACGCGATATCACCTCTATGCCGCTTCACGCGCGCGCCAGGTGCGGGATCGGCTATCTTTCACAGGAACCGTCGATATTCCGCAAGCTCACGGTCGAGGAGAATATAATGGCCGTCCTGGAGACGCTCGGTTTTTGCCCGAGGGAGCGCAGAAGAAGATGCGACGAACTCTTAAACGAGCTTAAGATAGCGCATCTGCGCAGGAACAAGGCTTATACGCTTTCCGGAGGTGAAAAGAGGAGGGTGGAGATAACGCGCGCGCTTGTGACGAACCCGATGTTCATCCTTCTTGACGAGCCTTTCAGCGGTATAGATCCTATAGCCGTAGCGGAATGCCAGGAGATAATAAAGGAGCTCAGGAACAAAGGGCTTGGCATCCTTTTGACCGACCATAACGTAAGGGAGACGCTGACGATAACGGATCGTTCCTACCTCATGGCCGACGGAAAGATACTGATATCCGGCCCCAAAGAGGACCTCATATCGAATCCCAGAGCCCGCGAGATATACCTCGGTGAAAAATTCACTATGTAATTTTTTAACAATTATGCTATAATCTTTTTTTTGAAAAATAAGGAGTAATGGTGGGATCAAAGATAAAATCTATCGGGGAATGCGCTTTACTTCTCGAGATCACGGTATCGCAGGAAAATATCGAGAAGGCTTTCGACGAAGTCTATGACGAGATTACGAAATATGCCAATATCCCGGGGTTCAGGACAGGCAGGGCGCCTCGAGAACTGGTGGAAAAGCACTATGGCAAGAGCGCCAGTGAAGAGGCCCTGAAACGTCTCATCCCGGAAGCCTACAGGGACGCTGTTGTCGAACATAAGATATTGCCGGCTGCATTGCCCGAGATAAGCGATGTGAAATTCGAAGGCAAGACCGCGCTCTCGTTTAGCGCAAAGGTCGATACCAGGCCTGTCTTTAAGTTAAAGAGTTATAAGGGCCTTAAGGTGGAAAAGAACAAGCCCAGGGTTGCCGATGACGAAGTCGAAAGGATGCTCAATAACCTGCGCGAACTGAATGCCAAGTACATTGCCGTTGAAGACAGGCCGGCGCAGATGGGTGATTATGTTGTGAGCGATCTGGACTGTTCGGTAGACGGAAAGCCCGCCCACAAGACGAGGCAGAACCTCTGGCTCTTCCTCGAAAAAGATTCGCTCGTTCCCGTGCTTATCGAAAAGATGATAGGTATGAATAAGGGCGAGGAACGCGATATCGAAGCGCTCGTTCCCGAAAAACACCCGGACAAGACGATTGCGGGAAAACTCGCCAAATACCACATCAGGGCCAAGGAGATAAAGCGGCGGGAACTGCCCGACCTAAACGACGAATTCGCGAAGATTTTTGCAAAGGAGAAGCTCTCCGACCTGAAGGCGGAAATATTGCGGGAGCTTGAAGCCCGCGCGAAAGCCAACGTCGAGATAGCTCTCGAGAACCAGATCCTCAATAAGCTTATAGACGATAATGTATTTGTTGTTCCCGCGAGTTTTACGGCAAAGCAGCTCGACTTCATGGTCGAGGACGCGAAGGAGCAGCTGTTCAGGAAGGGATTTAAAAAAGAAGATCTTGACAAAAAGAATGAAGAACTGAGGGGAAAATTCAAAGACGAAGCGGTCCGGAAAGTGCGTCTTTTATTCATACTCGATACGATAGCCGAGGCGGAGAAGATCGCGGCAAGTGAAAAGGATCTTGTCGAAGCATATAAAGCCATCTCTGCGCGTAGTGGAAAGAGCGAGGATGAGGTACGCGGCTTTTATGAGAAAGAGGATATGGTCGAGGACCTTAAGGCTAAGATCAGAGAAGGAAAAGTGATACAGTTCCTTCTCGCGAACGCGGAAGTGACGGAGAAGGGTTAGATAGTAATGACAAATGACAAAATCCAAATGACAAATGAAATTCAAAATCAAAATATCAAATCTCGAAACATCAGTTTGGATAGTTAATATTTGAAAATTTGAGATTTATTTGACATTTGAGCTTTGGCATTTAAAAAGGAGGTTCCCATGAGTGTATTGGTTCCTATGGTAATAGAGTCGACCGGGAGGGGCGAGAGGGCTTATGATATATACTCGCGCCTTTTGAAAGACAGGATAATTTTTATCGGCACGCCTATAGACGATATCGTTTCGAACCTGATCATAGCCCAGCTGTTATTCCTGCAGATGGAAGATCCGGAGAAGGATATAAACATCTATATAAATACGCCCGGCGGCTCAGTCACGAGCGGCCTGGCAATATACGATACCATCCAGTTCGTGAAACCGGATGTCAATACATACTGCGTGGGGCAGGCTTCTAGCATGGGTGCGGTACTTCTGGCCGCCGGCACGGCGGGTAAGCGTTATGCGCTTCCGCATGCGCGGATCATGATCCATCAGCCGTGGGGCGGGGTCCAGGGCCAGGCGGCCGATATAAGCATACAGGCCAAAGAGATACTTCACCTGCGCACGAAGATAGAGGAGATATTCGTCAAACATACCAAACAGTCTCTTGATAAGATACAGAAAGATACCGACAGGGATTATTTCATGTCGGCAGTGGAGGCCAGGCAATACGGTATAGTCGACGAGGTGGTAGAGAATATAACGAAGAAAAAATGAGTCGGTTGCCAGCAGCCAGCGCTTACGTGGGCTGGTAACCGGCAACTGGTAACTGGTGACTAACAAGGGGTTGAGCATGAAGAAATATCTGATGACGCCGGGACCGACGCCGGTGCCCGAGGAGATAAGAAACGAAATGGCCAGGCCGATGATACACCATCGGACTAAAGAGTATCAGGCCATATTCAAAGACGCGACCGAGGGCCTGAAGAAAATATTTAAAACGTCGGGGGATCTATTTACGTTTACTTCGAGCGGGACGGGGGCGATGGAAGCGTCGATTGTGAACTGCCTCTCGGCCGGCGATAAGATAATAGTGGTGCGCGGCGGTAAGTTCGGCGAAAGGTTCGGCGACATCGCCAAGGCATACGGAGTCGAGGTTATTGCGCTCGATGTCGAATGGGGGGACGCGCCGAAGCCGGAGACGATCGAAGAACTATTAAAGAAGAATCCCGGCGTTAAGGGCGTATATACCACGCTTTGCGAAACATCAACCGCTACAGTATACGACATTAAGGCGATAGGCCGGGTGGTGAATAAGGCGGATGCATTATTTGTCGTCGACGTGATAAGCGGTCTCGGTGCTGATAATTTCGAGAACGACGCCTGGGGAGTCGATATAGCAGTCTGCGGCTCGCAGAAGGGCCTGATGATACCGCCGGGACTGTCGTTCTGTTCGGTCAGCCAGAAGGCGTGGAAAGCCGTCGAAACGTCGCGGCTCCCGAAATTCTATTTTAACTTCAAAAAATATCAGAAGTCTTATCTCAATACGGATACGCCGTTCACTTCCGCGATAACTTTGGTCATCGGGTTGAAGAAAGCGGTGGAGACGATCAATGCCGAGGGAATAGATAAGGTCATCGCCCGGCACGTGAATCAGTCGGAAGCATTTCGCCAGGCTTGTAAGACGATGGGGCTTACGGTATTTTCCAGGCACCCGTCCGCCGCAGTAACCGGCATAAATGCCCCCGAGGGGATAAACGCCGACGATATCATAAAGCTCCTGAAGACGGAGTTCGGCGTTACATTCGCCGGCGGACAGGATACCCTGAAGGGCAAGATATTCAGGGCTGCTCACATGGGCGGAATAGACAGGGAACATACGATCGAATCTATAAAGGCGCTGGAACAGGCGCTCGTGAAATTGGGATATAAGTTCAGTGCAGGTAAGGGTGTGGCCGCGGCCGAAAAAATATTACAATAAGAAAAGGATAAATCCGAAGCGCGAAATCCGAAATTCGAAACAAATCCTAATTTTTCAAGCTCCAGTGTTTCAAAATTGTAAAATTTGAATTTCTTATTTGTTTAGAATTTCGATATTCGGATTTCGGATTTAAAGAAAGCAAGGAGATAGCGTAATGTCATTCAAAGTCTTGATCAGCGATTCGCTCTCGAAAGAAGCGGTCGAAATACTGGAGAAAGAGAAAGAATTCAAAGTAGACGTTAATACGAAACTTACGCCCGAAGAGCTTAAGCGGGTGATCAAGGATTACGATGCCCTGCTGGTGCGCAGCGCCACCAAGGTGACCAAGGATGTCATAGGCGCCGCCGCCAGGCTTAAAATAATAGGAAGGGCCGGGGTCGGTTTGGACAACGTCGATGTTGCGGCGGCCTCTAAGAAGGGGATAATCGTCGTCAATACGCCCGCGGGTAATACTATTTCGACGGCGGAGCATACTTTTTCCATGATACTTGCCCTCTCCCGTAATATACCACAGGCCGATCTTTCCGTGAAGCGGGGCGAATGGGAGCGCAAAAAGTTCATGGGCGTGGAACTCTACGGCAAGACGCTCGGCATAGTGGGTCTGGGCAGGATAGGCACGGAGGTAGCGAAGCGCGCCATTACTTTCGGGATGAAGGTGCTGGCTTATGATCCGTTCCTCTCGGCCGATAGGGCCAAGGAGCTTGGCATAGAGCTGGTCGACCTCAAGACGATATACAAAAATGCCGACTACATAACGGTCCATACGCCTCTTACGGAAGAGACTAGGCATATAATATCGGATAAAGAATTCGCCGTCATGAAGCGGAATGTCAGGGTCGTCAACTGTGCGAGGGGCGGTATAATAGATGAAGAGGCGCTTGTCAGGGCCATAGAGTCCGGTAAGGTGGCCGGCGCCGCGCTGGACGTATTCGAGGAGGAACCGCCTACGAACTCAAAGCTGGCGAAGCTCGAGAAAGTGGTGTTGACCCCGCATCTCGGTGCTTCTACGGAAGAGGCGCAGATGAATGTGGCAATAGACGTGGCGAATACGGTGCGTGACGCGCTCCTCGGCTGTGGAGTGAAGAACGCGGTTAACGTCCCGTGCGTCGATCCCGAAATGTATAAGGTCCTTGAACCATATCTGCGTCTGGCCGAAAATATGGGCGCTATCCAGGCGCAGCTTGTCGACGGGCATATAAAGAAGGTTAAGATAACGTACGTGGGAGACCTTTTGAAGTACGACCTGTCGCCTTTTACCGCGACGATAATAAAAGGCATGCTTAAGCCCATACTGCAGGATACGGTAAACTTCGTGAATTCTATGGTGCTGGCAAAAGAGCGCGGTATAACCGTTATAGATTCGAAGAGGGCTGAACTGCAGGATTTTGCCAGCCTTATAGTGATCGAGGTCGAGACCGACAAGATGAAGAGCTCCTTATGCGGGACGCTCTTCACAAAGGTCGATCCGCGTATCGTGAAGATCGACGAGTTTTATGTGGACTGCGTTCCCGAGGGGACGATGCTCATCGTCTTCAATAAGGATGTGCCCGGTATAATAGGCCACATAGGTACCATCTTAGGCGAGAATAAGATAAACGTGGCGAGCGTATCGTTCGGCCGCGAAGAGAAGGGCGGTAAAGCCATAAGTGTTTGGAATGTGGATAGTAATGTTCCGAAGAAGGTTTTGGATGAGATAAGAGGGTCGAAGAACATATACGAGTTAAAATTGGTAAAACTTTAAACCCGAAATACGAATATCGAAATTCTAAACAAATACGAAATTCAAATTTTACAGATCGGAAAGAAGGTGCGCAGGTGGCAAAGCAAAATAAGATTTATATAGTCGACGTTACCAATAGAGACGGTGTCCAGACATCGAGACTCGGTCTGGCAAAGCTCCAGAAGACGATGATAAACATGTATCTGAACGATATGGGTGTAGCACAGTCCGAATTCGGTTTCCCTGTGACCCGTCACGAGACAAATTACCTGAACGCCAACCTTGAGCTGGCAAAAATGGGAGTTCTCAAGCCCATCATGCTCAGCGGCTGGATAAGGGCCATCAAAGATGATGTTGAAAAGGCCTGTAAGATGACAAAGATCGAAAACCTTAATCTCTCTATTTCAACATCGGACCAGATGATAAACGGCAAGTTCCAGGGTAAGTATACAAAAGAAGACGTTATAAAAGAGATGGTCGAGGCGGTGCGTACGGCCAGGAAACTCGGCGTAAAATATGTCGGCGTGAACGCCGAAGACGCGTCGAGGACGCATCTCGATTATCTCATAAAATTCTCGAGAGCAGCGAAGAAGGCCGGTGCAGAGAGGGTAAGATACTGCGACACGCTGGGATACGACGATCCTTTCACGATATACGCGCGCGTCAAGATATTGGCCGAAGAGGTGAGGTTGCCCATAGAACTGCATTGTCATAACGACCTGGGCATGGTTGTGGCATGCTCCGTTGCGGGTGCCAAAGCCGCCATAGATGCGGGTGTGGATGCCTACATAAATACGACCGTGAACGGCATGGGCGAACGTGCGGGTAACGCGGACCTGGTGAGCGTCATACTTGCGGTTAAATATTCCAGCGGGTTCGGCGGGAAATATGTGCTGGACGAGAGAGTGAAGCTTTCGCATGCCTGGAAGATCGCCAAATACGCCTCTTACGCTTTTGGTGTGCCGATCCCGGTAAACCAGCCGGGCGTAGGCGCTAACGCGTTTGCGCACGAATCCGGTATACACGCCGACGGAGCCCTTAAAGACAGGCGCAACTACGAGCTCTACGATTTCGAGGAGCTTGGCAGGGGCGAACCGGAGATAATCGATACCGGCAGGCAGATTACAGCGGGCGAATATAGCGGCATAAAGGGTTTCAGGAACGTTTACGATAAGCTCGAAGTGAAGTTTAAGAACGAAAAGGATGCCGCAAAGATACTCGAACTGGTCAGGTACGCAAATGTCCACACGCAGCAGCCTCTTACCGAGGATGAACTGCGGTTCATCGCTAAGTATCCTGAGATAGCTCGTAGGATATTTACGATGGCGCCGTAGTTCGCTGCTCGTTGTGCGTTGTTAGTTGTTCGTAAGGTAGAGATGAATGGAATAAAAAATAGTATAGTCTTGGGAGTAATGATAGCCGCGGCCTTAGCGGCGGCGAATTTGTTTTCTGCCGAACCCGTCAAACCTGACGCAGCGGATAAGACACCGGCCCGGAAACCTCAAACGCGGGCGGAATTGACGAAAGAAGAGTTGCTCGGGCGCATTAAGAAAAATTTGGACCGAGCCGGCGAAATTATTAATTTCGTTCAGGGACTTAAGAAAGAGACCGACGCAGCAGGTAATGTAATTTATACCTATAACGGTAAGAGGCTTGAAGACCTGGACGCGGAAGCGTTGGCAAAGTTATTTTCCAGAGTCGGCACTGAAGCGGTGCGTATAAGGACGGAGAAACTTAATAAGCAATTGGAGAACATAAGACGGGCCGAGCAGATTTCCCGGCAGGCTGCCGCGGTGAATGTACCGCCCGCGCCGCCTGCGTTACCGCCCGCCGTTACTATCCCGTCGCAGCCACCTGCTGTTCCGGCACAGCCGCCGAAGGCGCCTCCGGTGCCTCCGAAAAAATAGGATGAAAAGTATGGCAAATCTGGTAATCCTGGGTGCGCAGTGGGGTGATGAAGGCAAGGGTAAAGTTATAGACATATTTACCCGGAAGGTCGACTATGTTGTAAGGTACCAGGGCGGTAACAATGCCGGCCACACGGTTGTGATCGATGACGACGAATTCATACTTCATCTCATTCCTTCCGGAATACTGCACAAACATAAGATATGCGTAATAGCTAACGGTGTTGTGGTCGACCCCAAGGCGCTTCTCGACGAGATCGATGTACTCAAGAAGCGCGGCATAGATGTCGACGGCAGATTACTCGTAAGCGAAAATGCCCACGTCATATTCCCGTACCATAAACGGCTCGACGAGCTTAAGGAAGCGAAGCGCAAAAAGATAGGCACTACCAAGAAAGGCATAGGCCCGTGCTATGCCGATAAGGTGGCGCGTTCCGGCATAAGGGTAGCGGACTTGCTCGACGATGCCGTATTAAAGGAAAAATTGACGGCAAATCTGGATGAGAAGAATGCCATATTTGATAAGATATACGGTGTCGGGGGATACTCTTTCGATGAATTGTATAGCGAGTATCGCGCCTATGCCAAAGCGATAAAAAAATACGTGTGTAATACGACCGTCGTCCTTAACGATGCCATAAAGCGGCGCAAAAAAATATTATTCGAGGGCGCGCAGGGCACGCTTCTCGACGTCGATCACGGCACATATCCCTTTGTTACATCCTCGAATTCTACGGCCGGCGGCGCTTCCACCGGGACAGGTGTCGGGCCTACCGCTATAGGCAAGGTCATAGGGGTTGTGAAGGCTTATACGACAAGGGTCGGCGAAGGGCCGTTTCCCACCGAGTTTGGCAAGGACCTGATGGAGCGTATACGGCAGAAAGGCAAGGAGTTTGGCGCTACGACGGGCAGGCCGCGGCGGTGCGGCCATTTCGACAGCGTGATCGTAAGGCATTCTATAATGGTCAACGGTATCGATGAGATAGTGGTTACAAAATTAGACGTATTAGACGATCTCGATTCTATCAGGATATGTACGGCATACAGGTTCGAGGGCAGGACGTATACGGATTTCCCGACGAATAGCAGGGTGCTGGCCGGATGCGAGCCCGTATACGAAGAACTGCCGGGCTGGAAAGCGGATACGACAAAAGTTACCTCGTACCTGAAACTGCCCAGGAACGCGCGGAATTACCTTAAGCGGATGCAGGGCGAGCTGAAGACCAGGATAGTACTTATTTCGGTCGGATGCGACAGGAAACAGACCTTTTCCAAAGACTCTTAGCGGTTTTACTTGACTTTGAATTAGGCGAGTGATAATATTTTAAAAATAAAGGTAGTCCCTCGCTGCGGGGGGTGAAATAGTTGCGGCCCGGGACGGTTTGTCTAAAATTAAATTACAACAAATCGGGGGATAGAGGTATGAAAAGAATTGCGGCATTTTTATTAATAGGAATATTCGCGATCAGCCTGAATGGTTGTGCGCTCAATTTTTACAAAGGTAAGCCCGATCAGGAGCGCAAGATAAAGCAGCTTACGAGCCAGCTCGAGGAGCTTGAGCAGGCCAAGCGGTCGCTTGAAGAGAGGCTGGCCAAAGAGATAGGCGATAACCAGATACTGTTGGAACAGACCAAACGCGGCCTTGTCATAACAATGGCCAATGACATATTATTCGATTCCGGCAAAGCAAAGCTTAAAAAGAACGCGTATCCCGTCCTCGATAAGATCGCCAATGTCCTTAATGAAGAGGTCCCGGACAGGGATATCGGCGTAGAAGGTCATACCGATTCGGTTCCGATAAAGCATTCGGGGTGGAAGTCTAACTGGGAACTCTCTTCCGCGCGCGCCACAAACGTCCTGCATTATCTCATAGGCAAAAGCGTGAAGCCGCAGAGATTGTCTTCCATAGGTTACGGTGAATATAAACCGATCGATACCAATGAGACGAAGGCCGGCAGGTCCAAAAACCGCAGGGTCGAGATCATAATACTACCCCGAGAGGTAACTAAGAAGTCCTACGAAGAGGAACAGACGAAAGTTTCCGAAGAGGCGAAAGCTGCGGAGGAATCCAAGCTTCCGCAGGCTGATACGGAGGCCGTTAAATAGTCGAATACAGGAAACTTGTGAATATGTGAAATACGGCAATGGGGGATCGTTAGAGTCCCCCATTGCCATTTAGCGATAATATCAAATGACAAAATCCAAATACTACCAAATAAATCCCAATTTCAAATATTACAAATAATACCAGGTAAGGTTGGATTTGGGATTATATTATTCGGGAATTCCGTGGATAATCCAAACAATACGCCTCAGCATGTAGCGATTATAATGGACGGTAACGGCAGATGGGCGGCTGCTCGCAGGCTGCCCAAGATCGCGGGCCACCGCGCCGGCGCGCGGAGCGTCGAACAAGCAATAGCGGCCGCCAAAGAGCTGGGCGTAAAGATATTGACGCTCTATACATTTTCCACGGAGAACTGGAAGAGGCCTAAGAGCGAAGTGAGCGCTCTATTCAAAATACTGGAGGATTATCTTGCCAGGGAGGAGCGGCGGCTTAACGAAAATAATATAAGATTTTCTATGGTGGGAGACAGGGCCGGGCTTCCCGATGCTGTCCGGGCCGGGGTAGAGAGGGTCGAGAAATCGACAGCGGCCAATACCGCCCTGACATTGAACCTTGCGCTCAATTACGGCGGGAGGCTGGAGATAGTGCATGCGGCCCGCGAGATTGCTAAAGAAGCCGCCGCCGGCGGTATCGACCCCCAAAATATAGATGAGGCCGTCTTTGCGGGGCATCTCTATACCGCCCATCTGCCGGATCCCGATCTTGTTATACGAACTTCAGGTGAATACCGGGTGTCGAATTTTTTGTTATGGCAGATGGCCTATGCGGAACTTTATGTTACGAAAAAATTCTGGCCGGATTTCAAAAAAGCGGATTTCAAGAAAGCCGTTATGGAATACCAGAGGAGGGAGAGGAGATTTGGCGGATAATCTTAGCCTTACCAAGCGGATATTGACCAGCGTTCTCATCGTAACTTTAGTTGCGCTCGTCATATTCTTTTTCCCGAACTGGGTATTCGCTGCGCTTGCTATGGTGATGATAGGGATAGGGTTGGCGGAATTTTTCAGCCTGGCGGAGCGGAAGGGCATCGTCGTTTATAAACACTTCGGTGTGGTTATAGGTATGTGCGTGCCTTTGATAATATTTTTTCAAATGGGCGGGGAAGGGTACTTTACTCTTGAACCGTTCTTTATAGTCATAGCATGTTTATTTATTTTTGTATTGCAGTTCATACGCCGCGACAGCTCCCAGGCGCTTATGAGCATTGCCGTGACATTATTCGGCCTTCTCTATATAGCGTGGTTCTTCTCCTTCTTCATAAAGCTGAAATTCCTGCATAACGGCGCTTTGCTTGTGGCTTTTCTGATTCTAGTGACAAAGATGGGTGATGTGGGGGCCTATCTTGTCGGCAATGCTGTTGGAAGGCACAATCTCATCCCCAGGATAAGCCCGCACAAGACTGTGGAAGGGACCGTGGGGGGGTTGGTCTTTAGCGTAATGAGCGCCGCGGCTAGCAAAAGTTTTCTGCCCGATTTTCCTTATGGTCATCTTATCGTGTTAGGTGTTCTTCTCGGGATACTTGCGCAGGTGGGAGATCTTGCCGAGTCGCTTCTTAAGAGGGACTCCGGCGTAAAGGATTCGGGTTCGGCGCTTTCCGGGTTCGGGGGGATGCTGGACCTGATAGATTCCCTTCTTTTTACCACCCCGATATTCTATTTTTATATTGTGGTGCTGATGAAACGATGAACCACGTTAGACTTTTCGAGTCAACGGGGATTATTGGAGGTCTAACGGGGTGAAGAAACGAATAGCGATACTCGGTTCTACGGGATCTATAGGCACAAGCACTCTCGATGTTATTTCGCGGTTGGACGGTGAATTTGAGGTGACGGCGCTATCCTGTGAGTCGAATGTCCGGCTCCTTGCCGGGCAGGCACAGCGTTTCAGGCCAAAAATCGTATGCGTAGGGCGCGGCAGACAGAATTTAAACCTCAAGCGGTCATTGCCGTCGGGGATACGTATAGTCTCGGGCCGGGACGGTTTGAAAGAGATTGTCTCTAGGGGCGACGTTGACGTTCTCGTGCTTGCGATCTCCGGCATGGCGGCGCTGGTCCCGCTGGCGGAAGCCGCAAAAAAGAAGGTGCGTATCGCCCTTGCCAATAAAGAAGCCCTGGTAAGCGCGGGACCGGTTATCGCGGCCTTAGCCAAAAAGAGCGGCGCCGAGATAATACCCGTCGACAGCGAACATAGCGCTATATTCCAGTGTCTTGACGGGCGGCGCGAATTTTTGTCGAAGGTAATTCTTACGGCCAGCGGCGGACCGCTCCTCGATATAGGGGCAAAGAAGTTCGATTCTTTGGCGAGGCGGCGGATATTGGATCATCCGAAGTGGAAGATGGGCCGCAAGATAACGGTCGATTCTGCCACGATGATGAATAAGGGCCTTGAGATAATGGAAGCTCAATACCTTTTTGACGTGGCAGAAGACCGGATAGAGGTATTGATACATCCCGAAGCCATAATACATTCCATGGTGGAATTCATCGACGGTTCTGTACTGGCGCAGTTGGCGGTCCCCGATATGCGTATACCTATCCAGTATGCGTTGACCTATCCGATACGACGGTATCGGCACGCAGGGACCGTAGATTTTTCGCGGATAGGCAAACTGACGTTCCGCAAACCGGATACCCGTAAGTTCCCGTGCCTTAAACTGGCACGCGCGGCCGCGCGTGCCGGAGGCGGGGCGCCGGCGGTGTTGTGCGCGGCCGATGAAGAGGCTGTGCGCAGTTACCTCGACGGCAGGATAAAATTTTCGAGGATACCTGAGGTCATCGGGAAAGTGCTTTTGCGTTATAGGAAGACCAAAAAAAAGAGGCCGCTCCTTGGCGAGATACTGGCTGCAGCGGAGTGGGCGAAAGAGGAAGCGAGGTCAATTTGCTATCAGTAATTTATTTTATAGTAGTCCTGGGTGTCTTGATACTGGTCCACGAATTCGGCCATTTCGTTATGGCAAAGAAACTGGGTGTCCGCGTGGAGAGATTCTCGATAGGGTTTGGCCCGAAGATATGTTCCCTTAAAAAGGGAGAGACAGAGTATCTTCTCTCGGCTGTCCCGCTTGGGGGATACATTAAGATGGCGGGGGACGAGCCGCAGGAAGCCGTTAAAGGCGAACGGTGGGAATTCCTATCAAGGAGCGTCTTCGACAGGTTCCTGATAATATTTGCCGGGCCGCTCCTTAACTATATTCTCGCCTTTGTGATATTTGCCATAATATTCATGTTTGGCAGTCCGACGATTACGACGGAAGTGGGCAGCCTGTTAAAAGGATATCCGGCCGAGACGCAGGGTATCAAGACGGGCGATAAGATCCTGGCCGTCGACGGCAGAGGTGTCAAATACTGGGAAGATATGACCGATATCATACATAAGCATAGGGAAGGGGCTATGGAACTTTCGGTAGAGAGAAGCGGCACGGTTATCGGGATTAAGATTGAGCCTATTATCAGGAAGACGAAAGATCTCTTTGGGAACGAAACGACTATAGCGTTGGTGGGAATAGGCCCGTCGCAGAACATAGAGAAGGTGCGTTACGGTTTCTTCAAATCGATAGGGATGGGATTTAATAAATTGATCCAACTGACGGTGATTACATATAAAGCGTTGTGGTCTATCCTGATAGGCAGGCTCTCGCTGAAAGAATCTATGACCGGGCCGATAGGGATATTTATCGTAACCGAACAGGCGGCGCGGCTGGGATTTATATATATATTTCATCTTATGGGTATCCTGAGCGCATCGCTTGCGATATTCAATGTCCTTCCTTTTCCCGTTCTCGACGGGGGACACATACTGTTTCTTGCCATCGAGAAGGTCAGGGGAAGGCCGCTCTCGTTAAAAGCCCAGGAGATCATAATGAATATTGGCGTGGGGCTGTTGATACTATTCACGATATTCGTATTTTACAGCGACATAATGAAATTCGGGATTGCCGATAAAGCGATGAAGCTCTTTAAAAAGTGAATAGTGGGAAAAATGATAGCGAGAAGAAAGACCAGGCAGATAAAAGTTGGAAATGTAAAAATAGGAGGATTTGCGCCTGTCTCCATACAGTCGATGACGAAGGTCGACACCTCCGATATAAGAGCGGTGGTAGGTCAGATAAAGAGGCTTGAGAAATCGGGATGCGAAATTGTCCGTGTTGCCATTAAGGACTTAGACGACGCAAGGGCCGTAAAAGAGATAAAGAAGAAGATAGGCGTCCCGATCGTTTGCGACATCCACTTCAACTATAGGCTCGCCCTCGAATCGATCAGAAGCGGAGCGGACAAGATCCGGCTCAACCCCGGCAATATACGAAAGATGGAAGAAGTCGGTGAAGTCGTGAGGGCCGCTAAAAAGGCGAAAATCCCAATCAGGATAGGGATCAATTCCGGATCTCTTTTTACGCGCAACTCACAACGCGCAACTCACAACGCGCTTGTCGATTCCGCCTTACAATATATCAAAGTATTTGAGGAATTGGACTTTCATGATATAATCATATCGCTAAAGGCATCGGATGTTAGGGCGACCGTCGAAGCCTATAAGCGGATGGCGAAACTTTCGGACTATCCTCTGCATCTTGGGATTACGGCATCGGGTCCATATGATTCCGGGATAGTCAAGTCCGCTATCGGTATAGGCGCGCTCCTTCTAGACGGTATCGGCGATACGGTCAGGGTTTCGCTGACGGCGGATCCCGTTGAAGAAGTAACGGCGGCGCGGCGGATATTGAGTTCGCTCGGCCTTAAGAAATCCGGTCCGGAGATAATTTCCTGCCCAACCTGCGGCCGTTGCCAGGTCGATCTGGGTGCGATCGTTAAGGAGTTTGAATACAAACTATCGGCCCTGGACCATGGACCATGGACTAAACGTCCGTTTAAGGTAGCCATAATGGGATGTGAAGTAAACGGGCCGGGAGAAGCCCGCGAAGCCGACATCGGCATTGCATTTGGAGCAAAAAACGGCATGATTTTTAAAAAAGGTAAAATTTTAAAAAAGGTAGCCGTAAAAAATGCCGTTATTGAACTGTTGAAAAATTTGTAACCCCGACTGCTGGCAACTGGAAACCAACTTATGAGATGGACCGAAGCTTTAATCCCGACACTTAAAGAAGATCCGCAGGATGCGGAAGTTATAAGCCATAAACTTATGGTGCGCGGCGGTTTTATCCGCAAGCTCATCTCCGGGGCTTATTCATATCTGCCGCTTGGCGTAAGAGTACTCCATAAAGTAGAAGCCATTATAAGGGCGGAGTTGAACTCCTCCGGCGCCCAGGAAGTGCTCCTGCCCGCAATACATCCTCCTGAGATCTGGAAGCGGACGGGCCGTTACGATCTCCTTGGTCCGGTCCTGATAAAATTCAAAGACCGCCATGGTAAAGAATGTGTGCTGGGGCCCACTCACGAAGAGATAATTACCGACCTAGTCGCCAATAACGTAAAATCGTATAAAGAGCTCCCTCTTATCCTGTATCAGATCCAAACCAAGTTCAGGGACGAACCGCGCCCGCGTTTCGGCATTATGAGGACGAGCGAATTCATGATGAAGGATGCCTACAGTTTCGATATCGACAATGACGGTCTCGAGAAGAGCTATAAGAAGATGTATGACGCGTATTGCAGGATATTCGAAAGGTGCGGATTACCTTATATAGCGGTGGAGGCGGATCCGGGCATTATGGGCGGCAATATGTCGCACGAGTTCATGGTCCCGGCCCCTGCGGGCGAAGATAGGATAGTGACCTGCCAGAAGTGCAAGTATTCAGCGAGCGCCGAGGTGGCAAAGTGCCAAACGCCAAACGCCAAACGCACAACGCACGACGAAAAGCAGATGCCTATAGCGGAGGTCGAGACGCCTGGTATTACGACTATAGAGAAAGTCTCGGAACTCTTAAAGATAGGGCCCGAGAAATTGGTCAAAACACTTATCTATAAGTGCGATGACAAAGTCGCGGCGCTTCTTGTAAGAGGAGATTTCGACGCGAACGAAGCGAAGCTGAAGAACTACCTGAAATGCATATCGCTGGAGCTTGCCGACGCCAAGGCTATAGAGGAGGCGACGGGCGCTCCCGTCGGATTCTCCGGGCCCGTCAATCTGCGCAATGTCCGCATAGTTGCGGATAATAGCGTCAAAGGGATGGCTAATTTTGTAACAGGCGCGAACAGGAAAGATGCGCACCTGGTAAATGTAAATATGGACAGGGACTTCCAGGTAAAAGAGTTCGGTGACTTCAGGATGATAACCGAGAGTGACGGCTGTCCTGCCTGCGGCAAGCCTATACAGATAAGGCAGGCTATAGAGATCGGCCATACTTTCAAGCTCGGCACGAAATATTCAGATGCGCTTGGCGCAAAATTCCTGGATAAAGACGGAAGAGAACACGTGGCCATAATGGGTTGTTACGGCATCGGTGTTAACAGGATAATGGCGAGTCTTGTAGAGACTAGTAACGACAAGGACGGTATAATTTGGCCGGAGGCGATCTCGCCTTATCGCGCTATAATACTGGCTTTAAATCTGGAAGATAAAAGAGTCAAATCGCTTGCCGATAAAGCTTATGAATCACTCTCGAAAGCAGGTTACGATATTCTATACGACGACAGGAACGAATCCGCAGGCGTCAAATTCAAAGATGCAGACCTGATCGGTATATCGACGAAGGTCATAATTGGCGCCAAGAACGCTGCAAAGGGCATAATAGAAGTAAAAGACCGTAAGACAGGTTCGATCGACCAAATTCCCGCAAACGATCTGGTATTAAAACTTGCCGAAAATTAAGGTATAAAAAATTAAGATTTTGTGCCTTGTATATTTTGCAGTCTTCAGCTATACTTAAGTTATAAGTCACAAAAGTTAAATATTTGACTATCATTTGGAGGTGTTTATGCGCAAACTAAAGCTTATGCAGTATATGACTTTTCTTTTTGTCCTTTCTATTAGTTTATTATGGCCACATGCCAGCGCTTTGTCAATGGCGCCCGACAAATCCTCTCCTGAAACATCCGTTGCCGAAGATAAGGATTATGTTCCGGGCGAAGTGATTGTCAAGTTCAAGGCGGATGCCGATCATCAGTCGGTCTTGAATGATTCCGGAATATATACCCAAAATATGGCGAGAACCCACTCCATAGAGCATGCCGTTAAAAGTTTTAGGAAAGACTGTAAATTGGAAAAGAACGGCAACGGTTGGTATACATTCCTTGGTAAGAAATATAAGGAAGCCGATGCCATACCGGACGAAGTCATCTTCCAGCAAGCCTACCAAAAGATGCCCGAAGTCGAAAAAGGGCTCTACCGAACATATAAGATAACGCTGCCTGCGGGCATGACCGTTGAGGAAGCGGTGTCGCGGTTGCAGAATGACCCGGGTGTAGAATATGCTGAGCCGAACAGGATAGTGCGGGCACAAATGGTTCCAAACGACCCTTATTATAATTCGAGTGGCAGCTGGGGACAGTCCTATGGCGATCTGTGGGGCCTTAAGAAGATCGGGTGCGAACAAGCGTGGGACTTATCGCGGGGCAAAGGCATTGTGGTAGCGGTCATAGATACCGGAGTAGATTACAACCACCGTGATATCTGGGATAATATCTGGGTAAATCCCGATGTGGTATCCGATGTAAACAATGACGGCAAGATAGATTTAAACGACTGCGACTTGAACCATAACCAGACGATAGAAACAAGCGAAATAGTGAACCATATGTTCGGATGGGATTTCATAAATAACGATAATAATCCCATGGATGGCAGAGGCCATGGTACGCATTGTGCCGGTACGATTGCCGCTATAGGGAATAATAGCATCGGCGTAATAGGCGTCGCGCCTGAAGCTAAGATAATGTGTATTAAGGGATTAGGTGATGACGGATCGGGCTCGAATATCGTGCTTGCCGAAGGTATCAAATATGCCGCCGATAACGGCGCGAAAGTCTTAAGCAATTCATGGGGCGGTTCCGGGATAAGTCAAACGCTGACAGACGTATTCAATTATGCCGTTTCCAAAGGATGTGTTTGTATTGCCGCGGCAGGCAACAATAATATGGACATTGCAGGATTTAACCCGGCCAATATCGATAACGTGATTGCCGTCGCGGCGTCAAACCAAAATGACGAAAGATGCGACTTCTCTAATTTCGGGACCAAGGTAGACGTTTCTGCCCCCGGAGGAGATAGTGCGGCTGCCGATGGGACGAACTATCTGGGCAGGAACATACTTTCGCTGAGATCGGGAAGTACCGACATCTATGGCGACAGCGCATCGATAGTAGGCAGCCTGTATTACCGCGCGCGGGGAACGTCTATGGCATGCCCTCATGCGGCCGGCCTGGCGGCTCTTATCCTTGCCGCTCATCCCGATTTTAGTAATGAACAGGTAAAGCAGGCGATAAGGGTTTCTTGTGATGATATAGGAGCGTCCGGGTTCGATGAGAATTATGGTTATGGCAGGATCAACGCGTATAAGGCCGTAGCATTGAAGAGTGTCTGTGAAGCTGCCATTCACTCTGCTTCTTTACAGGCCGGGTCGCAATCAGTTGTTGACATAATCTATACCGCCAAGGGGCCGTCCTTTGTTTCGCATTCCCTGGAATATCGTTGTACCGATAAGGATACAGCCTCGTGGGTGCCGATATCTTCTTCCTCGTCCCCGGCGTATAACGCGAAAGTTTCGTTTACACTGCCGGTTGGTTCGGGAAAAGTCGCGGTGCGGTTGAGAACGGTGGATGCTAACGGCATAGTAGCGGAGGATAGGGAATGCCTGAGTTATTCGACTATCGCTATCTCTTCCCCATTAGAAGGCGGTTTGATCACGGATACTAATGTTCCTATACTTGGGACCGCGGTAGGAAGTAACTTTATGGAATATACCCTGGAATGCAGTTCTCTGGGTACTATAGTCGGCCCTGTATCAACGCCTGTCGATAACGGTGTCCTGGGAATACTGGATGGCCGTTTGTTGCAGGAGGAACAGACGTATACCCTTACCCTGAGGGTACGGACAACCGATTCCGCGGAAGTGACCACGCAGGTAAATTTTTTCAAAATGAATGGTATGCTGGCAGGGTGGCCCGTCCTTATGCAATACAATTATTTCGACAATATATTAACCCCGATAATTTCGTGCGGCCCTGTAGTGGGAGATATAGACGGTGACGGTTATTCAGAGGTTGTGGTTTATGGTAACCTGGGCGCATTTATCGGTGCCCCGGGAGACGTGATAGGTGTTTACCGGCACGATGGGACCATACATAAATATCCAAACTGGCCAAAACTAATCAGTTCCCAGCTTATATTCGGCGATGCTATCGTTACAGGCGATCTCGATAATGATAATAAAATGGAGATCGTTGCCTGCGCCGCGCCCAGCGATACGCCGAAGATCTTCGTATGGAAAGAGGATGGGAGCCTATTATCCGCGTGGCCTCAGGCTATCGAGGGAGACCTGAAGAACCTGATCTTGTCGGACGTGAACAATGACGGAGCGCTGGAGATCATCGTCCTTAGCGAGGTGTGGTCGGAAGATCGTCAGCAGGCTGTAATATGTATATGGAAGGCCGACGGGACTATCCTGGACGGATGGCCCGTAACTTTGGATAGGCCGGCCATATATGGCGCGGAGAGCGCCGTGGTAGCGGGAGATGTTATCGGGAATAGCTTCAAAGAGATCATTATTACTCAGAGTGGAAGCCAGAGCCAGCCGGAATCCCAGATGGTGATACTGGATTATAAGGGGACAGAAGTACTGCGCAAGACCATCAGTGTTGCGAGACTATACCAACCGGTGCTCGGAGACGTTGATAATGACAGATGCCTGGAGATCGTGTTTGGGGCATACAATTATTCAAGCGGAAGCGTTTATATTTTAAAAGGAGACGGTACATCGCTTGCGGGTTGGCCCCAAAATGCAGGGTTAGTACCCCGGTATACATCTCTCGCCGATCTTAATAGTGATAAATTTTTAGAGATCGTTGTAGGTACGGATATTAGAAGTACAACCGCCAATAATTCTATCGAGGTCTTTGATCATGCGGGAAATGTCCTGACGGGCTGGCCTAAGTATTTTGAGACCGGTAACGTAGGTATGAGACAAGGGCCGGTTATCGGCGACGTTAATGGAGACGGTGAACTTGAGATAATGGCTGCGCAGCAATATCGTATTTACCGGCCCGCGCTGCAAGTATTGTTAAAAATGCACGCGTGGGATAAGGATGGAAACGTATTAAGCGGTTATCCAAAATTAATCAGTGATACATGTAAGGCCAGCGGCTGGGGCGGCGCGCCTTCGATTATAGATTTAAATAATGACGGGAAGACGGACATCGTAATAGGTAAAGGAGGTTATGGGGGATTTATATACGCATATTCTCTCTCTTCCAGCTACGACAAAAAGAAGATGCCCTGGCCGATGTATGGGCGTGATTCATGCCATTCATTTTGCTATCCTGTGGCCGTAAACCAGCCTCCCGTATTGGCATTGATAGGCAGTAAGAGTGTCGATGAAAATAAGCTCCTCTCGTTTACTGTCTCCGCCACAGATCCGGATAACGACAGCCTTACGTATTCTGCCCAGGGCCTGCCCACAGGCGCGGCGTTCAATCAGTCGACAAAGGCATTCACCTGGACTCCCGGCTATAACCAGGCCGGCACATACAAAGTTACTTTTACCGTCTCGGACGGAACCGTTGCCGATTCGGAGGTCGTTGCGATAAAGGTAAATAACCTAAACCAGCCTCCCGTATTGGCATTGATAGGCAGTAAGAGTGTCGATGAAAATAAGCTCCTCTCGTTTACTGTCTCCGCCACAGATCCGGATAACGACAGCCTTACGTATTCTGCCCAGGGTCTGCCCACAGGCGCGGCGTTCAATCAGTCGACAAAGGCATTCACCTGGACTCCCGGCTATAACCAGGCCGGCACATACAAAGTTACTTTTACCGTCTCGGACGGAACCGTTGCCGATTCGGAGGTCG
>Ga0265297_10000762_pt1 | contig 89173 bp, 76 predicted proteins | sample Munlanlwell13791_FD_192502 | JGI IMG/M metagenome (GOLD analysis project Ga0265297, IMG submission 192502) | Leachate microbial communities from a municipal landfill in Southern Ontario, Canada - Leachate well 137-91 | ecosystem: Engineered > Solid waste > Landfill > Unclassified | place... | reverse complement strand
ATGGAGGAAAAACTCTTCGCCCATATTGATTAATACGAAGGATATCATCAAAATCAGGATACTGGTGATTTTCCAGGTAAAAAATTAAAATACCTGTACCCGTCGAATAAAGGTTTAATACGATAGATTTTAATTTAAGGTGATAAATATCTTCTTTTTTAGCAATAACCTTTATTTCATAAAATAAATCAGTCTCATAGGCTTCCTTGCGTTCATAATGTCTGATAATATTATTCTTACCATCTCCTGAATCATACAATACACTATGTATAAACTCATAAAAAAAGTTCTTTTCATTATACAATTCGGTTATATAGTCCCCAGTAAGAGGAGATGGTATATTCTGCCAATAAGAATCCTGCACCGGTTGAATATTGTTCAGATTAAACCTCTTTGAGAATTTATCCTTTTGCTGCCCTTTCTTTTCCCACTTAAAAGGATACAGAAATATATGATAGCTATAGAGTTCCATATGGATATTATATTTGTTTAGTTATTATCGAAATTAATGCTTCTTTTATCTGGTGTAATTCTTCGAAAGACATACTATTCCTGGCAATCCCAAAGAATCCGTTTTCGCCGCCGCCGTAATACGCTTTATGTTTTTCCACCAAAGGCATAAATAGCCCGGCAATGGCTTTAGCTTGCAGGCCATAATAAGTTAAAGAATCGTCGGAATAAATCAGTAGTTTTTCAAAAGGGAACAAACGGTCGGTAATAGCCGAAAACCTTGGTGTAAGTGCATTTACAATGATTAAATCCTTTTCGGTAGAAAGATTTTCCCGGATGGATTGCTCGGACAGAAGTTCATCTTCTTCGGTAATGCCTTGGGCTTCGCGATCGCGGCAACGGATATCGGTAATCTCATCAGGTGTTGCACCCATTTCAATCATGGCTGGTATATACCCACGGTCATTGGCAGCAATTAACTGTTGTTCCCGGTTAAGTTTTATTCCAAGTAATTCAGCAATCTGTTCAATGGAAGATGGCTTATGGCTGTTCTGGTTATGGTGATCAATGGCAATATAATGAGCTGGAGGGGGAACATCCTCGGTAAGTTCAATACCCACAAAGGTATCCTCGCTGTTAAGCACATGGATATAGCTACTGAGGCGGGCGCCCCATTGCAGTTTAAAATCGTAAAAAACTTTCCGGTTTTGCTTTAGAATATTACGAATCTCAATCATTTCGAGATCATATCCACCAAGCAAAAACCGGTAACGGTATCGGTTCATTTTACTTATTGTGTTCAGGCAAGCCTGTTATTTTTTTGCTTTATCAGAACTTCCTCTCAAAGCCCCAATCTCTCAAAATCTCTCTCCACAATCATTTAGAACCTGTACACATCAATCCGCATTATTTAATGTGCCAAATATATAAAAAAATAATTCAGAAAATGTCTGCCAATAAAAATAAAAATAATGTACACAGTGTATATCATTAAAAAAAATTATACTATTTCAGCTATCACATTTTTAAACTAATAATTATACCATGTTTAGAGAAAATACCGGGCGCATACTCCTGCACATTTTTCAATCCAATCAATCCATTTAATCTCTTCTGTTCAATCCTTTTCGCTATTTCTTTTTGTTTTTTTTCATAAAAAATCAGGTGGTATAGCTAATATAAAAAATTATGGTCTACTTTTGTTAAATAAAAGAACCATTGATTAACCTAATCTCATACTTATGAAAATAGTTATTGTCGGAACCGGTTACGTAGGTTTGGTTACCGGAACATGTTTTACCGAAGTTGGCATTGAAGTTACCTGTGTTGATATTGATATTCAGAAAATTCAAAACCTCGAAAAGGGCATATCCCCTATTTACGAACCCGGGCTGGACGAAATGATAGAACGCAATGTTAAAAAAGGAAGGCTGAAATTTACTACTGACCTTTCTTCCTGCCTTAACGACACAGATGTTATTTTTAGTGCCGTAGGTACCCCGCCCGACGAAGATGGCAGTGCCGACTTGAAATATGTGCTCGATGTAGCTAAAACGGTAGGAAAGCATATGAATAAATACCTGCTGATGGTAACCAAAAGCACTGTTCCGGTAGGAACCGCCAAAAAAGTACGCAATGCCATCCAGGAAGAGTTAGACAAACGGGGTGTAAACATTGAGTTTGATGTGGCTTCCAATCCTGAATTTCTGAAAGAAGGTAATGCCATCGAAGACTTTATGCGTCCCGACCGTATCGTGGTGGGCGTTGAATCGGCAAAGGCTGAAGATATTATGCGCCGTTTATACAAACCTTTTACTCTTAATGGTCATCCTGTTATTTTTATGGATGTTCCTTCTGCCGAAATGACAAAATATGCAGCTAACTCTATGCTTGCTACCAAAATCAGTTTCATGAACGACATCGCCAACCTTTGCGAAATAATGGGGGCTGATGTCAACCAGGTTCGTAGAGGTATTGGCAGCGATTCACGTATCGGGAACAAATTTATTTATCCCGGTATAGGTTATGGCGGTTCGTGCTTCCCAAAAGATGTGAAAGCATTAATAAAAACTGCCAACGACAACGGGTATCCCATGCGGGTTTTGCAGGCGGTAGAGGAAGTAAATGATGATCAAAAATCAATTCTTTTCAATAAATTAATGAAATATTACGATGATAAGCTAAAAGGAAAGACCATTGCACTATGGGGATTGTCGTTCAAACCACAAACTGACGATATGCGCGAAGCACCTGCACTTGTATTAATTGAAAAACTGATTAAAGCCGGTTGTAAAGTAAAAGTGTATGATCCCGTAGCCATGCATGAAGCCCAGCGTCGCATCAACGAAAAAGTTGAATACGGAAAAGATCAGTACGAAATACTGATTGATGCCGACGCCCTTTTCCTTGTTACGGAATGGACGGAATTCCGCTTCCCCAATGTCAACGTAATGAAAAAACTGATGAAAAAATCTGTGGTATTCGATGGTCGTAACATTTACGATCCACAGGAGATGCAATCGGCAGGATTCGACTATTTCTGCATAGGAATTAATACTAATAAATAATTAACTCATAAACCCGCAACAAAACCGTAATCCGATAGCAGGCAATAATTGCTTATCGTTAAGACCAACTGGCTTATTGCGAGTTTTAAAATATTTTTTATGGGAAAACGGATATTGGTTACCGGAGGCGCCGGGTTTTTAGGCTCTCATCTTTGCGAACGACTCCTCAATGAAGGAAACGAAGTTATCTGCCTCGATAATTATTTTACGGGTCAGAAACGCAATATTGTACATTTAATTGATAATCCCTATTTCGAACTGATACGGCACGATGTAACAACGCCTTTCTTTATCGAAGTGGATGAGATTTATAACCTCGCCTGTCCGGCATCTCCCATTCATTACCAGTACAACCCTATTAAAACCGTAAAAACTTCGGTTATGGGTGCCATCAACATGCTGGGATTAGCCAAACGTATCCGGGCTAAAATACTGCAGGCTTCCACCAGCGAAGTATATGGCGACCCACAGATACATCCACAAACTGAAGATTACTGGGGACATGTTAACCCGATTGGCATCCGCGCCTGCTATGACGAGGGAAAACGCTGCGCCGAAACCTTGTTTATGAATTACCACAGGCAAAATAATGTCCGGATAAAGATCATGCGGATATTTAACACCTATGGACCCCGTATGCATCCCAACGACGGAAGGGTGGTTTCCAATTTTATAGTGCAGGCTTTGCAAAATAAGAACATCACCATTTATGGAGACGGCTCACAAACCCGTAGTTTTTGTTATGTTGACGATCTGCTCGAAGGGATGATAAAACTGATGAACACCGGCGACGAAATAACTGGTCCGGTTAATATTGGTAACCCCGGCGAATTTACAATTCTCGAATTAGCTCAAAGGGTTATAGAGCTTATCGGTTCGAAATCAAAACTGGTATTTGAACCCCTTCCCTCCGACGATCCGTTACAACGTAAACCCGATATTACAATGGCGCAAAACCTGCTTAACTGGAAACCCAACATCCCGCTGGACGAAGGTTTGAAAAAAACCATACTTTACTTTAGAGAAATCATTAACTGACGTTACTAATTAATTATGAATATTCTTGTAACTGGGAGCAACGGACAACTTGGCAACGAAATACGAAAATTAGCTCCGGCATTTCCCAACTTTACATTCGACTTTACCGATATTGCCGAACTCGACATTACTTCGAAGGAAAAACTGAACGCCTACTGCGAAGGGAAAAATTTCGGAGTTATAATCAATTGCGCTGCATATACCGCCGTGGATAAAGCAGAAACGGATGCAAACACAGCATATCTTGTAAACTGTACTGCCGTAAAAAACCTTGCAGAAACCGCTTTAGCGCATAACATGCTGCTGGTACATGTTTCCACCGATTATGTATTTGATGGCATGAATTACCGTCCGTATATAGAAACTGACTCTGTGGCACCACAAGGCATCTATGGAAAAACCAAACTCAAAGGCGAAAAAGTAGTTACAGAAACAGGTTGCAGGGCATTGGTAATACGCACCTCATGGCTGTATTCCACCTTCGGAAACAACTTCGTAAAAACCATTCGCAGGTTAGCTTCCGAAAATCCGGAAGTCCGTATTATTTTCGACCAGGTGGGAGCCCCTACCTATGCAGGCGACTTGGCAGAGGCAATTTTGCAAATACTCTCACTCAAAAGCAACAATGCTTTCGAGCTCTTTCATTATTCCAATGAAGGAGTTTGCAGTTGGTACGATTTTGCAAAAGAAATAGTTGAATTGAGTCACCTCTACTGCAAAGTAATACCGATTGAAACAAAGGATTACTTTCTGCCTGCTCCGCGTCCGTATTACAGTGTTTTAAATAAATCGAAAATAAAAAATACTTACGGAATTACAATACCTTACTGGAAGGATAGTCTAATAAAGTGTATCGAAAATTTATAGTTTACATTAAAAAAGAAAGCTATGGAAAAAGAAATCATTGCAAAAGCCACTGCATGGTTATCTCCTGTTTTTGACGAGGAAACCCGTAAACAAGTACAATACCTCATTGATAATGATGTTAATGAACTTATAGATTCTTTTTACAGCAATCTCGAATTCGGTACGGGAGGGCTCCGGGGAATAATGGGGGCTGGAACCAACAGGATGAATAAATATACCGTAGGCATGGCAACCCAGGGATTGGCTAACTATTTGAAAATACTTTATCTGTCAGAAAAGGAAATCAGGGTGGCAATTGCTTACGATTCGCGTCTTAACAGCGATTATTTTGCCCGTATTGCTGCCGATGTACTTTCAGGAAACGGGATGCGTGTTTTTCTGTTCGACAGCCTCCGCCCTACCCCAGAACTTTCGTTTGCCATCAGGTTTTTTCGTTGTCATAGTGGAATAGTAATTACCGCTTCACATAACCCGAAGGAATATAACGGCTATAAAGTGTATGGAAATGATGGAGGACAACTCGTTGCCCCACACGATAAAAATGTCATCACTGAGGTGGAAAAAATAAAAGACCTGTCGGAGGTAAAATTCGATGCCATACCTGATTTAATTACCATAATCGGTGAAGAGGTTGATGCAGCCTACACTCAAAAGGTTAAGCAATTGTCACTGTCTCCTGAAGTTGTAAGCCGGATGCATGATATGAAAATTTTGTACACTCCTATTCATGGTTCGGGAATACAATTGGTTCCACGTTGCCTTAAAGCATTCGGGTTTATAAATGTTAATATTCTTGAAAGCCAGAAAAAACCGGATGGAAATTTTCCGACGGTAAAATCACCCAATCCCGAAGAACCGGATGCCATGCGCCTTGCATTGCTGAAAGCCATGGAAATTCAGGCAGATATCGTTCTTGCTTCCGACCCTGACGCCGACCGCGTAGGTGTTGCCGTAAAAAACCATCGTGGGGAATTTGTATTATTAAATGGCAACCAAACCGCTTCTGTACTAATTTATTATCTCATTGAAAAATGGAAGCAAAACGGCAAACTTACCGGTAACGAGTTTATTGTGAAAACCATTGTTACATCAGAATTGATTGCAAATATTGCAATCCAAAATGGGGTTGAATATTTTGATGTACTTACCGGATTTAAATACATTGCCGAAATCATTAAAAAATTTGAAGGTAAAAAAACTTTTATTGGCGGAGGTGAAGAAAGCTATGGTTATCTCGTAGGTGATTTTGTCCGCGATAAGGATGCTGTAATTTCCTGTTGTATGATAGCCGAAACGGCTGCCTGGGCTGTTGCACAGGGCAAATCATTTTTCGACATCCTACTCGATATGTATTGCACCTATGGCTTTTATCTTGAGAAATTGCATTCACTTACCATAAAAGGGAAAAGCGGAGCTGAAAAAATTGCAGAAATAATGCAGAATTTCCGCAATTCACCTCCGGTAAGCATAGCTGGCTCGAAAGTAATTGCGATAAAAGACTATGCATTGCAAAAAGAGTTCGACCTGTTGAAAAAACAGGAAAAGCCCATAGAACTTCCCCGCTCAAACGTTTTACAGTTTTTCCTCGAAGACGGGAGTAAAATTACTGCACGACCTTCGGGAACAGAACCAAAGATAAAATTCTATTTTGGAGTCAAAGGCACTTTGAGCAACAAAAATGAATTCGACAGAATGAATACTGAAATGGAGAAACGCATAAGGCATATTATTGAAGATATGAAACTTGAATGATGCCGAAATATAGTTTTTATTACCTGTAAGCCTTTCGGGTGAAATTAATTAATGCTACAATAATTATTACCTTTGCCCTTCAAAGAAGAAGCCGATGCCCGTTACAAATAATCAATTAAAGAAAAATACGTTTAAAAATGAGTTAGCCGTTCCGGCAAAACCCAAGAAGAAAAAAACAGATGACCAACCTATTAAATTAGATTTTTCCTTTTTTAAAGATGAAAGATTCAGGAAAACTGCAGGTGTTTTTTGTATTTTCTTTGCACTTTTTATATTAATTGCCTTTGTTTCTTATTTGTTTACATGGTTTAGCTGGGACAGTGATGAAAATTTTACTGACAACCTGACCCTTTCCAAAATTTTTAATAATTACCCCGACCCCATTCACAACTGGGCAGGCAGATTTGGCGCCGTGATTTCTTATTTTTGTATCAAATCAGGATTCGGCATAGCTTCGTTGCTTTTTGTACCTGTTGTTTTTTTTACAGGCATGCATTGGTTGGGAGCCAGATTTATATCCATTTCAAAATTAATTAAATATTCTCTTTTTGGTTTAGTATGGATTTCGTGTGCAATGGGTTTCATATTCCCACATTCCGATTTTTCTATACTTGGAGGCGTCATCGGAATCGAAACGGCAACCTGGCTCCATGGTCTTTTAGGAAAATCAGGTAGCGGGATTTTAATATTTTTCCTGTTAATAGCATTTTTAATCATCGTTTATAATGTTTCCTTCAACTGGCTTAAAACCCCAAAAGGGGAAATTACGCCCGGAACGGATGAAGAAGAATCACCCTTTTCAAATTCCGGGTATAAAAAAGAAGACAAGTACAATACCTTAGAATTTGCAGTGAAAGAGGAAGACGAAAAATCTGTTTCTGAAAACACATTGAAAACCTCTCAATCGTTCCCCGACGAAGATGACAGGGATGAGCTTCCATCGGAATTAATTGAAAAAAAAACTAATTATCCCAAACAAAACGTAGAATTTAGCATTGAAAATTATTCAGAAAAAACGGGCAATAAGGATACCGGAAAAGAGCCCCCTTCATCCGAAAAAATCCATTTTTCTGTTGATGAGCCTTACGACCCCACGCTTGAACTTTGTGATTATCAAAACCCGCCCCTCGAGCTGTTAGACGAATACAGCAACGGGGTTATTAAAGTGCAAAAAGAAGAACTGGAAGCCAATAAAAATAAAATTGTTGAAACTTTAAGCCATTATGCTATTGGCATTGATAAAATTAAAGCTACTATTGGACCGACAGTAACCCTGTACGAAATAATACCTACTCCCGGAGTCAGGATTTCGAGAATTAAAAACCTCGAAGACGATATCGCATTAAGCCTTTCCGCTTTAGGTATCCGTATCATTGCCCCCATTCCCGGTAAAGGCACCATCGGTATTGAAGTCCCGAACCAGCATCCAGAAATTGTTTCCATGCGTTCGATTTTATCCTCCGAAAAATTTGTAACCTCAAAATACGAATTACCTTTTGGCATTGGAAAAACTATTGCCAATGAAGCTTTTGTAGTTGACCTTACCCGTCTTCCCCATATTTTAATGGCAGGAGCTACCGGTCAGGGTAAATCGGTAGGACTGAATGCCATTATCACGTCATTGCTTTATAAAAAACATCCCTCACAACTCAAATTTGTGATGGTTGACCCAAAAAAAGTAGAATTGACACTGTATTCAAAAATTGAGAGACATTACCTTGCAAAATTGCCCGATTCGGAAGAAGCCATTATAACCGATACCCGGCAGGTAGTTCGTACACTCAATTCCTTAGGAATAGAAATGGATAACCGCTACGACCTACTGAAGGATGCACAAGTAAGGAATATTAAGGAATATAATACCAAATTTCTTGCACGAAAACTAAATCCCCTGCATGGGCATCGTTTTCTGCCCTATATCGTACTGGTAATTGATGAGTTTGCCGACCTTATCATGACATCCGGTAAAGAAATTGAAGTTCCCCTGACCCGGCTGGCGCAATTAGCCAGAGCAGTAGGCATTCACCTGGTTATTGCTACACAACGTCCTTCTGTTAACATAATTACAGGTTCCATCAAAGCTAATTTTCCTGCCCGGATTGCATTCAGGGTTATTTCAAAAATTGATTCAAGAACCATACTCGATTCCGGTGGAGCCGATCAACTGGTGGGACGTGGCGATATGCTACTCTCAACAGGAAGCGACCTCATCCGGCTTCAATGTGCCTTTGTTGACACACACGAAGTTGAACGTGTTACTGAGTTTATTGGCTCGCAGAGAGGTTACCCGGATGCATTTCATCTTCCTGAATATTATGATGAGGGTGATGAAAAAATTGAAGTTTTTGACCCTAACCAACGTGACGAACTTTTTGAAGATGCAGCCCGCCTCATCGTACAAACTCAGCAAGGTTCAACCTCATTACTACAACGGAAACTCAAACTCGGATATAACCGTGCGGGACGAATAATTGACCAATTAGAGGCAGCAGGAATTGTTGGGCAGTTTGAAGGCAGCAAGCCCCGCGAAGTAAAAATATCCACAGAGTTCGCTTTGGAACAATTTTTGAAGGATCTGTACAGCAATAACCAATAATTAATTTTCGATGAATCCCTCGTTTTTGTACTTAATATTTTAAAAATATCTGGGTTTTATCATACTTTTAATAAAAATATCGTTCTATGATGAAAAAAAAATTTCTTATCTCTTTAGCATTAATCTTCCTTACCCCCTACGCCTTCTCACAGGATAAAAAAGCGGAAACTATTTTAAAAGATGTTTCCGCCAAAACAAAAAGCTATAAAAGCATTCATATTGATTTTACGATGATTTCCGAAAACAAAGCCTCTTCTAAGAAAGAACTCAGAGAAGGCAGTCTTCTTAATAAAGGGGACAAATACAAACTCAATTTAGCTGGTCAAACAGTTATCAGTGATGGGAAAACAGTATGGACTTACATAAAAGACGCCAACGAAGTGCAAATAAATTCCGTTGGCGAAAATGATGACGCATTTACACCCTCCCGTTTGCTTTCTTCCTATACCGAAAACTATAAAACAAAGTTTGCAGGTGACAAGCAACTGGAGGGAAAAGCAGTGTATTTTATTGACCTTACACCTTTGAAAAAAGGGAAATCATTTACCCGTGTCCGGCTTACTGTTGATAAAATAAAAAGCCAGCTCATGAATGTAGCCGTTTACAATAAAGATGGCAGTACATTTACTTATAAAATTAAAAAATTTATTACCAATCAGCCTGTAGCCGAAAGCGAATTTCTTTTCAAAGCGGGTAATTATCCGGGAGTGGAAATAATTGATATGCGATAATACTTATTGTTTTTTTATTTGGTGAATGTATTTTTTTTATATTTGTAAAAAAATTGCATGAAAAAACACTACAACATCCTCCTTACTGGAAGAGTACAGCGCGTAGGTTTCAGATTTTATGCTATGCAAGCTGCATATAGATATCACATTAACGGAACCATTAAAAATAAGGACATTGACAAGGTGTATATTGAAGCAGAGGGTGCGGAGGAGGATATTGTTGCCTTTGTACAATGGTGCAAAAGAGGATCTCCGGGCTCGGTAGTCCATGATGTACAAATAAACGAAGGCGAACTAACAAATTACGAATCTTTTGACGTAATCAGGGGAAACTAAGGTTTTATTGCCCTTGTTATTTCTCTTTTCCCAGGGGGACCTTGTAGGCTTTCAACTCTAAAACCAACTTCTTTTAACAATTTTTTCACACTTCCTTTTGCGCAATAGGTTACCAAAATTCCGGCAGATACCATGGCGGTAAAAATTTTGACAAATACGGCAGACGTCCACATTTCCGGCTGCACTGCCGGTGAAAATGCATCGAAGTAAACTAACTGAAAACAATTATTTTGCAAAACCATTTCCTGTATTGTGCTTTTTAATTTCTTAAAAACAAAGCCAGGATGCAACATAACCGGAGTACACCAATCATCCGTATGGATATCATTAAACAGTTTTTGATAAGCCTTCAATTTCCCGCTTTTAGCATAATTTAGTTCCGAAGCAAGAGACAGTGGTAATGGATAAGGTTCAAGAGCTGTATATTGAATTGAAAGAGCATGTTGCTTACTCTCAGCAACGCTAAGCAATACATTTAATCCAGTTCCCATCCCCACTTCGAGTATGTTCAGATTCCGGGAAAATTGCATACAATAGTGTAAGCCCGAACGGATAAAGATATGCTCTGATTCCTGTATGGCACCAAAAGTGGAATGGTAATGTTCGTTTAGATCAGGGATGAATAGTGTATGCGACCCGTCGTCGGTAAGTATTATTTGTTTATCCATTGGTATAAGCAAAACAAATTACAAAGGTATTTTTTCTATAGATTCTTTGTACTTTTACAAAAAAGTAAATCATGATTTCACAAGCCGAACTCAAAAACATCCTCTTTATAGATGTTGAAACTGTTCCACAGGCAAGAGATTATGCCGGGTTGGATAAGCTATTTGTAACACTCTGGAACAGGAAAGCACAAAAGATTGCAACAAAAGAAGAAGATACTCCCGAAAATTTATATCAGAGGGCAGGCATTTATGCTGAATTTGGAAAAATTATCTGCATATCTTCAGGGTATTTTCATAATGATGAGTTTAGAATCAAATCGTTTTATGGTGATGATGAGAAAGAAATTCTCATAGGCTTTGCTTCTTTGCTTGAAAAACACTTTTACCGTCCCGAACACAAGTTATGTGCGCACAATGGAAAAGAATTCGATTTTCCTTATATCGCAAGAAGAATGCTTATAAACGGTGTGCCTCTGCCCAAAATGCTTTGTATTCAGGGGAAAAAGCCATGGGAAATTCAGCATCTCGACACTATGGAGCTATGGAAATTTGGTGATTATAAAAATTTTACTTCTCTCGAACTGCTGGCTGCAGTTTTGGGAATACACACCCCAAAAGACGACATCAATGGCAGCGAAGTTGCCCGTGTGTACTGGGAAGAACACAATTTACAACGCATTGTAAAATATTGCCAGAAAGATGTTTTGACTATTGCACAGGTTCTTTTACGTTTTTCAGGTGCGGAAACCATTTCCGATGAAAAAGTTATTATTTTTTGAAAAAAATATCTCTACATTTGCCGGCTAATTAACCCTTAAACCTTTTTGTATGAAAAAAAACATTTTCAGCTTTTGTATCGTTCTGTGTTTAATCCTGAATGCAGGCAGCGTTTTTTCACAGAAAAACAAAAAAGATAAAAACAAACATGCTTTTGAAACCAAAATAGACTCTATCAGCTACGTTATTGGCGCTGATATTGCCAAAAACTTTACCAAAAACAGTATTCAGATTAATCCGGAAGCTTTTTTTAAAGGATTGACTGAAGGGCTTGAAGGAAAAGATAGTCTGGTATTTACCAAGAAACAAGCCGACAGTATCATCAATGCATTTCAGCAGGAACTTATGAGTAAACAAGAAGAAACAAATAAAACTATGGCTAACGAAAACAAAGTAAAAGGATCGGCATTTTTGGCTGACAACAAAACCAAGGAGGGTGTGATTACCCTTCCCAGCGGATTGCAATACAAAATTATTAACGAAGGTAGCGGAGAACACCCCAAAGCTACTGACAAAGTGAAAGTTCATTATACCGGTAAATTGATAGACGGTACCGTATTCGATTCTTCCGTTGAAAGAGGTGAACCCATTTCTTTTCCGCTTGACAGGGTAATTAAAGGTTGGACGGAAGGCGTACAACTGATGGCTCCCGGTGCAAAATATATTTTCTACATTCCATCTGAACTGGGTTATGGCGATTACACCACGGGTCCTATCCCCGGAGGCTCTACGCTTATTTTTGAAGTTGAATTGCTTAATATCGAAAAATAACCTTCTGATTTTCAAACATAAAAAAGAGTAGCTCTTGCACGGGCTACTCTTTTTATTTTTAAATATTTACAGAAAATTTAAGTATTCCCTTCTATCCTATGGCTATTTCCAAGCCATCTTCTGCTACAACCGTATTATCAAAAATTTCCTTAGCCTCACTAAGCAGGGGCTGCATATCCTCGTAACGGGCAGAAAAATGCCCGATAATAAGTTGCCCCGTTCCTGCCTTTTTCGCCACTAAAGCAGCCTGAGCAGCCGTGGAATGCATTTTATCACGGGCAACATCCGATAAATTACTCATAAAAGTTGCCTCATGGTACAAAACGTTTACCCCCCTTACATAATCAGCCGTTTTTTCAGCAAAAGCGGTATCAGAACAGTAGGCAAACGATAATGATGGAGCCGAAGGTATTGTTATTTCTCTGTTGTGATAAATCCTTCCTTCATTGGTTATATAATCACTACCCTGTTTAATTTTTGCAAATTCCGAAACAGGTACAGTTTCCTGCAATAAAAAATCCTTTTTAATCTTTCGTAACAAGGGTTTCTCCTTAAACAAAAATCCACAAGTTGGAATGCTATGAATTAGCGGTATAGTATTGACTTCCAACAATTCATCTTCATATATTTTATAATGAATCGCAGGGTTTATGGCGTGAAATACAAGCGGATACAACAACACGGTTTCGGAAACATGCAATTGCAGTTTAATTATTTCCTCAAGTTCTTTTTTGGCAAAAATATGCAGAGCATCCTTTCTGCCCAACAAATGGTAGGTAAACAACAGCCCTGCCAACCCGAAATAATGATCCCCATGAAGATGACTGATAAAAATATGGTTAATACGAAGCATGCGGATACCGTATCTTCGGAGTTGCATTTGAGTTCCCTCGGCACAATCAATAAGGAACAACTTCCCTTTATGGTTGAGCAACTGTGTACTCGGATTACGTTTGGAAGTAGGCAGAGCTGCGCTACTACCTAAAATTCGTACGGTAAAAGTCATTGGACAAAGATAATGAAATTAATAGGATTATCTTATTGGTTTCTTCCTGCATTTTTTGTACTTTTGTTTAATATAAAAACCTCTTCCCATGGAGCCTCATTCCTTATACGATTATTTCGAAAGAAGACATAGTAGCATATTTTCAGCAGAATCCCGTCATCCAAATCCATTTATTACCATTTCGCGTGAATATGGTTGCCCTTCAAAGTTTGTAGCACATTCACTTGTTGAAAAGCTCAATTTAAATTCAGAAGGGAAAAACAAATGGGAGTACATTAACAAAGAAATTATTGCTGATACGGCAAATAAAATTAATGTAAATACCGAAAAAATAAGAAAATATTTTTCAGACGAAGAACATAACAGTTTTCAGGATTTTCTTGAGTCTTTTTCATCCAAATACTATATCAACAACAAGTTAATTCAAAAAACAATACGAAATGTCGTTGAGTTTTATGCTTTAAAAGGGTTTTGTGTAATAGTAGGAAGAGGTGGTGTGGCTATCACAAAATCAATACCGTCGGGTATCCATATCCGGCTACAAGCCCCTATTGACTGGCGGGTTGAAAAAATTTGTCATACAAACAATGTTAGCCCTGCTCAGGCAATAAAGGATATCATCGAGATTGACAATAAACGCAATGCTTTGATTGAGTCCTTTCTCAGGAAAAAACCCGATGACATCCTGTTTGACCTTGTAATCAATTGCAGTTGTTTTTCAATAGATAATATTTCCGATTTAATTATTAGGGCAATAGAAATAAAAGGACTAATAAAATAGTGCAACCATCTCATCTGCTATTAGTTTTATAATTTATTGGTCAGACAGTTTGCTCCGAAAATCGGGGGAATATCCATATATCATTGTCAGTTTCTATGAACATTGTTCTTATGAATATTTCATTTATTTTTATACTTTCTCTGGTGTATTTTATTTTTACATTTGTACACTCTTAAAAACCCAAATTCCATGAAAAGGACACTAACTATTATTTTTTTACTACTATTTACCGGTATTATAATTTTCGCACAAAATACCTCTTTTCGCAACGGAGCTGAATATTGTGCGCTAAAACATCAACATAGTGCAAATTATGCGCTAAAACAATCGTATACTGATATTCCACACTCTTTTAATGTTTTAAATTACAAATTAGATGTGGATATTTTTAACTGTTTCCAAAGCCCGTATCCTGACAATTTTACGGCAACTAACACCATTACGATGGTTGCCGATTCCACTATCAGTCAGATAACGCTGAATGCAGTAAATACTTCGCTTGAGATAGATTCTGTTACCCTTGGCGGAAGCACGTTTACCCATAGTAATAATTTACTTACCATTACTTTGGACCAGACTTATAATGCAGGCGACACCCTGATGGTAAAAATTTGGTATCAGCACAAAAATGTAAACGGTGGAGATGGTGCTTTTTATGCAAGCGGTGGCTTTGTTTTTACCGATTGCGAACCCGAAGGTGCACGTAAATGGTTTCCCTGTTGGGATAAACCCTCTGATAAAGCCACTACCGACATTACCGCAAGAGTGCCTTCTAACGTTAAATTAGCATCTAATGGCAGGCTTGCTGATTCGACCTTAGATGGAGATACAATGGTATATCATTGGATAAGCCGTGATCCGGTAGCAACTTACCTTACAATTCTCACTTCTAAAACCAATTATAAACTCGACATTATTTACCGCCCCAATCCCACAGGAAACGACAGCACCCCTATTCGTTTTTATTACAATAATGGCGAAAACATCAGTAGCCCCAGACAATACATGGTTCCTATGATGAATTTTTATTCGGAAGCTTTTGGCGAACATCCTTTCGAAAAAAATGGTTTTGCAACGCTTAATAATGAATTTTCATGGGGCGGAATGGAGAATCAAACTCTTACCAGCCTTTGCCCCGATTGCTGGAGTTCAGACCTGCTTGCCCATGAATTTGCTCACCAATGGTTTGGCGACATGATAACTTGTGCAACATGGGCTGATATTTTCCTTAATGAGGGCTTTGCAACATGGACAGAAGCCCACTGGGTTGAACATACCGGTGGATATACGGCGTACCATAATGAAATGGAAGATAATGCGAGTTATTACATGTGGAGTAACCCCGGCTGGGCTATTTCAAACCCTGAATGGGCTATTAATACCCCTTCAACTGATATTTTATTCGATTATGCCATTACCTACATGAAAGGAAGTTGCGTTTTACATATGCTACGCTATACGTTAGGAGACAGTTTGTTTTTTATGGGCATAAACCAGTATGCCACCAACCCCGCCCTAAGATACCATTCAGCAAGAATCAGTGATTTCAAAAATACTATGGAACAGGCATCGGAACAGGATTTGTCATGGTTTTTTGATGAATGGATTTTTGAACCGAATCACCCCGATTATGCCAACATTTATAACTTTGTAAGCCTCAGGAATGGGCAATGGAGAGTGAATTTTAATGTTAACCAGAATAACAGTTTAAGTGGTACATATTTCCAAATGCCATTAGAGGTGCTTATTCATTTTAACCAGGGACAAGATACGCTCATCAGGGTAATGAACACAATAAACCACGAGCATTTTGATTGGGTTTTCGACCGTCAGCCTGTTTCGCTCGTTTTCGACCCAAATGGTGATATTTTATTAAAAGAAGGAACAACAACTGTTGGAATTAATGAGTCGGCTGTTACAGGCAACGATTTATCGCTTATTTGTAAACCCAACCCGGCTTCAGGGCAAACTTCAATAAATTATTATCTGCCTGAAAATGCTACTGTAAGCATGAAGCTATTTAGCATTACAGGGAAGGAACAAAAGATTATTCTGAACAATGTTTTTGAAACAACGGGGAATCATACTCTGCAGTGTGATGTATCGGCACTGCCTTCAGGATTGTATTTTATCCGCCTCGAAACATCAAAAAACGCCCTTACACACAAACTTGTTGTTGTCAAATAATTCAATTTATAAAAATAAAAAAGGCTGTCTGCAAAAGACAGCCTTTTTTTGTCCAAAAACTTTTTGAAACATTACTTCAAACCTTTGCGTTTCAATAAAGGCTCTACGGTAGGATCCTGACCACGAAATTTGCGGTACTGTACCATTCCTTCATCATTACCCGATTCGGCAAGACAATACTTACGGAATTTGGTTGCAAGTTCTTTATTATAAATGTCGCCAGAGGATTTAAAAGCGTTGAAAGCATCGGCATCCAGCACGGCAGCCCATATATACACATAATAACCGGCAGCATATTCGTCGCCACTAAAAATATGGGAAAAATAAGTGGGGCGGTAACGTGGTAAAATTTCCGGTATCAGTCCGATTTTATCCATCGAAGCCTTTTCAAAAGCTGCTACGTTGATGTCCTTTGGATCGGAAATAATGTGGAAATCAATATCGAGTAAGGAAGCTGCGAGTAATTCCACTGTTTCGAAACCCTGGTTGAACTGTCCACTTTTTACTATTTTCTCGATCAGCTTATCAGGGATTACTTCTCCGGTTTTATAATGTTTGGCATAAGCTTTCAGTACTTCGGGATCGCCTGCCCAGTTTTCCATTACCTGCGAAGGCATTTCAACGTAATCGTTGGGTACATTGCCGGTTGTACGGCTATATTTTCCTTCGGCAAACATAAAATGTAATGAATGACCAAATTCATGGAACAAGGTGGTTACTTCGTCCCAGTTGAGCAATGCAGGAGTTTCGCCGTTAGGCTTTGTAAAATTGGTAACTATAGAAATAACAGGAGGTGTTTTTTTACCATTTTCCCAGCCCGGAGAGCGAAAATCGGTACACCATGCACCACCGCTTTTTTCGGGGCGTGGGTAATAGTCTAAATAGAGAATAGAAATGTGTGTGCCATCGGCTTCCTTTACTTCATAGGTTTCCACATCTTTTTGATAAACCGGCAAGTTGGTAAGTTGCGTAAAAGTAATGCCATACAGCTTATTTGCAACATGAAACATCCCTTCTCGTACATTTTTCAGACTGAAATAAGGCTTCATTTCGTTTTCATCAAGATTAAATTTTTCCTTACGGACTTTTTCGGCATAGTACCACCAGTCCCAGGGTTGCAGCTTGAATTTTCCACCATCACGGTCAATGATTTTCTGCATCTCAGCAGCTTCCTTTTTCGCTACTGGCAAAGCAGCTTTCCATAGTTGCATCAGGAACTCGTTTGCTTTAGCGGGGGTTTTTGCCATGTTTTCATCAATCACATAATCGGCAAAACTCTTATATCCCAAAAGTTGGGCTTTTTCTGCGCGTAGCTTTACAAGCTTTTGTATCACACCATTATTATCGTTTTTGTTGCCGTTATTTCCACGCATGAAATAGGCACGGTAAATCTTTTCGCGCAAGTTGCGGTTGGCATCGTATTGCAGAAACGGAATCATGCTTGGTTTGTCGAGGCCAAAAGCCCATTTACCATCCATTTTTTGTTCTTTGGCAGCCTGAGCAGCTCCGTCAATCACACTTTGCGGAAGTCCTTCCAGGTCTTTTTTGTCATCAATAACCAGCTTAAAAGCATTATTTTCGGCAAGCACGTTGTCGCCAAAGGTGAGTGTAAGTGTAGAAAGCTCAGTATTAACCTTGCGAAGCAGTTCCTGTTTGTCTTTGGGAAGATTGGCACCGCGACGTTCAAAATCGCTGAAATATTTTTCCACAACGCGTATTTGCTGACCGTCGAGCTTGGATTCTTTGCGTTTTTCGTAAACGGCTTTTATCCTGGCAAAAAGTTTCCCGTTAAGGTAAATATCGTCGTGATGTTTCGACATCATTGGCTCAATTTTCTTGGCAAGTGCCTGAAGTTGTGGTGTAGTGATGGCTTCAAGCATGTTGTAGAACACCAAACTTACTTTTTCGAGTAACTTTCCGGATTTGTCGAAGGCAAGGATGGTGTTATCGAAATCTGGTGCCTGGGTGTTGTTGACAATGGAGTCAATTTCGGCAGTTTGCTGTTTCATACCTTCTAAAAAAGCAGGCAGATAGTGGGTTGAATCAATCTTGTCGAAAGGTGGAACCTGGAACGGGGTTGTGTATTCCGCAAAGAATGGATTATCGCTTTTGGTTTGTTGCTTATTCTTGCAGGCAACCAGCGACAGCAGGATAATGGTTGTCATTAATAAAGTGAGTTTTTTCATCCGTAAATAATTTTAAATTAAGGTCGGATGGAACTCGCATGTGAGATTTTCATCCGTGTTTGTGTTTAACGAACATGCTCGTTTCATATAAAAAGGTGATTAGTAAGTTTGTGATACATTTTTGAAAAAGACAGTAAATGTATAATGATTTCTTGTATGGAGCAAAATTATTGGCGATAGAATAGAGATGGTGCAGATTTATAGAATTGGCAGCTTAGCACATGGAGGCAGGAGCAAGGAGCTATGAGTACATGTGTGTAAGGCTTATGAAATTTCTATGAGTATTTTTTGTATTTTTCCCTTGAATGGTTTCAGATCATATTGTATCGTGTTCCAGATGATTTTATTGCTTATTTCGTAGTAACCGTGTACCAGCACATGACGCAAACCGGTAATATCGCCCCAGATTATTTCAGAATATTGTTTTTTGAGTTCTTTGGTAAGTAAATTTGCAGCTTCACCAACAATTTCCAAATTCTTTATTACTGCAAATCGTAACATTTTATTCTCCGAAAAGGCTTCAAAAGAAATGTCTTTCGTGAATTCATATATGTTATCAATAGCTTCTAATATATGATTTAACCGTTCTTTATCCCTTAACTCTTCTCTCATAAATTAAGATCAAATCTTTTTCAACGCTTGCTTTTGCAAATTCTTTCAGTTGGCCTTCTTCAACCAGGTCAATTTTTCTCTTAGTAATGTGTTCCAGATGATTTTTTAAGTGAAGATAATAAAACAAAGATATTTTCTGCTCTTCTGAAAATTGTACCATAATATCCAAATCGCTGTTGCCTGTTTCTTCTCCACGGGAAAAAGAACCGAAAATCCATGCTCTATTCACCGGTTCGTTAGAAAGAGCATTGGCTAATATTTTTTTAATATCTCCATTCATATTTATCGGATTCTGGTGCAAAGATAAAAAAATTAACAGAACATGCATAGCGCAGATTTGACGAATTTTAGCATGAAGGCAAGAGCTATGAGTACAAGGTAAAAGTGCTGGAGTATGAGCGCTGAAATTTTGTCAGGAGTTTGGAGCATTTAAAATGTTCCGGGCTCCGTTATTTTGTAGAAATTGTTTTCCTGAACTTTACAGAATACACTTCCTATTGAAAGCATAAATACTGCCCTGCCTATGGTGCGAACTTTGTAACTTCGCACCGGATAAATCCCAGGTTGTATCTGACAAAAAAATCCTCCTTTTTCCAAAGGAGGATTTCTATAAAAACTAAAAAGAATGGCTTAGCAACCCAATGTAGCGACCATCACGGCTTTAATGGTATGCTGACGGTTTTCGGCTTCGTCGAAAACTACGCTCATGGGCGATTCAAATACTTCTTCGGTAACTTCCATCCCATCCAAACCAAATTTCTGATAGATATCTTCGCCAACAACAGTTTCGCGGTTATGGAAAGCTGGCAGGCAATGCAGGAATTTTACCTTAGGGTTACCGGTAAGTTTTACTACGTTACTGTTAACCTGGTAAGGTTTCAGTAGTTGGATACGTTCTGCCCATACTTCGGCGGGTTCGCCCATAGACACCCAAACATCAGTGTAGAGGAAGTCGCAACCTTTTACAGCTTCGGCAACATCATTCGTAATGGTGATCCTGGCTCCTGTTTCTTTGGCTATCTCGCGGCAGGTGGCTACCAGTTCGGCATCGGGTTGGCAACTTTTGGGAGCTGCTGCACGAAAGTCCATCCCCATTTTGGCGGCACCAGCCATAAGAGAGTTACCTACATTGTTTTTGGCATCACCCAGAAAACAGAACGAAATCTGATGCAGAGGTTTGTCGCAGTGTTCCATCATGGTAAGGAAGTCGGCAAGAATCTGGGTAGGGTGAAACTCGTTGGTAAGCCCATTCCAAACGGGAACGCCGGCATATTTTGCCAGTTCTTCCACGATGTGTTGTCCGTAACCACGGTATTCTATACCATCATACATACGTCCGAGAACACGGGCAGTATCTTTCATGGATTCTTTTTTCCCCATCTGCGAACCGCTGGGACCAAGATAAGTAACATGTGCTCCCTGGTCGAGGGCGGCTGTTTCAAAAGCACAACGGGTACGGGTGCTGTCCTTTTCAAACAGAAGAACAATATTTTTGCCCTTCAGTCGTGGCTGTTCTGTTCCGGCATATTTGGCTTTTTTTAGCGACATTGCCAGGTCCAATAAATACTTCATTTCTTCAGGAGTGAAATCCAGTTCCTTCAGAAAACTACGGTTTCTTAGATTAAATGACATATTATTTAAGTTTTAAGTTTCAGATTTTTAGTTTCGTATTCAATAACCTATACTATCGAAATCCTGGTTCCGCCATTGTCCACGCCAAGCACATCGGCACTGGTGATGATGGCATCCTTACCGGTATGGATTACAAAATGGATAGCTGCCCTGATTTTCGGAGCCATACTTCCTTCGGCAAACTGCCCGTCGGCAAGGTATTTCCGGGCTTGTTTTACGGTGATGCGGTCCAGTTGTTTCTGGTCGGGTTTGTTAAAGTTGATGCAAACTTTTGGTACATCCGTCAGGATGAAAAATTTGTCAGCATTAATGCCTACTGCCAATAGTGAAGATGCCAGATCTTTGTCAATTACGGCATCTATTCCTTCCAGCTTGTTTTCTTCTTTAAAATAAACCGGAATTCCACCTCCGCCTACAGCAATCACTATCTGGTGGCTACGGGCAAGTTTTTGCACGGAGTGCATATTCAACACAGCAAGAGGTTGGGGCGAAGCCACCACTTTTCTCCAGCCGCGTTTGCGGGGGTCTTCTTTAAAAATTGCACCGGTTTCGGCAGCAATTTTATCAGCATCTTCTTTAGTATAATAGGGTCCTACCGGTTTTACGGGATTTTTAAAAGCAGGGTCTTCTTTATCCACCAGCACCTGGGTGATGATGGTGATGATATCGCGTTCAAGGTCATTTTCCTTTAATACGTTGCGAAGCTGCTGTTCGAGTATGTATCCGATAAATCCCTGGGAATAAGCAACGCTAACATCCATAGGCATGTCAGGTAATCCGTGAAGCTGTGCTCCTGCCGAGTTGGCAAGAAGAATGTTCCCAACCTGGGGACCGTTTCCGTGTGTAATCACCAAGTCGTAATCACGATTGATAAGGGTAAGGAGTCGTTGACCTGTTTGAGCAGCATTGGCTTCCTGCTCATCTATTGTTCCTCTCTGGTCGCCACGCAATAAGGCATTTCCTCCAAAGGCTACTACTGCTAATTTCTTCATAAACTTTTATCTTTCTTTAGAATAAGGGCGCAAATTTACGCATTTTACCGAATTAAAAAAATGAAGTAAATTATAGAACACTGATGATACGGGTTAGACAGATTTGCACGGATAATATTTTTCATGCTCAAAGGTTGGAAGTGCAAAAGTGCTGGCACAATCGTTACTCTTTATTAACTTTTATAAAACAATATGCCTATGAAACTACTAAAACTTGCTGCAGTTATCATCTGCCATGATGCTGTTTACCTTTATCCAATTTCCCTTATGCGGAAGCCATGATGCTGTCTGCACTTACCCGGTTTCTCTTATGCGGAAGCCATGATGCTGCTTACCTTTATCCGGTTTCCCTTATGCGGAAGCCATGATGCTGCGTGTCTTTACCCGGTTTCCCTTATGCAGAAGCCATGACGCTGCTTGCATTTACCCGGTTTCCCTTATGCGGAAGCCATGACGCTGCTTGCATTTACCCGGTTTCCCTTATGCGGAAGCCATGACACTGCTTGCCTTTACCCGGTTTCTCTTATGCGGAAGCCATGATGCTGTCTGCCTTTACCCGGTTTTCCTTATGCAGAAGCCATGATGCTGTGTGTTGTAATAGAACACGAATGACGCGGATGCGACGGATTGAGACGGATTATGAAAATCTATACCTCTTAGCAACCTTACCAAAACCTTTTTTATATGTCTATTTCAGGGTGAGACAATTTGACCCCTCCCCAAACCCTCCCCTAAAATTAGGGGAGGGCATAGTAACCCTGAAATTCAGGAGAATGCCGGTTGGGTAGGGTCAAAAAAAATTAAAGCAATGAAAGTTGGCCCCTCCCCGATCCCTCCCCTAAAATTAGGGGAGGGCATAGTAACCCTGAAAATCAGGAGAATACCGATTGGGTAGGGTCAGAAAAAATTAAAGCAATAAAAGTTGACCCCTCCCCGATCCCTCCCCTAAAATTAGGGGAGGGCACAGTAACCCTGAAAATTAGGAGAATGCCGGTTGGGTAGGGTCAAAAAAACTGAAGCAATAAAAGTTGACCCCTCCCGATCCCTACCCTAAAATTAGGGGAGGGCGCAGTAACTCTGAAAATCAGGAGAATGCCGGTTGGGTAGGGTCAAAAAAAATAAAAAGTCATGAATGATATTCGATCTGCACAATCCACACAATCTGTACAATTCGCAAAATCATACAGGTGCGGCAGATTAACTAATTTTCGTAGGTTTGCACTAATAAAATTGGTTGTATGAATTCTTCTTCTTTATCAGAAAAAATATTAACCCTCAAAGATATACTTCAGGGCGATGTTTTTACGGATGAAACATCGCTTTTATTATATGCTACTGACGCTTCCGCTTATCGCGAAAAACCGCTTGCCGTTGTCCGGCCAAAAAATGTTGACGATCTGAAGAATCTTATCTCTTTTGCAAGAGAAAATGGCACTTCCCTCATTCCGCGTACTGCGGGTACTTCCCTTGCGGGACAAGTAGTTGGCAATGGCATTGTAGCGGATGTTTCCAGGTATTTGACGGAGATTCTCGAAATAAACCAAGAAGAACATTGGGTAAGGGTGCAACCGGGAGTAGTTTTAGACGAACTAAATAAGAAATTAGAGCCCTTTGGGTTATTTTTCGGTCCGGAAACCTCCACTTCCAACCGCTGTATGATTGGAGGGATGGTGGGAAACAATTCCTGCGGTTCGCATTCATTGGTTTACGGAAGTACCCGCGACCATACACTTTCGATAAAAGCCATATTATCTGATGGTTCAGATGCCGAATTTCGTCAGCTTACTTTGGATGAATTCAACGAAAAATGCCTCTTGCAAAACTTGGAAGGGGCTATTTACTGCAACATCCGCGACATCCTTTCGCTAAAAGAAAACCGGCAGGAAATCCGGGAGCAATATCCCGACAAAAAGGTAAAACGCCGCAATACCGGTTATGCCATTGACCTTTTGCTGGAAAGCGAACCCTTCGTTTTCGGTGCAGAAAAGTTTAATTTTTGCAAACTCATTGCTGGTTCGGAAGGAACCCTTTGTTTCCTTACAGAAATCAAGCTTAATCTGGTTCCGCTTCCGCCAAAAGAAAAAGCAGTGGTTGCAGTGCATTGCCATTCGCTGGAAGATGCCTTCCTTGGCAATCTCATTGCATTAAAAAGCCATCCGGTAGCTGTTGAATTAATTGACAGCGTAATTATTGAACAAACCAAACACAACATTGAGCAGCGCAAAAACCGTTTTTTTATCGAAGGCGAACCGGCTGCTTTGCTGATTGTGGAATTTGCCAGTGCTACCAAAGAAGAAGTAGCCGAAAAGACGAAAGAGGTAGAGGATAATTTGCGAAAAGCCGGCTACGGATATCATTTCCCTGTGATTACCGGGAGTGATATCAGCAAAGTGTGGGCATTGCGAAAAGCTGGTTTGGGCTTGCTTTCCAACGTTCCTGGCGATCGGAAACCTGTTCCGGTAACGGAAGACACTGCAGTAAGTCCGGAATTTCTACCGGATTACATGAAGGACTTTAAGGCAATGCTCGACGGATTTGGGTTGAGCTGTGTTTATTATGCCCATATCGCTACCGGAGAATTGCATCTCCGCCCGGCTCTTAATCTGAAAGACCCGGCAGATGTAGAACTTTTTCATACCGTTGCCCTCGAAACGGCAAAAATTGTAAAGAAATACAAAGGCTCACTCAGCGGTGAACATGGTGACGGACGCCTTCGCGGCGAATTTATTCCCTTGATGATAGGAGAACATAATTACGCTTTACTAAAAAAAATCAAAGCGACCTGGGATTCGCAATACATTTTTAATCCAGGTAAAATAATAGATACTCCGGCGATGAATACTTTTCTCAGGTTTGAAGCAGGAAAGAAAACCAGAGAGATAGACACGATTTTTGACTTTTCTTCAACCAACGGTTTTCTTCGCGCCATCGAACAATGTAATGGTTCAGCCGATTGCCGGAAATCTTCCATCATGGGTGGAACGATGTGCCCCAGTTTTATGGCAACAAAAGATGAAAATACTACCACCCGTGCCCGTGCTAACCTTCTTCGTGAAATACTGAGCCGTTCGGAAAAGAAAAACCCTTTTGATAATAAAGAGCTTTACAAAATTTTAGATTTATGCCTTTCGTGTAAAGGTTGCAAAGCCGAATGCCCGTCAAACGTGGATATGGCAAAATTTAAAGCCGAATTTTTGCAACATTATTACGATGCCAATCGTATTTCCTTGCGTACAAGATTAATTGCATATATCACACAAGTCAACAAATTGGGAATGGTTTTGCCCTCGGTTTTCAATGCGGTGGTTAAGTCATCATTCTTGTCGGGATTGCTTAAAAAAATGCTGGGCTTTGCTTCCAAAAGGAGTATTCCTGCCCTTTACAAAATGACCTTGCGTTGCTGGGCAAAAAAGAATAACAATAAAATTAATATTGAGAATAAATTTGGCAAAGTTTATCTTTTTGCAGATGAGTTTTCTAATTACAACGATGTGGAAATTGGTATTAAAGCCATTAAACTATTGAATAAACTTGGATATGAGGTTGTAATTCCCTATCATACCGAAAGTGGCAGGACTTTTCTGTCGAAAGGATTGGTGAGAAAAGCCAAAAAACTGGCAGAAACCAATGTGTTAAAACTAAAAGATATTATCAATGAAAAAACACCATTAATCGGGATAGAGCCTTCGGCGATTTTATCTTTTCGCGACGAATATCCCGACCTGGTGCGTAAAGATATGAAGGAAGATGCCCACAAATTGGCTACTAACTGCCTTCTTTATGATGAATTTTTCATTCGCGAAGCAGAAAAGGGAAATATAACTTCTGACGTTTTTACGAAGAATGTGCTAAATATCAAATTACACGGACATTGCCATCAGAAATCGCTTGCGTCTGTGCTTCTGACGAAAAAAATGCTTTCTCTTCCTGAGAATTACCATGTGGAAGAAATTAAATCAGGTTGTTGTGGAATGGCTGGCTCTTTTGGCTATGAAAAGGAACATTACGAGTTTTCGATGAAAGTAGGCGAATTGACGCTGTTCCCATCCATCCGTCAGTCCGGGAAGGAAACAATCATTTCCGCTCCTGGGACAAGTTGCCGCCAGCAAATCAAAGACGGAACAGGAAGAACGGCTTTTCATCCTATTGAAATTCTTTATGATGCATTGGCTTGAACTATTTTTTCCCCTGCTTGTTTAATAAAATGATACTTTGGCACAGATTTTTCTTTTACTAAGCGCTATTTTAATTTGTAAATAAATTTTATCTAAAAAAATATGAAATCTTTCTTCTACAAGAGTAAAAATAAATTACTCACTTTGTCGCTTTTAATTGTATCCGGAACAATCTTGTTATTTTCCTGTTCCAAAAATGATTCCACATCCGGAGATACGCCATCACAATTTAAAGATTTGAATATTAGTCAGAATTTTGACTTTCAAAGTTTTAAAGAAGTAGCCGTTACTATCAACGTAAATAATACTTCCACCGGGGAAAAGGCTCACATCATTAAAATATACCAGGATAACCCGGGTTTAATGGGTAAACTGATAGAAACCGGGATAACCAATGCGCAGTTTAAATATGTAACAAAAATCCGAATTCCATCCTATCTTACTGAATTATACATTCAAAATGCTTCTCAGGATGGTATCAACGAATTTGTTGCGGTTCCCATAAAGGGAAAAGAACTAAACTATACGTTTACAGCTTTGGCAGACACCTACAAAGGGTACAAAACTGTAGGAGGCGACCCGGGTTGTTCCAATGGTTGTACAAGAACCATAAGCACTTCGGTAAATTCGATTACCATTGAAGAGGGTGAGCATGTATGCCTTACCGGCAACCTCACAGGAAATATAACATTCAAAGGGGCTGCCACCCTTGTAGTTTGCGGAACTGCTACTGTTCAAAATATCAATATTAACGGCAATTTTACCGCAACCATTTATGTAAGTGGAAATGGTGTTTATACTATGAGCTCCAGCCTGAACTTAAACAAGATTTATTTCTACAATTACGGAATATTGCAAATATCAGGGCAAGTAAATGCAGGCACAGGAAGTATTTTTGAAAACTATGGAACTGCAAATATCATAGGTATCAACGTAAATAACAACGATGCCACGGTATTGAATGCCGGAATCATGAATGTAAGTGCCGACGTGAATAACAATGGTACTATTACCAATCAGAGTTTAATGCGAATATCGGCACATCTGAATAACAATGGACAAGGCGTATTTACCAATGAATGCCATCTGGAAGTTTCCGGTAATTATAATCAGAACAATATTTTTACAAATAATGGTTACGTAGTTGTTACAGGAACAACCACATTAAATGGTACAAGCCAGACAAACCTTGGTAATGGCTCGCAGATAAATACAGCCAATTTAATGGTTAATGCTACTATAAATGGCCCATCCACAGGCTGTGGCAGAATAAATATTTCTGGTACCACAAGGATAAATGGAAGTGGTGTAGTTCGTTATTACACTGACCTTTGCGATGCCAACGGAATAGAAAGCAATACCGGAACCATTGCAACCTCAGTTACTTTTTGCCAATGTTATGTTCCTGTAACTTCTTGTAATCCTTCAGGATCAGGTAGCCCTCCTACTAATGACAGCGATGGAGACGGAATTTCAGATAACCAAGACGAATATCCCAATGACCCGGACAGAGCATTTAATTCTTATTATCCTAATGCTACGGATTTTGCAAGTGTTGCATTTGAAGACCTTTGGACAGGTACCGGGGACTACGACTTTAATGACCTTGTAATTGCAATACAGTATAAAATGGTTAAAAATGCGCAGAATGAATATGTAGATATCGTTGCCAAATATAAAATTCGTGCCGATGGTGCAACACTTAACAATGGTTTCGGCATTGTTCTCAATACAGTGCCTGCAAATATTCAAAGTGTAACCGGCTGTATTAAGGCAGGTACTGCTATAACACTGGATGCTAAGGGATATGAGTCCGGACATGCCAATGAGACTGTAATAATTCCTTTTGATGCTGTAAATACCATTCTTGGAGGTGGCATGTTAAATACCATCCGGGGTGGAGCAACCGTGGTAACAGAAATACAAACAATAACCATAAACTTTTCCAGCCCTCAGGCTTCCATCGGTTCAGCACCTTTTAATCCATTTATTTTCATTAACCAGGAAAGAGGGAAAGAAGTACACCTGAAGGATCAAAAGCCAACTGAATTTGTTACTTCAAGTTATTTTGGCACTTTTGATGATGCTTCTGTACCTTCACAGAATAAATATTACTGCACGGCTACCGGTTTACCATGGGCTATCGAAATTCCGGTTGATTTTGCATATCCGGTAGAAATGGTTGATATACTGCAAACGTACCTCCATTTTGCCGAATGGGCACAATCCGGCGGAACGTTATACCCAGATTGGTATCTTAACAACCAGGGGTATCGTAATACGACAAATATATACTAAAATATATCGTAAATGATTTAGTACAAACTAAAAACCGGAGGTTGATCAAGCCTCCGATTTTTTTATTTAAAAAATGAAACTATTTGGCCGGCTGAAGTGCAATTGTAAACAATTCCCGGCTGGCTTTTGTTATATCAAGGTTTTCAATAAGACTTTTCTTATACGAGAGGTATGAACAAACAAGATTATAGTTTCCGGGCTTTATACCTGTTAGAGTAAAGTTTCCATCCAAATCGGTATAAATTGTTAGCTGGGTACCTTCTATTGTGATGGCAACACCAGCAAGTGCTTCTCCAGAAGTTATATCCACAACTTTCCCATTAAGAGTAACCTGTGCAGGTGCATTTTCATTTGCAGCAAACAAAGGGCTATAAAAAACACAAATGGCTGCAAGCATAGCAAACAAAACAATCTTTTTCATGGTGTTAATTTTAATGGTACAAATTTAACACCTCCTACGTGGCAGCCTGTTAAATCAAATTTACTTAACTATTAATTAATTGTTAAGCGGTTCCTGTTTTACTCCCGCTAATTGCCTCCTGAACACTAATAATATAATCAGCAAGTTTCTCACTTTGAGAAATAAGTTCGCTATAACAATTTCCATTCCTGTAAGAATATTTTCTTTTATTTATATTTACAATATTATCTGCAAGAAGCGTGGTTCTTAACTCGTTAATTTGTTTTTCTATATTTCGTGCTGTAATGAAATCTTTTTTAAAGTATTCTCCATCAAGGTAAGTTATCATAAGGGCAAGCGCTTCATCTACTAATGTAAAAAGCAGTGTCAGGTTATCACGCATTTCCTGTGTAAACCAAATATTCTGCCGGTTTTTATTGTCAATGGTTCTTGCCATTTGCCAGCAAATATCACTCATGTTTTCCAAATCATTGATGACTTTCAGCATATTTCGCACCTGATGCGACGATGGTTGGCTGATATCGCCGGCAGAAATTCGTATAAGATATTCTGCAATTTCTATCTCAATAGTATCAGAAGTATTTTCATATTTTTCTATTTTTAAAAGTAATTTACTATATTTTTTATTTCTTTTTTCAATTAATAGCTGAGGAATAAGGGCAAACATCTGCCTAATTTCGCCTGCGAAAACAGTAATGGCTTTTTGGGTTTGCAATAAAGATAATTCAGGGGTATTAAGAAACATCGTTTCAATATATTGCAATCTTGAAGATTCTTTTTCTTCGTCATGTACAGGAATAATTTTCTCAGTAAGGCGTATAATATAAGGAATAAATCCAATAAGTAAAATAGTATTTATAATATTAAATCCAGAATGGAATATTGCTAATGCTGTTGGGATTGTATTTACATTGGTAAATGGGGAATCTGCACCTGCAAGCTGCATTAATGCAGCAATCCGGGAAAGAAAAAAATGTAAAAAAAGTAACGACCAAACTGCACCAATAGCATTAAAAACAAAATGAAACAATGCTGCTCTTTTTGCAGGTGCATTTGCCACAAAAGCCGCAATATTCGCAGTGAGGGTTGTGCCAACATTATCGCCGACGACCATTACTGTCGCAAGAGGGAACGATATCCATCCGTTACTGCACATTATAAACGTAAGTACCATGGAAGCCGCAGAAGAACGAAGCAATATAGTTAGCAATACTCCAAAAATAAAAAATATTATATATGATAAAATACCGGAATTATTAAAATTTTTAATATATTGAACCAAATAAGAATTTTCAGTTACTACCGGAATACTACTTTTAAGAAAATTAAGTCCCAAAAATATCAAACAAAACCCGAAAACAAATTCCCCCCAGTTTTTCAGTTGCTGTTTTTTGGAAAACAACAAGGGAAGACTCAGCCCTATCATCGGCAATAAAACAAATGTAAGGTCAAATTTAAAACCTATATATGAAACCAACCATGCTGTGCTGGTGGTACCAATGTTGGCACCCATAATTAAGCTGACAGACTGGAAAAGAGAGATGAGCCCGGCATTAACAAAACTGACTATAAGTACGGTAATAGCAGAAGAAGATTGTACGGCTGCCGTGATAACCAACCCGCTTACTACACCCTTAACAGGATGAGAAGTCATGGAAGTGAAAAATTTCCGCATGCCCTCCCCTGCTACTTTTTGCAGCGATTCGCTCATCAGTTTCATCCCGTAAAGGAATACACCGAGAGCTCCTGCAACTGTTAAAATTGTAATAAGAGGGTTCAACCATGCCATTTCCAATACCTTTTCTTTATTTTAATTGTAAATATGTACTAATATTCTAAATATCAATATTATTTTCGTTCTCCAAAAATTGCTGAACCTATTCTAACCATTGTGCTGCCTTCTTCGATCGCAAGGGCATAATCGTTACTCATGCCCATAGAAATTTCGCAAAAATAGTCTTCAAAAGAGAAAAACGTGATTTTTAAATGATCAAAATACTGTTTAAGTAAACTGAATTCGTTTTTTATCAATACCTTATTATCAGTAAAAGTTGCCATGCCCATTACTCCACAAATTCTGACATTTTTCAAACTGCAAAGTATCTGCCCTGCAAGCATAGCATTTGCCTCTTCAATGGAAAAGCCCTGTTTACTTTCTTCTTTTGCAATATGAAATTCAAGAAGACAGTCTATTACCCGCATGTGTTTTTTTGCTTCTTTATTGATTTCCTGAAGCAATTTCAGACTGTCAACACTCTGAATCATTGTAATAAAAGGAGCAATAAACCGGACTTTATTGGTTTGAAGATGCCCTATAAAATGCCATTTAATATCACGGGGTAAAACCTGGCTTTTGGCAACCACTTCCTGCACCCTGTTTTCACCAAAGATACGGCAACCTGCATTGTATGTACTAAACACATTTTCTGCTGGTTGAGTTTTCGATACGGCTACAACTTTCACATTTTCCGAAACAGAATTAATAATTTTCTTATAATTTTCAGACATTTCCATTGCAAACCTTAATAAAACAACAAAAATATGAATTAATAAACAACAAAAATACAATTTAATTGAAAGTCCGTTTTCCATTACAAAGTTGTAAAAAACACATATTATTTAGATGTAAAATATTTTTTTTATTCAATTAGTTCCGTATTATTGCTAAAAATTTCCCTATGGAAAAGAAAAAAGTTATTAAAAGCATAGACAATTTACCACCCGAAGTGCTTAATGCCATAAACATCAAGTACCCTGATGGTTACATAAATCATGTGTTTAAAGTTTCCATGCCCAATAACTCCTTCTTTCATGCTATAACTATTGACTGGGGAGAAATAAGCTACCTTGTGAAGGTGCCCGTAAAAATTGATAAACCTCCTGCAAACGATTTTGAAATCCTTCCCTCAGAAAATGATGAACGCATGGTAAAAGAAGATGATGAAATTAAAGAAACAGAAGAAGAAATCGAATAAGCCTTAATGTTTTTTTTATTTTTGTTTCTGATTTTATTTTTATGGAAAAACATATATTAAACTATTGTTAATCAACAATATTGTATATTGTAGGAAGAAATCAGACTCCAGAAAGTAGTTATCAACCCCTCTAAGGTTTCCAATCAAGCCAGATCATGACCATAACCTAAATAAAGGAGTATTGAAGGCAAAAAAGTAATTTTACAGGATTCGTTGCGTTATTCTTGATGAGTTTATTAATTTTGACCGAAAATTTTTTCATGTACAACTTCCGGCTTCTACGGCTGTATTCAGCTACTTCATTATTTTTTTTACTATCGGTTTTCCTGTTTTCGTGTAATAAGAACGATATAATTGATGATAATCCCACGCACCAACCAGCTTTTTCTACCGATACCGTTATTTTCGATACTGTTTTTACCACACTTGGGTCTTCAACCCGCACCCTAATGGTGTATAATAATTATAAAAACTCGCTGAATATTAAATCTATCCATTTAATGCGGGGCGAAAGCTCCCCCTTCAGAATCAATATTGACGGTAACCCTGCCCTTAATGTAAGCGATATTGAAATAGCTGGAAAAGACAGTTTATATATTTTTGTAAAAGTTACCATCAATCCGAATAACACCGACAGCCCTCTTATACAGTCCGACTCCCTGCTTTTTGAGACCAATGGAAAAACACAGTACGTTAAACTTGTAGCATGGGGACAGGATGCTCACTTTTATAATAATGCTATTTTAGGGAGCGACTATACTTTCACTGCCGCCAAACCCCACGTCATTTATGGTTCTTTTACAGTTGACTCGTTATACACTTTGACTATTGAAGCCGGGGCAAAAGTTTACTTCCATAACGGAGCCTTTCTTTTAGTACGCCGAGATGGAACGCTGAAAGTGGACGGAACGAAGGAACAACCCATAATTTTCCGGGGAGACAGACTCGAAGATGAATATGCCAATATTCCCGCACAATGGGACAGAATCTGGCTGTCGCCAGGCAGTAAAAACAACAGGATTAACTATGCCGTCATTATAAATGGAACAACAGGCATACAAGCCGATACTACCGGAACTTCTACCGAACCTACACTGGTACTTGACAATACACTTATCTATAATATGGGGGAAGTAGCACTGCTTGCACAGGGAAGTTACGTAAGAGCCAGCAATAGCATTTTTGGTAATTGCGGAAAAGGTTCTGTTTTTTTGCGTTTTGGTGGAAATTACGATTTCAGGCACTGCACCATAGGAAATTACTGGAATTACACCGTAAGGCAAAATGAAGCTCTGGTTCTCAATAATTACTACTATGATACTCTGGGTAATGAACAACCACGCGACCTTGCAAACGCATATTTTGGCAATTGTATCATTTTCGGGAATCAGTACAATGAGGTTTTATTGGATAATGGCAAAAAAGCTGCTTTTATTTATCAGTTTGAAAATTGCCTCATGAAAACCAATATAAACATCAGCAATTCCTTATATTTCAATAATTGTATCAAAAATGAAGAACCCTGGTTTACCGATGTTGAAATAAATGATTTTGCTTTAGATACTATTGTTTCGGCTGCCGTAAATAAAGGTAACATTGCGGTAATCAATTCTGCATTCAGTGATATAAGACGGGATATCAATGGAGTATATCGCATAGCCGATGGTGCTCCCGATTTAGGGGCATATGAATTTGTCCCCGAAATAAAAAGCAAGGTAATAAAGCGAAAATCTATTTCTTTTTCAAAACATTGAGCATAGTAGCCCCGATTTCTGCGGGAGAATAAGCAACATGAATTCCGCATTCGATCATGATTTGCTGTTTTGCTTGCGCCGTTTCCCATTTTCCGGCAATGATAGCCCCTGCATGTCCCATCGTTCTGCCTTTGGGTGCCGTAGCTCCTGCAATGAAACCTACAACGGGTTTGGTTCCGTTTTCTTTCACCCAGAGCGCAACATCTGCCTCCATGTTCCCGCCAATTTCACCGATAATTACTATTCCTTCCGTTGCAGGGTCAGTCATAAACAGTTTTACGGCATCTTTCATAGTCGTTCCGATGATTGGGTCTCCCCCTATTCCTATTCCGGTTGACTGTCCGAGACCAGCTTTGGTAATCTGATCAACGGCTTCGTATGCAAGGGTTCCCGAGCGCGAAATGAGTCCGATGGTTCCCGGTTTATGAATAAAACCAGGCATAATGCCTACTTTGGCTTCGCCGGGAGTAATGACACCCGGACAGTTGGGTCCTATCAAACGGTTTTTTTTATTGCAAAGAAATTCTTTTACACTCTGCATGTCCTTCACCGGAATGCCCTCGGTAATACATACAATAACTTCTATTCCCGCGTCGGCAGCTTCCATAATGGCATCAGCACCGAAAGGTGGAGGAACAAAAATAATGGAAACATTGGCTCCTGTGGTTTTTACAGCATCTAACATCGTATTGAAAACGGGTAACCCTAAATGCTGGGTTCCTCCTTTTCCGGGAGTAACCCCCCCTACTATTTTTGTTCCATATTCAAGCATCTGGGTGGCATGAAAAGTGGCTTCATTGCCGGTAAAGCCCTGAACGATAACCCGCGAATTGTTATTTACTAAAATACTCATATCGGAAAAATTAAATAAAAGTGATTAAGTATAGTCAAATACTAACAAATTATTTCTATGAATGCTTTTTATTATAACTTTGTATTTGAATTAACAAAATTAACAAAAATATGTTTTCTCCGATGTATTCGTCCGGATTGCGCGATACAATCTGCGCTCTTTCCACAGCCCCCGGAATGGCTGCCATAGCTGTAATAAGAATTTCCGGTGAAAAGACTTTTGAGACGCTTACCCGTTGCTTCTCTCCCGGGAAAAAGGAGCTCGACCTAATCAATGCTCCCTCACATACCCTTCATTTAGGCTGGATTACCGGGGGAACTGAGGTGGTAGATGAAGTATTGCTGGGTATTTTCAGAGCTCCCCATTCTTACACTGGCGAAGATGTGGCAGAAATATCATGCCATGGCTCATTATACATTCAAAGGCGAATCATTGAAATTCTTATCGAACAGGGAATCCGTTTAGCCCAACCCGGCGAATTTACCCTCAGGGCTTTTTTAAACCACAAATACGACCTTTCACAAGCCGAAGCCATAGCCGACCTTATAGCTTCCCATTCGAAATCATCGCACGATCTGGCAATAAAACAAATGCGAGGCGGATTTTCACAAACTCTCAAATATATACGCGAGCAATTGGTCGGATTGGCATCATTGCTCGAACTGGAGCTAGATTTCAGCGAAGAAGACGTAGAATTTGCCAACCGAAATCAACTTATAGCGCTGGTTACAACCCTGCAAGAGCAAATTGAAACATTAATTTCGTCATTTACACTAGGAAATGTAATGAAAAATGGCATCCCCGTTGCCATTATCGGAGCTCCCAACGTGGGAAAATCCACACTACTGAATGCCCTGCTGAACGAAGAACGTGCCATTGTTTCAGAAATTCCGGGAACCACGCGCGACAGCATTGAAGATGTAATTACCCACAATGGTATTTCGTTCCGTTTTATTGATACAGCCGGGTTGCGTGAAGCTCAGGATACTATTGAAAGCATCGGCATAGAACGCACCTATGAAAAAATCAACTCTGCGGCAATCATACTGTACGTGTTCGATATTAATACTGCCACACTAATTGAAATACGGGAAGTAATCAACGACCTTTTAGAACACATAGAAGATAAAAACAAACGCATCATCCTCATAGGGAATAAAACCGACCTACTGGTGGAATCACCCCATAACTTCAGCGATCTGGTGGAAATGGAGACGATTTTTATCTCGGCAAAACGCAAGGAAAACATCAACCTTATCATCGAATCGCTGCTTAAACCTTTACAGGATGGGACTAATATATATGATGCCACTATAGTATCCAACCTGCGCCATTATGAAGCACTTAAACTGGCAAATTCCGCATTGGCGGAAGCCCGGGAAGCCTTGCAAATACCACTTTCTACAGATCTTATCGCCGAACACATCCGGATGGTACTCCATCACTTGGGTGAAATCACAGGTGAAATTACTACCGATGAGATATTGGGGAATATTTTTTCTAATTTTTGCATCGGAAAATAGGGATTAGGAATTAAGGAACTGCGCCTGATTAACTCTATTTCGCACTGTTAGTAAAGTTATGTTTAGTCTTTAGTTCCCATAAGCAAATTCTCAAAAAAAATAGCATTTGTTTTATTCCCACCGAATCGCTTTAACAGGCTGAATGCGTGAAACGATATGCGATGGAATGAGCATTATTAACATGCATATCAGCAAGGTAGCCACATTGATTCCCACTATGGGCAGCACTTCTAATTGTATGGGCACTACCGACATATAATACGACTCCTGGGGAAGCTTAATAAATCCAAAATGTAGCTGCAGCCAGCAGATACCGATGGCGGCAATATTTCCCCAAAACATTCCTTTCCCGATGATATAAAGTGCTTTGTATAAAAAAATTCTGTGGATAAGCCTGTTTTGGGCACCAAGTGCTTTAAGGATGCCTATCATATTGGTTTTCTCAAGAATAAGGATAAGCAAGGTGGAGACCATAGTTATCGCCGACACCAGTGCCATCAGTGTAAGGATAATTATTACATTGGTATCCTGTAAATCAAGCCAGTCGAAAATCTGGGGATAAAGGTTGCGCAACGTTACTGCCTCGGTCTGCACAGGAATGTTTTGGTTAGTTTGTTTGCCCAGTTTTGTAATGTCGGAGAAATTTTTTACATAAATTTCAAAACCACCTACCGAATCGGCACCCCAGTTGTTTAATTTCTGAATATGATAAATATCGCCGATAACATAAGTATTGTCAAATTCTTCGAGTCCGGTTTCGTAGATACCAGCTATGGTAAATTTCCTTCCGCGTGGCTGGTTGTTGATAACGAAAAACATACGTACATTATCACCGGCTTTTAGCCTAAGTTTCTGGGAAATAAGGTTTGAAATCAATACCTGGTCGCATCTTCCGCTGTCTGAAATCTGTAAAATTTTACCTGACTTGAGGTGGCTGTCGAAAAAACTCCAGTCGTAATCGCGTCCTATGCCTTTGAAAACCACGCCCTGAATATCTTTATCAGTTTTGATGATGCCAGCCTTGGTAGCAAAAACCTGAATATGGCTGATGCCCTTCTGTTTGCCAAGGGACGGATAAAAAGGTTGGTATTTAAACAATGGCGGAGATTCCAAGGATTTGTTGGTAGAATAAGGAATAATCTGGATATGCCCGCTGAACCCGCTTACTTTATCACGAATTTGCTGCCTGAAACCCGTGAGTATGGCTACCGATACTACCATTACCGACATACCCAGCGCAATAGCAGCTACAGCGAGGTTGACGATGGGTCGTGAAAAATTTTCCTTATTTTTGGAAAGAATTTTACGTGCAATAAACAGTCCCGGACGCACAGAGAATTATTTTTTAGCAAAAGTAAAAAAGAAAGCCATATGAAGATACTGATTCAGAAACCCGCGACAGGGAACCCATATATGCATTTGTTTATACAGTGTTTATATAAACATTTTTTGTTAATTTTCTTTTTATTACCCGTTGCCTGTGCCCATCCACAAAACCAATTACCTGCCAACGGCATTCATACAGGTGCAGAGTGCACAAGTCAATATTTTGAATTACTGAAGGGAAAAAATATCGCAGTGGTTGCCAATCAAACTTCACTCATAGGGAAAACACACTTGGTGGACAGTTTATTGCATGCAGGTTTTGCCGTTACAAAAGTCTTTGCCCCCGAACATGGCTTTCGCGGTAACGCACAGGCAGGCGAAAAGGTGAATAATTCCTTAGACGGGAAAACTGGCTTGCCTATTGTTTCCCTGTATGGCAAACACTTGAAACCCACGGCTGAAGACCTTAAAGATATCGATCTGGTTATATTTGATATTCAGGATGTGGGCGCACGTTTTTACACTTTTTCCTCAACACTCACTTACGTAATGGAAGCCTGTGCCGAAAATGATGTGGAACTTCTTGTCCTCGATCGACCTAATCCCAACGGTTTTTATGTAGATGGTCCTGTGCTGGATACAGCTTACCGCTCTTTTGTGGGACTGCATCCGGTTCCCATTGTGCACGGGCTTACGATAGCCGAATATGCTTTAATGATAAATGGAGAAGGATGGTTGCACGGTGGCAAAAAATGTCGGCTGAGGTATGTTGCCATTGAAAATTACACACATAGTATGCAATACGTGCTTCCTATTAACCCTTCCCCTAATTTATCTTGCCCGGAAGCGGTTCTGCTATATCCTTCTCTCTGCCTTTTCGAAGGAACGAATGTAAGTGTAGGCAGGGGCACTTCTGCTTCATTTACCATGATCGGTCATCCGGATTACCCCAAAAAAGATTTTTGCTTTACACCCAAAGGAGACCCCAAAACGACTTATGCCCCCCTGTACGATGGCGTTTCCTGTTTCGGACTTAACCTGAGAGATTCCGCAGAAAAGTTCAGGACGAGAACTGCCTGCTTGTACCTTGGCTGGCTGATAAATATGTATAAAATTTTACCCGACAACAAATTATTTTTTAACACCTTTTTCGATAAACTGGCGGGCTCGCCACGCTTGCGTGAACAGATAATTAAAGGATTAAGCGAAGAAGAGATTCGTAAAAGCTGGCAATCGGACTTGGAAAAATACAAAGCCAAGCGTAAAAAATATCTACTTTATAGCGAATAGAAACCCGCATTTTGCAGAAGGCACCTCCCCTTCCCTTCCCGCTGTTATTTTTTCATTTCAAGTATCTCAAGACTGTGAATGCGATTTCCGTCAATTGCAAAACGTACGGCTGTGCTTACGGTATGGAAACCGAATTTGCCAGCAGCACCAGGATTAATATGCAACAAATAATTTTGTGAATCATTAATTACTTTCAATATATGGGAATGTCCGCAGATAAAAAGCTGAGGTTGGTTACGTTCAATCAGACTTTGCGTTTCATAAGAATATTTCCCGGGGTAGCCTCCGGCATGTATCAATAATATTTTCACTTCTTCACAAAAAAACACATTGTGCCTTGGGAAAACTTTCCGGATATCGTACCCGTCAATATTGCCATACACTGCATTAACCGGTTTTTCCGCTTGCAGGGCATTCACCACTTCCATGCTGCCCCAGTCGCCGGCATGCCAAATCTGATCGCATTTTTCGAAAAAAGGAATCAGTTGGGGGTTCAGGTAAGCATGTGTATCAGAAAGCAATCCGATTAAGGGCATAACAAATTATAAATTACAAATTACGAATTACAAATTACGAATTACGAATTAGTGAATTGGTTTGGGCATATTTAAATGGTTTTCAGAAGCTCTTTTTGTATCCAACCCACATTTCCGTTGGCAATTTTTATTTCTACCCAACTGTCGAGCCGGTCGGTTATGACTACCTTAGTGCCTTCATGAATTACAAATACGTCGGTGCTGTTTGCATCGGGCGAACTTTTTACCGTAATCGTCGGCGAAAACACTATTCCTTCCTGCTGGTTACGAATGGAATTGTATCGTTGAAACGCAAGCGTAAACGATAATAATGTTACAAAAAGCAGCAGGATTGCGCTCCAAAATGCTGTTTTACGAAAAATAAGCTTTGCAGAAACCAGATAAATGCCTGCAAACAGGCAAAATAAAACGCTCGTAATAATGATACAAACCGCCCAACCGTTGAGCGTAAAGCGGTTTTGTGCCGATAACCACCATCGTTTGTAAAACAAGTGGGGAATCGGTTCAATTTTATCAATTATTTTACTGTTGGCAATTTTTAGGTTTGTTTCTATGTAATCATCGTTAGGTTTAAGCTTACAGGCTTTTTCATAAAAAAGTATGGCAGAAGGATAATCGTTTATTTTAAAATACGCATTCCCCAAATTGTAATACAGTTCAGCAGCGGTGTAGCCCTGGCTTATCACTTTCTCGTAACCTGAAATTGCTTTGTTATATTCACCGGCAGAATAATCTTTATTTGCCTGCTTTATGAGTTGCTGATAATCCCCTGAAAAACCATGTACTGCAAAAAGCATTAACACAGTTATAAATACATATTTTATTCTGATACAATTTATCATAACCAATTATGTTTTAAGTTCTTTTTCAATATTGATTATCACATTTTTTGCCTTTTGGTATACTGATTCCATATTTTCAAAAGGCTCTCCTGGTGCAAAACGGACAAATTCACAGTCATCCAGTGTATTCATAAACCCAGAAATAATCGGCTCGCTAATATTATGTTGCAAAAGCTTTATTTTTACATTATCAAGCGACAACTCTGCAAGGGAAATATTGAATTTATTTCCCAGGTAACCCCAGAGAGCCTTGGATATTTCTTCGTAAAAATCATCCGATTTGCGGGCTTCCAGAAATTGTTGCGCTGTTTTCAGACGTTGTACAGCAATTTTATTCGCAAGGTGGTGTTTCATTTTTACCAGGTCGCTGCGTTTTTTAATGCTGTTTCTTCTTACAAAAATAAATATTCCCAGCAATACAAAAGGAAGCAGCCAAAGTAGATAAAACAAACCCGAGCCAAAAAAGAAACTGTTGATGGGTTGCAATACAAAGTGCTGGCTTTTAATAAAACGGATGTCATTTGTCAAAACTTTTACCTCTTCCTGCGAGGAATATGTTACCGAAGCCTGCTTTCCATCGCCCTTAGCCACATCAATTACAAATTCCGGAGAAGTCAGTGTGATGTATTTCTGCTTATTAAGATCGAAATAGCTAAAAAACACAGGCTTAATAGTATATTTTCCGGCATTGCGCGGAACCATAAGGTACTCAAAAGTTCGTGTGCCTGAAATTCCAGATTCACTTGTGTTGATACGGTCAGTAATTTTCGGGTCGTAGGTTTCAAAATCAGGAGGAAGCTGTACATCAACTTTATCAATCAGTTTAAGATTGCCACTCCCCGAAATGCTTATTTTAAGAGTTACCGATTCGTTAGCCTTGAGCGAAGTACGGTCAATTTCCGATTTCATTACAAAATTGCCCACTGCTCCGGAAAACCCTGAAAGTTTGCCTTCGGAAGGCAAAGGTTTCACATCAATTGAAAGGCTATTTGACTTAAGCGTTTTCTTAACATTCTGCACTGTAGGACCAAAAAAGTCGCTGAAAAAATCATCAAAGAAAGGGTCATTGGAACGCCTGCGGTTTTTTGAAAGCATTTGGCATAATGTTTCCACTTCAAGTGGAGCAATGGTTAACTTGCCTGTTTTTTGAGGATATAATGCCACTTTTCGTATCTCGGCTACATTATATCTTTCGCCATCAACAATTTCAGTATAAAGCTTTGGTTTTGTGTTTTCTTTTGTGAGTTCCTGTGCCCAGAAACCTGAATATGTAGCTAATTTGTTTATTGCAAATTGAGATATCTGAACTCCTTTAAAATATATTTTGTAGGTTACCAAAACTTGTTCACCCTGCATAGGGTTAAATTTATTTACATTGGCTTTCAAAAAAACCGACTGTCCCTTAACTTCATCACTGAAATCATTCTGCTGTTGCCGATAATTCTGACGGTTTGGGGTACGGCTGTTAGCATTTGAACTTTCCTTACTTACCCGAATTGTAACTGTATTTGAAGAATATTTTTTCCCGTTTACAAACACACTTGCCGGGGGGATGGTAAAAGTTCCTTCGCTGTTAGCCATCAAATAGTAAGTGTAACGTAAACTAACCGTTTGTGTTACACTTCCATTGATAATCTGTATACTCGAACTTGATGACTGGTTTGGTCCCGCAAGAACGTCGAAGTTTTTGATAGAAGGACCCGTAAACCGATTGGCTTCGGCATTCACCGAATACACAAGCACAAATTGCTCGCCAACAGCCACATTACCGTTTGTTGTAGCTGTGAATTTTACATCCTCGGAAAAAACATTTCCGGCAAAAAAACAAAGTAAAAAAAACAAAAAAGCTACTTGCTTCATTTTGTGTATTTTTTAAATTACCAATCTTTTTCAACAGCCACCTTTACTTTTTTGGCATTTTGTTTTTTAAGTTTTTCCAGAGTATTCTTTTCATCATTTTTTAATGCTTGAAGCATACGTTCGGCATCTTCCTTCGAAATTTGTTTTTGTTGCTGTTGTTTTTGCTGTTGCGGCTGCGGCTGCTGTTTATCCTGCTTGGGATCGTTCTGTTTTTTATCTTGTTTATTATTATTTTTTTGCTTTTGTTGCTGTTGTTTTTGCAGCAGTTTTCGTTTGGCAAATTCGAGATTATATTTGGTATCGTTGTCTTTAGGATTAATTCTGAGTGCATTCTTATAGGATTTGATACTCTCTTCGTATTTTTTATCCTGCAGCAATGAATTCCCAAGATTGTGGTAGGCTTTTGCCAGATTTTTTTTATCGCTTTTACGGGTTAGTAATTCACGATATACTGAGGCGGCCTCGTTGTAATTATTTTGTTTGTACATGCTGTTTCCCAGGTTATAATTTGCCCGAAAAGGATTTTTACTTTTGCTGCCGGCTTTGCGGTAGTTTATTTCCGCATCTTTATATTTTTTTTGTTCATACAACTTATTGCCCTGCCGAAGCAAATGGGTTTCACTTTGTGCAGAAAGCAATAACGGAATGAAGAGTAATGGCAGGACTAAAAACCGGTATTTATTTTGCCTTTTCATCTTAATACCTGTAAATGATATATATAATTTTTCAAACATAAACTACACAAAGTTATTCTTTTTTGCCAAACAGATTTATTTTACCAGCCCATTTAGGTTTACGTTCGGCAAGGATAATTTCTATACAAATTAAAACAACAGCAATCAGCAGAAAATACTGAAAACGGTCTTCATAATCGGAAAACAAACGGCTTTGATATTCTTTTTTCTCAAGTCGTGTGAAACTTTCAAATATTTTATCCAAACCGGCTTCCATATTATTTGCCCTTACATATGCTCCTTTAGCCGTGTGGGCAACTTCGCGTAGCAAATCTTCATTCAGCCTGCTAATCACGGTACTGCCATCCATGTCTTTTTTATAATCCACCTGGAATCCGTTATCATCAAAAACGGGTATGGGTGCACCTTCGGGGAGCCCCATCCCGATGGTATAAACAAATATGCCTTGTTTCTCAGCTTCTTTGGCAGCAGCAATCGCATCATCTTCGTGATTTTCACCATCAGAAATTACAATGACTACGCGAGTAGCCTTAGAGTTATTAAAAGACTGCGATGCCATATTGATGGCTTCGCCTATAGCCGTTCCCTGCGTAGGAACCATTTCGGTACTGATATTCGACAGAAAAAGTTTTGCGGCTCCATAATCGTTTGTAATAGGTAACTGCACATAGGCTTTTCCGGCAAAAACAATAATCCCGATGCGGTCGCTTTCGAGGTTATCAATAAGTTTTGAAATGGATTGTTTTGCCTTGGCAAGACGATTAGGTTTGATATCTTCTGCTAACATGCTGTTCGACACATCAAGTGCAATGACAATGTCAATACCTTTGCGTTTTATCTTTTCAATTTTGGACCCGATTTGTGGATCGGCAAGCCCAATAATAATAAAAATGCAGGCAGAAATGAGAAGAATAAATTTGATAATGCTTCGCTGTCGCGAAACATAGGGCATAAGCTGATGAATTACAGTTGCATCTCCATATTTTGCAAGAGCATCTTTTTTTTGTTTCTGCATCCACACAAACGCCAGCACAAGTAATGGAACAAGTAAAAAACCGTAAAAAAATAATGGATGAGCAAATCGAAACATAATAAGGCTGGTATTTAATTAGGGTAAAACTCTGAAAACTGTATAACGCAATCCCATTTCAATGACAAGCAAAATCAATGCGATGAGGGCAAAAGGTAAAAATTCCTCCTTTTTTTTCCTGAATTCGGTAACATCAATTTTTGATTTTTCTAATTTATCAATTTTTTGATAAATTTTCACGAGTTTATGTTCATTTATCGCCCTGAAATAACCTCCGTTAGTCATTTGGGCTACCTGTTTCAGCAAGGGTTCATCAATCTGAACTTCCATTTCCTGATATTGAATTCCGAAAGGAGTTTGCACGGGATAAGGAGCTGTTCCATAGGTTCCCACGCCTATTGTATAAATACGGATTCCATACAATTTGGCAATCTCGGCAGCCGAAATAGGGTCGAGAGAACCCATATTGTTTACACCGTCGGTGAGCAAAATGATGACTTTGCTGATGGCTTTGCTGTTTCTGAGCCTGTCCACCGCCGTTGCCAACCCATCGCCAAGGGCAGTTCCATCGTCTATCATACCACTTTTGATATCCTTAAAAAGATTAATAAGTATAGAATGGTCAGTGGTTAGGGGGCATTGAGTAAAACTTTCGCCACTGAAAACAACCAAACCGATACGGTCGTTAGGTCGTCCCTTAATAAAATCAATTGCAACTTTCTGAGCTGCTTCCAACCGGTTAGGTTTGAAATCTTCGGCAAGCATGCTGCCCGAAATGTCGGTAGCCAGCATAATATCAATTCCTTCAACAGAAATATCCTGCCGCGAAAGACTTGACTGAGGCCGGGCTAAGGCTATCACAAGTAATACAAAAGCCAGCATCCGCAATATCCAAAAATATGAAAAAAAACGCTGCCGGTATCCCGATGTAATATTTGCAAACGGCTGTAACGTGGAAACCTGAATATGGGCATGTAAATTTGGTTTTTTTAGTTTATGCCATACTATCCATACGGGAACAGCCAGCAACAACAGCAAAAAATAAGGTTGTACAAAATACAAATGGCTGAACATAACTAAACAAGCTTAGGTGGTTGAGAAATAATTTCTAAAGATTTTTCTTTCGTTGTTTCCTGTGTTTCAGTTGCAGGGAGGGTGGCTCTCACAAAATCAAAAGCATAAGCCATACTTTGCTCATTATGTAGTGAAAGAGGCATTTCTTTGGCAAATTTTACGAGATCAGCTATCACAAGTATTTCTCTCAACTTATCTGCTATTTCCATCGGGAAGTTATTTCCTTTAACCGCCCACAATATTTCATCCGATGTCATTTCCACTGCATTAATAAAAAATCTTTCTTCAATGTATTGTCTGATAATATCTGTAACGGCAGTATGATAGTCTTTTACAAAACCAGTTTGCCAGAGTTTTTTGTTTTTTAACTCTTCCAGGGCAATAAGTGCTTTTTCGTGTGGAGGCAAAGGCGGTTTTACAGGAAAATTAAACAATGGCAATGCTTTTCTTCTCCTTTTAAAATAATAAACAATAAATGCGATGATGCCTGCCAGCGCCAATGCCCCACCCAGCCAGGGAAGTATTTCTCCAAAAGTAATGGGAACACCCATTAATGGTTTTATGTCCTTGATGGCTTTTGTAGTATCAACAGCTACAGTGGTAACATTTAGCAAAAGAGCTTCTGTTTCAGCAAACAACGTGGTGGTGTCCCCTGGTTTATGATAAGCGAAGCTAAAGGGAGGTATAGCATAATATCCCGAATCAAAAGCAGTTATTGTAAGGTGTTGGTTAAGTGTAATATTTTTACTATCAGCCGATACGATTGTGTCAATGGCTGATTTGCTCACTATTTCAATTTTGCCGGCAAGTGTATCAGGTAATGCAGTCCAACGAAACGGGTATGATTTGGGTAAACGCAAGGATAAATTAATTGTAACCTGATCGCCTATCACAATCTGGTTGGTATCGAGCTTTACTTCCGCTTTGATTTCCTGAGCAGAAAGTGAAAATGAAAATAATAAACAAGAAAATAAAAATATGTATTTAATATTTTTACTGAATTGTTTTACAGTATACATCTATTTGTTTCTTTTAATAGTTAAATGTAAAAAAACTAAATTCTTGCTTCTCTCTTCTTAAAAAGGTTGAGTAAGGGCTGGATAAAATCCTTTCCTGTTTCCAGTTTAACAGAGTCAACACCATTTTTTAAAAATATATTAGCTAAAAAACGTTCATTTTCATACCACCAGTTTACATATTTCATTAAAGTTGGCTTATAGGAAGTATCAACCCAAAGAGTTTTGCCGGTTTCTTTATCATACATTTGAACCAAGCCCATGTCGGGCAAAACGGTTTCGCGTTTATCGGTTATCCGCAGTGCTACCACATCGTGCTTACCGGAAGCTATTTTTAACCCCTCTTCAAAATTTTTGTCAATAAAATCGGAAATTATGAAAGCTGTACACCTTTTTTTAATGGCATTACTCAAAAAACGAAGCGCCTCGGAGATTTTTGTCTGCTGACTTTCGGGTTTAAAATCAACAAGTTCTCTGATAATTCGTAAAATATGACTTGAGCCTTTCTTAGGAGAGATAAACTTTTCAATATGATCGCTAAAAAAAATTACGCCTACTTTATCGTTGTTTTGAATTGCAGAGAAAGCCAAAACGGCAGCTACTTCTGTCATCAGTTCTTCTTTTAACTGTTTTTGCGTACCAAATTCGTTCGAGCCACTTACATCTATCAGCAACATTACGGTAAGCTCCCTTTCTTCTTCAAAAACTTTCACATAGGGATGGTTGAAACGTGCGGTAACGTTCCAGTCAATATTTCTGATGTCATCGCCATACTGATATTCGCGCACTTCGCTGAAAGCCATTCCTCTTCCCTTGAAAACACTATGGTATTGTCCCGAAAAAACCTGGTTCGACAAGCCTTTCGATTTAATTTCGATTTTCCGGACTTTTTTCAGTATTTCCGAAGTTTCCATACCTTATTTATTAACGAACAGAAAAAGAAAATTTAGTTTGCTTAGGGTACCTCTACCGAATTAAGGATTTCATTAATTATTTCTTCGGTAGTAACATTTTCAGCTTCTGCTTCATACGACAGCCCAATTCGATGACGCAACACGTCGTGGGCTATTGCACGGATGTCTTCAGGAATAACATACCCTCTTCTTTTAATAAATGCATAGGCTTTGGCGGCTAATGCCAGATTAATGCTGGCGCGTGGCGAAGCACCATAATTTATCATATTTTCAAATTTCTGCAACCGGTATTTTGTAGGGTAACGAGTAGCAAAGACAATGTCTGTGATATAGTTTTCAATTTTTTCGTCAAGATACACTTCTCTTACAATATTTCTTGCCCGTAAAATATCTTCCGGTTTTACTATTGTCCGGGTAACAGGTTGCTCGCTTGTGATATTTTGACGAAGAATCTGTTTTTCTTCTTCCTGTGAAGGATAACCTATCACCACTTTCAGCATGAAACGATCTACCTGGGCTTCGGGTAGCGGATATGTTCCTTCCTGTTCTATAGGATTTTGTGTGGCTAACACCAGAAAAGGCTCCTCCAGTTGATATGTTTGTGTTCCAATGGTAACCTGCCGTTCCTGCATGGCTTCGAGCAACGCACTTTGTACCTTGGCTGGTGAACGGTTTATTTCATCGGCAAGAATAAAATTTGCAAAAATTGGACCTTTTCGTACCATGAATTCTTCTTTTTTCTGACTGTATATCATTGTTCCCACCAGGTCTGCAGGTAAAAGGTCAGGTGTAAACTGTATCCTACTGAATTTTAATTCAATAGTACGTGCAAGGGACTTAATAGCTAAAGTTTTTGCCAATCCCGGCACCCCTTCGAGTAAAATATGTCCATTGGATAATAGCCCGATTAACAGACGTTCTATCATTTGTTTCTGACCAATAATTACCCTGTGCATTTCCAGCGTTATCAGGTCAACAAAAGCACTTTCTGTGCGGATGCGTTCGTTTAATTCTTTGATATTAATTTCATTCATACCCTTAATAATTTGCGTACAAAAATAACCATTGCAGCAAAGGCAGTCAACGTGATGCTTGTTAAAAATTGTTAAGTCATTCATTGTCTATGTAAAAAGATTGTAGAAAATTTTGAAGATTTAGTGTTTGTATATTTTCAAAAAGGTTGTAAATTGTGCCACTTTTTAATATCGGAAATATAATCTATAAATTAATCAAAATCATATGAAAAGTAAAAATCTACTGTTAAGCTTAGTAGCTGTTATGATGGGTGCGGCGGTATTTTCAACTACTCTTGCAGGTACCTTTTCCGTCAAGGATAATCCGTTGAAAACCGGAAAAACTGCACACAAATCGGGCAGCGGCTTAAACCTGAACTGGACCAATATGGGTCCCGATAATGTTGGAGGAAAAACAAAAGCCATTGTTGTTGATTCAAGAGATGCGCAAATGAAAACCATTTTTGCCGGTAGCATTGGCGACGGAATTTACAAATCAACTACCGGCGGATTAACCTGGCATAAGATAAGTTCCGACGATGTATCCATGAATGTAAATTGTATGGTACAAGCCCCCAACGGTGATATTTATGCAGGAACAGGCGAAATATTCCAGGAAACGGCATTTACTGATTTCGGAGGAATTATCGGTCATGGCATATTCAAAAGTACCGATGGCAACACGTTTACTCTACTCGAATCTACCCGTCCGGTATCCAATAATTCGAACACTGACTGGGCTTTTATTAATAAAATTGCCATTACCCCGGGGGGAGTAGTTTTTGCTGCCACAAATACAGGCTTAAAATTGTCGAAAGACGGAGGACTTACGTGGGAAACAGCTAATTATAATGATAACGGCAATCTGGTTCCTTTATCTGCCAACGCCTATGATGTAGATGTGGCAACCGACGGAACAGTCAGCGCTGTAGTCGGCAATCTTGTTTACTTTGCCAATGATGGTAACCAGAATGGGTTCACTTGCGTATCTAAAAAATATGTTGATGAAAATGATAGTATAATTAACCCTGATAAGCTTCCCCTTGAGGGAGTAGGAAGGGTTGAAATAGCCTTTGCACCTTCAGATCCCAATTACGTGTATGCAGTAGCAGCCGGAGATGGTTCTGGAGATATTAAATATGGCCAGCTCGAAAATGTGTATCTTTCCGTAGACAAAGGCAATACCTGGCGCATCATTGGACCAGGAGGTAGCAGTCATTTCGATATATTTGGTGCTGATAATGTAGGTTGTTATTCCGTTTCTATAGCCGTTTATCCTGATAATCCTGAAAAATTTCTTGTTGGCGGATATTTCGTTTGGGAAGGTTCAAAAATACTTCCTGATGGATATTATTCATGGGAATTAAAAGCCGCAAGCGCCTATCAGAACTTTGAGATATTCTTTGCTAATAATAATTCTTCCATAGTATATATGGGTACAGCATTTGGCATTCTCGTTACTTATGATGATTTTATGTCATTAAATGTATTGAATAAAACCTATACTACATCACAGTTTTATTCGGTAGCCTGCTCAGGTGAAGGTACTGTTGCCGGTGGTGTACAAGACTGGGGTACTTGGTATATCCCCGGAGATCTTAATACCCCCCAACAAGCTACCGTTGTTAGTGCAACAGTAAATTCGGGAGGTCCTTGTTTTCTTACCCAAACCAACCCTAAAGTTATCATCTGGTCGAATGATGGTAGCCTGTTTTTACGTTCTGATGACATGGGCGGAGCTACTTACGAATTTCTTCCCGATAGCATAACTTCTCCTACTAATTCTGACATGCTCTTTACCCCTGCTGCAATGTGGGAAAACTTTAATTATCCTGAAAGCACAGACACCGTGGATGTAGTTTTAACAAAAGCCATTAACCCCGGTGATACCTTATTGGTATATAGTAACAACCAAAAATTCCCGTTTTATTACTATTCAAATGTAAGTTTAAACGCTGAGGATACCTTAAGAATTAAGGACCTTGTAGCCAGTAAATTTGTAGTTGGCGTTATAAATGTTACTACCACGTCTACTAAGGGCGAAATATATTATACAACAGGAGCTTTGAATTTTAAAGAAACTCCTACATGGATTAAACTCATTAGTGATGTAAGTATAGTTCCTCAGCGCTTCGCTTTTTCGGCAGATGGTAAATATTTATATGCTGCTGTTACAAAAAGTGGTAACAATATTTTATATGTGTTCGATCTTACTGTTGTAAATGACGCCATTATTTATACTACTACTACCTTACCCTCCGGCAAAGGATATAATAACGTTACTTCCATTACCGCAGATCCTTCAAATGCCGACAATGTTATCCTTACTATCGGTGGATATGGAAAAACAGACTATGTTTTCCGCAGCACCAATGCTACAACTACCCAACCGGAATTTACTTCCGTGCAGGCAAATCTTCCTGCAATGCCTGTTTATACTTCCTTAACTGAATATACTAATGGTAACCGTGTTATCTTAGGTACAAACGAAGGTATCTGGTCGTGTTCTGATATAAATAATCCTGAATGGGTTCAGGATGGAAACGGAATGGGAAATATTGCTGTTACCATGTTACAACAACAAATTACATCACGTCCTTGGATGGAAGTTCCGTATATTGTTGGTGATGATACTGTAATGGTTACAAAACCAGGTACGCTTAATTTTGGCGCTATTTATGCAGCAACCTTCGGGAGCGGTTTATTTGAATGCCGTGAATTTGTCGACATCAATGATCCCCAACCCCAACCCGTTTCTGTTGATTATTTGAATGTATATCCCAACCCTGTAAAACAGGATTATACTACTTTAACCTACCAGTTCGATAAAATGTCGGATATTCAGATCAATGTTTTCGATATAAATGGAAAAATGATGCAAACAATGCAACTAAAAAATCAAAGTAAAGGTTTGCATAACTATATCATTAACTGCAACGGTCTTTCCAATGGTATTTACGTGATTAAGGTAAGTACAAATACAAAAGTTTCATCCTCAAAGTTTATTGTGGTTAAATAAAAAACCTGAACTTGCATAAAAAAGAGGCTCTCTTTATAAGAAAGCCTCTTTTTTTATTTCACCATATCAAAGTATACAGAACCATTTTGCTTGTTTCCACTTTTTTAGCAAGAATTTGTCCGGGCAAGTTTGATTATCCCTAATTTTGTAGCACAAAATTATACTTGTATTCACCCCGATACAATAATATGATAAAACTGTATATATTAGCGTTTCTGTTTTTCCTGCTCCCGGTTTCTGTTTTTTCGCAAAAGAATACACTGTTTGACGATACAAAAGTTTCATCCATAAACATCAACTTGCCTGCCGATTCCCTACAGGTGATTCTGACAGATGTTTTATCCAACCATTATTTTATGGCACAATTTGTTTTCAGTGACGGAATTTTACACGATACACTGCAAAATACAGGATTTCGCCTGAGGGGTAATACTTCCCGCTATTCGCAGAAAAAATCATTCAAGATAAGCTTCAATACTTATGCTCCCGGAAGAAAATACCAGGGCGTAAAAAAAATTAATCTCAACGGGCAACACAATGATCCTACCCTTATCCGCGAAAAATTATTCTATGATGTGTGGAAAAACGCCAGAATGCCTGAACGCAGAACCAGCTTTGTTAAGCTGTATATCAATGGAGAATATTTTGGTTTATACACCAACCTTGAAGAAATGGATAAAGAATGGCTGAGCCGTGTATTCGATGACAATGACGGTAATCTGTATAAATGCACTTATCCTGCAGACCTGGTATATTTAGGCGATGATCCGCAAACCTATAAAAATATCGGAAGCAGTTCTGCAACAGGCGGAAGAGCCTACGACTTACAAACTAATGAAACACTTGATGACTATACCGGTTTAGTCCATTTTATCCGGCTTCTTAGCATAAAAAATAACACGACGTTTCCCGATTCAATATCTAAACGACTGAATGTAAAAGCATATCTTAAAGCATACGCTATTGATATTGCTACTGGCAATTGGGATGATTACGCCTACAACAAAAATAATTATTACCTGTATGATAACCCTACCAGCGGAAAGTTTGATTTTATTTCCTATGACACCGATAACACGTTCGGGGTTGACTGGATGGGAAAAGACTGGGCAACACGAAACTGCCTTGACTGGGTGAACCATTCCGAAGCCCGTCCGATGGTAACACAACTTTTGAAAGTTCCGGTTTTTTTTACCCTTTACAAACAATACCTTGATACTATTATGCGCGAAATTATCCATCCAGATACTATTTTCCCGCGTATTGAATCACTCAAAAATCTTATTACCCAGGCTGCACTTGCCGATACCTACCGCACATTGGACTGGGGTTACGATGACCAGGATTTTTACAACGGGTTTGAACAAGCCATTGACGGGCACACACCTTATGGTATTAAACCCTTTATTCTTACACGGCGGCAAACGATTATTGAACAACTTAACGCCGCAAAAACACCCGAAGTTGTACCGGGCAGCTTGACTATCATTCCTAATCCTGCCGACAATTATATCTCCCTTATTTTGCCCGGAAACGTTGTAAACAATGTACATTGTATAATTTACAATATGCAGGGAGTTATCTGCGGCGAATGGAACAATCCGGATTTGAATAATACTTCCGTAATGTTTCCCATACACAAGCTACCGGCAGGAATGTATATCGTAAAAGTGCAAACCGGACAGGTAGTTTATACTTCTATGTTCGTTAAAAAATAATTTTCGGTGGACAATCTTTTCTTAAAAAATTAACATTCTACTAACATTCATCACCTACGGCAAAATGTAAAATATTTATTTAAAATAACTTGGTGTGTATTAGCACCTTAGATACTTAGTGGCAAAAATATTTCTTACCCTCGATTCGCATTAATAGTAAATACATATATTTGCCCCTAATAAAAATAGTATTAACCAAACACTGGAGGAATATCAATGAATACTGTATTAAGCGGTTTAAAACCTGCTTCCGTATGGAAAAATTTTGAAGCCCTGTGTGCATTTCCCCATCCATCGGGACATGAAGCAGCCATCAGGGAATATGTATTTAATTTTGCAAAACAATTAGGTTTAGAAACCATCGTGGACGAGGTAGGCAACCTAATCATCCGCAAACCCGCCACAAAAGGAATGGAAAACCGGAAAGGTGTTATCTTACAGGCACACCTCGACATGGTTCCACAAAAAAATAACGACACTGCACACAATTTTGAAACAGACCCTATTCGCCCGCAAATTGATGGCGAATGGGTAAAAGCACACGGAACAACTCTGGGTGCCGATAATGGAATCGGAGTTGCCGCCGCCATGTCAGTACTTGAATCAAAAGATATTAAACACGGACCCGTGGAAGTCCTTCTTACCATTGATGAAGAAACCGGTATGACAGGTGCTTTCGGACTAAAAGGCGGAATCCTTAAAGGAGATATCCTGCTCAATATGGATTCGGAAGACGAAGGCGAATTGTACGTTGGATGTGCCGGCGGAACCAATGCCGGAATCACCTTCACGTTTACCCCTGAAAATGTTCCCGCAGGATATTCTGCCTATACCTTATATATAAAGGGTCTCAAGGGTGGACATTCCGGAGTGGACATTAGCCTGGGCAGAGGAAACTCAAACAAAGTACTGTTTCGCTTCCTTAAACAGGCACAAAATGCATTCGGTATTCGCATAGCTACTATTGACGGCGGAAGCCTTCGTAATGCCATCCCCCGCGAATCATCAGCCGTAATCGTTCTTCCCAGTGCCCATGCAAAGGCATTCCTCCAGTTGCTTGCCACTTTCGAAAACATAATTAAAAACGAGCTCTCCTCTACCGAACCCGATTTAAAAGCAGAAGCCATTCCTGCCAACATGCCCGAAAAAGTGATGGACGTTGCCACACAACAAAAACTTATCCATGCCGTAAATGCATGCCCTAACGGCGTTGTCAGGATGAGTGCCGATATGCACGACCTTGTGGAAACCTCTAACAACCTTGCCATCATTAATCTTGAAGGCAACGAAGTTAAAATTTTATGCTTGCTCAGAAGCTCTGTTGATTCGGCAAAACTCGACCTGGAAAGCGTTACCGAAAGTGTGTTTACCCTGGCTGGCGCAGAAACAGTTTTCGACGGACAATACCCTGGCTGGAAACCCAACATGCAATCACCGGTTCTTAAAGCCATGAGCGATATCTACAAAAATAAATACGGAAAAATACCCGAAATAAGAGCCATTCATGCAGGATTAGAATGCGGGTTACTCGGAGGCGTTTATCCTAACTGGGATATGATTTCCTTTGGTCCCACCATCCGTTTTCCGCATTCTCCGGACGAAAAAGTTAATATCAAAACAGTGGAAATGTTTTGGGATTTTCTTGTAGAAACCCTGAAAAATATTCCTGTAAAATAATTTCAGAAGCTCAGAATTATTTAGAAATCCATCCGGCAAAAGGGTGGATTTCTTTTTTTATTTTTGCACAAACAATTTTCACCTATGCAAAACAATAAAACGTTAGCCGTTTCCAATGATGTTTACTGGGTAGGTATTTTAGACCCCGACCTCCGTACATTCGATATTGTGATGGAAACCCGGTATGGAACCACATACAACTCTTACTTCATCAATTCCGACAAAAAAGCTGTGGTAGAAACAGCCAAAATTAAGTTTTGGGACTCCTACCTTGCAAAACTAAGCACCCTGTGCAATCCATCCGAAATAGAATATATCATCGTCAACCATACCGAACCTGATCATTCAGGCAGCATAGCCAAACTCCTCGAAACAGCACCCGATGCTACCGTTGTCGGAAGTGGCAACGCCATTCGTTACCTAAACGACCTGCTGGGCTTCGAATTCAAAAACAAAGTGGTGAAAGATGGCGATATACTTTCATTGGGCAACAAAACTCTTCGGTTTATCGGGGCTCCCAACCTGCATTGGCCCGATACCCTGTACACTTACCTCGAAGAAGATAAAATTCTCTTTCCCTGCGACTCTTTTGGCGCCCATTATTGCCACGAAGCCATGTTCGACGACCTGGTGGAAAATTGGGATGATGCCTTTAAATATTATTTTGATGTGATTTTGAAACCTTACAGCAAATTCATGTTGAAAGCCATAGAAAAGATTCGCCCGTTGCAAATAAACGCAATTTGCCCCGGGCACGGTCCGGTTTTGCGCTCGCAATGGAAACGTTATGTGGATTTAAGCGAAAAATACGCACTTGCAGCCGAACAACTTCCCGTTAAAAACAGAATCTTTATCCCTTACGTCTCTGCATATGGCAATACTGCCAGGTTGGCTGAAAAAATTGCCGAAGGCATCCGTGCAGCCGGTAACTTTGAAACTGATGTTTGTGATATCGAAGCCATGCCCGCAGGAGAAATAGATCAAAAAATAGCCATGGCTAATGCCATTATCATTGGGTCGCCCACGATAAATCAAAACACCCTGCTGCAGATTTATACCCTATTCGCTCTCATAAACCCTATCAGAGACAAGGGAAAACTGGCTGCCGCCTTCGGGTCGTATGGATGGAGTGGTGAAGGACAGAAAATTATTGAATCGAATCTGGCAAACCTTAAACTTACCCTAATGGGCGAAAACGTGTTTATTAAATTTACCCCACACCACGAAGCGGAAATCCAATGCATAGAATTTGGCAAAAGATTTGCCGAAAAAATGCATTCATCAAAATGATTACTTTATCTTTAACAAACTTATCTCGAAAGACATTCCGGATGCCAATATCGCAAAAGCAAAATAAAGGAAAAAGGTTGATAATAGTTATATTATCTGCCCTCTTCTTATTTATTTCCTGTTCTGCTGAACGGAAATTAGCAAAAAAGTACATTACCAATGCGGGCGAAATTCCGATAATGCTACTTTCTCCCGACTATCTCTACAAAATAAACTTAAAAAGCTGGCAAGCAGAAAATACCAATACCACGAAAACAGATTCGATACTTTTTGCCAAAAGTACATACCTGAAACTCCTTTCCGATTCGTTATTCATTGCCAGGTACATGAATGCTTTTTCCGAAGAATTGGGTAAATTGCATTTCAAAGTGTACTCCCCTTTGGAAACCACGGATTTTCTCTCGCTCGATAACTCCGACATGTATATCATTAACATGGCACAGTTACAAATTGAAGAAGATATTATTCCCGTAACCAATGAAGCCTATTTTGCCGATACTATTCATTTATACAACGAGTTTGGAATCAATTCTGTAAATCTGTGTAGTTGGTTCGAAATTTCCGGGGTTAATAACCAGGACAGCGCCAGGAACAGCAGTAAAAAGTTGCTTTATTCCGAAGAAAGTGCAAAAGATTATTTCGACGGTGCGTTCAAGTTTAATGTTTTAAATCAGTCAGTGTATTTTGAATACACATATGATTCATTGCAAATTAACGACATATATGACCTTGCTGCTTATGCGGGTGCAAAATATGGCAGTTATTTTTTCGATTACCTCATGAACCAGTATATTTCTAACAATTTCTCTTCTGGCATTAAACCTGATAAGTACTTTCATTTCGATCTTGCAACACGCAAACTAAAGCAGGTAAGTAAATACCGTTTTATAGAAATGGAACAGAAATAATAGTTTTGTTTAGCGTTTAATAATATAGAAAAACAGGTTTTACTATTTATCCGTCAGTGTTTTAGCATCCATAGAAAGGACGTTTATTTTTTCAAAAACCCTTAAAAGTTTTTATCGCCCTGCGGCGCAATGTAACATGCCGAAATACTACAGAAATGGTTTGCAACCTTACGCCAACTTAGGTTACTAAGTAAACCACAAGAAACCGCTAAAAATCACAAATGGGAAAATCCTTAGTGTCTTCCTTGTGCCCTTAGTGGTTTATAAAAAAGGTTTTGGTAAGATTGCTATAAGGTACGGATTTTCATAATCCATCCCAATCCGTTACATTCGTATCATCCGTGTTTGATATGCGATATTTTATTTGTCCAATTACTTCATCACCTACGGCGAAATGTAAAATATTGAAATATATCATATAGATGGTTTTACAATCTTAACCCGAACCTAGGTATATAAATTCACCAGATAATAGTGAATGAATGTTCTAATTGTACTTTGCAATTCTCTTCTTTTTCCGTAGCCGAATTAAAAAGTTTACTTTTTCAAAAACCTGTTTTGTTATGAAGTGCTGTAATTTATTGTTGGTTTTCTAAATAATATTTTTTGATTGATAAAGTTACATTTATAGCATTAAATATTAATAATATAAGTAAGTGTATTTTTTACATTAAACTGGAAAAACACACTGCATGGAATCATTTTTTTGTTTGTTTATTTTAAATTCTTGCCTAAATTTGCTTTGATAACTTAAAATAAAATCATATGAAAAGACTTTTTGTGTTTATCCTTATTTTATTTTTTCCTGCGGTAGCGCTTGCCAGTGAAACCGACCTTAAAATTCCGCAATTAACCGAAAGCCAAAATAATTTATTGATTTTCGGTTTTTTTATCTGCGTTTTAGGGCTGGGTTTCGGGTTGTATCAATTTGTAAAAGTTAAACGATTGCGTTCCCATCCTTCTATGTTAGAAATTGCCAACGTAATCTTCGAAACCTGCAAAACATACCTTATTCAGCAGGGGAAATTTCTTCTAATTCTCGAATTGTTTATTGCTGCCTGTATAGCTTTTTATTTCGGATACCTGCAACAAACGCCTGTTGGAGGGGTTTTGCTGATTCTCGGCTGGTCAGTTGTGGGGATATTGGGTTCGTACGGGGTAGCATGGTTTGGAATCAGGATGAACACTCTTGCCAATAGCCGCATGGCATTTGCTTCTTTGGAACGCAAACCGCTGAAATTATTGAATATACCTTTGGATGCAGGGATGAGCATAGGCGTACTGCTGGTTTCGGTAGAACTGATTATGATGCTTATCATCCTTTTATTTATTCCCAGGCAATATGCAGGAGCCAGTTTTGTAGGTTTTGCCATTGGCGAATCGTTAGGGGCTTCTGCCCTGAGGATAGCTGGCGGAATTTTTACAAAAATTGCCGACATAGGCTCAGATTTGATGAAAATTGTCTTCAACATTAAAGAAGATGATCCCAGAAACCCTGGTGTAATAGCCGACTGTACAGGCGATAATGCCGGAGATAGTGTAGGTCCTACCGCTGACGGGTTCGAGACTTACGGAGTTACCGGGGTAGCACTCATTAGTTTTATAGTTCTTGCTGTTAGCGATATTACTTATCAAACCGAACTGCTTACTTGGATTTTTCTTATGCGTATTCTAATGATAGTAACCTCTATCATTGCCTTCTACATAAATAAATTACTCAGTAAAATACGTTACGAAAATAAAGAAAATCTCGACTTTGAAGTTCCCCTTACCGCACTGGTCTGGATAACGTCTCTGCTTTCTATCATTGTAACATTTCTTATCAGCTACTGGCAACTGGGAAGCCTTCCCAATAACCTGTGGTTTATTCTCTCAATCATCATAAGCTGCGGCACGTTAGGTGCAGCCTTAATACCCGAATTCACTAAAATTTTTACCAGTCCTAAATCGAAGCATGTTAATGAAATTGTTACTGCTTCACGTGAGGGAGGCGCTTCTCTTACTATTTTATCAGGATTAGTAGCAGGCAATTTTAGTGCATTCTGGAACGGAATGGTATTTTTTATGCTTATGGCAATAGCCTACTTTGCCAGTTTATACGGACTCAGCGATTACATGATCTATCCCTCTGTCTTTGCATTTGGGTTGGTTGCATTTGGATTTTTAGGCATGGGTCCCGTTACGATAGCCGTGGATTCATACGGACCAGTTACTGACAATGCACAAAGTATTTATGAATTATCATTGATAGAAGAAACCAAAGAAATAACAACAAAAATTGAAAAAGATTATGGCTTTACTCCCGACTTTGAAAAGGCAAAATACTACCTTGAAGCCAACGACGGTGCAGGAAACACCTTTAAAGCCACTGCAAAACCTGTGCTGATAGGAACTGCCGTAGTGGGTGCTACAACAATGATTTTTTCATTGATTCTGGTCATTAAAAATAAGTTAGGAATAGAGCCCGAATCTATATTGAATATACTAAACCCCTATACTATTTTGGGTTTTATTTGTGGTGGTGCTGTTATATATTGGTTTACAGGTGCTTCTATTCAGGCTGTTACTACCGGGGCTCACCGTGCCGTAGAATATATCAAACGTAATATCAATTTGGATGAAGGTGCCGAAAAAAAGGCATCCATCGAAAAGTCGAAAGAAGTGGTTAAAATTTGTACACAATACGCACAAAAAGGAATGTTTAACATTTTTATTGCCGTTTTCTCGTTTGCCCTTGCTTTTGCATTCTTTTCCGCACCAGTAAATGGTGCTAACCCTACTTCATTTTTTGTAAGTTACCTAATTTCTATTGCTGTATTTGGTCTGTTTCAGGCAATTTTTATGGCAAATGCAGGCGGAGCTTGGGATAATGCCAAAAAGGTTGTGGAAGTGGATTTAAAGGAAAAAGGAACTCTTTTGCATGAAGCCACCATTATTGGCGACACCGTGGGAGATCCCTTTAAAGACACGTCTTCGGTATCCTTAAACCCTATTATCAAGTTTACTACACTTTTTGGCTTGCTGGCAATGCAAATAGCCATTTCTGAAGGATTCAGAAGTATCGGACCTATTGTGGGTTCAGTTTTCCTAATAATTGCCCTGTATTTTGTGTACAGGTCATTTTACCAAATGCGTATTAAAAAATAAAGAATAATAATCTATTGGTAACTCCCGACAACCCCACTGCCGGGAGTTTTTTATAAAAAGAAAATAGCAACTCCGATTACTGCAATCACGGCACCAGCAATTTCAATTTTTTTAATTTTTTCTTTTTTAAACCATATAGATGGAGGAATAATAAGAACCGGAACTATCGCCATAATTGTAGAGGCAATACCGGTAGTAGTATACTGTATAGATATCAGAGAAAATGATACACCTAAAAAAGGCCCGAAAAAGGAACCAATAAGAAGACTTTTCATTGTTTTCCTGCTTTTTAATGCTGTCCCCACCTTTTTCCACGAACGAAAAATAAAAAATAAAACCCCGAAACCTAAAGCTCCGGTAAACACCCGGATTTGAGAAGCCGCAAAAGCATTGTAGTCCTGCATTCCATATTTGCTGAAAACCAAACCTATCCCCTGCCCTGCCGCTCCGCCTAAGGCAATTAACAATCCTTTTACGGGGTAGGAAAACCGTATTCTTTCAGTTTTTTGCTCATTCTTTTTTAATATTACAAGGGCAATACCGCTCAACGTTAACAGCATCCCAAATAAATGCTGCAACGAAAAAGCCTCACCTAACATTACCCACCCTGTTATTGCTGCTATGGGGGGAGCTAAAGCCATTATTAACATCGAAATTCTGGCTCCAATTAATACATAAGCCCTAAAAAGCATGTAATCACCAAAAACAAATCCAACAAGCCCCGACAACGCTAACCAGCACCAATTATGCAGACTGGCATCATAAGGAAAGAAAATTCCCCTAGAAAAGAAACCAAAAACAGAGAAAATAACAAAAGCAATGCTCAGGCGCAAAATATTTACCGTTAACGAGCCCACTCTTTTACTTGCAGCTTCAAATGCAAGCGCAGTAATAGTCCAAAAAAATGCCGTTAACAGCGCTGCCGATTCGCCAATGTGAGATTGTATCAAGTTAATTATTTATTCGTAAAAAGTGGAAACAAAGGTATTATTTTATCGTATTTTTAAAACTGAAAATATCCATCCAGATGCTGTTCGAAGACACATTTCAAACCATTAAATACCAAAGCGAAGGCTTATTCAAAGACAAAGGAAGTCGTTTTATTGCACATGCGTTTCCTGTACAAACAGAAGAGGAAATTAAAAACACACTCGAAGAAATCAGAAAAAAATACCACGATGCCCGGCACCATTGCTTTGCTTACGTTTTAGGTTCCGACAAATCTGCGCAAAGAAGCTACGATGATGGGGAACCAACAGGGACTGCCGGGAAACCCATTCTTAACCAATTGATTTCAAAGGGACTTACTAATACACTTGTGGTGGTTGTTCGCTATTTTGGAGGCATCAAACTGGGTGTAAGCGGATTAATCAATGCCTACAAATCAGCAACATTAGATGCACTAAACCAAACCGAAGCCATAACAAAAATAGTTATGGAAACCTATGTAATAGAGTTTGACTACCTCCAAATGAACGATATGATGAAAATACTAAAAGAAGATGATATAAAAATTGAGTCTCAAGATTTTGAAAACAGGTGTAAAATCCAATTTTCAGTACGCAAGAATAAGGCAGAGTCAACCATTGAACGATTTAAAAAACTAAAAAGTATTTCATTACAATTTATCCATTTTTGTTCAATGTAACACCTTAACCTGTTTTTCAAAAAAAAGTGCCTTTTTCGTGATTTCTTTTGCTAAATATTTTTTTTTACAAAAATTTAATTAAATTTGGGAAGTACTCAAAAATACATTTTTTAAAAATTAATTTTTCTATTTTATTGTATTTCTGAAACATACAATATTTGATTTTTTACTTCCCCGATTTAAATTTTAAAAAAGTTATTTTGCCATATATGAATAAAATTTTTAAAAAACAATACCAAAAAAAATTTTTTATACACTTTTTCAATGCCACTTTTGTTTAAAAGTTTTTCAAAAACATGACTAAAATCCTTAGTAATATCAGGCATTGATAATGAGTATAAAAAGGAAAAAAATTAATGTTTACAAAAATCCACAAAACTGATAACCAAATAAAAAAAAATTTTATTAATGAAGCATGACTTTAATGAAGTTTGGGGTAATTGTCTGAAAATAATTAAGGACAACATTAGTTATCAAAGTTTTAAAACATGGTTCGAACCCATAAAGCCTATCCGGCTCGAAGAGCAGGTTCTCACAATTTTAGTACCCAGTCAGTTTTTTTACGAATGGCTCGAGGAGCATTACATTACATTGCTTAAAAAAACCATTAAAAGCGAATTGGGTTCTGCCGGACGACTGGAATACAGTATAATTATGGATAGTTCATTTTCATCATCTAATCAAAATGAAGCACCTTTTACTATACAGGTACCTACCAGTAACAAGAAGAGTATCTATAACCCATCTGTAGCCATGCCCATTGATATTAACAAAGGCTCCTCCAAAGAAATACCAAACCCTTTTATAATACCTGGTTTAAAGAAAATTAAAGTTAATTCCCAGCTCAACGAATCTTACTCTTTTGACAATTTTATTGAAGGAGATTGTAACCGCTTAGCCCGCTCTGCCGGCTTTGCCGTTGCTAATAATCCGGGAAAAACGGCATTTAACCCTATGTTTATTTACAGCAATGTCGGTTTAGGAAAAACCCATCTTGCTCATGCCGTGGGAATACAGGTAAAACAGCAATTTCCCGAAAAAACGGTACTGTATGTCTCTGCCGAGCAAATGATTCAGCAGTTTATTGATGCCGTGAGAAATAACAATCAGAATGATTTTATTCATTTTTATCAGATAATGGATGTACTTATCGTTGACGACATTCAATTTATTGCAGGAAAAGAAAAAACACAAGATGTTTTCTTTCACATTTTTAATCACCTTCACCAAAAAAGCAAGCAAATCGTTATCACCTCCGACAAGGCTCCGGTAGAAATGAAAGGGATCGAGCCCCGGTTATTATCCCGTTTTAAATGGGGTCTTGCTGCCGACCTCCAGATACCCGACCTCGAAACACGAATTGCAATACTGCACAAACGGCTGTATAATGATGGAATTACCATGCCAGAAGATGTAATTGAATACCTGGCATACAGCATAACAACCAACATCAGGGAACTGGAAGGCGCGCTGATTTCCATTCTTGCACAATCGTCACTTAACAAAAAAGCCATTACCATTGAACTTGCCAAGCAAATGATTGACAAGTTTGTAAAAAATACAACTAAAGAGATTTCGATAGATTATATTCAAAAAATCGTATGCGACTACTTCAACTTGCAGGTAGATACCTTGAATTCCAAAACAAGAAAACGGGAAGTAGTGCAGGCACGACAGCTATCCATGTTTTTTGCAAAAAAACATACCAAAGCATCGCTCACAACTATTGGCCTGCATTGTGGCAATAAAGACCATGCTACCGTGTTACATGCCTGCAGAACCGTTAACAACTTGGTTGAAACCGACAAGCAGTTCCGGAATTATGTAGAAGATCTTGAAAAGAAAATCAAAATCTAAACAGCCGTTTTATATTTTTTCAAACTGCATAAATGAAAATATTAATGGTTTGCATGGGCAATATCTGTCGCAGCCCGTTAGCAGAAGGTATTTTACGACATAAAATCAACAAAAAAGGCATTATGGGTGTTGAAGTGGATTCTGCAGGAATGGAATATTTTCATGTTGGCGATTCCCCCGATAGCAGAGCCATAGCTATGGCTAAAAAACATAGAATTGATATCTCGGCACACAGAGCACGTCTATTTCAAAAGTCTGATTTTGAGATGTATGACAAAATATATGTCATGGATGCAATGAATTACAGAGATGTTATGTATTATGCACATAATGATTCCGACCGGCAAAAAGTAGATTACCTGATGAATGCTGACAAGCCTGGTGAAAACCTGAATGTTCCCGACCCATGGTATGGAGGAATGATTGATTTTGAACGAGCCTTTCAACTGATTGATATTGCTTGTGAAAAAATTGTTGAAAAAATTAATGCCTGAAAGTATGAATTCAGTTCCCTCTGCTTCTGATATTCATGCCGCCCACAATCGGATTAAGGCATTTATTCACCTTACTCCTGTACTTACCTCCCAAACTTTAGATGCATTAACAGATTGTGAAGTCGTTTTAAAATGCGAAAATTTTCAAAAAACGGGAGCTTTCAAATTCCGGGGAGCTTCAAATGCTGTTCTATCACTCTCCGATGATGAAATAATAAAAGGCGTAGCAACCCATTCTTCTGGTAATCACGCCGCAGCACTTTCGCTGGCTGCTTCTCTCCGAAAATGTGACGCAAACATTGTGATGCCCGAAAATTCTTCCCGGGTGAAAGTGGAAGCCGTTAAAAACTATGGCGGGAAAATAACTTTTTGCAAGCCCAATCTACAATCGAGGGAGGAAACCCTTTGCAAAGTGATTGCGGAAACAGGAGCTGTTGAAATACATCCTTACAATAATTACAGGATAATAGCCGGGCAGGCAACCGTGGCAAAAGAGCTTATTGAACAAGTTGATGATCACTTAGATTATATTATTGCTCCCGTTGGAGGCGGTGGTTTGCTAAGCGGTACATCCCTTTCGGTGAGATATTTTTCGCCCGGCACACTGGTTATAGCTGCAGAACCCGAAATGGCAAATGATGCCTGGCAATCGTTCATGCAAAAACGTTTAATCCCTGTTAACAACCCCCAAACAATGGCAGACGGATTACGCACTTCGCTGGGAAGTCTCACCTTTCCAATTATTTGCGAAAATGTACATTCCATCTTTACAGTTTCTGAAGAATCCATTAAAAAAGCTATGTTATTTGTCTGGGAATATATGAAAATCATCATTGAACCCTCATCAGCCGTAGCTGTTGCCGCCCTTTTCGAGAATAAAAATTTTTTCTCCGGGAAAAAAGTAGGTATTATAATTTCCGGAGGTAATGTTGATTTGAGAAATATTAGTTTTTAAAATTCAGAAAAAATAGACTTGTACGTTCTTCCTGTTTTCGTCATTAAGACACCCAAAAAAGTCAGGTACTTAATTTTGTACTTTGAGATGATGTTATTTAGTCGCACCTTAAAAGTGGTGTAAAAAAATGCTTGTTTATGAATAAAGGTATCTGCATTTCGCCGACTGAGTCGGATCATCAGGAACTTTATATTTCGACTGGTACTTCGACAAGACAGGCTATCGCAATAATTCATCCAATAGCCATTAGCTAAAAACACTTGTATTTTATAATTCGAATCGCCAGTTAAACAGGGTTCCGGTTTCTCCTGTTTTTATAAAATTATTTTTCTCAAGAATTAAAGAAGATGCAATATTATCCTTTTCTGTAGAAGCTATAATCGCTTTAACATTGGGCTGTTTCCCTGCCCAACGGATCATCCCTTCCACAGCTTCCGTCATGATACCTCTTTTTCTGAACGCTTCATATGTTCCGTAACCGATTTCAACTTCACCCTCAGCATTTGGCTCTCCTTTAAAGCACAAATCGCCAGCCATCTTATTTTCTAATTTCAGAATAATAATCCAAAGGGTAGAATACAAATAATTCTTGTTTTTATCTGCCACATCAGGCAAAATGGTTTGTTCAAGCGCTTCCTTCAGCTCCGGCGGAATAATCCGGAATGTTTCATTCAAATGCATTTCTTTTTCTAAGGAGTTGTCTGCTTTACAATATTTAATAAGTTGTTCGTAAGTTAATGGCACTAAAATAAGCCGTTCGGTTTCTATCATGCTTTTTTGAGTGAAGGGAATAAATAGCAATAATTGAGTTAAAACAAAGCTCTGTTCCTGTAAATTAGGTTATTCCATATTTTGCACAAAAATATTGATTTTAATGTATGCTTTTCTCCCTTTTTATAAAAATTGTAATCGTTCATTCTTGCAATACATATTTCAACGAAACATTAAAAACAAAATTTACCATAAACTATCTTTAAAAAAATTTTTATTCCATTGGCTATTCAGCATTGTATGTTGTTACATTTATGAATCAAGAGCTAAATCCTCGGCTGAGCGGAGTTGCAAACTAAGAAAAATGAAAGCAAAAAACTACAAATTTTCTAAAGTACCGAACGGAATTATAAATTCTGTTTAACCGGATACTGCGTACCAAATAGCCTGTGCTCCGATTTTATCAAAAAAGTCCTATTTATTAGCGGCTGGCATTATTATTTTTTTGATACATAAAATGTCACATTTCCTCCATTCCAACAATCATCACTATCCGGTAATATATTTTCATAGTTTTCTATATCTGTAAAACCTTTTGATTTTAAGATAGGAACCAAATTATCTTTTTCGTAATAATGGCTCCAAAAAATGTATGTATCAATTGCATCATTCTTTCCAATTACTATGTGATGATTCGCAAGCACTTTTGCTTCCGGATAATGATAACCATTTGTTAAAGTAATATAAGGTGTATTCTTCCAAAATCCACTATCTTGTACTTCCCATGACTGTGAGATTGTTTTCTTGTCAATGTTTCTTTCGTTTACAACATCACAAATAAACAAGCCATCTTTCTTCAACGCTCTATAAATATTTTCCAATACTTTATCTCTCTCCTTTGGTAATAAGGCACAAAAATCGAGATAAATCATTATTATTAAATCAAATTGGTTATTAAAGTCTAAATCCAGGTAGTTTTTGTTTAAGTATTCAATATCTAAATGTTTTTCTTTTGCTTGTTTGATTGCATATTGAATTGAATTTTCAGAAAAATCAACTCCTGTTACTGAATGTCCTTTTTTTGCGAGTAATTCTGCATAAAGTCCCGGTCCACAACCTAAATCAAGAATTTTCATATTCGGCTTATTTGACCTTTCTGAAATCCAATTTGAAATATTTTTAATCTTAACTTTACTTCTGCTTGCTACATCATGAACTGGGTTTATATGCAATTCCAATAATTGTTTCGATATGTATGGGTCTGTCCACATTGCAGATGTGCCTTTCTCATACAATTGGGGTCTGTTTGAAAGTTTTTTAATCAGCTCTATATTCATCACAGTGTTGTATTTGATTTTATATCTTGTATTTTAATTTGAAGCCATTTTATAGCACTTATTTTATCATAAAACCAGTGTTCATTTTCAAAAGCCAAATGCTCATAGCGATTATTCACGATGGCTGTGTAAATGGTAAAACCGAAATTGGAAGCATTAAATTTTTTACGTGAGACCGCTGATAATGTATTGTGAGTTTCCTGATTTTCCCAAATGGTATTTCTTATATCAAAGACTAATGCGACTGTCTTTTTACTTAATGCAAGTTCTCTTATACTTTTCTCGATTATTTCCATATTCAGAATACCTTGTTTATGGGTGATTACTCCTGAATAGTCAATAAAGAGAATATTATTGTTGAGAGTTGTGATTTTCATAACTTTTACAAATAGTCCTGCCTTACCGGTGTAAATACATCAATAATTTCACCTGGTTCGATTATTTCCATAGAATGTTCCATATCAGCAGGTATAGAATACGAATCTCCGCCAGTAATTATATATTCTTTATTGTCAAAGATTAATTTATATTGACCTGAAATTACATATCCATTTTGTTCGTTTGGGTGTTTATGAAATGGTGCAAAATCGGATTCTTTAAATAACATCTTTGTTACCATAGATTTTTTGCCAATGGCTAAAATTTCAAAATCTACTCCCAGAAATTGCTTTTTAACAGCATTTTCCTTTTTTACAATGGTTTTAATTATATGGGACATAAACTATAAATTAAAGATTGTTTCTATGTTTTTTACACTTGTACACAACGTAATAGCGTTTTATTTAGTTTTTATGCACAAATATAAATAGAAAGAGAGAATAGCCAATAAATTATATCCGGATTATCCTGTGTTTTCTTTGCGGAATTACAAATCCAATCATATTGGGGCTAAATACCGATATTTTGTTGTAAAAGCTTAGTTTGTAGTATTTATTATTTCTTTTCTTTCTTTGGAATGAAATAAATAAACCAGATAAAGAATAAAAACCATAATGCTTCCTTCCAGTCGCCTTTTGTAATTGCAGGCGTACCGAGAAAGCCGAGAAATCCAAAAAATCCCTGTGTCCATTTAATGTCTTTCATGTGTTATGATTTTTTTAAGTGATAGTAAAAAGATATTGATTTAAGTAAAAAAACATTTTCCGCTCAGTCGGGCGACATGATTTTTATAGTGTTATCGAAATTGCTGTCATCCCGTATGCTTTCAATAAAACCAAAAACCAAAAAATCGCAAAAACTGAATAAACAAAAATCGCAAAATGTGCACTTCTAATTTTTATTTTTTTACTTGTATTTTGAAAAACTTTATAAAGCTCTCCAGAGAATGTAGTTTCAAGTGAAGCCCCCCTATCTAATAAGGATCTCCAATAATTGAATGTCCTAATTTGAACTATAAGTGTTCCTAAAGAACCTAAAAAGCCTAATAAAACTATTAATAACAACGTAAAAGAAGGCTTAAAGCCGTCTTTTGTAATAAATGTTAAGCCTATAAAAAATAATCCATTACCAGCAATAAAATGCTGCATAATGCTAATCAAGAAAGTAGTATATTGTCTAAATAATTGACCTAATTCTTGATATTCGATTTTTACTTTTTCATCCATGGTTGTTCAGTCTAATTATTTCATTTTGTACATGTTTATATGATAAATTGTCTTTGGAATTAATTTGATAAAATTTAATACCTAAATCATTGGCGAGTTTACCATCTGTCTCATGTTTATCCCCAATCAGATATGTTGTGCCAAGATTAAGATTACAAGTTTCAAGCAAATATTTTTTAGTAATTATATATGGTTTCCCAATAATTACAGGTTCAATATCTGTTGATTTTTTAAAAATCTCAATTATTGAACCACAATCAACATAAGAAAAATTATCACATGGACATACTTTATCATCATGAGTTGCATAAAATGGTAATCCCTTACAAATTAATTCATGTCCCTTTTGAATTTTATCATAAGTTAATGTTTTATCAAATCCTATTAGCACAAGTTTAGCAGAATCGAGTGAACTTACTACACCAAAACTTTTTAGTTCTTTAATTAAAGAATCAGTTCCTATTATAAATATTTCATTTATTTTTAAAACTTGACTTATGTACCAAGCAGCAACTTTTCCAGAGGTAACTATTTGGCAATTATTATTCCATAAATTATGTTTTTTTAAAATAACCTTATATTCTTTAGAATTTTTAGAACTATTATTGGTCAAATAAATTATCCTTGCATTAAGTGCTTTCATAAAAGAATATAAATCAAAAGCGCCCAATACAGGCCTTTCTCCGATAAAGATTGTTCCATCCCAATCAATTAAAAATGTATATTGATTATTTTTATTCATTAATAGCGAATATGTTTTTTATCATGTCGCCCAACGGTCACTTGTATGTGGTCGGGCGGGATTTCGAAAAGAAATTCTGTCAGACCCGCAGGAGAGTGAGCAAAAGGTCTGACTTGTCAGACCGCTAAAACCCCCGCCTGCCATATACAATTTGTTAGCTGCTGGCATTTTAGTAATTATTTGTTGTCTGGAATACATTAAACGAATCTATTAAATTGTCATAATGAAGAACTTGAATATTTTCATTTCTTAATAGTTTTCTTTTTTCATCGTAAGTTTCTTCATTGAAATCAGCTCGTCTTCCTGCGATAACTACATAACTAATTCTTGTTTTATTTAATATTCTAAACTCCTTTGGCAACTCAATTCTTGCACTTTTAAATTTGTCAAACATCAAATTTAGACTGTGAAAATTTCCTTCAATCCATTTATCCCAATCTTTGACTTGTCTAATTCCTTTTCTAATTGTCTGTCCGAAAGCACCGTCTTTTGTGGTTATTGTACCAGTCGGATTTTCTAATTCAACAAATATGAAATGATATCCATGTGAATTTTTTCCAATCAATAAATAGTCCGCTTTGTACGTTACTGGAAATTCAAATTCTTTAAAAAGATAAGCATCGTGATGTCCAAATGTATATCCTGCATGAAAAAGTGATGCAATTAAATTATAATACTTGTTGTCATTAATGAAGTTGAGTATGTTTCGTTCTGAAATACCTGATTCTAAAAAATTTATAAATTCTTTTTCAATTTTTTTTAACCCTGTTTTGTCTTTTAAACTGTCAATTGATAAATGGTTGTTTGGAAATAATGATTCATAGTGATAAGCAGCAGGTGGTTTTAACTCATGATATTTATTCATTACCTCTGGACTAATTTCTCCGAGCTTACCCAAATTATTTCTTTTATAATCTTCAGCTTCTTTCAACTTGATTATTTCATCTTCGGTCAAAATATTATAGTCTCTATCAAATAACATAAAAATCTTTTTTGTCTTTGTTTATGCTTGCAGCCAACAATTATATAACCCCCATATGGCAGTTATTTTGTATATAGTTATTTATTTGTTTAAGGATTTTAAATATCCAAATTATCCAAGAACTTTTTTATCAATGATTAGTAAATTTAAAAAATAAACCCCGTCAGGGTTTAAAAACCCTGACGGGGTTTATTACCCATTTCACTTTTTTATTTTATAAGCTTACATTTTGTCTGTTATCGGCTTAAATAATTAATAACCGGCAATTATTTCAGGGAGTTACCGTAGGATTGGTTTCGGTAGTATTATCTCCATTATCTCCATACCTGTTTTTATAGATTACTCCCCATTGGCTGCATTGTACACGGCGTGCTGCGGGTTCACTCTTGCGGAAATAAAATTCCACTTCATCCCATAAATCTTTAATCAGGTCATCGGCTTCGTCGCGGAGTTTCTGTATTTCTTCCTGCTCCTTAGTCAAACCGATTTGTTTTTCCGATTTTTGTTTCTGGGCAACTTTATAATTTTCCAATGCAATTCTTACTTCTTCAGCCGAAGGCATAGCCATCGGTTTGCCTCCCTGTGCTATACGGGTAGCTTCTCCGCCAACAATTTTATCTCCCCATTCCAGGATATCGCTTTCTGTGATCAGTGACGGAATATCCATACTTTCGATATCCAATCCATACAATCTCCTTTCCGAAATATTAAAAGTGCCTCGCTCAATTCCATAATTAAATGTATGGAAAAAATGTAAAATAATCTTTTTTGCTAAATCTTTGGGTACATTTTTTTGCTTGGTGGCACTGCTTCGGTCCGAAAAAGCAAGATTCCGGTTTTTATATGCCGTTGAATATACCGGCATAAAATTTTTTAAATGTTCAATAGTGTCATTTAAGAAGATTTTTGTAGCATCTTCTCTTATTTCTCCCTGGGAAGTGAAGATTAATTCAAACATACGATTAATCACACTGTTGCGATCGGTATCATTGTTTGGTCTGAGAATGTAAGGCATAATTACCTCCTTTTTTATGGGTTTAACATTGTAATTTTTTAAAAAATAATTTAATATTGTAAAGATAATTATTTTTATTTTTAGCTTTAATAAAAAATACAAAGATAAAATGTTAAAAATTGTTAAAATTTATGCTGTGTTCAACCACTAAAAATAAATCAGAATCACATTTTGGAATTTGATTTTTGTCAAAAAGTGTAGTAATGATTTTTAGTATGATAAGTAGATTGTACAAATAAAATGTCGCATATCAAAAAAAGAATAGGATACTGATTTCACGGGAAAAAACAGGTAAGTGCTGATGAGAATATAGACACATCAAAATTCGTATTCTATTCTTGAATCGTTCAAATCCGATTATACAATAGTATTTGGTTTCTATTCTGTAATCATGCAAATCAAGGGTTGAAAATTTCTTTGTGCCACTCTGTGCTCCCTCTGTGTAGCTCAGTGTTATAATATGTTTAATTACACAGAGAACCATGGAGAATTCACAGAGAACCACAGAGTTTTTTTATTTAAGTAATAAGACAAATAGCATATTCTATTCTTGAATCGTTCAAATCCGATTATACAATAATATTTGACTTCTATTACTTAAGTATTTTTCAAAAAATAGGGCATTATTTATATCTGAAAAATAATACATCATTAATAACTTATCATTATTTGGGGGGAATAATGGCAAGTGGGAAATAATTTATCATTATTTGAGGGAAATAATGGTAAGTTGAAAATAATTCATCATTATTTGGGAGAAATAATGGCGAATTAAAAAAAATTCGTCGTTATTTGAGAAAAATAATGGCAACTTAAAAAAAATTCATCACTATTTGGGAGAAATAATGGCGAATTGAAAATAATTCGTCGTTATTTGAGAGAAATAATGACAACTTAAAACCGATAAAGCATATTTTATAAGTAAAAAATTTGATATTATTCTAATATTAAGTGATTTATAATTTTATATTGATAGAATATATTTTGATGATTCATTCTCCTGAATAATCTTTATAAAATTTTCCGGTTATTAATATTAACAGAATTTAATAACCTTTATATCAAGATAAAAAAATCCCATCGCCGAAGAATAAGATTTTTCCTAATCAATAAATTTAATCCTGACAGATACTATGTCGCAAAATCCAGATTATTTTACAATTTACTTTATGTTTATTTAATCAAACAGAGGATTTTATTTGATCCATTGGACAGAATCCCTCTATCGGGAGACCCTTGTGTCCCATTTACTTTTGCATTGTTGTAATAAAGAAATTTTGCAACCGATTAAATGGTTTAAAGTCAAAAAGAAAACAACTTTTAGTTCACTTTTATTATTTTATAAGGATGTTTTTTACCTTCAGAAATAATAGTTAATACGTATATACCACTTTTTAATGATTGTATTTTGATTGGTGTTTCTAAGACATCTTTATATTCTTTCTGAAAAACTAATTTGCCATATATATTTGATATTTCAACAGATATAGTTTTAACAAATGATAGGTTACCACTTCTTATAGTAAAACTATCTTCAAATGGGTTAGGAAAAACAATAAAATTGTCATCGGCAATATTCTGGTATTCATTAATGCCAATTATCCGATTTGCAGTATCAAAATTTGGAATCCCATATCCTATATTATAATCAAAATTGTTGACTTGAGATGCACTTTGAATAATAGCTTTAATAATTTGCATATTTGAATAATTTTTATGAGCCTGCCACAAACAAGCAGATAAACCTGCAATTATCGGACTGGAAAATGAGGTACCTGAGCTAAAACTTATTCCACCATATAGATTTGCTACGGCGGCATTTCCTCCCATTGCAACAACCTCTGGTTTCACTCTTCCATCAGAAGTGGGACCTTTTGAACTAAAACTGGCATAACTACTATCGGAATAGACGGCGCCAATGGTAAGAACACTATCTCCGTCAGCCGGAGCACCAATGTAATACCATGCATTATCACCAGAATTTCCGGCACTATTAACAACAAGTATCCCCTTGGATGCAGCAATATCAGCTCCTCTTGTAATTAATGTTGTATTACCATCCATATCAGAATAGGAATGGTTTTCATAAATACTATCAAAAGTAGTATATCCCAATGAAGAATTAATTACGTCAGTTCCAATACTATCAGCAAGTTCGGCACCACATATCCAATATAGTTCTTCTGCTAAACATTCACGGGTAGGATCTTCTGTCCGGATAAGATAATAATCTGCTTCCGGAGCTGTACCTATAATTTTTCCCGGTAAATAGCCACCCATGGTAGATAATACCGCCATTCCATGCATACTATATGCTGTAGAAGCAAAAACATTTCCACCGTTAGTAACAAAATCCCGGCTGCCAAGTATGCGACCATTATCCCATAAGTTTTTAAAAACTTGCATGGTATCAACTCCGATAAAACCCGCATCAAGTACGGTAATTACCATATCTTCTCCCCTATACCCCTGGTTATGTATTTTTTCGCCCGACAACATTTGTATTTGATTGTATGCAAAGCCATAATCATAAAAATCATTTGTTGATTTCAATTGCATAATATCAGAGGGAGTCTGTAATAAAATCTCTTCTTTTTTGCTGATGTTCCGCAAATTAGTATTTTTTTTAAGCAAGCTAACCCGACTAACACAAGATAATGCAGTTAAAGCGTCCAATTGCTGGTTACTTACATTGTAAATTATTGCTGCATTCACCCATTTGCTACAATATTTCAATGATACTCCGGTATTAAGAACAGCCTCAATGTATGCCGTACTAACAGGTAAATCCAATAAATTATATTGAATGTTAAACCTTGCTCTTCTTTCTATAGCTCTCGCTGACAAATATTTTTCGGGGTGCTGTAATGAATAAGTATTTTGATCTTTATTTTTAAAATAAACTATATACTCATCAGTAGACTGTGTATATGAGCAATATGACAAAATGGAAAAACCTAATAAGAGTAAAAATCTGGTATACATAAAATATTTATTTTGCTACGAAATTAATAAAAAACATCTTTGGAGATACTGGCTTTTACCTACTTTTGTAAAAAAATTCCGATGCGTTTAGATATTTTAACCTTATTTCCGGAAATGTTTATAGGTCCGTTTGATCATTCCATTATTAAAAGGGCTCAAGAGAAAAACAAGGCAGAAATATTTATTCATCAAATCAGAGACTATAGTAAAAATAAACACAAGACCGTTGATGACTATCCATACGGAGGTGGTGCTGGGATGGTTATGCAAATTGAGCCTATATATAATTGTATTTCAGCATTAACAAAAGAAAGAAATTATGATGATATAATATTTCTTACTCCTGATGGAGATATATTAACCCAAGCGGTTTGCAATGAAATTTCATTAAAAGAAAATATTATTATCCTCTGTGGACATTACAAAGGCATTGACGAACGGATAAGAAACAGTATCATAACCCGCGAAATTTCTATTGGGGATTATGTGTTGTCAGGCGGTGAACTTGCAGCTTGTGTACTGGTTGATTCTATTTTACGAATTTTACCCGGAGTGTTGAACGATGAAACTTCTGCACTCTCTGATTCTTTTCAAAATAATTTATTATCACCCCCCGTATATACGCGTCCTGCTGAATTCAAAGGACTTAAAGTTCCTGAAATATTACTTTCAGGCGATGATAAAAAAATTTACGCATGGAAAATGGAACAGGCAATTGCACGTACCCAAAAAAGAAGACCTGAATTATTGATTAATAATGAATCAGACTAATTTTAATGCATTTTCCAGATCATTTATTAATACATCCGTTTCTTCCAATCCAATGGAAAAACGAATAAGATTTTGAGGTAAATGTGGTTTTTTACTCCTCTCTGTAGAAACTAAAGCTGGAAAAACCAAAGATTCAAAGCCGCCCCATGATACTGCTAAATTAAAATATTTCAAATTATTACAAAATTTTTCCAAGGACTTAATATTTTTGTCTTTAATCAAAACAGAAATCAAACCACTCCCTTTTTTCATTTGTTTTTTAGCTATATCATACTGTGGATTAGACTTTAAAAACGGATAATACACTTTTTCAATTTTAGGATGTTGTTCTAAATATTCTGCAATTTTGAGGGCAGAATCGGCTATTTTTTCCATTCTGAGCGACAACGTTCTTAATCCTCTTAACATCAACCATGCATTAAATGGAGATGCTATTCCTCCCAACATAAGGTATTCATTATTAAATATTTTTTCAATCATAGGTCTTGAGCTACAAATTAACCCGCCAATTGTATCACTATGACCGCCTATGTATTTCGTTGCAGAATGAACCACAATATCAATACCCATGAGTAAGGGTTGCTGGTTTACAGGCGAAGCATAGCTGTTATCAATAATCGTAATTATCCCTTTTTGTTTAGCTATTTTCGTAATAAACGCAATATCTTGTAATTCATATGTCCATGAATTCGGGCTTTCCAAATATATTAACCTTGTATTATGCCGTATTGCATCTATAATACAATTGTTTTGGGTACCATCAACCATGGAAACTTCAACATTAAACCGTTCTAAAAATCCGCCTAACATCATTTTCTCAGCCCAAGAATAAGGATGTTGCTGACACACAACATGGTCACCCGACTTAACATTGCTAAAAATAGCTGTAGTTATTGCCGACATTCCACTTGCTGTAACAAGACAATCTTCTGCGTGTTCTAATGCTGCAATTTTTTTTGAAAGAAGAGTTAGGTTGGGGTTGTTACCTCTTGAATATATAAGTGCTTCTTTTTCATTTTCGAGAGCTTTCCTGAACGCAGCAACTGAAGAGAAACGGAAATTACTAGTTTGAAATATAGGAGGTGTAATCGGCTCTGTGTCTATAACATTTTCTTCACCCAATTGATTGATAATAAATGAATAATCCATGATTATAAATATAGAATATCTGATGGTAAAAATAAAAAATAAATGAGTTTCCTTATTTTTTCGATAATTAAATTAAAAATCAATGCAAGCGGTTTTGTTTGTTAAATATTTTTGTATATTTGCACCCGTTTTTCGAGGTAAAAACCTAAATAGCTGATAAAATGAAAAGTATAGAAATGATAAAAATGGTGGAAGACCATTTTGTAGAAAAAAAACAATTTTCGGTCTTTAAAGCGGGTGATACAGTAACGGTTCATTATAAAATTAAAGAAGGAAACAAAGAACGTATCCAATTGTTCCAAGGAGTTGTTTTACAACGTTCAGGTACAGGTATTACCGAAACTTTTACCGTTCGTAAAATTTCTGGTAACATTGGTGTTGAAAGAATCTTCCCTGTTTATTCTCCTTTTATCGAACATATTGATATAAATAAAAGAGGCGTAGTGCGCCGTGCGCGTATTTTTTATTTGCGAGACCTTAGGGGTAAAAAAGCGAGAATCAAAGAAAAAAAATATTAGTAATTTTCTCATAAATAAAAAATCCCGGCTTTATGCCGGGATTTTTTATTTATAAATATTTGGTATTTTTACAGTACTTTTTTATGAAAAAACTTATACATACTGTAAGGATTATTTTTACCCTATTGATTACTTTTTTTTGTGGAAATACTCTATTTTCCCAACAGGTAAAAGAAAACAATTTCAATACGAATAAAATAAATTTTTATTCAATTATCCAAGAAAAAGCCTATCAATCAAAAATCACTAAAGAAATATATCACTTATTGTTTATTTCACCCACCTCTATATTGCCTTCTGATTCATTACAAGCATATCAGAGTGATTTGCCATTTCTTTTATATTCTGGGAAAAAAATACGAAAGATACATTTACAAAAGTTAGATATTTTTGGACCAGTTATTGCTGATACAGTGCAGTTTTTCAAAAGTGGAATTACAAAATTTGCTAACAGATTATCCATAAAAACAAGAGATTACGTAATCAAACAAAATCTGCTATTTTCGCCAAACGATACGATTAACCCGTTACAAATAGCAGATAATGAACGCATATTACGTTCGCTTCCATTTATTGAAGATGCAAAAATATATTTACAACCATCATTAGCTGATTCAAATTTTGTGGATGTACTAATTGTAACCAAAGATGTATGGTCGTGGGCTTTTGATGCAAAATTTTTTGGGCTTAATAAAAATAAATTTAATGTTTACGATGTAAATCTTTTAGGATATGGACATTATATTAAGCATAATTTCCTTTATGATAGTAAAAAAAATCAACCATTAATTTATGAAGAAGGACTTTATAAAGTAGAAAATATAGCTGGAAGTTTTTTTTCCTCATATTTAAAATACAGTAAAAATAGCACCAAAAAAAGTTATGAAATAAATATATTAAAAGAGCTAAAGACTGCTGCAACCTTGTACGGAGGAAACATCAACCTGTCGCATAATATAGATTCGGTTTGGCATATTAAAACTACTCCCAACGGGTTCATTAGAAGTTTACAACCTATTATTTATGATTCATTGGATATTTGGGCAGGGCGATCTTTAAAAATACATTCCACTGTAATTTTCAAAAATCGTCCGCACATAGTCATTTCAGGAAGATATATTTTAAAATCATTTATTAGCAAGCCTGAAAATCCTGTATTAAATCAATTAAAAAATGAAACATATTTATTGGGCGGTATTGCATTTATTAATCAAAGTTATGTTACATCCAACCTGATTTATAATTATGGAAGGACTGAAGATATTCCATATGGTAGTCTATTCGCACTGACTGTTGGGAAAAATCTTACACCTAAATATAATCGCTATTATGGAGCAATAAAAATAGCATATGCATCCTTTCACGATATAGAAGGATATTATTATTTCGACGTTTCAACAGGTGGAGAACTAAAAAATGAAAAATACACTAATGCTATCGTGAAAGCAAATTATAAGTATTTCACACATTTACTTATTATTAACGATTCAAAATATAAAATCCGTAATTTTTTGACATGTAATTATACTACTGCTTTATCTGACATTGATTACCAGGAAATGCGGTTTTCAGATGTATCAGGAATCAGAGGGATGAAAAATCAGGGTATTGAAGGAACTCAACGATTTACACTTAGCCTGGAAAGTGTCTTATTTACTCCTATTGAAATTCTGGATTTTCGTTTTGCTTTTTTTGGTTTTACCGATATGGGATGGATCGGATCAAAAGACAAATTAATTTTTACACAGGATTTCTTTTCTGGAATAGGACTGGGTGCAAAAATCAGAAATGAAAACCTTGTTTTTAAAACCCTTCAACTGCGATTGTGTTTTTATCCTGATAATCCGGCACATAACAATACGACAGTATTTTCATTATCAAGTGGGGAAGTGTTTAATATTATGGGATTTAATTATAATGGGCCTGAATTAGTTCGTTTTGAATAATCTACTTTATTATAAATTCATTAAATAAAATATATCAAAATATAAACCACTATTAGAAATTTATGGAGTATATTATTTTGAAAAAGGATGAAGTAGTGTTGATATTATTTTCATGAAAGAATACAATATTTTACTGATTGCATTGAAAACCAATTATCAACAATATTTTGATTTCCACCATGCCGGGAATGATGCTCTTGATAAAATCAATCCCAGAGAACAGGAATTAGGAGGAGTAGCAATGGCAGCCATGGCTTACGTCGTTAATAAGTTATTCAATTAACCACGGTATTTATCGTATTTCTACCGATTTTATCGCTCCGGTTTCGGGAAATAATTCAATCGACTTTAAACCAGTTGATGGTAATTGCATGACAACTCCAAATTGTGCCATTAAAAAATCTGCTTCAAGTAACGTTTTGTCTGATTTGATAATTTTACATGTAACTTTATCAGGTATTTGGTAATAAAAACCTTGCGAATTTTTATCATGGTTTTTATCGGTATTATCTGCAATTATTTTCCCGGAAGGCAGAATACTTAAAACTACTGCTTCTCCAATTTTATCTGAAATATTCATTACTCCCTCATCGTTTGAAAAACGGAATAACGGATACAATGCATTAGAACTTTCCGGAACAATATAATACATAAACGTAAAAGTCTCATACTGAATATCACCAATAAACAAATTAAGGTATTCACGCAATAAAATTTGCATCTGACAATCCATGTATTCAATACTTGCCTTTTCGTAATTCACTTCATTATACCCAGTAATCAGGTTATTACGATTCTCTTCCAGTTTTAAAAATCCATCCGCTGCTTCTTTGGCTTTTTGTTCAATATTTTTATCAAAGAATGTTTTTTTGTATAATTTTTTTTCAATCACTGTAGTATCCAAAGTAATTTTTCGGATAATTGTATCTATTTTTTCTATAAGGCTAGGGCTATAAAAACTACGATATGTTTGATTATCTGCCTGATTTTTAACTTTCAAAGTCTTCTCGATCTCTTTCTTTTCCCAATTTACAGCCTGCAAACATCCATTTTCTCCAATTGTTAAAAGCAGAGATTTATCTTTATTTTTCTTTTTTTCAAAATTAACAATCTGATATAGTTTATTCGGATCAGGTTGAGATAAATTCGACATTCTAACAGACGCAATTTCATATTCAACGGAATTACTTCTTATCACATCCCCTATTCCAAGATACTTTTCCGAATATTGGGCAAACGGACCTTCTGTTTTGGTGGTTTTAATAACGCTCACCTCTATTTTTATCTGATTCTGAGGAAGGAAGTAGCAAATGCCATTAGGAGCAATCTTTTTATCAACAGGATACACTTCAATTTGCGAATAGGCTATCTGAGTAATAATTAATAAGGAATAAATAAGAATCGAATATATAAACAATATTTTCATAGTCTTTCTTTTAAACAAACAAATACAAAAGTACTAAAATCATTTTAATTATTAATAAAATCACCTTGCTACATCAATATTAACGCATTCAAGCATTTAATTATTACTGATATTTTTTTATGTATTAAAAAAAATCCTACTTTTGCACCGTAAAACGTTTTTAGTATTAAAGTCAAAAAAAGATGACCAAAGAAGAACAAGTTAAATCGGAAGCCATACAAGCAGCAAAGACTCTCTTTCAGTACTATGGACTCAATAAAACCACGATGGAAGACATTGCCAAAGCAATGGGACGTGGCAAAAGCACCTTATATTATTACTATAAAAGTAAAGATGAGATATTTGAAGCCGTTGTCTTAAACGAAACTGATGAAATATTTTCTAAGGTTAAAAATGCCATTGATAATGTTTCTTCTGCCCGGGAAAAATTGCTTACTTATTGCCTGACTACCTTTAAATCAATAAATACAGTATCTGTAATTTATAAAATTATAGTTGGTGAAATGAACGAAAACATAAACATAGTGATTGATTTGCGCCGAAAATTTGAAAAGAAGCAAAATGAATTGTTATCAATTATCTTTCATCAGGGCATTGTAAATGGCGAATTTACTTCTGAAATAGAAAATGATATTGACTTGCTGACTTTTTCGATGAATAGTGCCTTATCTGGATTAGTAATTGATTTTGTTATACGTAAAAATTTTCCTGGATGGGAAGACAGAATAGAATTATTAACCAATATCTTTCTTAAAGGACTTTTAGTTTAATTTTTTTATAAAAATTTAGACTCTAATACGATTATCGTTTTATAAACTCATTATAAGAATTTCAAACAGCGCACCAAGATATTAGAAAATTGTTTATAAATTAATGATTTATGGGAAAAATAAGTATTATCATTTGCTCTTACAATGAAGAAAAAACAATTTGCGAGGTTGTTAAAGCATGTTGTTTGAATAATGCCGAAAGTGAAATCATTGTTGTGGATGACGGTTCAACAGACAACTCAGAAGGATTACTAAAGCAACTCCCTGAAAAGTATAATTTTAGCTACATCCGGCTTCCCGAAAATAAAGGGAAAAGCTATGCAATGGTAGTTGGAGTAGAAAATGCTCATAACGAAATTATCCTTTTTATTGATGCGGATATTTCAAACTTAAAACAAGATCATTTTCAAAAAATATTGAAACCAATAATTGAAAATGAAGCAGATATGGTACTTGGCCAACCAGGCGAAACCTTAATTAATTATCATATTAACCCCTTTAAGCCTTTAACAGGGCAACGAGCTTTACTAAAAAAAGATATTTTGCCAATTTTAAATGAGATTAGAGTAACCAGATTTGGCGTTGAAACATATATTAATCTTTATTATCAGGCACATGGTAAAAGAGTTGAATATGTTATGCTTGACGGATTAAGCCATCCCACAAAATTTGAGAAAACAACTCCGATGAAAGCAACAAAAGAATTTATACTCGAAGGAAACGAGATTGCCCTTACCCTTCTTAAAAATCATGATTTAATAACCAGAAGAATAGAATGTTCATTCAACAAAACCAATAGTTCAGCAAAGACAAGATTGCAAAAAATTCAAAATGATATTAATAAAAAACTTCAATATTTGCTTGACAAATTTAATATGTAATCAAATATTGAATTAATTTTTTTTGATAAAAACCAACTAAAAAACGAAATGAGTACAAATGAATAATAATTTAAAAATGAAAAGAAAAGAAATTCCAACCCTTGTAGCATACTTTATGATCATAGTATGTATGGTAAGTTGTAACAACCATGGTAATAAACCTGATAAAGATCTTACCCAGCCAGTTAAGGTAAAAGTACAGCAAATAGCCACGTCTTCCGGAAGTGCGGAACAACCGTATATAGGCATGGTGGAAGAATCATTATCCGTACCATTAAGTTTTTTAATCGCCGGAAATGTGGATCGAGTACTGGTTTCGGAAGGACAGAATATTAAAAAAGGACAACTTTTGGCTGTTATAAATAGCGAGAATTATCAAAATGCTTACCAAATAGCCGCTTCCAAGGAAAAGCAGGCAGCAGACGCCTTTAACCGCTTGGAATCCATGTATAAAAATGGAAGTTTACCGGAAGTAAAATTTATAGAAATTCAAACAGGGCTTGAACAGGCGCGTTCGTTAGTGGCAATGTCTAAAAAAAATCTGAGTGATTGTAAGTTATATTCCCCAATGGATGGCACCATTGGTAAACGCATAATTGAACCTGGAATGAGTGTAATCCCCGGTAATCCCGTTTTTCAGTTGGTAAAAATTGAAAAAGTATATGCTACCGTTCCTATTCCGGAAAATGAAATCGCTTCCATCAAAAAGGGGCAAAAAGCCTACATTCAGGTTGCTGCACTGGGAAACAAAAGTTTTGAGGGGATAATAGAAGAAAAAGGTGTAATGTCGAACCCGCTTTCTCATACTTATAATGTTAAAATCATTTTGAACAATCCGCAAAAGCTGCTTCAGCCGGGAATGGTTTGTAATGTAATTATTCATAGCAACAACTCGACTGGACTGGTGGTTGTGCCTTCCAATGTCATTCAAATAGATAAAAATGGTCAAAAATACGTGTTCATTGCCGATGCCAACACCAGCAAGGTGATGAAAAAGTATGTGGAAGTGGGTTCGCCATACCAAAACGGAATAATCATAACTTCAGGATTGCAAGCAGGAGATCAATTGATTATTGAAGGCTATCAAAAAGTAAATGAAAATACCACCATCCAAATCGTAAAGTAAAATGAGAAAAAGATCAGGAATTGTAGAATCTGCCATGAAATATTGGCAGATAGTATTTTTAATCGCTTCTTTGTTGGTATTGTTTGGCGGTTATGCTTTGTTTACTATGCCCAAACAGGAATTTCCAAAATTTACAATTCGCCAGGGATTGGTTATTGGAGTTTATCCCGGAGCTACTTCGGCAGAAGTGGAGGAACAACTTACCACTGCCGTTGAAAGGTATCTATTTAGTTTCAAAGAGATAAAGAAAGAAAAAACATACTCCCACTCTAAAGACGGGATGATGATCATTTACGTAGAGCTGAATGATAATATAAATAACGCAGATGAATTTTGGTCGAAACTTAAGCATGGATTGAGTAATTTCAAAGCTCAATTGCCTTCCGGTGTATTAGCTCTTATTGCTGACAATGATTTTGGGGATACTTCGGCATTACTGATCACACTGGAATCAGATAACAAAAGTTACCGTGAACTAGAAACTTATTTGAATAAATTGGAGGACAGATTACGAAGAATACAGTCGGTATCTAATCTTCGGCATTATGGATTGCAAAAAGAGCAAATCAGCATTTACCTGGAAAAAGAAAAACTGACAAACTATGGGATCAGCTCTTCTACCCTGTTGGCTAATTTGTTTACTCAGGGTTTTACTACCACCAGTGGGTCCATTGATAACAGTCAGCTTATTGCACCGATTCATGTTTCCAAATCATATTCCAATGAAAAAGACATTGCCGAACAAATCATTTATTCCGATCCCACCGGAAACATAATCCGGCTGAAAGATGTAGCACGCGTGGTAAGGGAATATCCCAAGTCGGATAGTTATATCAATAATAATGGCAAAAAGTGCCTGCTGATTTCGATGGAAATGCAACAGGGTAACAACATTGTAAAATATGGCAAAGATGTGGATAAAGTACTAAAAGAGTTTCAGAAAGAACTTCCGCAAGGTGTCAGCATCGAACGAATTGCCGATCAGCCAAAAGTGGTGAGCGATTCTATAACTACCTTTCTCAGGGAACTTCTTTATGCAATAATTGCAGTAATATTGGTAACTATGGCTTTGTTGCCTTTCAGGGTTGCTTCTGTGGCAGCCTCTACCATCCCTATAACTATTTTTATCTCTTTAGGAATAATGTATCTGACGGGTATAGAACTTAATACCGTTACACTGGCGGCTCTTATCGTAGTACTCGGAATGATAGTGGACAATTCCATTGTAATAGTGGATAGTTACATGGAAAAACTCGACCATGGAATATCGCGATGGAATGCAGCCATTAGCAGCGCCAAAGGATTTTTTAAAGCGATATTTTCGGCAACACTTGCCATCAGTATCACTTTTTTCCCCTTTTTAGCAACTCTTAAAGGACTATTTAATGATTTTGTGCAATTATTTCCGTGGACTGTTACCATTACCTTAGGCATTTCCCTTTTGGTTGCTATGTTTCTAATACCCTTTATACAATACGTCTTTATTAAAAAAGGATTTAAACAATCAAAACGTTTAAGAAAAAATAACAGGCGAAGCTTTTTGGATATCGTTCAGACAACCTATGAAAAATGGCTGGAAAAGGCTTTCAGGCATCCCCGCATTACAATAATTGCTGGAGCTTTGTCTGTAATTATGGGTGTTGTCCTGTTTCTGTTGATCCCCCAACGGTTGATGCCTATTGCGGAGCGGAACCAGTTTGCCGTAGAGATTTATTTACCACAGGGTAATTCGTTAAATCAAACGGCAATGGTTGCCGACAGTCTGGAAAAAATTCTAAGAAAAGACGACCGGGTAAAATCCATAACTTCTTTTATAGGAACCAGTTCGCCACGTTTCCACACTGCTTATGCTCCGAATATGCCGGCAAAAAATTATGCCCAGTTTATTGTGAATACCATTTCCAATAATGCCACAGTAGAATTGCTGGATGAATATTCGGAAAAATATGCCGAACTTTTTCCCAATGCACATATCCGGTTTAAACAATTGGACTATCAACCGGTAACGGCTCCCATTGAAGTAAGAGTGTCTGGCGATAGTATAGCTGATTTAAAAGTAGCTGCCGATTCGTTGACGAAAAGAATGCGAAAAGTAAATGGTCTGGTATGGGTTAGAACCAATTTTGAAGAGATGCTTCCCGGAATGCGGGTGGATATTGACCCCGTGGAAGCCAATCGTCTGGGTATTAACAAAACAACGGTTGCTACCAACCTGGCTATGCGTTTTGATGGTTTGCCGATGACTACTTTATGGGAAAATGATTATCCCCTAACGGTGAAACTGAAAGCGGAACGGGAAGAAGATGTAAATTATAACGAAATTGAGAATGAATATATTCATTCCTTTATTCCCGGTGTATCGGTACCATTACGCCAAATAGCAAAAGTAAATCCTGACTGGACCCAGGGACAGATCGTTCGCCGGAATGGTGTACCGACTATCAGTGTATATGCAGATGTAGAACGCGGGATAAATACAAACACTGCATTTTCAAAAGTTAAAAAAATAACAGAAAAATGTCCATTACCTAAGGGTACAAGCATGAGTTACGGAGGAGCTTATGAAGCGGATGCCGAAAACTTACCCCAAATTTTAGGCGGACTGATGATGAGTATATTTATTATCTTTTTAATCCTTCTTTTCCATTTTAAACGATTAAACCTGGCGTTGTTGGTTATGACGTCGGCAAGTTTGAGTATACTGGGGGCAGTAGTAGGCGTTTTAGTCTTAAGACTTGAATTTGGAGTTACGGCCATTTTAGGAATTGTCAGTCTGATAGGTATTCTGGTACGTAACGGTATAATAATGATTGATTATGCCGAAGAATTACGGTTTAAGTATAAAAAAACGATACTGGAAGCAGCCATGGAAGCCGGGAAACGAAGAATGCGTCCCATATTCCTGACATCTGCTGCAGCATCTATGGGCGTAATTCCCATGATCATAAGCAAAAGCGCGCTTTGGGAACCCATGGGAACCGTTATTTGTTTTGGAACCTTAACTTCTATGGTTCTAATTGTATTTATTTTACCGGTAGCCTACTGGCTTATATTCAGAAGAGTAGATAAAAGAAAAGAAAGAAAGAGATTAAAAGCCTCATCAAAAAAAATAACAACAATTTCCGTTTTGACTACCATTGTGTTGCTTTTGGGATTTAATAGTTACGTTTCTGCTCAAAACAAGTACTCGTTGGAACAATGTAAAACACTTGCTTTGCAGAATAATGCGCTGATCAGAAACAGTAACCTGGAAATTGAAGCTTCGAAACAGGTTAAAGATGCGGCTTTTACCAAATATTTTCCAAGTCTGAATGCACAGGCAATGTCGTTTCGGTTTACCGATCCTTTGGTTAAGATGAGTGTTCCGGGCGGGAATCTACCTGTTTACGATGGCAACCCGGCCAATCTAGCAACGGCCACCCAGTTTGCCTATTTCCCCGGGATGTCTATTTCTGCTATGGATAAGATAAATGCAGGAATAGTTTCTGCCGTGCAGCCTTTGTATGCCGGAGGTCGCATAAGCAACGGTAACAAACTTGCCAGCCTTGGTATAGAAGTAAGCAACGAAAAATCAGTGATGAACAAAAACGAGGTTTTGCTTAAAACCGAGGAACAATACTGGCTGATTGTTTCGCTGAACGAAAAAATGAATACCATAAACAGTTATGAAAAACTGCTCGACACGCTTTACAAAGAAGTGAATAACGCCTTTCAAAACGGACTAATTACGCATAACGATTTGCTGAAGGTTAAGCTGAAACAGAGTGAAGTGAAAATGAACAAGTTGAAACTTGATAACGGCCGGCATCTTGCTTTGATGGCATTTTGCCAGTACATTGGTATAAAGTATGATTCATTATTATTGCTTACTGATTCTGCCGTAAATACTTCAAAGCCAATGGATGTATTTGTTGATCATCATCAAGCCCTTACAAACAGGGTTGAGTACCAGCTTTTGCAAAAAAGCATGGAGGCAGAAACTTTTCAAACCAAGCTGAAAAGAGGCGAATATTTGCCCGAATTAGCCGTAGGAGCCGGTGCTATGTATTTGGGAATGGATGAAAAAGATAATAATAATGCCTTTGTTATGGCCTCTCTCAAAATTCCCGTTTCCGACTGGTGGGAAGCTTCCCATTCGTTGAAAGAACGCAAGATAAAAGAAAAAATAGCCAAAAACAATGCAGACAATACATCCGAATTGCTTATTGTACAAATGCAAAAAGCATGGAACGATTTGCAGGAAGCCGACAAAGAAATTGCTGTGGCCGAAGAAACTGTTGCTCAAGCTGAAGAAAATCTAAAGCTGAATAACGATTCATATAAATCGGGGATGGTGAATGTTTCCGACCTGCTGGAAGCCCAGGCTTTGCTGCAAAAAGTAAAAGATCAGCTTACCGATGTTAGAACCAATTATCAGAACAAATTAGTTGCCTATATGCAGGTTACGGGGAGGTATTGAAGTATTCGGGAAAAATATTCTAATGGTAACCAAAAAAAGTTTTAACATTTTGAATTATGAATACCTATGAAATCGGAAGGAAAGCCGGACATATCTGTGAATATTTGTATACAAATGGAGAATGTTCCATCGCCGAGCTTAAAAAGAAACTTAAAATTAATACTAAGGAACTTTACTTAGCTTTAGGCTGGATTTCACGTAATGATAAAATTGCATTTTATGAAAAAGATGGAGAGTCATTTGTTTTTCTGCTCTACATGTAGATATTTTAATTAATAAAAGCTTAAATCAATTTTTATGAAACGTATAGGATACATATTTTTCAGAGGATTTACCTTATTCATTTCCATCATTCCATTTCGAATACTTTATCGGTCATCCGATTTTTATTCGATAGTTATGCAATATGTAGTACGCTACCGGCTAAAAACGATTACAGATAATTTAAAAAACTCGTTTCCTGAGAAAGATGATCTGGAAATAAAACGGATTGTTCACCGGTATTACAGAAATCTTTGTGATATTTCATTCGAAACAATCAAAGGCTATTCATTCAACACAAAAAAAATACTTTTCCGTTATCAATGTTTAAATCCTGAAATTACCCATAGATATTACAGGAAAAATAAGGATATAATTATTGCCATGAGCCATTATGCCAATTGGGAATGGGGAACCCAGGTGGCAAGTAAATTTTTCCTGCATCGTCCCGTTACTTTCTACAAACCTCTTTCCAACGAATATTTTGATAATTATCTCCGTCAACACAGGATGAAACAGAACATGGAATTATTCTCTGTTTATAAACCAAAACTCCTGCAACGCTTAGATGAGGAACCTCCCAAAGCTTATTTTTTGGTAAGCGATCAAAGTCCAAGCCCGGGTAAAGAGAAAAAGGCATATTGGGTAAAATTTCTGAATCAGGATACGGCATGCCTCCATGGTATCGAAAGTTATGCGAAACTTTTCGATCTGCCTGTATTTTATGCCGATGTGCAAAGGATAAAACGTGGCTATTATACCATAAAACTGGAAGAAATTTGCATGTATCCCGAAAATACCTGTCGCGGTGAGATAACAGCTAAATACATGAAAAAGCTTGAAGATATTATCCTGAAAAAGCCGGATGACTTGGCTATGGTCGCACAAACGATGGAAATTAAAGAAGCCAGATAAAATGCTAACTGATACTTTTCCCCAGAAATTGGATTAAATCTATCATAAAACGAGCCATGAAACTTTCTTTGATTTAGATACAAATGTTAAACTCCGTGGTTCTCCGTGATCCCGATAGTTATCGGGACAGTGGTTCTCTGTGTAATTTAACATTTTATTTCACAGAGCTGCACAGAGGAAGCACAGAGTTGCACAGAGAAGGCTTCAACCCATGATTTGTATAAATTATAAAATTAAATTGAATAGTTCCCCCGAGAAATCGGGATAAATTATCTGACAAATAAAAAACAAATTATAAACAGATGAAAAAACTGAATACATTAAACTTCCTGTTAACATTTTTTCTTCTTTTCAACCTTACCGCTTGCGAAGACGCTTTCCAATACAGCCCTTATTCATCAAAAGCAGAAGATAAAAATTCGAATGAGGAAAACTCAACTAAACTTATGCAAAATACCATAAATACGGATACCTTTTCATTTTCAGTGATTGCTGATAGTCATTATTATTACGACAATTTAAGTGAAGTGGTTGATTACATTAACAGGGATACCGGAAGTATGTTTACCGTTCATGCCGGCGATCTTACCGAGAGCGGTTTATTATGGGAATATCGTAATACCTACAAAATAATTAATAAACTTCACAAACCTTTTTTTGTATGTATAGGCAATCATGATTATTTATCCAATGGTTCAGATATTTTTCGTCATTATTTTGGAGATAAAAACTTTACAATGAATATCGGGAAAAATAAATTCATTTTTTTTGATGATGTGGTCTGGGAAAGCATCAATCATCAACCCGATTTTGACTGGTTGAAAAGCGTTGTTTCTACAGCCGGAACCGATACCAGTGTCTTTGTTTTCACCCATATCCCGCCATGGACGGATCAGTTAGCCGGTGAAAAAGAAGAAATATTCAGAAAAATGATGACTGACAATAAGGTAAAAGCGGTTTTTTGCGGACATGAACATAATTTTGAGATGGAGGATTATTATCATGACGGAGTAATTTATGTTGCTACCGGAAGTGTATACAAGGAACATTATATTGTTGTTAAAATAGAAGGTGAAAAATTTTCAATAAATCCAATTGGTTTTTGATGGAATACTTATGAATAGAATTATATGGATATTGTTTGTTGTTTTTTTAATATCGTATTGTTTTGATGGTTATTCGGGCAACGACGGAAGCAAAGAAAAGACTTCTATGAAAAAGTCTGTTTCATTGAAGCCCGATTACTTTAAACTGCAATATGCCGGAAACATCGGATTAGGTTCTGCAGGAATAGGCTATTTCTGGTGGAAGGATAAAA